>Ga0187858_10001322_pt1 | contig 27885 bp, 36 predicted proteins | sample June2016WEW_8_15_FD_133015 | JGI IMG/M metagenome (GOLD analysis project Ga0187858, IMG submission 133015) | Peatland microbial communities from SPRUCE experiment site at the Marcell Experimental Forest, Minnesota, USA - June2016WEW_8_150 | ecosystem: Environmental > Terrestrial > Soil >...
GCTAGTAGGTAGGCTAGTAGGTTTGAATGGTTGACCGATTATTGGAGATTCTTCTTTATGCCCATTCCAATTCTCGGAAAACAACTTGCCTTTTACGTTGTGTCGAATACGATCCGTCCAACCTAACATTGCTGGATAAAGTGATGGGTTTGAATAAGCGATCGAATTTCCCTCCCACCATTGGAGGATTTGGATTAGGTGCATCCCAGCAGCCTCATAGCGCATAATCCAATTTTGCGCCTCCAGCTCCATCAATGCCTGCTCAATCATTTCGAATGTAATCTTCCCAAATTCGTATGGAAAGATGGCCGCCATAATTAGTGCGGGGTTGTCTAGAAACCTACCCTGGTGATCTGCGCATTTTATTACCAGCCCTGTCCATAGTTCTCTTGTAAAGAGATTCAATCTAGCATTGGAGGGGTGTTCGAATCGCAACTCGAGAAGTTTATAGTTTGCCATTATGACCTGACCCAAAATATTCTTCCGGACTGACCCAATGGCCATGCAGCTTCCAGGCGCCCATCAATACACGGTGGGCAGGTTCATCGTGGATGATCGGTGGTCTTGGCATAACAAGTAATCCGCAGCGCCGGAGGGTGTCTTCGCGCCGAGGTATATAACCATCAATGAGCATTTTGACCATACTGCCATTTGGTTCACCACTTGGAGTAACAATTCCAAAAGCTTTGGCAGTTTGGCGTCGACTCATGGAAAGGCTTGCTTTTGCCAGTTTTTTGGCCAGGTTCCGTTTTCGCCGTGTGTTAGGTCGATTTTGCATATTGCGTCGCTCTTTTTAGGTGTGGAAAGTCTCCCACACCTAAAATTTAGCCACTTGGTGAACTGCAATTTGGTGGACGGAGCGCTGCCACATCGGATGCCGTTGGGAAGGCTCGATCCAATCCAGATGACAGAACTTCAGAAAATCGATTTCTTCCGGACAGGGGATATATTCATTGGAGCTGGAAAGGATCCGTCCATCCTCAACCCGATATCCATTTGGTAATCCTCCCCAACAGTTTTTCTGTGTAACGATCCAATGGCTGAAATCGGCTGGACCGGTCCGGATCAAATAGAGCACTCCCCAATCGGCCGGTGGCGTGACTAGGAAGAGATCTAGACTGATAATCCAGTGCTGGCCACCATCCTGGCTGATGGCGAATTGTTTAAACTTGGGTCCATTCAAGCCTAGGTGGATAAGGAGATCATCTTCATCCCCCCGAGCCAGAGATGCCAGGAGTTTATCAAGGATTGTGGGATAAACCGGATTGCCAAAGATTAGATGGGGCGGACGCAGATCTGGGATGGCCACGATCTCAATATCGTGCGGATCTGGTTTCAAGCGCCGCAAGCCACCGGCGATCTCGATGCGATTGCAGCCAGGTTGGAGAAGATCAACCAACCGCTCGGCAATAGGAAGGACCTTATCATATTCCATTGTTATCATTCTCCTTTGGCTCAGGTGGCATAGTCGGCGCAGCTGCGCCGGGGCCGGATCCGTGAATTGGGCATTGGATGGTTTGAATAAATTCATCATGGGGCGGCCTGGCCCACCAGTTCACTTCATGACAGGTGCAGGATTTGTTATTGGCATCCATAATTATTTACCCCCATTCAAATAATGAAAACGTTTGGAAGCTTGCTCACGATTGTCATAATTACTATCTGGATGCCATTGTCCGGAGGGGTCATAAAATCCGACGGTCCAAAGACCCGGTTCTGACTTAATGTAAACGTACATTTGTTCATCCTCCTATCCGAATTCTTCCAATCCGAATTCTTTCAGCCAGGCCATATATTCAGCTGGCTTGAGCAGGCGCTGCTTTTCGGCTAAATGCATGAGCCGCCCCACTTCCAGATCATTGCCCCTGGCAAGGGCATGGCGGCATAAGGATTTGATGATCCGCTTCCTTATAAGATAGATACCGGTCAAGATGAGATCCAGGACCAGAAGGATCAGGGTCAGCAGTCCCCAGGGGAAGCCATTCATTATTCGCAGCCTTCCCGTAGCATGAATTCATGGATCAGGTCTTCAATGTCCTCGATCTTGTTCAATAGGAACTGGCTCTTATTCTGATCGAATAGCCGGACCGTGGTGATCATCAGAAGCAGGAGATAAATGACAGCCAGGAAGATGATGGCTGGCTCGGAGATGGATTTTGGGAGAAATGTATATGCGACATCCCCAAAAATTCCAATCAGGACAATGGTCCAAACCATATACCAGATTACTTGGTAAGCCAACTCTTTCAGGCGGCCGGTCATGTCCTCTTTTTTCCAGCGGGCTTGCCAGTGAGCAGTTAGATTCTGAAATAATTTAGTATTCATTGCATTCTCCTTTCGAACTTATAAGTTATTCTCCGGTTTGATCCCAGCCGGGGAGGTTCCGGCTGGGACCAGCTACCGGTAAATCAGCCAGGTCTGGATCGGTGGCCAGTACTGGATCTGACAATAGATCGGGCAGGATTAGCCCAGCCAGAAAATGAGCGGCCTGGTTGGAGATTTGCACCTGCCCGGAAGTTGTTATGAATAGGGGAGAACGTTTGCCAAGCTGGACTTTCTTCTCGAATAAAATCACCCGGCAGCGATGGCCGACGAGCTCGCCGTTTGCCTCAATCTCGTAGGAGTAATCATTCGGATCTGTTCCGAAGATGACATCCTGGAAGATCCGGGCTGCCTGGGCCTGCTGCTGAGGGTTGAGTAAGGAGAAGAGAAGAGTGGACATGGAGATAAGATTATTTCATTTCTTCTTTCGATTTATCATCGAAAGAGAGAGAGAGAGAGAGAGAGTATGGATTCCTTACAAGAAATGTGGGAAAGAGGGACACGGTAATGGATACCAGTCGTTGGATTGATGACCAACTCAGCTTGTAGATCTGGGCCCGTCCCACCGCAAAAACTGCATCGGGCATGGTGCATAGATTTATTATTAACAAGATCAGACATTTATTCCAGCCTTTCCAAACTGATTAGCTATGACCTGTCTCCAGGATCCTATGTCCTGCATCCGTCGGGTTGGTGCATAAGGTCAAATTACGACAAGAGCACTGGGCTTGTGGATTTCATGCGACGCTAGCTAATCTAAATTCAATCCTTTTCAGCGTAAACCACAACGAATACAGAATTTTCCTGATTCATCGGTATCCCATTCGTGGTCACAACTAGCTTGATCTTCTTCTATTTCTTCTTCGTGGGATGGTTCTGGAAGTGCATTGACTGCTACTAATCGCCTGCGTAGTTCTTCATTCTGCCGCTCGGCATTGCTCAAAGCTTCCCTTGCTCGCATCATGGCATTCTCATGCTCAGCCCGGGTAACGATCGGGGCATCGTATTCGATGATGTCATGGTTGGGTTTTGCGTAAGCTCGGGCGATCTCTTCAGAGACCATGCGTAGGCGATAGACGGATTGGCTGCCAAAGAACTCGGTCCGGAATGTTTCTTCTTCCGGAATATCAATCTGCCATAATCCACCATATTCGCCCGGTTTGGTTATACGTCCGGCAATCGTGACATGGCCCAGAAGATCAACCACGGCCCAGGCATCATTTGATGGGCTATAACCTTTACCAAGCATTTGCATGGCTTCGGAAGTTTGTTCGGGAAGATTGTTATTTGGGTCCATTTGCATTCTCCTTTTTCCATCTTCGATCTGAGATATCTTCGTAAAGCAAAATCGGGATGATGATCATTATCAGGATGCCGGTGCCGATCGCCGTGGCTAGGTGCTTGATCAAGCGGGATTTCATGAAGCTTCCAATAAACGGTTTATAGGAAGATGGTCCGCATCCCCTTCTAATTCAAGAATTTCTTGAACTCTGAACCCAGCAGAACAATATTCTTCAGGATCTTCGCCTTCACTTAGGATTGCGACTCTTTCTCCGGTGGCTCCAATTTTGTCAAACAAAACAAGTTTGAACATGATTAAGCCTCCTGGCAAATGAATTTGGTTTCTTGAAAGATGGAGAAGTGATCAACTGCCAGGGAGGGACGATTGGAAAGGATCATGAACCTCAGCCACATTGGCGCCTGGCGAGAAGATCCTTCCGAAGACATCAGCCAACCGTATAGCCAGTCCGGATGATTTTCAATACAATCGGCCAAGCATTCGATAACTTCATCACTTTCACCTTGCCAAACACAGATAAATTTATTTATCTGGTTGGAAGATTTGAGAATGTCAAGGGATTGCAGCTTGTAAGAGACTTGGCGAAGAAGTTGATAAGTCATGGCTGCTTTTCCCCTTCCTCCGCACATGGATTGGGCTTGTTTCCATCAGGAATAGCTAGGATAGCCTGGGATGCTAAGGAAGCCATGCTTGCCGAAGAAACTCCTTTGGCTTTTTGTTCAATACTCAGATGCTTAAGCCATTTGTAAGCAGACTTCCAAATCTTGATCTGTTCAAAGTTTTTAGAGGGCATATTCAACTCGTATAGAAATAAGTAATTAGTGTTGATTTATTCTACAATAATGTTGTCAAAAAGTCAACCCCTATTTTCAAATTCAAATAATGTTGGTAATATAATCATATGTTGACGGTGAGGGATTTACTCAATGAGCATTTTGTAAAATGGCAATATGAAAGTGGGGTGAATAAAAAACAGTCAGAATTCGCAACCTATATAGGGGAGAGCGAAAAATATTTGAGTATGGTTATGAATGGAAGAAAACCAAGCAAAAGGCAGATCCAGCTTTTTGCAGATATTCTTAAAGATCCCCGATTTTATGATGCCATGGGCTGGGATAGGCCTGAGCCAATAAACGAATTTATTCTACGAGCATTACCAAAAGCCCCCGAACAGCTTAAGAAAAAAATTGCTAAAGAATTAGCAGCTTATTCAACTGATCCAATGCCGAGTGGGGAATCTAAATATGAAGATAGATCAAATAATCATTAGAGACTTAAAGAGAGCGCCATTTTTAGTTAGATTGAAGATCGCCGCATGGTTATTCTGGGCAGTATATATGCCAAGATTGTCGCTCCCTTTTCCTTTACATTTTGCGATTCTAGCCAGCCTGTGTATGTTCGTTCTTTTGCCGGTCATGCCCTACCATCCGATGGCTTTACCAATCGTTATAGGTGGGGGTTTGGCCGGGGGATTATTATTATGGGAAATTTGAAAAGGAGTCGCCATGATGGATCAGACCAAGCAGGGTAAAGAATTATTTCAAGATCTGGGATTGATCTATAACAAACTGGAGCAGATCCGTAACCCAGATTTCGGAACCGTCTTCAAGAATGTGCTTAAAGTCATGGCAGCCATTTTGCTTATCCAGGCAATCTTAATGATTGGTTTCCTTTGTCTTGGAGCCCTATTCTGGACTGCCATTACCAGCTCCCTTATTGCGGCATTTGGCAGCCTATTTCATTCGATCAACTCCATTCAACCAACCCCAACCATTGGCCCCTATAATTTTATTCTCCAATTGATCTAGCCCCCATGCCTGCTTACATTCCACCGCCCTCCAGTTTGCCGCCCGGTTCAAGCGTATGGGCCTATCTGCGTGATAGCGGTGGTCCTTCCCAGGGCGAAAGCATCGAAAGGCAGCGCACCGAAATCCGGGAATATTGCACCCGGCATGGCTTAAAGCTCGTGCATGTCTATCAGGATGAAGCCAGCTCAGGTGGATCGGTTTCCGGGCGGGAAGACTTCGAAGAAATGATCTATGCCAGCGCAAGGACTGATCACCCGGCCGGGCTGCTAATCTGGGACTTTGCCCGTTTCTCCCGCAGTCTGGACGACTCTGGTTATTACAAGGCGGTCCTGCGCAAGCATGGCCTGGTGGTGCATTCCATTACGGATGCCGTCCCGGATGGTCCTTACAGCCGGATGGTGGAGCTGGTGATCGATATTGCCAACGAGGAGAAGCGCCGCCAGGTCAAGCGGGACACCGCCTCAGGTTTGCGCCGGATCGTGGAGCAATATGGTGCCATGCCCGGGCCTGCCCCGATCGGATATAAGCGAGAGCCAGTCGATGCAGGCCTGCGCCGGGACGGCTCGAAGCACATCCTGCATCGTTGGGTCCCGGATCCGGATAAAACTCCGCTGGTCCTGAAAGCCTTCGAGATGCGAGCGGCCGGGGCCACCTTCGCCCAGGTCCAGAAAGCCACTCATCTATTTGTGGCCAAGAATTCCTATACCACATTTTTCAACAATACCATTTATAAAGGGGAGATCTATTTCTCTGGCAAGTTCTATCCTTGTATGCCGATCGTTTCCGTGGAGACTTGGGAGGCGGTCCAGCGCCTGGGCGAACTGCGCGGCCGGTACCGCTATGGTCCGCAGGGACGCCGGGCTATCATGTCCAGCTACCTGCTCTCGGGCTTTCTTTTTTGCCAGGAATGCGGCGCCCCCTTGTATGGTTATGAGCTGATGAAGCGCAAGAAATATTATGTCTGTAGCCGGGCCAAACGCCGCCATGATTGCCCGGCCAGGCACATCCCGGCTGATCAACTCGAGGCGGGGGTGGTGGCCAGGGTGTTGGAAGATATCCTCACGCTTGAGAACTTGCTGCGGATCCAGGCAGCTCTTAAAGACGAATGGGGTAAATTACAAAGGGAATTGAGCAGCGCCCAGGCAGATGATCAAAAGAAGCTAGCTCTGGCTGAAAAGCGGATCCGTAACATTACCGCTGCAATTGGCGATAGTGGATCCACTAGAGCCTTATTGGATGCCTTACATGTAGCCGAAGCTGAGCGGGACCGGCTCGAATATAAGCTCGGGCATTTGCCGATCGCACCGGCCGGGCTGGATCTCCCCCGGATCAGCCTGGAACAAATTGCTATCAGCCTGAGAAATAAATTGAATGGTGAAAGCCTGGATGAAAAGAAGAGCGTCTTACGCCAGGTAATAGCCCGCATCCTGGTGATCAGGAATGATACGGAGATCCGGGCACTGATCGAGTATCATCTTCCGGAAATTAATATCCCCCCGCAAAGTGGGGGGGACATTAGTAATAATGACAGCGGACCCGAGGGGAGGAATTCATTGTTACTAATCATTCCGATCAAACGCAAGTATATCCTAAAAACTAAATAACTCCACCCTTTTTCTTTTTTTGCCACCGTTATATTATGGGGGAAATGGATCAGATCCTGGCTGCACTCACTCCGGACGTATTGACGGACCTGGCCTACCTGGTCGGGGCATTTGTGATTGGAGCAACCACCATTACAGGCGTTTTCTTTGTAGCTGATTATTTTGGCCGGTGGTTCTGATGAACTTGTCAGATTTCTTTTCCATTGGATTGCAGATCTTTTCCAGCTTCATTCTTTTGTGGTCAATCATCTTTATTGTAGTTTGTTTGGTTGTCGCTATATTCTACTCATTGGTCATATTGGCCTTGAGTAGGGTGTAAATCCAAAAAGGAAAGGAGGTGAATTCAAATGTTAGCAGTGTTAGCAGTTGTGTTGGTCCATGCAGTCCTGGCGCTGGTTGTGCTTCTGGACACCAGCATCAGCCTGGACTTCAATGCGTTGATCAATATTGCCTTCCAGATCATCAACGCCCTCTGGCCGTTGTTTGTCGTGCCGATGGGATTTTTGTTCGGCCTGCGGCTGATCGGCTGGATCATGGAAGAGATCCGCGCCTCGATCCCGGGGAAATAATCTTATTCGGATTAGCCTGGAGGCTTCGTCCTCCAGTGCAATCATCCATTATTTTATTCTCCGAATAGGACCTAATATGAAAAAGTGGCTGGCACTCTTCCTGGCTTTCCTTTTCGCCTTTGCGATGATCTTTCCTGCAGCGGCGGATTCTCCCACTCCCACCCCTTCTCCCACTGGAACACCCGCTCCTCCCGCTCAGCCCATGAGCGTTACTATCACCATCCTTGGGAATTCTACTGATATTTATAGCGGGAATATCCAATGTACAACAATTGAGGGACAGCTAATTAATGTAACCGCGAACGCAGGCGCGACATTCGAATCCAAGGATTTTACTTGTTTGGGGGAAATAGTAATGAGTTATTACAATAATTACGGGGGAACTGGTTATTCTAAAGGAGATCTAAAAGTTCTAGTCTATAATTTAACAGACAAATTTTATTATGATGCAGACTGGCAGGCAAACTCAGAGTCAACCCAAACTCAATATAATAATGGGGTAGGGATATCTCCCTGGGTGCACTTTGAAACAGGTGGTACAGATGGCTACCAGGTCACTCATGGGGGCTATGCGGAAGTTGATGATGGGCATGATGGAACAAAGGTTGATGAATATATTTATATCCATGATTCCGTCAAAGCCCCTTGCGGTCAGGATTATGTAACAATCAGCAACGTTGATCAAGGAAATATTCCTGGCAACGCTGAGGGAGGTGTCTCAGAAAATTTGACGGTTGGCGATTATTATGAATTGACAGTTTGGGGTGGCCCATGGAATGATGGCACAACCAATCGCTATGATACAGCTGTAAAAGTCAATGATGAGGATTGGACCCCGCTCAGCGATTATGCCATCAATTGGCTGGGAGCCCAATGTACACAAGGGGATCCCCTCGATTCAACTAAAACTATAGTTATTTTCAAAGCATGGGATACAGATCCATCTCACCTGACAATGGATTGGAAGATCCGTGTCAATGATGTAACTGGAGAATTTGCCGATAATACCGGGGGGATGAATTTCAAGCTTGACCTGATCCAGGAAAAGACTCAACCTGGTTGCCAGGATCAATACTTGCAAGGGAATGAGATCCAAGGTGGAGCAATAGATGCAACGCTTTCTGCAGGGGTTTATAACCACGTTCATCCTGCAGATAACCCATCTGCATGGGTAGCGGGAAATTGGATTGAAATTATTACCAGTGGGGGACCATGGGAAGATGGTGGTGCTCCTCCTGACCGGTATGATATTGCCATCCAGAACCAAGATGGGAGCTGGTCAGAACTGACCGGCTCATCTAATTCGGCATGCAGCACCGCCAGCGGGAATTATGTGACTACTTATTACCAGCTTCCAACCTCAAATGGGATTTATTTGAGGGTGAATGACACTGGCGGTGTTTGGAGTAATAACACCGGCTCGATGAATTATGCAATTTATTCATCTACCTTTTCACCCTATCCAGCTCCAGCATGCGCAGAGAATTATCAAATTGGCACGTTGATCAAAACCGTAACAGCCAATGCGAATGCGGAAAATGGAATAAGCGTTGGTGATTTGGGTAATGGTGGCATTGACGTAACAGGCGCAGGAGGCGCATCCGATCTGCGCTATTATGCCATTGAAACAAGTGGAATTTGGTATGATGGCAGCAATCCAGTGACTTGGGGAGGAATCGCAAGCAGCCAGAACACCACAACAGTTCCCACAAGCAGCGCCTGGAGTAATCTGCAAACAGCCCCGGGAGTAATCTGTGCGGTGCCACTTGATCCGATCGGCCACATCAGGGTTTATTTACCCCTGCAATTAATTGTAAATTATTGGGTGCGTGTACAGGAGGTCGGCCATGAACCAAATTGGGCGGATAATTCCGGTTCATTGACCTTCTCGATTTATAAAGCAACCAATCTCCAAACCCCCGGATATACACCTGGCACCATGCCAGATGCAACGGGTTGCGATGCAACTTATACAAAGGGTACGGCGGGAGCTACATCAATCATAAATGCAAACAATTCAAATGGCGATGCACTACCCACTCTGACCTCCGGATGGGTTTATGCCATTGAAACGACTGCAGGTCCTTGGTCCAATAATGGTACCAGTTCCTACGAGGTGGCAATCAGTAAGGATAATGGAGCCAGTTGGACCAACATGGTTGCCTTCAGTTCTTCGCTGTGCGCTGAATCGGGTGATGGAAACCATCTCCTGATGTATTTCCAGGCGGAAGCCGGAAGATCTTACAAACTGCGAGTATATGATCCTGGGGGTAATTTTGCAGATAATACCGGTTCGATCGATTTTATTCTTTATAATCATGTTGTCACAAAGACCAATCCATGGGGTACGTGTGGAGATAATTATTCCCTTTCGAGGATCACAGTCTCGGATAGTACAATCCCGACGACCGGAATTTCCTTACTCTCTGGATTGACCGGTCCGCCGGTGGTAATTGGAGATATTCAGGCAGGGAAAACCTATGCGATCGAGATCAATAGTGCAGCCTGGTGGTACGCCACTGCCGATTCAAATACCCATTTATATGCTTCAGAAATCAGCAAGGACAATGGCAGCAATTGGGCTACATTTGGACCATCTTTGACCTGGCCAACTTGTGTTATCCAAATCAACCAGAGCACGGTGGCCAATCAAACTATCTATCGAGTTTATTTTTCAGCTGGGACCAGTACTTACCAAATGCGTATCAGTGCCGTGGCAATAGACGCTGCGGTCAGTGGAAACCTGAATTATATTCTTTATTCAACGAGTCCTATCACTACTCAATCCCCACCTAATCCTCCTAATTCCCCACCGATATCTGTTCCACCTGGCTGGGAATTGGCTTGTTTCGAAAATTATTTACGGCCAAGCAGTTTCTTCGAGGATACCAATTTTCAAATTCCTTCGATATCCTTTGGAAGCCTGGGATCAATTACTTTTCCCAGCTTCGTGGTACCCATACCAGCTATTGATCAATGGATCTCCTATCTGGAATGGTCAGTCAGGAGCTTCTTTGCCTGGTGCCCGGATGATACCGCCGCGTTAAGCGCAATTCCAACCACCATAGAGGGATACGAGCCCTTTGGCACCATCAATGATACGGTGGCCATCTTCAGGACACTCACTAACAATGTGCTTGCCCTACAATCTTCCGGGGGAGAGGGGCAGAATTATGCGCCCTATTCAATAGCCTTTGGGGCGGCAGGAGGGCAAGGAGCCAGTAATTGGCAAGGCATCCTACCGGTACTTGGAGTTGATTCGCCTTGGCTGGGCGGGAAACTGGCATGGGGAAGTGGAAGTGATGGAACAGGTGGTGGAGAATCGTCCCCTATTACTGCCTTACCATCAGTACCCAGTGCACCTGGGATCTCTACTACCTCACAGGATTATGACACTTATTGCCAGACCATCATGAGCTCCCATCTAGGTGCCTCCGCCAGTGCTGGATTATGTGGCGCATTGGCCTTGGCTAAAACCGCCCCGTTGATCTGGATCCTGATTCAATTATTGTCTGATGTGGGCTCGATCATGCTCTTTATCCAATATGTCCAACGCAAATGGATTGATGCAGGAGCGAGCGGATAATGAGCAAGAAGAATTTCCCCTGGCTGCCCATCGTGGCCATCACCATTATTGTGGCTGCAAATTTATTTCCATTCACTGCTATTTCGGTTGAGGCAGCTACTGGCTATTGCACTGGTGGTGCGATCACAACCAGCGGAAGCTATATAATCCATACATTTACGTATACGGGCATTTTTACGTGCCCTGGAAGCGTGAGCGCAGAAGTATTGGTGGTTGGTGGTGGTGGTGGTGGTGGCTATGTCGATGGTGGTGGTGGCGGAGCAGGGGCATTTATTGATACCACTGAAACCATCCCAGCCGGATCATATACTGCAACCATTGGTGCAGGAGGTAATGGAGGATCCGGATCCAGCAGCCAAGGAGCAAGCGGGTATAGCTCATCAGTTTACAATTTAACTGCCGCAGGTGGGGGCGGTGGAGGCTCAGGAGGAGGCTCATATTCAGATGGATTAAATGGTGGATCAGGTGGGGGAGGTTCTAGAAATTCAACTGGTTATGGTGGTTATGGAGTTGGACCAGGAAGTGTAAATAGTGGTGGAACTGGTTGGTATTCAAGTGGAGTAAATGCAATGGGAGGAGGCGGAGGAGGCGCAGGTGCAAATGGAGTTAATGCCGTAAATGGATCCGCATGGGGAGTGGGCGGAAATGGCTTGGCAAGTAGTATTTCCGGCTCATCGGTAACATATGCGGGTGGTGGGGGAGGTGGCATGTTAGGTGTGGGTAGTCCGGCAGGCGGCTCAGGTGGTGGAGGATATGGAGCAGGAGGAACAGGAGGCGTTCCGGGTTCAAATGGAACCGTAAACACTGGAGGTGGGGGAGGTGGCGGATCTGATAATACGGGTCATGGTGGTAATGGTGGCTCCGGGATAGTGATTATTAGTTATTTGAATACATATCTAACTCCGACCAGCACACCAACTATAACACCAACAATTACACAAACTCCCACTCAAACGTCCACAGGAACTTTAGTGCCTACTAATACGCCTACAAATACATTCACCCCTTCGCCCACTTTCACTCCTTCACCCACACTCACTCTTACCCCCACTCCAACCAACACAACGATATTTACTCCTACTAAAACTTCCACTCCTACTCCCACGATAACACCCATGACATCCATCATCTGGGCGCCCTCGCCGTTCTCAATCAGTATAGCCCTGCAAAATGCACTCACTATAAGGTTGATCGCTTCGCCACCAACCGGATCCAGTGGGAATGTGTATGGGGTTATCTCTGCCCAGACTGATGGATCCGGAGGCTGGTTTGTTCCATTGGTAAATATTGGTGGAATCAGTTCTCCTTATACCAACTGGAGCGCCCTGGCCAATAGCTACTGGTCCGGCAGCATGGACTGCGTTGGCACAGAGCCTGCCTGGACCTGCAGCTTTTATAATCCTACTCCAGCCATTGGCGGTACCGGTGGCCTGGTTTTCCCATGGCAACCGGGAACGTATTCCATCTATGGGCAGGAGGGCATCCACCATGATGTAAATTGTCCGGGCGGTTGTGCCCTGCCTGGCGATGATGCGGTTGATTTCGTGAGCGGCGATACCCTAGGCTCAGCTGCCATGCCACCCTATGCTTATGCAGCTGAGGCAGGTACCGTAACCTGGAGCTGCCAGGGCGCTCATAATGGCGGTCTGATCATCTCGGGCGCTTCTGGCAAACTGATGTATTTTCACCTGGCGCCCGGCCAATCTGCATTCACGATCGGGAGTTCATTCCAACAGGGTCAGGAAATTGGCAGGTTGGCATATGGGACATTCGATGACTCTCCATGTGGTTACGCTTCCCAGGGCCCGACCGATTATCATCTGCATTTTGCCTGGTACCCCAGCGGTAGTAGTTTCTCGATCGGCGGATGCATCCTGGATCTAAATTCCCAGAATTGGTTGTGTGGCACCACTACCATCGGCATACTTGGCCATTTGATCAATGCCGGTGGGTCTTCCCCGGCGCCCACTCCCAGCGGACCAACGGTCACGCCTGGTGGACCTACCTCCACACCTGCTCCAGGGCAGGTTGGTCCATCGGTCGGTGGTGAGCATATCTGGAATGGTTTGATCCAGGCCATGATTGATTTTATCCATGCGAACGCTGCAGCCATCCTGCCTGCCCATACTTCCTCCACCACCCTTTCGGATGCAGTCAATAATGCCTGGAGTACCATCATGGATTTTGGCTGGATGATCCAGTCCCTACAAATGGTCTGGGTCCTGCCTGGGCTGATCGTTTGGGGAATAATGCTCACGGTTGAGATCGTGCGCTGGATCTATGTGGGCTACCGAACAATTGTCCGGCTGCTCCCCATGCCCTAAAAGAATATGGCTATATTTTCGCAGCTCAGTAAATGTCTTTATTGCATCTGGCCAGCGCTGGTGATCGGGATCGCCTGGTGGCTTTGTCGTGGGGTAGAAGGGAAAACATTTTATGGGCATGGTATTCAACCTGGTATTGATCCTTTAGGTCCTCAAGGACCTGAGACATTAGAAACAAGTAACAAGCGGGATGCAGAGAAACGCCATATCATTTATTGGGCGGCCGGGATCATTGTCATTGGTTATCTGGGTGCGCTGGCATTCAATACCTTCACATTGAAGGTGGCAGCAGCTCAACCAACCGCTACGATAACCCAGACCAGCTCCCCGACGCCTACTCAGATCCATGTCACTCCCACCTTTACTCCGACGCTCCCGACCCTTACTATCACCCCTACCGTGAAGACAGGAACGCCGACTTATATTCCAACCGCTACGGACCGGATCGTGTATCTGGCTGGCTCACAGTCCACCGTGGTTGTGACTGTATTGGTATCAGAACAAATTCAGATTATCGTAACCGCAACTTTTATCAGCTCGCCGACGCCCACCTGGACGGCTATCCCAACCAGGACACCGAGCCCAACCTGGACTTCAACACTTACCAGGACGGATACTCCGACATGGACGGCAACCCCAACCAGAACGCCGAGCCCAACCTGGACTTTGACACTCACCGGGACGGATACACCAACCGGGACGGACACGCCGACGAGCACCCCAGAAGGAGATGAACAATGATTCATTTACCGGCAATTCTGTTTGACATTGCATATGGTGTGGCAGGACTGATCGTTTTCGGCCTGCTGATCCTGGCCGTCCTGAAACTCCGCAACCGCAACCTTAGGTAAAAAGCGTCGCCAGCCACACGCTTTTAAGCACCTCCCCGCTCAGCCAGGCGGGGAGGTTGTAATATACCTGGCTGCATCGATATTTCTAACGATGGGTGCCGGCAAGCATCGCCATAAAGAGCGTTTCCGGCCGGTTCAAACACATCGCCAGAAAAAGAGATGCAACCCGGGCAGCACCCCCCATAAATGGCGATGCCGGATCTGCCGGCAATATCGATAAAAAAAGCGATACGGACCAGAGAAATGCCGAGCACCGATCGTCATTTATCACTATATTCGGCGATGCTGGAGAGTAGTGCGTAACGCTCGAGGGCATCCATACGATCGAGCCTGGCCAGCCAGCGGGTTCGGATGCGTTTCAGCCGTTCACGTTGTCGGAAATTATTTCCCAGGTAACGATAATCATGCAACTCGACCGGCTCTGGATAATTCATCCAAAGATATTCTGTGACTGAGGAACCGCCCCTTGTGCGAGTCTGGTAGTGGATGCTACGCCAGGTGGCCAACATCTCAGCATAGAGCGATGACCAGTAACCCGAGATGGCAATTTTGCAGGGAAAGGAAAGTAATAAGCTCAGGAGTTTTTCATGTTGGCCAATATCGCCAAATTCGTGGGGGTAGATTTTTCCCTTGCCTGAGCGGGTTTCAAAAAGGTAAGGTGGATCACAATAAATGAATTCATCACCTGAGTAGGAATAAGATTCCAAAAAGGATATCCCATCGCCACAAATAACGATAGCACCTGGTACACGATCGCCGCCATCTCCGGAAAGAGCAAGCCAGGATCTGATTACTGCAGCATCGCTATCGATGCCGATATTGGACCGGGCCGGGCGTTTGTGCAAAAGCACCGCCCCGCCTCCCAAGAAAGGTTCGATGTAGACCTGATGGGGTGGGATCTGGTTGATGATCTGCTGGTAGACACCCGCACCAGCTTTTCCACCTGGATAAGTCATAGAGCCTCAGCTGCGCTCGCCAGAAAGAGCGAGGTGATATCCGATCGTACATCGAAAGAAATAGCGAGCCCGGCAGCTGGTACCAATGAAAATGGCGATATTGCCGGCGGCATCGTTATTAATGGCGCTGCGATCATGGGCCTACCTCGTATAAAACCAAACCAGCCCCGCTCCAACGGCCAGGGCAGGCAGGATGATCAGCCCGGCTTCCGGGCCAAAGGCGCCCCCGGTCCATAGTACCGGGCCGGTCACATGGATGTGCAGCAGGGAATAGATCGCCACGCCGCTGGTAGGGAAGCCGAAGACCACTCCCTCGAAAAAATTCCAGCCAATATGCAGACTGATCGATAGCCAGAGCTTGCCGGTCCGGACCGCTGCGAATGCCAGGAGCATGCCTGCAAAGAAGATACCAACCATTGCCATCCATCCGGCTCCAGGATTGCCCAGGTGCAACGCTGCGAAGATGGCCGATGAGAGCAGCATGCCCCAAAAGACATTGGATCCACCGGTGATGGTCTGGAGGATATAACCCCGGCAAAGCAGCTCTTCCTGGAAACCTACCACGATGAAGATCAGGAAGTAAATTACCAGTTGCTTTATATCAAGATATGAATTTTGATAATTAAGCCATCCAATCATCCCCATTGTCAAAAAAATAGAGAACCAGATAACTAAACTGATCCAAACTCCTTTGGCATAATCTTCTCCGCCCATAAGAAAACCCCGGATCCCCAAATCAAGAAATGGACGGTGATCCAGGAAGCGCCTGGCCAGGGCAATCGAGCCGGTAAAGGCGATCAGCTCGAAGAGCGTGCTCAAGATGAATAGACCGGTATCCGAGATCTTCCAGTGAAAGAAAACATTGGCTAGGGCGAAGGCGAAGATCTCGAAAATAAGCAGGAAACCCAGCATGGCCATCTGGATGACCAAGCGCCAGCCAGCCCGCAGCCGGGACTCATTCGGGGAATAAAAAAGGGCATGCCAGGCAGCGTTACTCATTGTTTTTCCACTCCCACAATCCCATTGCGCCCTTCGCCGGAATGGGGTTGGGCATGGGCTTGACGTTATTGAGAAGCCACATGTAACGACCGATGGTGTAATCACCAAAGGCTCGCTCTTGGTCATTCAGTACCCACTTTTGGCTGGCCCATGTATAAGTGGCTTGGTCTATTCGGATGACCGATGCCAGTTCGCAGGTTGCTACTATGCAGCCGATAATAAATTCATCCTCCGTGGCGTTGAATTTGCTAATTGCCCCACCATCCGCAAGGACTTTGTAAAACGGATCCACGTCCCAGACACAATCGTCACTCATTTTATTGATGTAGCAGCGAATTTTCCCCGCATGGATCGCCAGCGGGCCGCGGTAACTCGTGCTCCATGAGCGAGTTTCAATCCGCTTCGCCCCGATCGCCACCAACGTAGCCCAGGGCTGGTATAAAGTAAGTGCTTTCATTTTGTTTTTCTTCCTCCTAATTTGATGGGCCGGTTGCAAGTGGCAAACCAGGCAACCAGGTAAATAATGCAAAAGAGTACGGTCCCTACACAAAGCAGGGCGGCCAAGGTGCGCATCATAGCTTTTCTCTATTTGTAAACTTGTAATATCTTCCATTCGTCCGGAAAGTCGAAATGATTTCACCAGATCTCTTAGCTTTCGCAATTAATCTTCCTGCGTAATTCAAATGCCAATCACTCATTATGCATGGGCTGGACGAAACCATTTCATCATGTTTTACCAATGCTCTTGCCACACAACCTCTAGTGAACCCATAAGTAGTTATCATGAAAGGTTTCAATTCCTCCAAAGAACTTATATATTTATTCACTTTTTTTCCTCCAAGATTTATAGGCTGGTTGCGATAGGCGAACCAGGCAACGAGGCAAACGATACCGAAAAGCACGATCACAACGCAAAGGATGGTGGCAAGAATCTCTATCATCGTTCAGCCTTTCTGATTGAATGACGGTGGGCCATCCATCCAAAGAAGAAATTAATGCCCAATAATACAAACATAAAGACAAGAAACTTATATGCATAAAATAAATCAATAACTTGGGCAGGGGTTGCAGGAGTGGGTTGAGAAGCATTGCTTAAACCAAAGAGTGTTATTAAAGTCACTTCTAACCCTTGCAAAATTATCCAAATATTAAGTTTCATTGCTTTTCTACCTCCTCAACATACTTTTCTCCCCCCGGACAGATATTCCCACCGCGTACGCACTCTGGACCGGCATGGTAGGCAGCCAGGGCATATTCCCAAGAGGGGGCGACGTTGGCAGCTCGCACGATCTCCCCAGCTGCGCAATAGTATGCTTTCAGCACCATTGCCCAGGTCTCGATCTGCCCCTGGGCTTCCTGCATGGCCTGGTGGGGTGTTCCGGTAATATTCAGGGCCGCACGCAGCACATCCCGCACCATCTGGCGGTGATCTGGGCTTAGTAAGTCATAGCCCCACACGCAATAGCTCTTGTCGATGGCAACATGGCACCATTGATCGAAAAGGTCCGGGGAATAGTGCAGGACCAGATCCGCTCCATCATCCGTAAGTTGACCCAGGCCGGTCTCGCCCCGGCTGGGAGAAACCGGATCATTTAGCGGCCAGAACTGGGTTTCCTGGGCGATCACGGCCTTCAGCAGGCGTGGGGGCACCTGGACATCTTGCCCGGCCTGCCAGATGGCCGGATCAAGCTGGTTCTGCCAGTCATCCATATTGGTATCCGTGCCATAATACCAGCGCAGCTGAGCGGCCAATAGTTGGTAATTGACATGGGTGGCCAGGCTGTAGGCATCCGCTGGAAGCTGATCAGGAGTCAGATCAGGCAGCGGGCAAACCGGCTGGATCGGCTCCGGAGTTGGAGCCGGGCCGCTGGTGATGAATTGCCAGGTGGCTTCCCCACTTTGCAAGGCAGGCAAAGCAGTCTTGGGACATTGGGCAGCGATATCCTGATCTGAAGGCGAACCGGAATGCTCCAGGGTGACCAGGCAGTAATTCTGGCGGTAGTTCGGCTCATAGACCTTGATCAGGTAGTGATCCAGCGGCCAAAGATCGCAGGTGATGCGGGGCAGCTCGGAAGCCGGGCGCTGGCATAGCACCTGGCCGGTCTGGTAATCCACGCCCCTCCAGACGTATTCCTTGGCCTGATCGGTGGTCCAGAGGCAGCCAGCCGAAGCCAGCATAGCCTGGGAGGGTCCTTGCGAGATCCACATGGAGCAGATAGGACGGTCGAAGGGGCGGGAGAAGAGAATCCAGATAAAGAGAAGAGAGTTCATATGCACATGGGGTCACTACCTGGTGGGCAACCCATATGAGATAATACAATCCAGGCAAAATGCCAAATGGATTTATCAAATATCGTTAGGATTATTAACAAAATTAATAAGAGAATTAGAAACCAAAAAAAGTGATCGGAGCCACCTATTTTGTTTTTTATACTCATTTCGCTTCCTCCAGATGATTTGTTACTACCTGTCGATAATGGCTCTGAATTGCTTCCTGCTTGCGGTTTGCCCGTAAGGCATCCACCATCGCTTCGATGGTGCTGGTGGCGAATTCATCATCTAATTGGGTGCAGCAGTTATAGAAAAAGAGAAATATAGCTGCGCAATAGAACGCCAGAGTTGATTTGATCATTTCGCATCCTTTGAATAAATGCGTTTTAATAAGATATCGAATGCTGTCTGAGCCACTGCTGGAACCTGTCCATTCCCAATGGTTGCAAGTCTGTCCACCCGATGGGCCACCCCATCAGCCACTCTACCCAATCCGGGTTCAACTTCCCACCATTGTGAGTAACTCTCTCGGATTTCTTCGCCTTTCGTCCATTTGATCCATTGTCTAAACCACGAATTCCTGGTGTTGCAAATTGCACTGCTTGCAGCAAAGTCGGTCCCGACTTTGCTGCGATTGATTTCAAAGACCTTTTCTGATCTTTTGAATCTGCAACTGTCGGTGTTGGCCATTTGTTGTGGAATGCCATTCCCGGTAAATTCCAAGTCCTCTTCCCATGAGAATTGTTGTAGCTGCTCCGAGATGCCCTTGGTGTAGGCAATAATCCAAAGTCGGTTCCGCACGTGCGGCGCGCCAACGGCGGACGCCGATAGACAACCCCATTCCGCATCGAACCCGAGCTCGGCCAGGTCCCCAAATATTCTTCGGATATAAAACTTGGAAAGGAGCCCTGGAACATTTTCCAGCTTGATGATTGCAGGTCGTACCTCGTCAATAATGCGCTTAATTGCTGGCCATCCATTGCGGAGATCACGCTGGGCAAGTCCCTTTCCGGCTTGACTAAAAGGTTGGCAAGGAAAACCGGCAGAGATGATATCCACGTGTCCAGCCCAGGGATGCCCGTCGAAGGTGTTGCAATCATCCCAAATTGGAGCATCGTCAAGGTATCCGTCCCGGATGCGCGCCTTGAGGACTTCGACACAGTATTTGTTCCATTCGACGTAACAGACAATTCGGTGGTCGGCAAGTTTGGAGGCAAGCAATCCTCCCCCCCCCCGGCAAATAAAGCCAGCTCATTGAGTCTCTCCTTTTGGTTCATTGTCTGTAAATGGGGTTGAAACCCCTGCCTTTAGGCAGGCAGCTTTAGCCCCTCTCCTTTCTCTATTTCTGCCAGATAACGATTATAAAATTCTTGTTCCCGGATAATTTCGGCATCATGCTCTTTTTGTAGATCTTTGCGTGTCTGTCCGGAAAAATAGGACGGATTATTGACCACGGCCTCCTCAATAAATTGTTCAGCAAACATTGGATACTTTTTCTCGATGCGACGTTGTGTGCGTTTCTTGCGGATGCCTGCCAGCGTCGCCGGTGGCAATTGCCGAGATGGTGTAACGACGGCCTGAATAGTGACGCAGTAACCGTCGCCGATGGTATGCAGAGCTTCGAGCGCCGATGGTACAGATGGGCCTCCTTCCGCCATACGTGCATTGCGCTTTTCTAAGCTTTCAAAAACCTCCGCTTTTATGCGCGGCAGTCCTTCCGGTGGTTCGGAATATTCAGTATGCCATTCAACGGTATAACGGAATCCAACATGTGGCATTCTATTCTTCTCCTTTAGGCGGCTTCAGTCGCATTCCGAAGCTATCGGCTTTAGCCGATAGTCATTCACTTTGTATCCAAATAAACATCGATTGTGGCGGCCTGCATATAATGCAGCGAATAAAGCGGCTGACCTTGCATGTATGGTTTCAGAGCAGCCCATTCGGGCGGTGTGATCAGGTCCTTCTCTTCCGGGATGATCACCCAATCCCGCTTGCAGGGTCCCTGGCAGGCCAGAGTTGGGCGGGGCACGCCAGGCACGTCCATCAGCGGATCTTTGGCGATATCCAGCCAGGCATGTGGCAGATCACCCAGGTAATATTCGAAGGGCAGTCCAACCGTGCTGGTGGCAAAGATCAACTGGTCTCCAGGCTGCCATTGCGCCCGGATCTGAGCGGTTACCTGGTCCAGGTGACTGCCCCGATCAGCCGGATGCCAACCAATCAGCCCGATCACCAGGGCAACCACCCAGGCGCCGGTCAGAACTCTCCGCAGCCAGACCGGTCTCATAACGTCGCCAAGCTCCCAACCCAGCCAGAGCGAAAACGGAAAGAGTAAAGGGATCAATGTCCGGTAGATGATCACATTGCGATGAAGGGAAAAGAGCATCAATCCAACCAAGGGAATGCTCCAGGCCATCAGCGGGATGGTCCGGCTGCGATCGGGATCTCCCGAAAATAATAAAGGCAGGGTGAAGGCTAGCACTGTAAAAGCAAAGAAGAATTGATAGACACCCACATTCATCCAGAATGCCACATAGGCGGAGATGGCCCAGATCTCGAAGGTGGATGCGCTGCCCCAGGCATAAGCGAGATTTTCGTTGGTGATGATGATGCGCAGCAGAGCCGGGAGCCACGCCAGCCCGATCAGGGTGCAGCTGATCAGGAGATGACGGAGCATGCACGGATGGAGGTAGAACGCAATGACCACGGCGCCCAGGGCAAAGACGGCGCCGGTACTGTGACAGTAGACCATCAGCCCACAACTTGCCACCAGGCCCAACCAGCGGTTATCCAGGGCAAACCAAAGCGCAGCCAGGAAGAGGCAGGCCAGCAGCCCGTAAGGACGGCCATCCTGACCCTGCCAGAGCAATCCGGGCAGGAAGGCAACCAGGGCAGCGGTGATGAGTTGCATCCTCAGGCTGAATTGAAGTTTTTGCATGAGCATCCAGACCAGCCATAGGCTGACCAGCCCGGCCAGCAGGGCAGGCAGGCGCAGCAGCCAGAGCGAGCGGGGATCGATGGTCATGATGGGGCGCAGGATCAGCTCGAGCAGCAGGTCCCCGGAATTCTCGGAGCGGTTGGTAAAGAGCTGCATGAAGGGAATGGTGGTGCGGTAAAGCGTGACCGCTTCGTCATACCAGATGGCAGAGGAGCCCAGGGTAGCGATCCGCAGGATGGCGCCGATGAATAGAAAGAGGACGGGTAGGCGGGATTTGAGGAGGGTCATGGAGTGACCTTTTTGAATTCGATCACCCAAACCCAGGGATTGGCTTCCCAATCAAAGCCTTTCTTGGCGTTGATTGAATTCCATAAATCTTTCCAATCCTCCAAGGCTTCATCAACGTTGATATCACATGGCTCATCTTCAACGAATTGACAATAATTACCCTTAAAGAGTCCCTCCGAAAAAATATCTTCTACATTCTCATAAATAGCAATCTCCTGCACCCGTTCTACTCCCACGTTGACAATCTCCAGGTTGATCCTGGATGCCCAGCGAGGCATGTAGATTGCCGGGCGCCATGGCAAGGGGGATTTTCCCGTAGCCCAGCGATAAACCCCATCTTCGTCCTTATTCGGCCACTTGATCTGCTCCAGGTAATCCGTGGACTGCATGCAGATCCGCTCGAACCATTCGTCATACGTCAATTCGTTATAGTGCTCGTTTTCCTCCGCCTCGCCTCCATCGGCTCGATACTGAAACTCCATCGGATCCCCTTCCATGAAGGATGCAATCTTCCAGGTTTCACGTACCCAAAGCCGATCGCCAGGATAGCCAAAAGGGGAAACTATAGTCCCATCCATAATTTCAAATGTCCAATGCCCATTGAATTTGAAAACATCTTCCACCAACGGCCACATGGCAGGTTTGATGACTCTTCGTGTCATAGTTTTACGATCTTGAAGAATGGCTCTTACCATCTCGCCAGAAAACAAGATTGGATGCTCAATAATTGTCATATTCATCCTTTCTCCAACTGTTGGAGTTTGTCATTCGTTATTCAATTCACTAAAATGACAAAACAGCCCTATATGCATATCTATACCCTTTCAATGCGACGAGGCAAGCGACCATGGCCTGGTATCACCCGATAAGCCACTCCATCGACTTCAAACATCTTCCCATCCATGCTTATAAGTAGACCCACCAAGTCATGAAAAGAGATGCTATCCTTGAATTCTGCTTTAAGTTTCTCTTGGCTCAGGAACATATTTCCTTTTTCGATTGCAAAGCGCACCAAGTCTTCAGATGTAACTGCTTGGCTGTGGAATTCAATTGCCAATTTGCCCGCTTTGGCATTCTTGACACATTCATCAATATCTGCTTCCGTTATCAATGGTGTCTGGACTGTAAACTTGTCATTGCCATGTTTAAAGATAGCCCGACCAGCGCCTTTATCACGTGGTTGCAGATTGACTGCGGAACCATCTCCCACAACTAAGATCGAAGACGAAGAATCACCAACCGAAAAGCACAATCGGCCAGGTACGTTGGTTTTGAATGCAACACCCATGACGGATTTATCTAAGCATTGGGTAAACCCACAAAGATGTACCCCACTTGAACGAGCTAGACGTAAGATCGATTTGATATAAAAGCGAGCTAGTTTGATCAAAATTAATTCGCTTTTCTCGTCGATGTCTGACTTATCCATCAATAAAGCCAGTTCATCAATGAATATAACTAATCGTGGCAAGTGTTGGTTTCGATGATGCTTATTCCAGTCCTCAAACTTTTGGGGATGATATTTCTTATCGGTTAGAAATAATTCACCACGTCGAACCGATTCAAGGAAGGCCCATTTCAAAAGGGCTACTGATGAAGGAATATCGTTTGCAATTCCAGAAGGTACATCAGGCAATCGTGGCTTCCGATCTTTTTTAGGAAGGACTTCATCCTCTTCGAGTTCACTCTCCTCTTCCAATTCATCCTTTTGAACCTTGATTAGGTGAGGAATACCAGCGTAGCGATTGAGCGCCACTCCCCCAAATTTGAGATCAATCATTGCTAACCGAACATCTTTAGGAGAATTTCGGCTGATAAATGTGCATATCATGGCATGCATAAAATTTGTTTTACCACCACCAGTTTCGCCAGCTCCCATGAAGTGTGGCATTTGCTCAAGTGGACGGTATTCACGACCACCATTCTTTGTGGCTCCGCAGATAAATGTTAGAGGTAATTCGCCTTTTGGAACTTTGGGAAGCATGTCACGGAAAAGAATTCGGTCTGGAAAGTCGTTGCGGCCTGCCAATTGAACATAAATGATTATTCCTTCTCCTTCATCGCCACATTTACCACCGACCGGATGACCAACCGCATTTGCAAGACCATTCAATACCTCGGGTTCCACTAACCTTCCTGGCATGACGCCCCATGGTATTTTGCGGACCTTGCCATAGATAGTGGCACCATCAACGGTGTAATTCCACATGCTAAATTGGACTTTGCGAGCTTTTTGCTTTTCAAGGCCACCCTTATTAGTAGGGGTGTATTCAATCCGCATGTTGTAATATGCATTTGGGATTATAGAATTAGCCTTCCTCATTTCTGGATACATGCTTCTAAAAATACGCATCTGCTCAGACTGTTGTTCAAGCAACTCTTTTTCTGCAGGTGTAGGTTCGGGTTTCCAAAAAACTTTCATGCGGCGGATCCGCCGAGTTAATTGGCTGATCTTGCCTGGATAACGGATACGGGATTTGGAAAGATCTTCGTTTTCAATCGGAGGGACAAAATGTTCTTTGGTAATAGATTGGCCTTCGTGACCATTATTGGCCCCTTCTACCGATTTGCTTTCACCTTCGATAGGATCTGAATCGGAAATGATCGTAGACGATTCCCCAATAAAAGCATGTCGTCCAGTCTCCATTTTTAGCTTAGTCAGTGCTTGTTTTTTATTCATTCGGGAATTGGGCATTATTGATGCTCCAGGAGCCAAAGCCCGTCATAGTAATATTCGTCGCTAGCAGTGATAAGGACCGGCTTGTTCGGATCCAGACCAATGGCGGGCAACTGATCAGCTGCGCAGGCTGGGGTGAGCGGGCTCTCCGACCAGATCACCCAGGCACGCGTATAGGTCAGGGCGCTGAGCGGGCGGATCTGCTGTCCGATGGCCTGGCGGGTGGACGCTGAAAGATTGCCCAGAGTGATCCCACAATCCGGGGCCTTGTATTCAGGCTGGATATTGTAGGGCTTGGTATTGACCCAGCCATCATCCGTGTAGGAATAGATAATGTCGCCGGGCTGCCAATGTGCCTGTATATAAGCCAGGGCGACGGTGGCGCCAGAAGTTTTGTTAGGGGCGGCATAAACATACATGCTCACGTCCGAGACAAGGATCAACGGAATGATGAAAATTGCTACCAGAAGTGTTTTGGGGATATTTACGCCATGAAACCCATAAACGTAAAATTTAGAGCTGCGTGCAAATTGCCAAAGTAAATCATCTACTGGCCAGGCCAGCAAAATATATAAAAAGGGTGAGATCCCGATCAGCGGCCGGTAATGCAGGATCGGTTGCCAGACCAGCGAAATCAGTACGGCCAGGGCGAAGGGAACAAAGGCCAGGCAAAGGATGGAGCCCAGATTATCGATACGATGCCGGAAGGCATAAATCAAGGCAATGGTCAACCATGCGAAACAGACCAGCATGAGTGGGATCTGTGTAACGGCATTGGCCGGAGGCATGAAAAGATTTTCAAAGAGTACGCGTGGCAACTGACCAACGCCGGTCAGCTGCATCCAATAGCCGCTCTGCAGGTTATGCATCTGGTTTGCGAGAACGACTATCCAGGGAGAAAAGGCGGTGAAAGCGCATAAAGTTGGAAAACATAGAAGATCCCAAAATTTCCAAATTGGGGTATCAATTGGCTCGCGAATGACTCCTACTAAAAATATTGCGGTGATATAGAAAATTGCATAATATTGCGTGTAAAGCATCAGGGCGCAAGCCAACCAGTACCAGCCCCAGCGTTTGCGCAGCATTGCCAGGCAGGCAGCCAGAACCAGGAATTCCAGCAGGGAGTACATGCGGGCTTCCTGGGCGTAGTAGAGCTGGATCGGCATGATGGCCATCAGGATCAGGGCGGCCGTCTGGACGTGCAGGGGCAACTTTAGTTCTTCCAGGATGCGCCAGAAGAGCCAGATGGAAGTCAGGGACAATAAAGCGCCGGGAATGCGTAGCACCCAGATCGGCGCATGCAGTTGGCCAAGTGGCCAGATCAGCAGGTAATAGAGCGGTGGATGGGTATCCCCAGCCGTGGCGGCCAGCATGCGGGCCAGTGGGAGGCGGGAGAGGATCAGGCTGAAGTTCTCATCATACCAAGCCGGGGCCAGCCAGAGAAACGCCAAGCGCAGAACGGCGGAAATGGCGAAGATCCAGATAAGGAACTTACGGCTCATTCGTGCCCTCGCCGGTTATAGATGATTTCCAGAACGAGAATAGCCACCAACAAAACCACCAGCACCAGCGCTGTGATCACAACGGCATTGACGATAAAAATATCTCCATAGGTCATGCTGGGCTCAATTGTAAAGGCGGGAGTGTCAGTGGCAATGGGTGTATCGGTAATGGTGGGGAAGCTCGAAGCTGTTAGGGTGAATGTTGGTGTGTCAGTTGGAATGGGAGTATCCGAGGGCACAAGGGTATCCGTGGGCATGTCGGATGGTGTAAGCGTTTCGGTAGGCACATCCGTTGGCGTGCTATCATCCGCCCGGACGCCTTGCCCTGGCCCGATTGCCAGGGCAAGCGCTGTTATCAAAACCCCCAAAAAAATAATAAGTATAAAATTTCGTGTCATAGTTGCCCTCCAGTGATAATTAAGTAAGTACACCCAGCGAAGATCAAAATATAAGCCAGGAGTAAAAAGCCAAAATAAAGCCTGCGCTGCCAGACGGGGGTTTTCAGTCCCAGCATGGACCAGCCGATCAGGACGGCCGCCACAGAGATCCCGAACAGGACCAGGGTGAGCTGATCATATTGTCGGTAGTTCGTCATGAGCACATCCCAGCGGGGATTAGCGGGCATTGCGCCACCAATTCAGCCTAGGGGCTTTTGTGTGATCAATCCGGAAGGAAAACCAGCCCCGGTGGAAGGCATTAGTCAGTAGGATGCCAATCAGGATCGCCACTGGAGATGGCCAGCAGCATGCGGCTGCGATCAGCCAGCGGATGGCAATGTTAGGGTTCGACATAACTCAAACCCTTCTGGGTCAGTATCCAGGTCGTTTTATGGCCACGTCCGCATGTGCGGCATTTGACCCGCTTGACCATATGATATTTATGGGCCTGACGAAGGCTGTCTCTGATACCCTCCCGTGAAGCTGGTAAGGCTTGGTAGAGCTTTTCGGTTCCGGTATAACTCCCACCATTGTCTGCCAACAACCGTAGGATCAATCTGCGGACCGGGGGCATTTCTGGGGCGAATTGGGTCAAAGCGATGTCTCCTCTCTCGTGACAAATTCAATGCTGATATTCTGGTTGGCGATCCCCGATAACAGACGGATGGCGGTGCTGGAAAGGCGCTCTTCCAACCATTGGCGGCTGATCCTGGTCTTGGCCATAATCTGGAGAATGCCGTCAGAAAAATGCAGAGGTGCAGTATCTTGCACCCATTGGTCAAAAGCAGCTTTTGGCATCTCCATTTTTAGCTGCCCCTGGACCGATTGCCACCATTGTTCAACCTGGGGGGTGATCGTTTCGTCTGGTTTTGAAATTCGTATGGCCACTAAAGACTGCTGGTTTTCTTGCTTATCCTCACCTTGAATAACAGAACCCGAATTCAGGCCTGCATCGCTAGGCCTGGCGATGTTGCCGGCATTTCTCTGGTCCGTATCGCTTGAAATGACGGTAATGGTCAAACCTCCGGCCTGGCGGATCTCCAGGGGAATAATGGTCCAGGCGGACTCGTTGTACCAATTAGCTGGCGCCCTTTGGCCATCCAGAAGATCTATGGCCATGATCGTGCCAGGCTTTCGAATATTTTCTTGGCTGAATGCCCATGCCAACATTGCCCAACAATCTTTGGGAAAAATATCATTCCTACCCTTCAGCTCATCCCGATGGGTTATTGAGACCCCAGCTGCCAAAAAAATCTTTTCGACCAGATCGGCATCGGCGGCGGCGTTTTTGTCCTTATCACTCTTTAGGTGCCGCCGGCGCCGATTCGGAGTCGGAGTCGGAGTCGGAGTCGGAGTCGGAGTCGGAGTCGGAGTCGGATTCATCTCGACAGTAGGTAGGCTAGTAGGTAGGCTAGTAGGTAGGCTAGTAGGTAGGCTAGTAGGTAGGCTAGTA
>Ga0187858_10001331_pt1 | contig 27805 bp, 24 predicted proteins | sample June2016WEW_8_15_FD_133015 | JGI IMG/M metagenome (GOLD analysis project Ga0187858, IMG submission 133015) | Peatland microbial communities from SPRUCE experiment site at the Marcell Experimental Forest, Minnesota, USA - June2016WEW_8_150 | ecosystem: Environmental > Terrestrial > Soil >...
ATGTATTGGTTGTAGTGCCGGCCTCCAGCGACGCCATCCCTACCGAGGCGATTACCGTACTTGGCCTGAAAGGCCTGTTGACCAGCATGGCTAAATGCTGCAATCCTACCCCCGGCGATGAGATCATCGGCTATATCACGCGCGGACATGGCGCCACCATCCACCGCCAGGACTGTCCAAATATGTTGCGCATCCAGGATCGTGAACGGCTGGTGAAAGTATCCTGGGGTGAAAATGTCCATACTTACCCGGTCCCCGTCCGTATCCGCGCTTACGATCGCCAGGGGCTGATGGGCGACATTACCACCCTGCTTAATAGCGAAAACGTCAATATGGTGGATGTGAATGTGCATATGACCAAGAACTTGGCAGATATGCGCATCGTGATCGAAGTCAAGGATATTTCCCAGTTGAGCCGCATTCTGGCCCGCATCGAAAACGTGCCCAATGTGCTGGAAGCCCAACGAGTCAGAGGGGGCTGAATTTGATTTCTCTAATTTGCCTCTCATGCTTCCAGATATAATTTCCCCATGGTCTGGATCATCCGTATTCTCCGAAGCCTCGAAATCGGCTTCTACGCCCTCTTCTTTGTCATTCTCCTGTCAGGCAGCACCTTGCTTTATTCCAACGCCCCCGGCGATGCCGCCCGCCGCTATACCCGTCCGGTTGAATTCGATTTTGTTAATTGGACCTTGGATGCTCTGGGGGTTAAGCTCGGCCAGTCCGCCATCGCTGCTCCTTACTACTTCGACGGACCCGCCCGACACCAGCTCGTGGTGGACTATTTTAACCTGATGGATACCATCCTTCAGGACGAAAACAAGTTGAACTTGATATATTCAAACCCATCGGTCAAGGACCCTGCTGCTGCTTCCACTTCCCTTCGGGCTGAACTCGCCGGGTTGTACACCCGTCAGAGCCAACTTGACCCTATGGCTGAGTCCATTTTGCAGGAGCAGGTTTCCGCCACGTTGGCAGATGAGGGTCTGACCACCGGCGGCCAACCCATCCCACCCGTTCTGTTCCACCTTACCCCCTTGCCCTATAATCTGGTTATTTCTCCGCGTAACAAGATTCAGGAGGATGCCTCCATCTCCCTCATCCCCGATTTGACCGTCGACCAACAGGCGACACTTGAAAACCAGGTGGACAAAGGCCTGGATGTCTCTTCGCTGGTTGTTCCAGTGGGAGGCATCGGTACGTACCCGACCATGATCGAGCGCACTACTGCCCTGGATTGGTTGACTGACACGATTGCACATGAGTGGACGCACAACTGGCTGGACTCGCGTCCGCTTGGCCTGAACTACGATACCAACCCGGCTTTGCGAACGATGAATGAAACCACCGCCGACATCGTTGGAGGCGAGGTGGGGGCTGCCTTGCTCAAGCGCTACTATCCCGAAGTGGCCGCCCAATACGCCATGCAGGTCCAGGCAGCCAGCCTTTCAGCTTCTCCCGCTCCAGCCAGTTTTGACTTTCGGGTGGAAATGCATACCACCCGCGTACATGTTGATGAGCTGCTGGCAGCCGGAAAGATCACAGAAGCTGAATCCTACATGGACCAGCGCCGCCAGGTCTTTTGGGACAACGGCTACCCAATCCGCAAACTTAACCAGGCTTATTTTGCCTTTTATGGAGCCTACGCCGATATACCGGGTGGTGCGGCTGGTGAGGACCCGGTCGGGCCGGCCGTGCGGGCATTACGCGCCCGAAGTAGTTCGCTGGCTGCCTTTTTAAAGACAATTGCCCAAATGAGTTCATTCCAGCAACTCCAGAATGCGCTGGCCCGCTGAATCGAGGTACGATGCATAAGGTTCTCTCTGTATTTTTCCTCCTGATTTCTGCTTTGCTCCTGGTTTCCTGTTCACCAGCCTCTCAAACCGGGTTGCCAACTTTGCCTGTCGCCTCCACAACCGCTACCTCGTTATCTGCCACTCCAACGCCCGCCGCCATGGTTTGCACCATCCTGCATACCCCCACCACACCCGAGGCGCTGCCCGCCGAATTGGGGGACCGCGCCCATGCCACCGGCCCGGCAGATGCACCCGTGACTATCGTGGTTTTCAGCGATTATCAATGCCCGTATTGTGCCCTGCTGGCCGCCGTTCTTAAACAAATCCGTCTGACACATCCGGATGATGTCCGCCTTGTTTATGTGAATACTCCCTTATCCAGCCGTGATAAGGATGCACTTGCCACCCAGGCAGTCGAAGCAGCCGATTTGCAGGGAAAATTCTGGGAAATGCACGACCTGCTCTTCGATAAAGAGGCCGAATGGTCTGCCCTTGCTCCGGCTGCCTTTCAGCCTTGGGCAATGCAGCAGGCTGCCAGCCTTGGAATGGATCCTGCCAAATTCCAGTCGGATTTTAATGGTAAGACCGTTGCAGACCGCCTCCAGCAAGCTATTCAATCCACAGCCACCCAGCCTATAGCGCCGCCCATCATGTTCGTCAACGGGTCTTCTCCGTATACCGGACTGGCTGATTTTGCCAGCCTCGATACGGTTGTGCGGATGGAAGCGCTCACAGCTCGCCAGTTCAGCGCCTGCCCGCCCTGGGTTATCGACCCGCTCAAGCAATATATCGCAACGCTCCACACATCCAAAGGCGATGTTGTTATACAACTTTTGCCGGATAAGGCTCCCCTGGCCGTAAATAATTTTGTCATCTTGGCCCGCGGCGGCTGGTATGATGGCATAACTTTTTATAAAATGCTTCCTGATTTTCTCGTTATGACCGGTGATCCAAGTGAAACCGGTATGGGCAATACCGGTTACCTTTTTCAAACCGAAATCTCCGCCGGTCTCCACTTTGATCAAGCTGGTATGGTTGCCATGGATAACAGCGGGCCCAACACGAATAGCGGTCGTTTTTTTATAACCCTATCCCCTGCCGAACAGTTTTACGGCCAATACACCATTTTTGGACAGGTTATAAGTGGCATGCCGGTTCTCTCAGCGCTCACTGCACGTAACCCCCAGCCAGGAATGGTCCTTCCGCCAGGAGATGAACTTATTAACGTTACCATCGTAGAAAAGTAGGAGAATTCATGCATACCAATCCGGCCAGATACAATTGTCAATCGGTCCTGCTCTTTGTCATTCTGCTGATCGGCCTGGCAATGTATTTGTGTCTGTCAGGCTTTATCCTGCTGTCGAGTGCCTACGATCTCGTGACCCCTCAATCAGGGGCAGGCTCAAATATTGGGACCAATTTCATCATCGCCAGCGGATTGGGGTTCTGCGCGGTTTCCATGCTACCGGCGGTTATTTTTAGCTTTCAAAGGATGAGAGGCAAATCCATCCGGCCTTTTCAAACCAGGCCGGTAAAAATCTGGCAGGCCATCACCTTGGGAGCCGGATGGATTGGAGCCGTCCTGCTTAGTGACTATCTTTACCAGAAATTCTCGCTGGGCTGGCTGGCGGCTGCCCCTTTCTATATCATATCTATAGGTTTACCACTGGTTTTGCTGGTCTGGATTGGGGTGGGAGGAATTCCACTGGGATCACGTAACCGTTTCTGGGGAAGCCTGGGTATCGGGATGACCGTAGGACCATTTTTGGCAACTCTGATGGAGTTTTTCGTCTATCTGGGCGTTCTTGTAATCCTGATATTCATCCTTATGCTCAATCCAAATTGGCTGGCCACCCTCCAGCAGGTCATCGCGCAGATTCACACTGCGACTGATATTGATAGCGTGATGCAGATTCTTGCTCCTTATCTTAGCAACTCACTTGTTTTGATCAGCCTCTTCCTGGTTCTGGGTTTGTTAACGCCTCTGGTCGAAGAAACTCTAAAACCAGTCATAGTCTGGCTGTTGGCGAAACGCCTGCAAGGACCTTCTCAGGGATTTGCCTTGGGTGTTATCAGCGGAGCAGGGTTCGCTCTGGTTGAAAGCCTTCTCGCCAGTAGTACTCCCGGTCAGGGTTGGGGACAACTCCTGGCAGTCCGCGCAGGCGGCGGGCTAATGCATATTTTTGCCAGCGGGGTGATGGGTTGGGGGATTGCGTCTGCCTGGCAGGGAAAACCTCTGCGCTTGTTGGGTACTTATGTCCTGAGCGTGATAATCCACGGGTTATGGAACAGTGCTGCAATCATTATCGAAATAGGTTCTCTCCAACCCTATCTGAACAATGATGTTTTTTCAAAATCATTGGATTCGTTCTCACTTGCTGGTACCATTGTGCTAGGTTTATTGGTGCTATTGACTCTGCCTGCCCTGATACTGATCAACCGGAAAATGCGTTCTATTATGGTGATTCTGGGCTCAAACGCGCAAAGTGATATAATCCCCCCGCCCATACAATAAAGTAATAGGAAAGGCTCATGAATCTTCTTCTTAAACTTATCGATTTCATCTTGCACTTCAAAGAATATTTGAATATCATCATCGCTCATTACGGTGTGTGGACTTATGGACTGTTGTTTTTCATCATCTTCATGGAGACCGGCTTCGTAATAACCCCCTTCCTTCCAGGTGATTCGCTTATCTTTGCTGCGGCTACCTTATCAGGAAGCGGCACGTTCAACCCCTGGTTGCTTTTCATCTTGCTGGCCTCTGCAGCCATAGTGGGAGATAATATCAACTATTGGGTTGGGCATGCAATTGGTGCCAGGGCATACACTGGCGAAATCAAATGGATTAAGAAAGAATACATGGAACGTACGCATGTTTTCTATGAAAAACACGGCGGCAAGACGATATTCATGGCACGCTTCGTGCCTATAATCCGGACATTTTCTCCCTTTGTCGCTGGAGCAGGTAATATGCCTTACGGTTATTTCTTAAAATGGGATATTATTGGTGGCGTTTCCTGGGTGGCGACCTTCACTCTGCTTGGCTATTTCTTCGGAAATCTATCTTTTGTCCAGGACAATTTTGAACTGGTCATCATCGCCATTATTCTCATTTCACTTGTTCCAGCGTTCCTGGAAGGGTTTAAGGCCAGAAAAGAAATGAAGCAACCTAGCGGGGGGGCAGATAGCTAGCCTTAAATCAAAATGGTGAGGACAACCCCGCCATTTTTTTACAGAACTCAGGCAATCCTAGCTGTACCTATCTTTCAAATTTGCCACCGGCAAAGCAATCTGTCCCTCCTGCTGGTTGCCGATAAATAAGGTCTCCTGCGGGGAATTAACCACGCAAAAGGCCATATAAGCTGCCATTACAGTATCCAATTCTTCAGCGGTATAAACCAGCTCCATCGGGAACGCTCCATGAAGCAATTTATGGCGTGTAATCTCCTCAAAAAACTCCATGGGATCTTTCATGTCGATTCCTTGTTCGTACAAAGCAATCTGACGCTGAAGCCTTCCTTCCAGGGTGGGTTTGGAAAGAGGAATTTGGCCAAGTAAAGCGCAGAAGGCGGCATGCGGATGTGTTTCCAACCATTGTCGCGGGGCTTTCTCCGTGGGGTATTGCTTGAATTCAGCTTCATTCAACCTGCGGAATAAGTCAAAACCAATCTGCATCCAGGCTGGACATGTCTCCACACGCGCAGGGGTGGGAGATACCGAGATACCGCGTGCGCGCAATTCGTTTTCCGCCTGGCGCATATCAGATCCGCGCAAATGACCGAAAGCCAGGTTCTGCTTCTCCAGATTCTTACGGACAAGCCCCTGGTTGGGATGTGGCGGAGCATTCACCGCTACAACGCAGGTCTTCTGCTCAGCAAGAAATGCCAGAACATCATTTACATCACCGGCAGCCAGCAGGGTCAAATTGCGGTCTTGATTTAACGCTGCAAGAGTGAACGGAAACCGTCCCGCGGTCGGGTCAACTCCAACGTAAGTGAGAGGTTTTGTTAGCATTAATTCCAGATGAAGAAATTACTGACTACAATTCATTATTGATTAACAATAGTTTAGAACCAAAATGAATTTTACGCAACTGATTTACTTAATTTTCGTTTCATCCCAATACGCTGGACAGGCGTGGTGTGATCAATTCTAAATCACGAATGGTGAAGTTCCGCGGCCTATATTTTCTAGAAACTCCTGGCGCGTTGCCAGGTTTGCCCGGAACGCACCATGCATGGCTGAAGTTGTCATGCGAGCATTGTGTTTCTGAACTCCACGCATCATCATACAAAGATGCACACCTTCGACCACCACGCCTACTCCTTGCGGATGAAGCAGGTCACGGATAAGGTCTGCGATCTGGCGGGTCATGCGTTCTTGAACTTGCAGTCTGCGGGCGAAAATATCCACGATCCGGGGGATTTTGGAAAGACCAAGTACTTTTCCATCCGGGATATAAGCCACATGGACACGTCCCATAAATGGCAAAATGTGGTGTTCACACAGGCTGTAGAACTCCACGTCCCGTATGATCACCATTTCATCGTATTTGACATCAAAAATGGCTTCGTTGACCACAGCAATCGGGTCAGCTTTATACCCAGAAAGTAATTCGGCGTACATGCGGGCAACGCGCTCCGGAGTACGTTTAAGGCCTTCACGTTCAGGATTCTCACCAATGGCTTTCAGGATGCTGGAAACTGCTTCTTGAATTTCCTCAGTATTAACTTTGCTGCCAGCCAACCCTTCATCAAACAGGTTATCGTCAAATTCAATATGTTCCATAGCTCTCTCATAAAACACTGGCCCGGCAAATTTCCTGGCCAGTGGCATATTCGCGGATGCCTAGCCGATCTTTGGCTCGATCAATCCATAGGTATCGTCGCGTCGATGGTAAAGCACGCTGATTGTATCAGTTTCAATATTAAAGAAGATAAAGAAATTATCGTGTCCGAGCAATTTCATCTGTTCAAGTGCATCCGCCTCGCTCATCGGTACCAGCTCAAATGTCTTGCGCCGGGAGATAACGCTAACCTGTTCGTCCGTTCCTTCGGCAGGTGCTGTAGAAACCTCCGTCACTCCACGGCCGTCGCCACGCCCATGATGATGTTTGCCTTTATAACGTTCCAACTGGCGTTGCATTTTATCGATCGTTGCGTCAAAAGCATTATTTAGCTCATCAGAACGCTCTTCGGTGCGCAGCAATGCCTTGCGACCTCTCACAGTTATCTGGGCTACATAACGATCGGTGGCGCTGCGGGCTGATTTGAAATATTCCAGATCCACCTTTACTTGTTCTATATCGCTTAGATACCGGTCCAGGTTAGAGGCTTTCTTTGTAACATAATGCTTGATTGGTTCATCCACTTCCAAATTCTTTGCAAAGATTTCTACTCTTACCGTCATATTTCACTCCTTCTGAGGATGGATTCTATCAAACAATTTGAAGTCCGTGGTGCGGTAGTGCCCTCGCCAGGGTCAACGCATAGATATGCTTTGCGCCAGCTTTGATAAGCGCCTCGGAACAAGCTCCTAGAGTGGCACCGGTGGTCACAACATCGTCCACTAGCAGGATTACCTTCCCAGCCGCCAGAACCGGTACGGCGCGGAATGCGCCGGATATATTTTCCTTGCGCTCCATGGGGGAAAGCCCAACCTGTGACCTTGTCTCGCGCATCCGGACTAAAACCTGCGGTGAGTAGCGCCACCCTTGAATAGCTGCCAGCGGCATCGCTAAAAGACCGACCTGATTGTAGCCGCGTTCCTTCATACGTTGCTTGCCCAACGGGACTGGAACCACCAGGTTCACCCGCCACCCAATTTACGCGCGTAACCTGCCAAGTGTGGAGCTAACGCATCACCAAGAGCTGCATTCCTGCCATATTTCAAACTATGAATGGCATGGCGAATGGGTCCTTCAAAGACCACCCAGGAGCGGATCGCTTTGAAAGGGGGCTGGGAATCATGGCAGGTTGAGCACAAACCGGGGCGGGGGATCGGCAGACCGCAGTATTGGCAGACAGGTTCCGGAACATGGATAACCTGTTGCTGGCAATCTGGGCACCAGCGGAATCCTTTCCGGTTACAACCTCCACAGACCGGTGGGAAGAGCCAGTCCAGACTACCCCACAACAATTGATTAAGACGATATGTCCGGGACACACCCTGTCAGTCGTCTTACGAGAAATACTTTAAGGATCCCATCAACCGCAAAGCAGCAGGGGTCAAAAGAACAATCATTAGAGAAGGAAAGATTAGCAGGCCCATCGGGAAAATCATTTTGATCGGGGCCTTATGAGCTTGTTCTTCCGCATATTGGCGACGTCTAACGCGCATCTGGTCAGATTGAATACGTAACACTTTCGCCATGCTGACACCCAGCATCTCAGATTGTACAACTGCTGCTACAAAGCTGGTCATCTCAGCAATGCCAAGTCTTTCAGCCATATCCCGTAAAGCATCCCGCCTTAGCTTACCCAGTTGTATTTCTCTAATCACACGGCCAAATGCAAGGGCAAGTTCGTTATCCCACTTCTCGTGAACTTTCGACATGGCTGCATCGAAACCCAGGCCGGCCTCCACGCAGATAGTCAACAAGTCAAGCGCATCCGGCATGGCTTTACGCACTGATTTTTGCCGGCTGTCAATTCTGCTCTTAAGCAATAAATCCGGAAGGAAATATCCCAACACCGTAAAAACCACTACCAGCAATATCTTAATTGGCACGGAAAATGTTTTTGAGAAGAGTGAGATTACAAATATCAAGCCCCCTAATACCACGGCTGCCACAAAATGCAATATCATGAAGGTGGAAGCATCCATCCGTCCCGGATTTCCCGCCAATTCCAGTCTCGTGCGAGTCTGCTCCAAAACATTCTGAGGGGTGAAGCGTGTTGAAATTTCACCCAGGCGACGCATGAACGGCATCACTACCCGTTCTGAAAAAGGTTGCGCAAGTTCTATTTGTTCAAGCGATACCGACTCACCGCGCTGGCTGTATTCGGCAAGACGTTCTGCCAGTGGATCTTCCGCAAGGTTTTTCGATTTTTGTACACCGGCAACCACTACCAAAGCTGCGACAATGAGGATCACCAGCACAACAACGATAATTATCACATTAAGCATATTACACCTCTACATTCGCAATCCGGGTCATCACGAAATACCCAATTATTATCAAGAATCCTGCGATTACCAGGGGAACGTAACCGCAAAAGCCGTTCTTAACGAATTCCATTACATAAGTCCGGTTTAAGAAATATAGAATACATAGAAGACCAATTGGCATTAACGCAAGTGCACGACCGGAATAAATGGCCTGTGCTGTCAGAGCACGAATTTCGCCTTTAATTCGTATGCGCTCACGGATGGTGTAGGAAATCACATCCATGATCTCTGCCAGGTTACCGCCTACTTCGCGCTGGACATTGATCGCAGTCACTACAAAATCCAAGTCCTCACTTGGGATCCGGCGTAAAAGGTTGTCCAGCGCCTTTTCCATGGGAATACCCAACTGCATTTCCTGCACTACTCGCTTGAATTCATCGCAGATCGGAGTTGGCAATTCTTTGCTGACAGCTTCCATCGCTTGCATGGTGGAATAACCCGCCCGCAGGCCATTCACCACCAAATTGAGCATATCAGGCAATTGATCATTAAAACGAACCAGGCGCTTCCCCTTCTGTGAATTAACATAAAGACCGGGCAGGAAAGCGCCTACGATCGCGCCAATAAGAGCTGAAAGGACCAGCCTGCCTCCAACAAGATATGCAATCATTGCCCCGCCTATGATGGCGATGACGTACAGCGCCATGTATTCGCCGGGTTTGAATTTCAGATCTGCTCGTGCCAGGTCGCGCGCTATCCGTTCGCCGAGGGTTGATTTCTCAACACGTTTATTAACCCAGTCGGTTAATGCACCTTTCGAATCCTTATCGAAATCATTCTTCTGATCTTCTTCAAGATATTTATTTATGCGGTCATCAACCAGTGTTCTCTCGCCGGAGGATGAAACGACAATCCCCACGATCAATAACACAATGGCTAGACCACCGCCAACCATCAAAACAATTTCCATTTATCACCTTTGTAATAAAGGATACCCTTGCTATTATTAATATCTTTGCCGGCTGCCAACACCAAATATGGATGGTGGCAGGTGAATACCGGCGCCTTCAAGCTTATCCATGAATTTCGGCCGTAGACCCGATGGCCGTAATCGGCCAAGTACTTTTCCATTCTCGAAACCAGTTTGCTCAAAAATGAAAATATCCATCGTGGTGATAACATCACCTTCCATGCCATTCACCTCGGTAATATTCGTCACCCGACGGGAACCGTCGCGCATACGCTCCTGGTGGACCACAAGATTGATCGCAGAAGCTACTTGTTCCCGGATGGCTCGTACAGGCAACTCCATCCCGGCCATCAGTGTCATTGTTTCCAGACGGGATAAGGTATCACGCGGGGAGTTGGAGTGCAAAGTTGTCATCGAACCATCATGGCCCGTGTTCATGGCTTGCAACATATCCAATGCAGCGTCATCACGGATTTCACCAACGATAATTCGGTCAGGTCGCATGCGCAAAGCATTAACGACCAACATTCGAATGGTTATTTCACCGCGACCTTCAATATTCGGCGGACGTGATTCAAGCGTCACCACATGCTCCTGTCGAAGTTGTAATTCTGCAGCATTTTCGATGGTAAGGATCCTCTCATCACTTGGGATGAAGGTAGAAAGAATATTCAACAATGTGGTTTTACCTGAGCCGGTACCCCCTGAAATTACAATATTTAATCGCGCTTCAACACAAGCTTTTAGAAACTGCAGGGCTTCCGGGGTAAGTGTTCCGAATTGGACCAATTGTTCAAGGGTAATGGGTATTTTAGCAAATTTACGGATCGTAAGTGTTGGGCCAACCAGAGAAATCGGAGGGATGACAGCATTCACACGGGAGCCATCTGCCAGGCGTGCGTCCACATATGGGCTGGACTCGTCAATGCGCCGTCCTAATGGCGCCACGATACGATCAATAATGCGCATCACGTGGTCATTGCTTTCGAATGTTACTGGTACTCGATGAATTTTACCTTTGCGCTCTACATAGATATTCTTTGCCCCGTTCACCATGATTTCAGTAACCGACTCATCTTCCAGGAGAGGCTGCAAAGGCCCCAACCCCAGGATTTCTGCCGAAATCTGCTCAAATAGACGGGCGCGCTCAGGCCTGGAAAGAACTATATTTTCCTCGCCCAAGATTTGTTCAAACAAGGATTGGATTGTTTTGCGTACATCCTCTGTTTTAGTGATATCCAATGAAGGATCGAGCTCAGCCAGCAGCCGATTCTGGACACGTGTTTTTAGATCGAAATATGTTCCTGCCTGGGGAGCCGCACTCGGTGCACTTACCCGCCGGGCTTGCAGGGTCGATAGACGGGATGCATCTCCACCAGTGGTGGATGAAGGAGTGCCGGGTGATAGTTCAGGTGAGTTTCCCTGCCCTTGCTCAATACGTTTTAATAAAGACATTCACAACCTCCTCGCTACCTATTTACCGTTTAATTATTTTTTCCGGCTCGACCAATTCCTGTTTGACCAGCCTGGCTCGCAATGCTTCCACAAGTGTATAAATCCCTCGAGCAGCTGGCGTAGTCTTATTATCAATCATGAACGGTATACCCCGATTGACGGACGGTATGACCGTCTTTTCATCCAGCGGAATGACAGCCATTACCGGTAGCTTTAGATTCTCGCCAATCGTATCTGGCTGGATGGCGATACGTTTATCATACTTGTTCATGACGAGCGCCACTTTTTCAACCGGGATGCTCAATGTCAATAAGAGGTCAAGAAATAGTCGATCGTTTTTTATAGAAGGAATGTCTTGGGCGGTTACCAGAATAACGGCGTCGGCAACATCCAATACCGATAAAGTTACATCATTCAAATAAGAACTGCTATCCACGACTATGTAAGCATATATCTGGCGTAAATAACGGAGTAGTTTCGTAAATTGGTCCGGGTCTACTTTCTCCCCATGTTCTGGGCGGGACGGCGATGCCAGAATGTGTATACCAGACGCAGCATGTTGGATCATTACCTCTTCTACAATGCTAGGATCCAGTTCATCTGCGCGCGGAGCCAGGTCTAGAATTGTATTCTTCCCCTGCTCATTCAAAAAGAGCGCTACATCACCAAACTGGAGACTCGCGTCCACTATAACAACCCGCGTCTCTTCATTACAAAGCGCCACCGCTACGTTGACAGCCAGAGTGGTGCACCCCGTCCCACCCTTGGGGCTATAAAACATGATGATCTTTCCCAATGTACCCCCCACTGACGTGGCATTGAAATTCCCACCACTTGTCGCAACTACACGTGCTTGGGCATTCTTCGAACGCTCTTCACGGGCCATCTTCCCAGCCCGCCGTATTGCAGCCACCAATTCATCCGGCATGGGAGGCTTTATCAGGAAATCCCGCGCTCCAACTAACATCGCCTTGCGCATGTAGTTTTGGTCCGCCTGGACTGAAAGAATCACTACCTGAACCGAAGACATCTTTTGCCGGATTATTTCTGTTGCCGCGATGCCATCCATATCAGGCATATTTATGTCCATTAAGACGACATCCGGGTTGACCTCCTGGGTAAGTTGAATTGCCTCCCTTCCAGTTCGAGCAACTGCCACAACCTCAATGTCCGCTTCGAACTGCAAAAGTTTTCGTATGTTTTCGCGCGTCTCCGCGTTATCGTCGACGATCAAAACGCGAAACTTTTCACCGTCAGCCATACAGGTTCTCCATCCGCGGTTCTACTACTACAATTACTTGAATAATCTGGTGCCTAAGGCTGAGGAGTTGGATCATTCGGTAACTTGGGCTGCTTGAGAATATCTAAACGCGGTTGCATCGCGTAAGGTAATTTTGCTGGAACAGGAATGTTATATTGCGTCAAAAGATATTCCAACATGGCAGCATCAGGCTGCGTAATCGCCGTTTTATCATTCGGATTGCGTAGAGACAGGGTGATTTCTGCGCCGCTATAAATTAAATACGTCAATGTGACCGCATCCTGCGGAGAGACCATTACCGTGATGATATCCGGAGGGACAATAACCGGAGCGACTTGCGTTTGGTTTCCAGGCAGCGGGGTGGGGGTCGGTCCTGCAGCTGCGACCGAGTTTGATTGGCCAGCTTCAGACTCGCCCGGCAGAGGGAATGTTCCTGTGTGCAGTACTTGTATATCCTGCATGATCATCTGCGTAACCAGCCGTGCGCGCTGATTCTCTGATGGTTGTACATAAACCAGCATATTCGAAGGCGGATCCGTCGCAACCTGATCCACCTCAAATCGGCCCTGGGTTACACCCGTTTGCGTTATCTTTAGTACCCCATTTGTTGTGGTGCTATTATCCAATCCTGCTATTGTATTGGGCAGAATTGACTGAGATGCCGGATCGACATCCACCAGGAGCAACGAAACAATCACGTCAACATAATCTCCATCATGGATGGCATACGCCGCTGAAGAAAGCCGGGTAATGGGAATCGAAACAGCTGTCATCCCCTCAGGAATGTATGGCGCCCAGGATGACCCAGGCAGGTTTACATTACCGGGCGATATAGACACCATAGAATCTGTAATTGGTACTCCCTGTGTAATGGAAATCTTGGCATACATATTCACAACATCGCCTTTATTCGTGAATAACCCTTGTACAAGCTTATTTTGAGGGATTTGAATGGAACTCAACATTCCGTCTGTGATTAACGTGCCAGCCGAAATATTTTGACCGGCAGTAATGATCCCTACATATTGTATTTGTGGTGTTGTTTGAGTTGCAGGAGGAGTAGGCGAAGCACTTGGGCGACGATATAGAAAATATGCCCCGGCACCCACCGCTAGGATTATTATTAGAGCCAAGTAAATGAATATTCGTCCGCGGCGCATAGGTTACTCCTTATAACTTGGATTTGTTATATCATTATACAGTAAAAATGACGACTTTACTATTACCCCGATTATGATTTATTTTGAATTGGCCAATGTTTCAGAGCTAAAGCGATAACCAGTCGATCAGAACTGGCAAAAAAGTGGGACTCTGTTTTGCAGAGTCCCACCCACCCCTTCAATTTATCAGACTAATGGACCAAACTTGAATTGATCTTCGTAAAGACATTGCCGATGATCGGGCCAAGGATCAACAAAACAGCAATTACAACGACAGCGACCAAAACAAGGATTAACGCATACTCGACCAGGCCCTGGCCTTTTTCCTTAGGGGCGAATAACATGGGGTTTTACCTCCTTCCTTTTTTGGATTTCTCTGGAGGCCATCCAGAGATGGAATATGTTTATATTATATATCTTTTTATTTCCATGGGCGCAGAAATATCATTACAAATACTATACAATCATAAAGCATGATAATTAACAAAAAAGTGGGGCTCTGTTTTGCAGAGTCCCACCCACCCCTTCAATTTATCAGACTAATGGACCAAACTTGAATTGATCTTCGTGAAGACATTGCCGATGATCGGGCCGAGGATTAACAAAACAGCAATGACGACGACAGCAACCAAAACAAGGATTAACGCATACTCGACCAGGCCCTGGCCTTTTTCCTTAGGGGCGAATAACATGGGGTTTCACCTCCTTCCTTTTTTAGATTTCTCTGGAAGCCGTCCAGAGATAGTAACCTTTATATCTTAGACAATCATATTGTATAGTATTTCTTCAGGAAAAACAAAATCTTTCCATTGCAAATTCTTTACAATAATGTTAATTAGGGATTTATAGGGATGGTTAGTGTGACCCGAGCACCTTTTCCTGGAGCAGTATCGATATCGAACTTACCACCCAGCATTTCAGCGCGATCCTTTATTAATTTCAGGCTGAGGTTTGACTCTTTTTCAAGGGAGTCAATATCAAAGCCATTGCCGTTATCATCGAGTGACAATCGAATGGCGCTGTCCCCTATATCCAGTTGGATTTTAACCAGGGAGGCCTGGTTCTGGTGCACGGCATTGCTAAGCAATTCCTGCATAGACCGGAAAACCATTACCTCCACGTATGATTCCAAACGGCGTTCACTCCCGGAAATGATAACACTTACTTCAACGCCAGCCTGCTCTTTGAATGAATCGGCATACCGGCGGATGGTAGGTGCAAGTCCCAAGTCATCCAGCATCATTGGACGAAGTTCAAAAATAAAATTGCGAACTTTCTGGAAAGTACTCATCGCCGCGACTTTTAGATTACTCAGTTCGTTGCGCGCTTGGGCAGGGTCCACATCTAGCAAACGCATGGCAATTTCTGTCTGGAGGATAAAATTTGATAATGCCTGGGCTGGACCGTCGTGCATCTGGCGGGAAAGCCTTTGGCGTTCTGACTCTTGAGCGTTTACCAGCATTTCCACACTCGCCATTCCGTTCTTTTCACCCTTGCCGTTTCCCCCCATCCCGCCCGTGTTAGTTGCACCCTGCAGGTGTTCCAACAACCCTTTATAATGCTCCAGATGAGTCTGGTCACTCTGCAGCTTTTCCAGTTGCCCGCGCATTTGGAAAAGGCGTTGCTGAGCATCCAAAGCAGAATCATAAACGGTTCGGAGCTCTTCTTTGGGCACTTTATCAACTTGATCATGGATCTGCTGCAGGTGTGTATTCACAGCCGTGTTGCGTTGGGTCAATTTACCAAGTTCTACACGACTTTGTTCCAACATGAGTGTAATTTCTTTTAACGCGCGCGCCGTTTCATCTAGCTCTGTTTGGATGAGTTGTTTTGGATCCTCAATGGAGGATGTCTGTACTTTTTCATCAGCTGGTAGCGCCATAGATCACTCCTGAGATTGCGTGTGTTTATCAAGTAGTTTTACCCAGCCACGTTTAAGTGCATAAACGACTGCTTGTGTACGGTCTTCTACACCAAACTTACGTAGGATTGAAGTGACATGATTTTTTACCGTTTGGTGACTGATTCCAAGCGAAGCAGCGATCTCTTTATTGCTCATTCCTTTAACCACGCAGGTTAACACTTCCATCTCACGTTCAGAAAGAGGATGAAAAGGGCTGCCTGGTTCGCTATAAAGATGGCGTGCTTTTTCCATCTCTTCTTCAAGCCAATTACTGAATTCCTCCTTGCTAAAAACACGCCCTTCAATAACAAACTTACCTTCAACAACTTCTTTAATGGCCTGGACCAGGTGGTATGGATCAACATCTTTCGAACAATAGGCCGCTGCCCCCGCCCAGGCGGCATGGATTATTTGCTCCTGATCGTTATAGGCGGTTAAAAGGACAATCCGGGTCGGTAATTTTTCCTGGACTACTTGATGAGTGACTTGCTGGCCATTTACACCCGGCAGGTTGATATCTACGACGGCGACACATGGATGTAATTTGCGAATTATCGCCAACGCATCGTGACCATTCTCTGCTTGACCTACAACCGAAAAACCCGGTTCAAGCGAAAGAGTATTAATCACTCCCTGACGAAATAATGGGTGATCGTCCACAACGACAATCGAAACTTCTACCATTTCCTGCCTGCCAGAACTAGGTTTCCAACTTCTGCGCTAACCGATGAATTGCCATTAATTTTTTGCTGATAACTCTGGGGCTTCATAGTAGCGGACATAAGGGGATTCTCCAGCTAAAGTATAGCACAGGTCAACCAACGCGGCAATTAAACCATTGACCTTCATGGAGCCGGCCACCGGTACACTGTCATATTTGTTCCCCCCTGTGCCGGAGCATACGGTGCATCCGTCGTGAAAACAGGCAGCAGGTGGGAAGTCAAAGTCGGATACCAGTCTGGAAACGCGACCAGGTAGCTTACCCCGCGCCCGGTCATATAGACCGCGAGCCGGTTTTCGTCTCGCAGGAAAGGGATAACTTCTGGAGAAATTAGGCCGGCTAAATCGACCAAGTCATGCTTGCCAAAATATCCAAGCGCCCCAATATCATGTGCAGCTATGAGCGCGCCCGGCGGTACATTCACAGAAACCCACTTCGCAGTTGTCACCATTTCGCTTTCGATCACGGCAACATCCTGGGCGTAGGTAAAGGCACCCAGTCCCCAGAAAACAACCAGAACAACCCCCATGCCCAATCTCCAAAAATTCGGCCAAAGCCAGGCCCGTGTGCGGGTGACGTATTCCACTAGGCCGGCCAACCCCAGCAAAAAGAAGATCGGCATGGCCGGCATGACATACCTACCATGCTGGTAGGTGACCGGTAATAAAAGGGCATACAATGCCAGGAAGCCGACCAGCCACGTTGCCGCGGCCAGCACTCCCCAGGCCCGCCGGCGCACGGCAGAGATAACCATCAGAACTACGCCCGGCAATAAGAACACACCCACTCCGGTCAAAAGCGGTAGAGCTTCGCTACCCCACCGTTCCCAAAATGGCAATTTTAGCAATACTGCATATTCTGCTTGTTTAGCATAGAATGTGTTTGGCCAGGGTTGGTGGGAAATAATCAGATTGAAAAGTAAGTAAAGTGCGAAGGGACTTCCAAAACCAACGCATAAATTAACCAGCGCCCGCAGGCGTTTTGACCAGGATGGTTGGCATAATAAGATTATCAGTACTGCCGGCCCAAGCAAAGTGATCCCATCCGGACGCACCCAGACGGACAGGCCGATCAACAAGCCCAGGCTGAAATATTTTTGGGAACCCGAAATTACGAAAACGAGCGCAGCAGTTGCAAGCAAAGCATATAGGAGCGTTTCCATCCCAGAAGCTGCCGCCCAAACAAGATGCCACTCCATTGCTAATGCTGCTCCCACCCATGGGAAACGCGGATGGTAAGCCGGTACCAGTCCGCGCACTGCATTTTCGCCAAGCAAGGATAACATCCACAGCGCAGCCGCGCCAAGTAAATATGTCCATACATATGGGGCCAGCCTTAGCAAGAACCCAATCGCAAGTAGCGCCGACCAGAGTGGCGCTGTCGAGCCGCCGGAAGGCTTTCCGGGATTGAATGCCCATTCCCCGTGTAATGCCAGGTTACGGGCATAGGTTTGATGGATCCAGGCATCATCCAAGGGGAAACCGATTCGATACTTAATTGCACTGACCAGCAGATAAACACCCACGCTCATCACAGTGATGATAGCAAGGACCAGCCAGACCGGCCACTTGCTCGCACGGTTATGAGGAAGGTTTGATGAAGAGGATATGGTTGTCACCTATAACTCCCATGAAAGTGAATTCAGGATAGGCTTCCGGATGTTCATATAAGTCATAAAGTGGGCTGGAACTCCCGATTTGCTCGAGTATTACATAGGATGCGTTAAATTTTCGGGATGCAGCCAGGAGTGCTTGTACGGATCCGTAGGGAACTACAATAGCTTGGCGGCCGGTCATTATAAAATAAGCCGGGGGGTTGCGTACCATAACGATCGCGTCCGGTCGGGCGCTTTGAGCTGCAAGAAAATGATCGGCTTTCACATATAGATATTCACCTTCGTTCCAGCCCGAATCGACAACACGGATTTTAACTAGCATGGCGCTGAACAGGATCATAATTACCAGCAGTATCGCAGGGAAGAGGCGGGTCAGCTGGGTCAGCTTTTTGTCATTACTTGCTATCCGCCTCAAGCATACATCCAAACCGAGCGCGGCAAGCGCAAACCAGAGTGCCTGGAACGCTGTTCCGGCATGGAAAAAACCACCGCTCACGCTGGCAAAGGGAAAAAGCAGGCTCTCTGCTAAAAGTATACATAACCAGCCCAGTACGCCAATCTGAACCCGAAATGAATGTCTTTCTTTCCAAACACCTACGATGATCAGCGGGGATAAAAATATCATCCCTTCAGCAAAGAAAGCAGTGCCCAGGTTTTGCCATACCGCCGATACCCGCACTTTTAACGCTTCCTGCATCCCACTTGCAAGCCAGGATTGAAATGTATACAATTCAGGGGTGAAAGAAAATATCTGGTTATAACTCGTCATCCAGAGCACATATCCACTGCCTGGCGGCATCATAGAGCCAAATACAACCAGGTTCCGCCCAAACCAAGCTCCCATCACCAGTAGGTAACCTAGAGAAGCCATAAAACCATTCGAAGCAGAACGCATCTTGGGGCTTCGCAAAGAACCAGCGGTCGCCTCCTGGTAAGTAAGTACAATCACAGCCAACAAGGTAAGCGGAAGCCAGAGTAACCCATCCCCGCGTGCCAGGTTGAATGCCCCTGCCAGCACACCCAGCATAATTGATTTTGTGATAGTTAATCTGTCCAGCAATAGGAAATAAAGAGCACCTGCCAACAAATAGAGGCTGTAGTTGTCCGTTGTTACGATGAACGGAAGATAGTACCCGGAAAAAATGGTCAATAAACCAGCTAACAGAGCCAGAGTGCGCTTCCGGGAGATTCGGTAGGCCAGTGCTGCGACGATTAATGGAGCTGTCGCCGCCATTAAGACAAAACCTATCCGCGCGGAAAGAAAATTAATCTTTCCAGTAAGTAACATTCCCCCGGCAGCCACAATGGACGCCAGAGGATTCCAATAGGAATTCGAAGGTTGAGGCAATCCCTGCGGATGATCCAGATAATTCCACAGGAAGGGATCGTTGAACCCGTGCCCGCTGGCTAATTGTGTGCCACCCGCATAGTAATAGTCCGCATCCATATAACCGGGCACGGGCTGTAACGCCACAACTACAAGCGCAACCATCAATGCCAGAACAAAAAGAATTATATAATCTCGCCGGCTTAAGGGGGAAAAAGCACTGGATGAAGTATGCACAAAAACCCCATTCTAATCGTTTGAAAAAACAGCCATGCCAAACAAAGGCAGGGTCCCAGTCGTCAGCCGGTCCGCCGGGTGCTGGATGGGTGGAGGATTACTGGTCTCGGATGCGGAAAATGCGTGCATGCTCGATCTCGCCCAGATAGGTCAAAGACATCTGGTCCCCTGGATTTTCATAAACTGGTAATAACCCTGTCGGAACACTCCCTTCTTCCAATACCAGGTAAACCGCATGATATTTCCGGGCTGCTGCTAATACTGTATTGACGTTTCCATCCGGAACAGCAATCGACGGGTTCCCGGATGCCAGAAAAAATCCAGGTGGATCGGCAACCATGATAGTATCTGTGGTTGCGGCCCCTTGGGTGACAAGATATTTATTTATGTGGCTATATGCATCATTTTCCAGGCCCCAGCCCTGCCCTGAGCTTTGATTAATCGCAAAACTGCTATTCCCACCAATGACCCGGGTCCAAATTATTACTGCGGTCAATAACACTGCCAGGCCAATCAACCCTATCTGAAAAACAGTTCTGGCCTGAGGGGCGTTCCAGCCGCGTTTCCGACTGCCCCACTGCATCACCCTCTCCAGTCCCACCGGCGCTAATACCCACCAGACTGTTTGTAAGGCCGCACCGGAATGAAAGAATCCTCCACGTGCGCCGGCGAATGGGAAGATTACCGTCATCGCGCCAAGCGTCAGCAGCCATGCCAGGGTGGCCAATTGAATGCGCTTGTCTTTCCGCATGTACCAGAATCCCAATGCGATCAAGGGGAGCAGGAAGACTTCTGCTTGCACCGATAGGGTAGTGGCAAGATTCAATCCCAACGACATAACGCGTGCTTCCAGGATGGCAGCCAACCCAGAATGCCACCAGGAGGCAAATGTGAGTTGGCTGGCTGGAAAAGCAAACAACTGGTCATAAGAGCTTAGCCATAGCATTTTGGTTCCACCAGGAGCCAGCAGCGTTCCAAAAGCGGAAATATTACGGGCAAACCAGGGCCCCATGACTAATAGGTAACCTAAAAGAACACATCCCAAGGAATAAAGAATGGATATTCGGGATTGGTCGGGCTTGCGGAAATAAAGAACGGCAATTATTGCTAAAATAAACCAAAGGATCCCATCGGCGCGGGAAAGGTGCATAAGGCCGGAGATAATGCCCAGAAGAAAGGCGGAAATCAGCCAGGCTCTATGAGTCGTGTTGACCAAAGACCGGGAAAGCAGCAGAAAGAAAAGTCCACCCAGGAGCATATACAGGCCGAAAGTGTCTGTTACCGGAAGAAAAGGGAGGTAAAAGGCAGGGAAAACCGCCAAAAGGCCGGAGGTGATGGCCAGGTCACGCCGCGCGCTGATGCTCCAGGCCAGTGCAGCCGTCAGCGGTGGAAGAGCAGCTGCCACAGCCAGGAACCCCACCCGGGCTGCAATCCACGAGCTGGGTCCAAAAAGAACTGCACCGGCCGCGGCCAATAACGAAGCCAAGGGCATCCAATATGCATTGGATGGGTGTGGCAATCCGGTTGGATTATCCAGGTAGTTCCAGAGCACCATATCGGTAAAGCCATGCCCTGTAGCCAGTGTACGCCCCCCGGCATAGTAATAGTCCGCATCCATATATCCCGGCGTGGGCTGAAACGCTGCCACAAACATTGCAGCGACCAAACCAAGCCCGGCAAGCAGGAGGGACATTTTCCAGGTCATGGAGGTGTTTCCATCCCGGTCGGAACGGTACGAATGTACCACCAGCGCATCCAATAGAGACCCAACACGAGTATCACAGGCAGGAACAGAATCAGAATGTTGATCAGCGTCGCATAGGCATTCGCTGAGACCAGGGCAATGGTCAGGTACCACAGGCCAACGAGAAGAAGTATCACTATCCCTGGCACCCCCCAGCGCTTGAGCCAGGGTCGGCGTTCACCCAGCTGCGCCAGCAATAGCATCAGTGGCACAATGAGTATAAGGTAATCCTTTGGAACCATTGGGATACCCAGCAAGGGTGTCACGGAAATTGTCAGGCAGACTATCCAGAGGAATGCCCTGAAATCTTTTGCAAGTGAATTCCCCCACTCGAAAAATAAGATGAGCAGCAGGATAGCCGCTAGCACCCAGCCAAGCCGTGGGCCTGCTACCGGGGACAAGGAGCCAAAAATACCAGTTGTCGTAAAGCCAATGTTATACACGGAATGTGAAAGCATTCCATTTATATACGGCAGGAACCATCCAGGCAGAAATAGAAAGGCAAGACCCAGAAGAACTGCAAGCCCCATTATAAAACCCCACAGCACCCGCCACCGGCGCTGGTAAATAATCCACCAAAAAATAAAAAAGGTCAGTACCCCAAAGAAACTGGCAGAGCTGACCAGCAGTATCAATAATACCCCTGCCAACTCATCACGTTCATTACGCAGCGCCAGCAGGAATCCCACCAGTGCCAGTGCAATAAACCCGGCCGCGCTCCCGCTGTCCAGCGAAAACGCCCCGAAGACCCACAACAATGGGAAGAGTAGGATTACAGGCAGGAATATGTGACCCGGCTTCCAGCCGGTTATGCGCAGCGACAGGAATGCCATAGCCACCAGGGCGATTTCGAGACATGTAGTCCAAATTGCACGCGCAAGCACATAATCATTTACAAGCGCTATTGGAAAATAGAAGAGTTCTACCGGGAAGGGCAGCCACAACGCCAGCGGGTCCTGACCCGGTGCAGCCAGCCGTCCGTAGTAGAGGATCTGGGCACGTTGGGTAGCCGGGTCGCTGTAAGGACTATCGCCATATTGGAGAAAAGTTCGCATGCCCAGCCAGGGCACCAGGAAATCCTTCTCGGTCGGTTGGGCGCGTACATATTGCGTGTTGGCCCACACCAATCCGCCCAAGGCGGCCACAGCAAGGCAAATCAAAAAGATGGCGGTTAGGACAGTCAGACTACGAGACATTGGATCATAGAATTAAAAATGGTAGAGGCTGAAAAAATAAAAATTTAAGAGCCAGGTTTATTCTACACCAGAATTGTTCATACCCTGCTGTTTTCAATTTTACCTTCAATCATATATACTCATTTCAATTCTTCCAAAATGGGAATTCATTATGACCATAATTCCCAATAACCAAAATGGAAAATGGGTATAATAAAAATGAAGAACAAGGAAAAAATGCTTTCCAATTTCGAAGCAAATGAAAACCAATCCGCCGAAATCACTTCGATGATTTCAAACCTGGAATGTTCCGGCTGTGGCGAAATATTTTCCTCCATTGAGATCAACACGTTTTGTCCCTTTTGTCAGTCCCCCTTGCTGGTCCGCTATGACCTGGCAGCCATTCGGAATCAGGTGGACCGGGATGCCATCCGGCGTCGTCCAAAAGGCATGTGGCGTTGGCATGAGTTGCTCCCGATCTCGGCTCGTGAAAACTTTATTTCCCTGGGAGAGGGCGATACATCCCTCCTCCCTGTTCCAAACATTGCTAGACAGCTTGGTATTTCCAACCTGTATGTAAAGGATGAGAGTTCCAATCCGACCGCGTCTTTTAAAGCACGCGGTCTGGCTGCAGCAGTCTCAAAAGCCAAAGAATTGGGGATAAAGAAAATCATCATACCAACCGCCGGGAATGCTGGCGGGGCCATGGCAGCCTATGCTGCCCGGGCCGGTATCCAGGCGCTTATTTATATGCCTAAAGACACGCCTCACGCTAATATCCTGGAAAGTCGTATGGCTGGCGCAGAAGTTGTCCTGGTGGATGGCAATATCAGCGATGCAGCCGGCATGGTCGGGATAAAATCGAAAGAGGAAGGTTGGTTCGATTTGTCCACTTTTAAAGAGCCTTACCGTCTCGAAGGCAAGAAGATCATGGGGATTGAGCTTGCCGAAGCCTTTGATTGGGAATTACCGGACGTAATAATTTATCCAACCGGCGGCGGTACCGGCCTGGTCGGCATGTGGAAAGCTTTCGATGAACTGAATGATTTGGGCTGGCTACGCAATTCTAAAAGACCCCGCATGGTAGCGGTGCAGGCCGAAGGCTGTGCACCAGTGATCAAGGCTTTTGAAACCGGTGTTCTCTATTGCGATTTTTGGGCCAACGCCCATACGCTGGCATCCGGGCTACGCGTGCCAAAGAGCTTTGCTGATAAACTTATCCTTAAGGATTTACGTGCCAGCAATGGGACAGCCGTGGCGGTCAGCGACTCTGACATCCAGGTCGCCCAGCTCAAACTCTGCCGGATGGAGGGCATTTTCCCGGCACCCGAGGGAGCCGCTACACTGGTGGCGCTTGAAAAGCTGCTGCATCAAAATTGGATCCACCCCGGGGAACGCATTGTCCTATTCAATACCGGCTCCGGATTGAAATATCTTGACCAGTTGGATTCATTATATTGAACCTCTGCTACTGTGTACCCGTACTCCAGCTATCTTGGGCTTCCATTCGAGTACAATCTAAGAAAATTTAGGAGAACCTTGTCTATTGGAAAAACAAGTGAAAAAGGGTTTTATCCCCGCCCAGCTACCCCCAAATATGGATTCGTTCCTCGTCGTTTTATCACTTAAGCGTTCGTCCAGCAGTTTTTCGAGTTTTGCACACATTTCAGCTCTTGCTGGAATAATCTACCTGAAAGTGGCAGGTAAAGATCCATCGACAGGATTTTCATAAAATGCCCAAGTCTGTTACGGTCCAACTTTTCGTTACTTGTTTGATCGACACATTCTTTCCGGAGGTCGGCGAGGCGATTGTGCATGTACTGAACCGCGCCGGCGTTAGAGTTGAATTCCCGGCTGCACAGACCTGCTGTGGGCAGCCGGCTTTCAATGCCGGGCTGCGCTCTCAGGCCCGCCCCCTGGCTGAACATACCATCCAAGTCTTTGAAAAGACGGCTGGCGATATCATCATTCCCTCCGGATCGTGTGCAGCCATGTTCCGCAGCGGCTATCTGGAACTCTTCAAAAATGATCCGCATTGGTTGCAACGTGCCCAAACGCTAGCTGGCCGGGTGCAAGAGTTCACCGAATACTTGGTGGATGTGCGAGGCGTCCTTGACCTGGGCAGCCGCTGGCCGGGAAAACTGACCTATCACCCCTCCTGTCATCTCTTGCGCAGTCTCGGAGTGGACCGCCAGCCTAGCCTGTTATTGTCCTGCGTTAAAGAGGCTGAAGTCATTGAACTGCCGGAACGGGCTGATTGCTGTGGTTTCGGCGGTGTCTTCTCGGTGGAACATCCTGAACTCTCGACAGAGTTCCTGAAACGCAAGATCGCGAACCTGGATAAGACCGCCTCCCCTACCTTGGTTGTCTGCGATGCCGGCTGCCTGATGCATATCCAGGGCGGTTTAAAGCGCCAGCGAAAGGATCAACAGGTGGTTCATATCGCGCAGGTCTTGGACAGCCAATGAGTACAAAGACTTTTCGTGCTCGCATTCGCAAGTCCCTGGCGGACCAGAACCTGCAACTCTCCCTGGATGGGAATGCCACGCGCCGGAGGATTGGCCGTCTGGAGGCTTTCTCTACGGTCCCCGATTTGCAGGAGCGCCGCATGCGCGCCCACGCCATCAAAGCGGACGTGGTCGCCCACCTGGAAGAATATCTTAGACGCTTCATTACCCAGGTCACTCGCAATGGCATCCGGGTTCATCGCGCCGCCGATGAAAAAGAAGCCATCCACATCTTCCTTGAGATTGCCCGGGAGCACGATGCCAGGTTGGTAGCCAAGTCGAAATCCATGGTTTCGGAGGAAATTAATTTCGACCATGCCCTCGAGCCAGCCGGACTGCAAGTCGTTGAAACAGACCTGGGCGAGTATATCGTCCAGTTGCGCGGTGAACGCCCCAGCCATATCATTACCCCGGCTGTCCACCTGACCAGGGCCCAGGTGGGGCAGCTCTTTCACGAGAAACTTGGCACACCCTATACCGAAGATATACCGGAAATGGTTGCAACTGCCCGCCGTGTACTTCGCCAGGTATTCCTGACTGCTGATATCGGCGTTTCCGGAGTCAATTTCGGTGTGGCGGATACAGGAACGCTTTGCCTGGTTACCAATGAAGGCAATGGGCGCATGGTAACCACCCTTCCGCCGGTACATGTGGCGTTGATGGGTATCGAGCGCATTATTCCAACGCTGGATGATCTGGCATTGTTCCTTTCGCTCCTGCCGCGTTCAGCCACCGGACAAAAGTTGAGTGCCTACACCAGCTTGATCCATTCACCGAAACGCTTTGAGGATGTGGATGGTCCGCAGGAACGCCATCTGATCCTGGTGGACAATGGGCGTTCCGTCATGCGTAATTCCCCGCTGGCTGAATCGCTCTACTGCATCCGCTGTGGCGCTTGCTTGAACGCGTGCCCGGTCTTCCGCTCGATCGGAGGACATGCCTACATCGGCCAGGACGGTTCCATTGCTCCCTACCCCGGCCCGATTGGCGCGGTGGTTTCACCTGCACTTTTTGGTTGCGAAAATTTCGGCCAATTGGCACAGGCTTCAAGCCTTTGCGGAGCCTGCCAGGAAGCCTGTCCGGTGAATATCAACCTGCCGGATCTTTTATTGCGGGTGCGGGCCGGCGAAAATAAAAACAACAAAAAACAGGCGGAGGGTGTCGCTGTACCAGCTTTCCTCAATCTTGGCCTGAAAGCTTTCCGCCTGGCTGCCAGTACACCCTTTTTCTTCTCGACCGGACAGCGCTTGGGTGGCCTCCTAAGCCGCATTTATTCCCCCTTTAAAAAATACTTCCCCCTGCCGGCCTGGACAGGCTGGGGTTACAGCAAAGATTTCCCGCGCCTGGAAATATCCCCCTTCCGGGCACGCTGGAATAGAATAAAGCAGGAAGTCAATCTGGAGAATCAATCGATCCACCCGACGGAAAACCCTGGCGAATCCGCATCCACGCTGCCCCCCTCCCTGGTTACCCGGTTTACCGACGAACTTGCCGCCCTCGGTGTCAAAGTCTATCGCCTTCCTGAGAAAAAGGTTAAGGCCAGTCTGGCTAAATTGTTGCGCGAACGCGGCATCGAGCGAGTTGCCGTGGATGACATTGGGGAAAAATATGTCACAAGTTTCAAATCTGTAGGGGTGCCGGATTCAACCATCTTGGCGGGCGTTACCGGCGCCCTGATGGGAATTGCCGAATCCGGATCGTTTGTGCTGATTGGCGGGGAAGCACATCCACTATCCGCCTCCCTGCTCCCCGATATTCACATTGCCATCCTGCGGGAAACCGACCTGATGCCAACTCTGGCGGAGGCGCTGGCCCGCCCGGAAATCCGGGCAGCCTCGTCTGCGGTTATCATCACTGGTCCCAGCCGAACCGGGGATATCGAAATGACCCTCTCCATCGGAGTGCACGGGCCAAAAGAAGTACACGTTTTTTTGATCGAAGATCTCGAGTAATCGTTTAAGTTTATGCTATAATAGCGCCAATCTGAGGCAAGTATGACCAGCATCTCCTTCGCTAATAATAATAATGCTAACGATAATCGGCCTCCGGCCGTTGGGCGAAGCCTGCAAGGTTAACGAACACACCAAGCTAACCAATCGCCCAACGCATCTGCGGAGGGCGATTTATTTTATAAGCAAAGAACTGTAAACATAAAGGTCACCAAAGTTCACGAAGGAAGTTTTTCATTTGTATACTTTGTGCCCATAGTGTTTAACATCTTGCATTTATTGAGGTAATTCTTCTGGAGGCGGCTTATGTACAAAACACATACTTGCGGTGAACTGCGCGGCACGCATGCCGGGCAGACCGTCACATTGGCGGGCTGGGTGCACCGGCGGCGTGACCATGGCGGTGTGATTTTCATTGACCTGCGCGACCGCTTTGGCTTGACCCAGGTGGTGATTAACCCTACCCTGCCCAGGGAAACCCTGGATTTGATATCCAATGTCCGTTCCGAATGGGTACTGCAAATAGTCGGCAAAGTGCAAAAACGCCCGGCCGGTATGGAAAACTTGAAAATGCCCACTGGCGAGGTCGAAGTCATTGCAACCGAAGTAGTTGTGCTCAATCCAGCCAAGGCTCTGCCATTCATGATAAGTAGTGACGAAGAAGTGGAAGAAAACATCCGTCTCAAATACCGCTATCTCGACCTGCGGCGTGAAAGGATGCTCCACAACCTGGAGCTCCGCCACGAAGTTGTCTTGTTTATGCGCAAATACCTGTCAGAACGCGGTTTTCTTGAAATCGAAACTCCCTCCCTCTTCAAGACCACCCCCGAAGGAGCACGCGATTATCTGGTGCCATCCCGTATCTATCCGGG
>Ga0187858_10001338_pt1 | contig 27737 bp, 17 predicted proteins | sample June2016WEW_8_15_FD_133015 | JGI IMG/M metagenome (GOLD analysis project Ga0187858, IMG submission 133015) | Peatland microbial communities from SPRUCE experiment site at the Marcell Experimental Forest, Minnesota, USA - June2016WEW_8_150 | ecosystem: Environmental > Terrestrial > Soil >...
CAGGGGAAATTTGAGAAGGTTTCGGAACTCTTGGGTCCGGACTTCATGAAGCCCATCGTGGGACGCGGCTCGGCCGTTGCCGACTTCGATAACGACGGTGACCTGGACGTCGCCATTTCCGTCAGCGGGGGCTATCCCCAGCTCCTGCGTAACGACGGCGGCAATGCGAACAACTGGCTGGAAGTGATGCTCGTAGGAACCAAGTCGAATCGCGACGGCGTGGGCGCGGCGCTGAAACTGGTTTCCGACGGGCTCACTCAATACCAGCAGAGGAAAGGCGGCATGAGTTACATGTCTGCCCATGATCCGCGCGTCCACTTCGGCCTGGGACAGCGCAAGAGCATCGAACGGCTGGAAATCACCTGGCCGAGCGGAACCGTGGACAAGCTCACCAACGTTCCAATCAACCAGATCATCACGGTGAAGGAAGGAACAGGCATCATCCCGCGCTCCTTCCCCCGCATCCCCAGCAAGTAAGCCGGCCTGGGGATAACCGCCGGAACGCGTTTTACCCTCCCGCGCCTGCGCTGAGTTTGCGTGCGAACCTCGTTCGGGGGCGGCTCGCGTAGCGGCGGACTTCCCGATCAAGACCATCGCGATCAAAAGCATCGGGACAGGTTAGCCCGGCCTTGCGTTTCCAAGGATGTATGCCCCAGGCGAGCCGGGGCCTCTCTACGGCTTCTACGCGCCTTTGGCGAGGTGACCTGTCCCGGTCGTTTCGGGAAGTCGCGGCTGGGACACGAAACTGTTGCACTAGTCTTCATTTTCTTCTCGTGCGGCGAAGATTTTCCACGATCATCGCTTGGCCCAGGATGGCTGGGATTGCCGATTTTCGATTGCCGATTGCTGATGGACATTGGAAGGAGTTGCCACACCACTTTTTCAACCGTCAATCGGCAATCAGCCCGCCACGGCGGGGCAATGAAAACTTGGCCTTTGGGTTGCGGCTAAGGGCGGCGCTGTACCACTACCGACTCTCCGCATTTGTCGCCTGCTGCTTCTCGAGCTGGTGTAAGATGTTTCCAGACCTCAACCAACAAGGGATACGATCCTTGACAAGCCGGAAAATACCATCAACCGCAGGTCGTTTCTCAATCGCACCGCCTCGATGCTGGCCGGGACCGCCCTGGGGGCCACGGCGGCTTCCTATGGGCGCATCGTGGGTCTCGAAATAGAGTTGACAGCTCATCGTTGTCTGTGTTAAAGAGGAAACGTCGGGTTGATGGTTCATTGGAAATCTTTTAACAGCGATATCGGGATCAATTCATGGGTACGTTCAGTGCCTTCATTGACCCAGACTTTTCAGCGACGCACACGGTTACGTCTTCCGCGCTGCGCCCGCACTTTCATTCCGGATACGTCATTGGCTACTTATTTTCGGGACGATACTGCTGCCAACTCAGTCGTTATCAGTATTTCGAATTTCGGCCTGGAGAAATGACGCTTCTCAACCCTGGGGAGGTTCACGAGGATTTTGCCTCAGGGCAGAAGCGTGACTACTTAACAGTAAACATCCAGGAACGCCTTCTCGAAATACTTCTTAACGATCTCGGTGCATGCGCGCGGGACCTGCCGTGTTTTCTGCGTCCAAAGATCCAGCCTGACTCGCAGATGGGTCGAATCTTCGCCTTGTTGCGGCAAGAGGTGGACGGACACGATTCCGGTCGAGAGTTTGCGATACGAAGTTTGGTAACCGAACTCGCTCTGTACCTATCACGTCACTTCGCTCCTACTTCTTCCCGCTTGGAAAAGTACGAGACTGGGAAGAGGGCAGCCCGCTGGGAGGTTCGTAAAGCCATTGAATTCTTGCGGGATACGTATACGTTAGAATTTGACCTGGATCGGCTTGCAAAAGTCGTCGGCCTAAGCAAATACTATCTAGAAAAAGTATTCAAGAAAGCTGTTGGACTGAGTCCCCATCAATACATTTTCCAATTGCGGGTGGAAAGGGCAAAAAACATGCTCGCTTCCACCTCCAAATCGATGGTTGATATTTCGATGGAATTGGGCTTCTTTGACCAGAGTCACTTCAGCAACGCCTTCAAGCGGTTTACAGGTATTAGCCCCCTAGTTTACCGCCTCGCGACCCAGTAGCATCTGCGGGCAAAAAATTAGCAATATTTTCCAAGATTGTCTCCGTCCAGCCGAGTAATCTCCATAAGCTAGGATATGAGAGTAACCATCTGCTCGAGTCTGGGCGGGAGGCGACCTATGCACAAGGGAATGCGTTCGATTTGGGTGTTCACCTTTGGTTTGTGGCTCGTTCTCGGCTCTTCGGCGGTCTGGGGATCTATGGATCGCGGGGCAATTAAGGGCGTGGTGACTGACCCATCCGGTGGTGTAGTGCCCGGAGCGCGGGTTACGGTCAAGAATGTTGATACCAACGTCGAGATTCAACTCACGACTAATAGCGCCGGATCTTATCTGGCGCCTGAGTTGGTTCCGGGGAAATATCTTGTTCATATCTCCGCTTCAGGATTCTCTCCGGTCGATGTCGCCAACCTAACGGTGACCGCTGGTGACGTAACGAATAGCGACGTGCAACTCAGGGTCGGAGCTACCACCCAAACCGTGTCTATAACTGCAGAGGCTCCGTTAGTCGAGACCACGCCGTCCAACTTTTCCACGGCCATCCAGACCAGGTATATTGAACAAGTCCCGCTGCAAGGCCGGGATGTTCAGTCGATCCTCCAACTCGTTCCAGGCGTGACCCAATCGAGCGGTCCACCCGGAAGTAATTTCGGTTTCAACAGTCAAATAGCCGGTTTCCCGGACCCCCTGCATCTTATTGGATCAGGCATCGCTGCTAACGGGAGCCAGGCCGGTTCCGTCGGTTGGTTCTTGGACGGAAGCCTTGACACTGCTGAGACCGCCTCGAATATGGTAGTAGATCCGTCGCCGGACGCAGTCGCCGAGTTCAATGTGGTTGACAACGGGCTGGCAGCAGAGTGGGGACGTACCGCCGGGGCTGTCGTCAGTGTGGTGCTAAAGTCCGGCACTAACGCCGTTCATGGCGATGTTTACGAATATAATCACAACTCCTTCGCTGACGCCACCAACCCCTTTGCCCGACGTAATGCGCAAGGCGTACCGTTCTTGTCACCGCGGGTAAACTTCAACAATTTCGGCGGAACCGTGGGAGGGCCTGTCTATGTCCCGCATATTTACAACGGCAAGAACCGCACGTTCTTCTTCGCCTCGTGGGACCTTTCCTTCCTTCACGAAACCCTGAACAGGATCCTCACAGTCCCTCTGGCGGCTGAGAAGCAAGGTGACTTCACGGGCGATCCAAGATTCGCTTCGGTCTGCGATCCCGCGGCGGGAGTCACAAATTGCCTCTACGATGCCTACACCACGACGGGGCCAGACGTGGATGGACTGTTCCACCGCACACCTTTCCCAACTCCGGTCATTCCCAAGACTCGGATTGACTCAGTGGCTGCAAAGTTCCTCGCGACCTACCCGGATCCCAACTTTGTCGATGCCCTGCAACAAGGGCCGGGAGGATGCGGAATTTATTGCAACAACTTTCTTGGCGAGGTAACCAGCAGCCAAACAACTCACAACATATCCGTCAAGATCGATCACCAGATCTCTGAAAAACACAAGCTGTTTGGCGAATACCTCTTCAACCCCGTTTATTACGCCAATGATAGGTATCCTTGGAACGGTGTAACGGCGAACATCTATACGGGTGTCTCGGGAATGCTACCCTATCGCACGATCAACCAGGTTTTTGCGCTTGGCTTGACTTCTAGTCCCACCTCATCTCTGGTGAACGAAGCTCGCTTTATGTTCAGCCGCCAAAACCAGATCAGCCAGAATAATCCGGAGAATCTCGTGGCGTACAACCAAGAACAGCAGATGATACAGGGACTGAACCTCGGTTCATGGCCGCCGCAAACTCCCGTGGCGGATTTCTCTATAGGTGGTATCGGCGGGTTCGGACCCCCTGGATTGATGGTTGGGACCCAGGGTACCCAGGCCTATATGGGGCTGGACAATGTAACCAAGGTTCTCGGCAAGCATACGATCAAGGGCGGCATGATGTTTCGCCGCGACAACCTCTGGAACGTTACGAGTTTTAGCTGGGGTTACGGTTTCGGCGGCGGCCTCACAAACGATCCCGTGACCGGCCGAGGTGGCGCGGGACTAGCGCAATTCCTACTGGGGGCTGTGGACTTAGGCTCCGGTACCTATACCTATCACGCTCCTTGGGATACGAATGACTACTGGGGCTTTTTTGCTCAGGACGACTTTCGGATCAATTCCAGGCTCACGATAAGCTACGGCCTGCGTTATGATATTTTCGGCTGGTTTCGGGAGCGTCACGATGACCTTGCCACTGTCAACCTTAACGTCATGAATCCACAAACGCCCTATCTCGGGGCGGTAGTGTACGTCGCGACGCCCGGCCATCCTGATCGCAACATGTTTCCAGCACATAAAGGAGACTTTGGACCTCGATTCTCTTTTTCATGGACGCCCTTCGCGGATCGTAAGACCGTGGTTCGCGGGAATGTCGCGATGATCTATACAAACGGCCTGGACGCGCAGATGGGCAATCAGAACTCCGGGGTTAGCACCCAGGGTTACAGCCAAGGGACGAGTTATGCCAACACCCTCGAAGATTTTACTTACCAGCACCCTGCATTCCAGTTAAGCAAAGGTGCTCCAACTCTCATTCTGCCTAACCTCAATGTGGTCAAAGCACAGGATGAACAATTCCTGGGGACAGAGGTAGCGGCCTTCACCCAGGGCAGCAAAGATCCTTACATTACGACATGGAGTCTCTACGTCCAACGTGAACTTCCAGCAAACGTGATGGTTAGCGTGGGATATGTGGGAACTCATGGTATGCATTTGATCGGGGATGAATATCGCAACTGGAATTATATCCCCACAGCCGTCAGACAGAAGGTGCGGGAAAATATATTCAACTACTCATACCCGGTCGATGCATCGCTCGGGCCTATATACGGTTGTTCGATCGCCGGCAGCCAAGCTATGTGCCCTGGCATCATAGGCCTGCTGCCCTATCCCCAATACGCTGGTGGTATCACCCCGATTGTTTCAGCGGATGGATTTAACCGATACAACTCCTTCGTGACGAAGGTTGAGAAGCGGTACTCGCAGGGGCTCAATTTGATGATCGCCTACACGATTCAGAAGAATCTGGCGTCCGCCAACTTTGGAGGACTCATTTCAAATACTTGGACCCCGGACGTATTCGGGCGACCCACCGGCATAGGGCGGTTCGGATTGCTTCCCGGGGCTGGGTCGGGGGGTGGGGTGAGTGGAGGTTACCAGAGCGGGGCGAGCGAGGATCCGGAGAACCGTCGCCGGTATACGGCGCTTGCTCCCGATGACATCCCTCAAATCCTGAATCTGGCGATGACTTATGCACTCCCTGTTGGAAAGGGAAAGCATTTCCTCAGCGGGTCTCAAGTAGCCGATAAGGTTCTCGGAGGATGGAAAATCACTCAGAATTGGAATTTCCAGTCTGGAGTTCCAATGCGATTTTACGCCCCCTGCAATGGTCTCAGTTGCATGCCGAACTTGCTCGGTGACCCATCGAGTGGGCGAGCCAGTAAGACCCGGCAGCAACTCGAAAATCAGTGGTTTAATCCCTCAGCATTCGAGGCGCCTTTTGGTTCGGATCCATCAGTTATCCAGGCGATCTCGACAGGATTCTACCCAGATGGGACCGCCCTAAACTACAACACGCTGGATTCATGGTGGCAATATGGGAATGCTGGAGTACATCCTCCATCGGGCCGAGCCCCGGGATTCTGGAACGTGGACGCGGGGCTCGCCAAAGAATTTCACTTTACGGAAAATAAATATTTCGAGCTTCATTGGCAGGTTTTTAATGCCTTGAACCACCAAAACCTTGGTATTCCGAACTACAACTGGTGTTTGCCGCCTGGGCCAAATGGGGAGACGGACGCGGTCCACATCTTTGGGTGCCAATTCGGCAAAATTACCAATGTTCAGACGGATCCTCGGACCATGCAGTTCGGGTTGAAATTCTTTTGGTAGTAGGCCAGAAAGACGGCCTTACGGAAATGGGCTGTACGCAGGGGAGATTTGTGTCAACAGAGGAGCCGGACATCTCTTCGCGTGATAAGGTTTTCCGGGCGAGGAAGAGTGATGCATTCGCGAACGATCCTGTCTTTTCGGCCCTTACCCTTGCGGCTGCCCTCGTTGTGATTTCTTGCGGGGTCGGTGTAGCCGGCATCCAGTCCGACGAGGCCCACCGCGGCGAGATCGAGGAGCACTCAGCGCAAGCGGCAGCCGCGATGCAGAAACGTGATTTTTCTCGCGCGGAGAAAGAGTGGCAGAACGTAATCACGCGAGACCCCGGCTCTCCCCAGGCATACAATAATCTCGGCATAGTTTATTACCTTGAGCACAAATATCCTGAAGCTGAGCTGGCATTCACAAAAGCGTTGCAACTTGACCCAAAGCTCGTGGATACGCGTGTCCTGCTGGGCGCGAGCCTGGAACGACAAAGGAAACTGGAACCCGCGATTGCAGAACTGGAACGCGGAATGAAATCCCGCCTGAGCGCCTCGGCTGAAAGAACCGGTCGCATGGCTCTTTACGAAGCCTGGGTTGCCAGAGAGAATTATGATAAGGCATTAGAGAGCCTCAGCCCCCTTATTGGAAAGTATCCTCGCGATCCGGACATCCTTTATGAGCTAGGGCAAACTCATTTACAGCTTGCCGCACAGTACTTCCGGACAATTGCCTTGATCGATCCCGAATCCTACCGGGTCCACCAGATCTTGGCCGAGTACTTGACCAGACTAGGCGAGGTTCAATACCGACATGCCATCCAGGAATATAAGCTAGCCCTGCAGCACAATCCCGACCTACCTGGGATTCATTATAAGATTGGTTTATTAATGATGAGCGAGCATGTCGCCAGCAGCGACGACCAGGCGATTCTGGAGTTCGAAACAGAGCTAAGAATAAATCCCTACGATTCTTGGAGTGAATACCGTCTGGGACAAATATACACCAGAAAGCAGGACGCCCAAAGAGCTTCTGCCCATTTCCTCGACGCCATCAAAGTCGATCAATCATTTGTGCCTCCTCGGCTTTCCTTGGCTCTCCTTCTCGAAAGGCAAGGAAAGCTTGCGGACGCCGAGGATCAGCTCAAAGTCGCCGAAAAACTCGATCCTGAACGGACTTCGGTGCACTATCAACTTGCAAGGGTTTATAGACTTCGTGGCAATCAAACGTTGGCAGAAGAGGAGTTGAAGAAATTTCAGGAGATCCAAAGTGAGCGGCTAGAATCCAAACAGCAGCTTCAAAGAGCGATTCGCGTAGCTAATGAGTCACAGGACGAGGATCCCGATTAAATAAAATCATTGGAGTTGTGCTTACGGACTCTCTCCTTCAAAGAGGGACGGTTAGGTTTCGGGGAGCAAAAATCTCTAAGGCGGTGAAGGTAGGTGGGTAGTCACCCCCATGGGATGCTCATCAAGGAAATCTCATTTCGGAAAGATGACCGTGTTTCACTTGAAAACCCGGTAACAGTTTCACCCTCTACTGGTACGCTGGAAAGAATAGTTATGGCCTAGGTTGGCGGAAATAATACTTTCTAACAAACAGGTTCGAGTAGCCGGCTTTCTACTTACGTATCAATTTTCGTTTTGTATACAAAACCAGAGAAGAGAAAGGAGCGAGCAGTGCCTCCTGATTCCCCTGCGCTCGAAACAAGCATTGAAAGTCGTCCGGTCCTTCAGTCAGCAGTAACTGCCACCCTTGCGCCCGCAGATGCACGCGAGCGTATCTTTGCGATTGATGCCCTGCGTGGTTTTGCGCTTCTAGGCATACTTCTGATGAACCTCCCAGCATTGGCCATGCCTTTTCAGGCTCATTACGATCCAACGGTTCCTGGCTTCGACACAAGGGCAAATTTTTGGATCTGGGTCATCGATGCGCTGCTCATCGAGGGGAAGATGCGGGCCATTTTCTCCATGCTGTACGGTGCCTCCGTTGTGCTCCTGACCTCCCGTCTAGAACAGAGGGCTGGAGTGAGTCAAGTTGCCGATATCCACTATCGTCGGACTCTCTGGCTCATCCTCTTCGGGATGGCGCACATCTGTTTCGTGTGGGGGGGCGACATCCTTTTTATCTTCGGAGTGTGTGGGCTTATTCTATTTCCACTACGAAAAGTCGCCCCAAAGTACTTAATCGTTACGGGCCTACTCATGTTTTCGTTGCTCGCTGCCAGACGCTATGCGGATAGCCGTGCACTTCACTCTATGAGGGAAACGGCTATTGAAGCCAATGCTGCCGAAGCTGCCGGCAAGACATTGACTGAAGCGCAGCGCCAAGCGCAGAAAGCTTGGACTGAAAAGCTGAAGGAGTCCCGGCCGTCGCAGAGCACTATTGCTCAAGATATTAGCGATCATCGGGGGAGCTATTGGAAACAGTTTGCGCGCAGAGCAAAAAATCCAGGGATTGAGTTCACCTTATTTGGGTTTCCCTATGAGGCGTTTGGGATGATGCTGATCGGTATGGGCCTTCTTAAGCTGGGTGTATTCTCGGCTGACCGAAGCTACCGGGAATATGGTCTGATGGCTATTTTCGGCTTCGGCATTGGCTTGTGCTTGGGCGGCTATGTAGTGTGGCGTAACGTTCAAAATAGCTTCTCACCGTGTGGGTTTTTCTCGGCCACGTGCTGTGGACCTATGACCTCGCCGAGTTATGACCTGGAAAGACTCTTGGTCGGTCTCGGCTGGGTCGGCCTCGTCATGATGGTCTTGAAAGCGAGACTCCTTCGCTGGCTCACCGCGCCCTTAGCTGCTGTCGGCCGGACGGCGCTCACCAACTATCTCATGCAGACAGTACTCTGCGTGTTGATCTTCGACGGCGTCGGCTTTGGGTTATATGGTCGTCTTCAGCGGCCAGAATTGCTTCTGTACGTTCTTCTCCCGATATGGCTGTTCCAGCTAGTCTTTAGCGCCATGTGGCTGCGCTATTTCCGCTTTGGGCCTATGGAGTGGCTATGGCGGTCCCTAACCTATAGGAAGTCGCAGCGGATGCGGATCTTAGTCCCGGCGGCAATGGGCCAGTCATCGGCGGCAGAAGGGCTGTAGTGTCCGAATTCAGTGGAGAGAAGACACCTCAGGCAGGTTCGATAAATTATAGGTTTCGCCTCTGGGTCACCCCCTAAGCCACGCTAAGCTGCAGCGTATTAGGGAAAGGGTGAACATTGAGTGAAGAACCTGTCGGTTGGAATGGGCCTCCTCCGCTGGCGCGGGGGAAGCGACGCGCCAACTTCCGTCGTACCAGGAAGGCACTTGTCGCAAGATCCTGCCAAGGAGAGGGCTTGCATCCGACGATCTGTACTAGTCGCTGAAGAACTTCATGGGGAGCCGATAAAGGGCAGTTGCGGGGATACGAAACGGGAAGTCACCTCCGAGGAGGTCAGCCACTTGCTCGGGGGGAATGACCAGTTGGAGCAAGGGTGGATCTGCATATAAGGAGAGTCCGCAGTCGCATTACCGTCCTATTCCGTGTTTGGACATATGGCAGGCAGTTGTCTCTCCACGGAGGTAGTGTAGGGGATCGCGCCACCCATCGCTGATACTCCGAAGGGCCAATCAGGGGTGAAAGGAATGAGGAAGGAGAAAAGAGTCCGTATTGCGGTGGGGCAAATATCGTCAGAATCGAATCATTTCGTGTCATCACCGTGCGAGCTAAATCTGTTCTTTAACACTGGCTACGTTCTCGAAGGCAACGACGTCTTCAAACTGCAAGCCACAGGAACCGAATTGGGCGGGATTCTGGCGAGTTTGAAAAAGGCGGTCGACATCGAAGTCGTGCCGCTTCTTGCCGCTCGGGCCGTTTCGTCTGGACCGTTATCTGAGACTTGTTACTCTTACCTAAGGGAACATCTGCTGGCCCCTTTGAAGCATGCCTCCCCGGTTGATGGAGTTATCCTATCCCACCACGGGTCGATGGCGGCGGTCAATGAAGATGATGCGGAGGGGGATATTGCCCAAGCTGTGCGGGAGATAATAGGACCGGCTGTTCCTTTCGTTATGACATTAGATTTGCATGGTAACGTCACTAAACGCATGGTTGAGGCGACGAGCGCTATTCTTGGATATGAGCATTATCCACATGATGACGCCTATGAGACGGGTGTACGTGGCAGTCGGTTGCTGCTAGAAACTGTCCGAGACAAAGTGAGACCGATAATCGGGCATGTCAAGCTCCCCATGTTGCTGACTGCCTTTAATGCTTCCACGGCTTGGGACACGCCTTTCGCCCAGTTGATGAGACAAGCAAAGGATTTGGAGTTGAGGCCTGGAATACTGTCGACATCCCTGTTCTTTGTCGGCTCCTATATCGACGTGCCCGACATGGGTTGCAGCACCCTCGTTGTTACGGATGGCGACGCATCCCGTGCCGTCAAGGAGGCGCGGATTTTGGCGGAGAGTTTTTGGGCTCAGCGGAGGGACTTTGGAGTCACAACTTATTCTGTTGCCGAGGCGGTTGAGCAGGGCCGGAAAGTCGCGGGCGGTCCGATTCTCTTGTTAGATACGGCCGATACTACAGGGGGTGGCGCGTCGGGCGACAGTGTCGGACTTATTAAAGGCTTGTTAGATATCGGAGTAACTGAACGCTGCTTGACTATGGTCGTCGACCCCGAGGCGGCGGAGGCCTGTGCCAAGGCAGGCTTAGGATGCGAAATCACAGTTCAGCTCGGTCACAAACTCGATCCCGCGTGGGGAAAGCCAATAACTGCTCGCGGTAGAGTTCTGTGGATATCTGACGGGCGGTTCCAATACACCGGCGGTATTCATGGGGGGACGTGGGCTAGTATGGGCCGGTCGGCTGTCATTGAAGTTGGGAGCATCCAAATCCTCATCGCCACTTATCCAACCTATGACTGGGCCGACGAGCAGTATCGCTCCATGGGGATGAATCCCGCGGGCGCGAAGTTCGTCGAAATTAAGAACATGATGAACTTTAGATTTGGGTATCGTGACATCATGAAAGGGTTTTTTGTATTAGACTTACGCGGCCCGACCCCTCCAGACATGAGGATGTTATCCTTTAAAAGAGCAACTCGACCTCTATTCCCCCTTGATGAGGATATCTCACGTCCGGAGATGCGAATTTCGACGTCAAAATGAGAGGATGAACATAAGCCCCTGCTAAAGAAGAAGAAAGACATTTTTGTGAAAGGTCATGCAAGCCGCCGCGGGAGGGACAGCCTCAGCCTTTTAATCGGGACCATTAGCGTACACATTGGAAAAACACAGAGAGGTGGAACGAAATGAAGCGAAGGGACTTTGTGAAGGGCGGGCTGACAACATGGGCAGTTGCAGAGATTTACCGCCCGTTTTCTCTGGCACATGTATCCTCTGAAGAGAGTAACCGCGCAGGTCGAGGTCAAGTCGTTGCAATCGAGAATGGACTGTATCGAATTGAGGTCGATGCGGAGCGGGGGCTCATCCAACGTATATTTGACAAAGCAGGCAAAGTCGAATTAATTGCTGAGCCACGCCTGGCGGACAACTTTCGTCTCCTCCTCCCTCTGCCAGGTTTGGAGGCAAATTACATTTTCGGCCCTGAGCAGCAGGCCTCATCCGTAGAAAAGACAGCTACCGAACTGGCGATTCATTGGAGGGGTCCTCTCAAGAACGCGAAAGGCGCTTTTGATCTGGACGTGTTCGCGAGAATTGCTCTCGTTGAAGAGTCTATTCATTTCAGGCTTGATGTTCGAAATCGCACAGATTATCACCTGGCAGAGGTGTGGTATCCCATTCTTGGAGGGATTAGGGGGATAGGGGAACGCGAGGATACGCAGGAGGTAGTTCCTTCAGCTGGCGCTTCCACGCAAACCAATTTGTTCCGCAGATTCCCGCCCATGGCGGAGCTGGGAATACCCTTCGCTGAATGCTTCTGGTCTTATCCCTTCCCTATGCCTATGCCGTGGATCGACGTTTACAACCACAAGTTAAACCGAGGAATGTACTTCGCTTGCCACGACGAGATTTGTCGCTTCAAGACTCTGCGGTTCGAACTGCACCCGGGAGTTATGGAGCGCCAGTACGGTGACAACTGGCCACGACCGGAAGAGCTCGGCGCAGAGTTTCCACAGGGACTGAAACTTCATTGGACGCATTTTCCTTATACGAGAGCTGGTGAGACCTTTCAGGGTCCGCCAGTAGTTATTCAGTTTCACGACGGGGACTGGCACCACGCCGCCAAGCTTTACCGCGATTGGTTCAAAGCTCACTTCAGCATCTTGGATCCATCAAAAAGCTGGATGCGGCAGGAGATGGCTTTTCAAGATTCGACGTTCCTTGGACCGGAAGGAATCATCCATTTTAGATTTAAAGATATCCCCGAGTGGGCCAGGGCCGCACGGGAGTATGGCGTGAAATCGGTGATCGTCAACGGATGGATGGTGGGCGGACACGACGGAGGGTATCCCGACTATACCCCCGATCCACGATTAGGGACCTGGAATGAGCTGGCTGAGGGAATTCGAGAATGTCACAAGATGGATGTAAAGGTCTTTCTTTTTGCAAATATTCAACCCGTTGATGCTGCTACTGACTGGTACAGGAAGGACCTTCACCGTTACGTGTCCATGGATAAGTGGGGCGTTCCAGCTAAAAGGTATGGCTTCGGATTTGACACTCTCGGCGCCAAGTTAGGGTATACGTGTCGGCCCCTCGTCGACGTGAGTCCTGGCTTTGCGGAATACCGAGGAATCATCGTCAGGCAGATGGCAAAACTAGCCGAGATCGGAGCTGATGGGGTGCATTTTGATAAGCTCTGGCCGGAAGTCGGTCTCGATTTTAATCCGGAACTCAAGATAAGCCCGGATCAGGCGACCTCGGAAGGTAAACTGCAAGCGCTTAAGGAAACTCTCGAGGCCTGCAGGAAAATAAATCCGGGGTTCGCCTTATCTACTGAGTCGGCCTGGGATCGGACCCTTTCCTATGCCAACGTTGCGTGGGCTTGGCACCACAATGCTGCAGATCACTTGCCGGTTTTCAAATTTACGTTTCCAGAGTGGTTGCCTGGCTTGATTATATGGCAGTATGGCTACACACCCGTTAACAATGCAGTTCGATATGGGTATCAAATGTTCATCGCCCCAGGTCATGGGAATGTGTCGATGAAGTACGGGCCAATGAAGCGACTTTCTTCTTATATCAGCGAAGTCCTACGGTTGCTGGCACCACTGAGGGAAACCATATATCTCGGCGAATTCTTGGACACACTGGAAGTCAGATTCAATGGCCCCGATGACAGTCGTTACAGTGCCTTTCGCAACCGCATAACAGGGAAGCGGGCCTGTGTCGTGGCGAATCTCAGCCCACGCACTCTCGACGCGTCGGTTATAGCTTTTGATGGCAATGAGACAGGCCCGGTGCGTGTCTATCAGCCCTTTCGTGAGCCCAGGAATGCTATTCTCCCTGTCGTTATGGAAATCCCTTCCGAGCGTTTCGCCATTGTGGTGGAAGTCTAGAGTCCGAGGGTCGATAGGCAAATTTGAAGTCGCGTTCGGCCAATATGGATCGGATTGCTACGGCTTTATTATGATCGAGTTCTGACCCAGTTGTCCGACAGGTATCTCACCATTGAGGTGTGAAGGCCATGACTCTTGAGTTGCTCACCGGTTTGGGAGTGATCGTTTTTGCTGGGATGCTAATGGGTTGCACGATTCTCCCCATGAAATACGCGATTAAGTGGAGATGGGAGAACATTTGGATGGCTTTCACCGGCTTTGCGCAGGTGCTTTTTCCTTTAATCCTGCTCGAGTTGACAGTGCCGGAGGCATGGCAGGTTTACAAGGCAGCCAAGCCCTCTGCTGTGGCTAGCGCATTACTGCTCGGATTTGGATGGGGCGTCGGGAACACGCTTTCAGGGATCGGATACACAATGTTAGGCATAGGTCTGGGTACTTCTCTTGTGTTGGGTTTGACAGCAGCAATTGGTTCCCTGCTTCCGTTGGCGATCCTCTTTCCGGGGCGGCTCGGGAGTTCTTCAACAGTCCTGCTCTACGTCGGAATAGGCGTGATGATGGCAGGGCTTACTCTGAGCGCTCAAGCTGGGAGGCAGCGCCAAGCGATACGTTCTGCGAGTGAGACCACCGCTGGCGCGGATCTAAAAGCCTTCGGGAAAGGCGATATCCGGGCAGGGCTGCTCATCTGCGTCGTTTCTGGGATACTGTCCAGCATGCTAAACTTGGCGCTGGTGTTCGGGGATGATATTCGTTTGAAGGCGCTACGTGTAGGGGCTTCCAACATAGCAGCAGTGAATATGCTCTGGTTGCCGGTGGAAGCCTCGGGTTTTCTGGCAACCCTTTTCTATTGTTCGTACCTCCTAACAAGAAATAGAAGCTGGTCGCTCTACTTCAGCAAAGGAAGCGGGTCGCATTGGTTTATCGCCATGATGATGGCAGCATTCTTTATGGGGGGATTGTCGCTCTACGGGTTGGGCACTGCAAGATTGGGAGAAATGGGGGCGATCGTTGGCTTTCCGGTCTTCATGTCTACAGTGGTTTTGACTGGGAATACGGCCGGCCTGGTTACAGGGGAATGGCGAGGCGCCCCTCGGATTGCTTACGTTTATGGTATGGCCGGGCTGCTGCTACTTGTCGTGGCCATAGTCTGCATTGGGTTGGGAAAGGCCGCAGCCTAGAGACTCATCCGGAAAGTTCCCCCGTGCTTGCATCCTTTCCCTGGACTCCTAGGCTATCATGCTCGCCGATGTTTGCTCTCTTGGGTCGCGATACTTCGGCGGGACAGGCCTGGCGTGGGCATAGCGGTGAGGGTAGGCATACCATAATGAAACCAGATCTCACGAACTTTCACTGCAGAGATACAGGGGTTTCTGGATGAGTTTCTATGTCTATTGTTTGATTAAATTGAGGTAATGATAACAATGAACGCTTCAGATCCGGGGTATTTCCATCGCTTATCCGAACAGAGTCCAACCGAGTTTTGGATCAATAATGCAACCTTCTCGGAAGCTAAAGCAGCTCTTGCCTCAGGCGCGGTATGCGCCACGACTAACCCAACTTATCTCTCGCGTCTGCTCAAGGAGGAACCAGACTATGTTGCTGACCTGATCGACGAGGCATCAAAGGAGACTAACGACGACGATCGGATTGCGGACCGGGTGTACCAGAAGGCTGTGGCGCGCCTCCTGAAACTTTTTCTTCCGCTTTACGAGCAGACCCAAGGGCAGCGCGGGTTCGTCGCTATTCAAGGTGATCCCCGCGTCAACACCGACCCAGATGCCATACTCGAAAGTGCAATTCGCTACCGTGACCTCGGTGAAAACATCATCATCAAAGTTCCCTCCTGGCCTGCCGGTGCAGTGGCGCTCGAAAAGCTGGTGGAAATGGGATTCCCCACCATTGCCACTTTGGGCTTCTCGGTCGATCAGGCTGTTTATATGGCCGAGGCGTACAGGCGGGCCCTGAACAGATTCAAGACACGACCAAGTTGCTTCGTTACGTTTATCGCCGGAGTTCTGGATACGTATCTGGGTGAAATATCGATACAGAAGGGCAACATCGTTTCCAACAACGCAATCCGGCATGCGGGCTGTGAGGCCTCGCGGGCCGCTTATAGGATATACAAGGCGCGGGGATACGAGGCAATCCTGCTGGGGGGTGGAGCAAGAGGCCCGCACCATTTTACAGAGCTTGTCGGTGGAGAATTGGCAATTACCATCGGCTGGAATCTAGCCCAACAGATCATTGAGTCCGGCGTCCCTATCGTTTCGAGGATCGATGCAGAAATGCCCGGGTCCATCCTATCGGAACTCGAAACTCACATCCCTGATTTCCGAAAGTCGTACCGCGAACATTCTTTACAGCCAGAGGAATTCCACGATTTTGGCCCCGTCGCTTCCTTCCAGGGCTCGTTCCTGGCGGGAATGGAAACTCTGCTGAGAAGCATTTCCTCACGGCGGAGCACTACCGTCCATGGGAAAGTGGGGAGGTAAAAGTCAATGACGGCTTTCAAGACCAAACTTCGTTCAAGTTCGCCCCTGCTCGGTACCTTCCTTCAGATTCCCGCGGCCGAGGTGGCGGAAATTGTAGGACAGGCGGGCTTCGATTGCGGCATTGTTGACACTGAGCATGGAATGATGGGCACGGATGAAGCCCTTCTGTTGGTGCGTGCCTGTGATGTGGTTGGCATGGCCACGGTACTTCGAGTCCCCTGTGTTGACCATCACCGAATTACGCAGGCACTAGACTTTGGCGCGTCCGCCGTTATGGTTCCTAATATTGGAAGCCGTCAAGAGGCCGAGATTGCCGTGTCCGCTGCCAAGTATCATCCTCATGGAAACCGTGGTGTGTGCCCCTTTGCGCGAGGGGCAGGCTACGACTCGTCGGGCGATCTGGATTATTATCGCCGGTCTAATGCCGAGACCGCTGTGGTATTACAGATCGAAGGGACAGACGGAATCGCTAATCTGGACGCGATACTTTTGGTTCCCAATATCGATTGCATCTTTATTGGTCCCTTCGATTTGGCTCAGTCTCTTGGCATACCTGGCCAAGTGACAAGTCCTCTTGTTGTGGAGGCGAAGCGAGATATTGTCAAGCGCGCGGGGCAAAGAGGAATCGCCGTGGGTAGTTTTTCTGTGACCCCAGAACAAACCCAACGTGATATCGAAATTGGCATTCAGTTCTTGGCTTATGGTACTGATACGATGATCATCGCCAGGCAGTTTCGCGCGATTCGAGAGTCAATATTCACCTCCCCAGCTTTCTCCGAAGGGGCTGCTAAACCATAATTTCTACAAATCAGAAAGAGAGCCGTTTCCTGAGGCCGTCGCTAGATGACACCGTGATCACAACGAACAGACAGGTGCCCGAGTTTGTGCCCCGATGAGGAGGTGGTGGAAAGTGAGTTGAGAACCTGTTTGATGACTTCGATCCGTCCGCTGAAACTGGCTCGCACTGGTTGAAGGTGCGTTTCGTCGCACACGAACTTTGAGGAGCGTGATATGAAAACCCTAGAGGGAGCATCTGTGATTGTGACTGGTGCGTCCGGAGGTATCGGCCGAGCCACCGTCGAGGCTTTTCTCACGGAGGGTTCGCGGGTGATTATGGGCATTAACCGGGATGAAGGCTGCAAGGACTTACAGGAGAAGTGGGGTCTGGAGCGGGCCCGGATGGTACGGGCCGATCTGAGGAAGGAAGATGACCTACGTAATCTGATTGATACGGCGGTTAAGACCTTTGGAGGTTTAGACGTATTGGTGAATAATGGGGCCTGTCTGTATCCCATGAAAGCCATGCATGAGCATACCAATGAGGAGTTCGAGCGCCTAATCGCCGTCAATGTGCGAGGCCTATGGTTAACCTGCAAGTTTGCCTACCCCCATTTGAAAAAGTCAAAAGGAAACATCGTGAGTGTGAGCTCGATGGCGGGTGTTGCCGGCGAGATGAGTCATTGTATCTACTCAGCTTGCAAAGGGTTCATGAATTCCCTGACCAAATCTATGGCCATTGACTACGGTAGGGAGGGGATCCGTTGCAATAGTGTGGCGCTGTCTAGCGCCCTGGTCCCGAGTATTGACGCGATGATTGCCGCTCAGCCGAACGCTGCGGAAATCGTGCAGTTGCGCAAGGACATCAACTTGTTGGGTTATACGTCTCAGCCAGAAGAAACGGCAAATGTCATAGTGTTCCTGGCCTCCCCCAAGGCCTCGTTTATCACCGGAGCCATTATCCCGGTGTCCGGTGGATCGGAGGTCGGATACGGTATCAAGGTTTACAAACATCGATAAGCAGGTGGTGATACGGAACATCCGGTGGCTATGGGTGGGTGCCGCGGGTATCGGTGCGTTATGTGGAATTCCTGAGGATGGCGGCACCTGGTACAGGTTCGGAAAGTTTGCTGATGCCTCTTCTGCTCTCCCTTACTCCGCACGGCTGAGGAGGCTGACCGGTGGCTTTCAAACTCCACCAGACTAAACGCTGACCCAATATTTGATTCCTGCGACGGACTGGGGAAGGAGGAATGACAAAAAAGAATCTTGCATTGCTGTGGGCTCTCTTTCGACGCATGCGAACAGCTCCAGTTACTTTATGGCGGGCAGGTATCTTTGACAGGCGGAATGGAACCGACTTTGTGGTTGGGCCACCCCTGCTGGCATATGAGCACTGGTCTCAGGACGGCCAGGATGATCGAGGCCTGGATTACTTAGTAGCGAGGACTTGGTACTGGTTTCATCAACGCCTCGTCATGCTGATCCCCGGCTATCTCCTTATCCTCTCGTAGTACGTCCGTTGTGGAGAAGCTTGGTGTGAAACAGGAGCGAAATTCTACTGACCATCCAAGACCTGGCTGGTCGAGAAGAGACGCGAGTTATTTATTGCCGGACAAGGTGCGATCGCGAGGTTTTTGTTTACCGACAGAGAGAAATGCAGGAAATTGCAGGTTTCAGAGGAAGGATCACTCATGTAGAGGTGCGGAGGGCTCAATGAAAAGACGCGACTTTGTGAGGGGCAGTGTCGCGGCATGGGTCGGTTCATCGTTGCAAGATGGAAAATGGCCTGCCAAAGACCTCCCGGCAGAAGAGAGCTACCCCGATGGAGATGGTCGGATTGAGATTGAAAACCCATATTATCTCGTTGCACTGGACCCAGAGAACGGCACCATCCTTGGCCTCCGGGACAAGAGAGGAAGAATCGATCTGATTACGGAACCCCGGCTTGCTGACAACTTCCGCTTGCTGATCCCTTTGCCCGACCTTGAGGCGAACTACATCCTGGGCCGCGAACAACAGCTTACCTCCCATGAAAAAGGACCCGACAGCCTCGACCTAACTTGGCAAGGTCCGCTCAAGAACCTTCAGGGGAATTTCGATGTCAGTGTTTCGATGAAAATCCGGCTCACCGGACCTTCCATTGAGTTCTCGATCAGCGTCACAAACCGAACGCACCATCAGATTGCAGAGGTTTGGTATCCCATTCTGGGAGGATTCACAGGCATCGGAGACCGCCAGGATTCCCATGAGATGATTCCCTACGCAGGAAAATCAGCAGAAACAGACCTTTTCCACCGATTCGAGGGACGTTCTCCTGGGGGAGGGCTTGGAATCCCCTACGTCGAGAACTTCTGGGCCTATCCCAATCCGATGCCCATGCCTTGGATAAGCCTTTACAATAACAAGTTGAACCGTGCGATGTATTTTGCCTGCCATGACACGATTTGTCGCTATAAGGCTGTGCGTTTTGAATTGCACCCCGGGATAGGGAGTCGTCAGTACGGTGAGAACTGGCCCCGGCCCGAAGAACTCGGCAGAGAGATTCCGCTTGGCTTAAAACTTCACTGGGCACACTTCCCTTATGCCAAATTCGGAGAGACTTTTACTGGCCCACCGGTTGTTGTCCAGTTTCATGAGGGTGATTGGCATGATTCTGCGCGAATCTACCGGCAGTGGTTCAAGTCCCAATTCACCATTCTCGGCCCGTCCTCGAACTGGATGCGCCAGAAGCTTGCTTTTGTCGACACGATGTTTCTTCTGCCTGAGGGAAATGTAATTGTGAGGTTCAAAGATATTCCTCGCTGGGCCAAGGGGGCTGCCGATTACGGAGTGACCTCCGTGTTAATCAGTGGCTGGAATGTAGGTGGGCATGACGGTAGCTATCCCTACTATGATCCTGATCCTCGGCTCGGAACCTGGGATGAACTTGCTGAAGGTATCCGGGAGTGTCACAAGATGGGGGTTAAGGTTTTTTTCTTTGCCAATATCCAGCCGGTGAGAGTAGACACAGACTGGTTTCGGAGTGAATTGAACCGTTACACATCCAGGGACAAATGGGGGATAAATTACGGTGTAATGGGATGGGGTATGGGAACACTGGGTGCCCGACTGGGTTACACGCGGCCCCCGCTCATTGGGGAGTGTTCCGCTATCCCAGATTTTCGAAAGATCATTGTGGCGAAAATCCAAAAGCTCGCCGAGATTGGCGCGGACGGAGTTCATATTGACAAGCTATGGCCGAGTCCGGGCCTCGACTTCAATCCGTTGTCAACCCTGAGTCCCGACCAGGCCACCTCGGTTGGTAGGCTGCTGGCTTTGGAGGAGATTCTCCTAGCCTGTCGGGCTATTAACCCGGAATTCGCCCTTTCCACGGAGTCTGCTTGGGACAGGACGCTGACCTACTCGAATGTAGCGTGGGCGTGGCACGACAATTCTTCGGATCATGTCCCCGTTTTGAAGTACACGTTTCCCGAGTGGTTTCCTGGTCTCGTTGTCCCGCAACCGTTTGACTTCACACCGGTGAACAACGCGGTTCGGTATGGTTATCAGATATTTTTGGGTCCCGGTAATTACATTGCTCCGGACTCGATGGCCTTCCCGCCTATGCGTCAACTCTCCGATTATGTGCGGGAGATACTCCGCATACTGGAAAGCGTCAAAGACAGCATTTGTTTTGGCGAATTTCTGGATACCCTATCGGTTCAATTCGAAGGGCCGGATGAAATGCGTTATTCGATGTTCCAAAACCCGAAGACTGGAAAGCGCGCGTGCGTCGTCGTGAATATGGGGGAGAAATCCAACAGAGCTTCCGTGAAAGCCTTTGAAGGGAACAAAAACGGCAAGGTGATTGTTCACCAACCCTTTAACCCTCCCCGCGCGGGCAATCTTCCTCTTGAATTGGACATAGCCTCCGAACGGTTGGTCATTGTGGCCGAAGTATGACTTGAGGTTCCTGCGTCTATGATTCAGAAGCGAAGCCGTGTGTTTTATGGCTGAGGAGGTAAGCAACTACCTGACCTTCACATTCCTTGGAAGCTTGTCCCATAGTAACTGCAGTCATCCCCGTGATGCTGCCGCGCTTTCGTTCCATGGGATCAGCCGGACCTACGTCCACACTTTTGGCGGTTACCGATGATGATTCCGCCATATGCGGTGGGTCGACTGAGTACCACCCGGGCCGACGCGTGCCATTACTACGGGACAATGCGGGGAAAGCGATTATTCGGAAACAGGAAGTCGTGATGAGGAGTTATCGGTTCTGGTGAGGCCGGAGTTGAGTTTGATCAGCAAATCAGCGGGCATGCTCAGCGTGGTGGTATTGTTACAGCTACAGTTTCTGACAGGAACTAACTTTCCGACCATGCGAAGGGAAAACATGCGAAGCGTAGATATACGTCTGTGGAGGAGAAGGGGAAGAGCCCATATGTAAGGGAGAGATTCGATGAGCATGCGAATTGCAGATGTGGAAGTCCTCAACCTTTACTTTTCGTATCCTGAGGGCGGCGGGTTCCAATATGCCGGGGGAAAGGTAACAAGCCGGGTCACCTCCATCATTCGCATCACCACTGAGGATGGAATGACAGGCTTAGGTGCCGCTTACTCTTATCCCGATTTAGTGAGTCTTATCATCAAACGGCAATTTAAGCCCATGCTACTAGGCTGCGATCCCCTTGAAATTGAGGCACACTGGGCAAAAATGTACCAACTTACGCGCTGGTATGGGAGGAAGGGTGCGGCCATATCGGCATTAGGTGGCATAGACATTGCGCTCTGGGACCTTCGTGGCAAAGCCCTCGGCAAACCCGTCTACAAGCTCTTAGGTGGGGCCCGTCGTTCTGTACCTGCTTATGCAAGTGGGCTGTTTTGGCATCAGGATGTAAGCTTCCTCGAGAAAGAGGCGACCCGACACCGCGATCACGGCTTCCGTCGAGTAAAGATGCGAATTGGCCACAGTGAAGAATACGATCGGGCTGCTGTGGAGGCAGTACGTCGGGGCGTTGGTTCTGACGGTGACATCATGGTGGACGGGTCACACCGCTATACGCTGGAAACGGCTGAGCGAATTGGACCATTTCTTGCCGACACGAAGGTGTTTTGGTTTGAGGAGCCGTTCCCACCCGAGGACATTGACAGTTTTGTTTCTCTTAGGCATCGGCTTAAAATCCCCCTTGCTGCAGGGGAAAACGAATTCGGGGTCCAGGGCTTCCGCGAGTTGCTTCGGGCTCGAGCTGTGGATATCGCACAGCCGGACGCCTCACGCACAGGTGGGATCAGCGAGTGCGTCCGCATAGCTCGGATGGCAGCGGAGTTTGGAGTTCGCGTGTCCCCTCACACCTGGAGCGACGCGGTTTCAGTTGTGGCAAATGCCCACTTTATCGCAGCCACCCCGAACAGCATCTCTGTCGAAGTTGACCAAACAGGTAATCCCTTCATTGAAGAACTTCTTGCGGAACCTCTCGAGATCAAGGATGGCTTGTTGTCCCTGTCGGACAAGCCAGGCCTGGGAATCGGGCTCAACCCCGACACAATCAATCGGTCGATACTTCCTCCTGATCAGTTGATTCCAGATGGTAACTATTCTGACCTGATCTTCGGGCAACAGTACTGGAGCGTCCCCCCCCCTTACACGACGCGTATGCGAGGAGGAAACGCAGAGTGAGTAGAAAGAGTCCTCGCAATTCCGTCGGATATATTTCTTCTGAGTCGAATCACTTTGCATCTTCGGGCTTTCCGCTTGGGATGTTCCGAAACACGCGATATCTCCTAGTGTAGTGCGTCTAACGCTTCTTTACATTTGGCGACCTTCGTCAGAATGCGTTCGACCGAGGCACTCCTGACGAAAATGCGCGGGTTTTGGTTATGACCGCTGATGTAATCGCCAATGGCCTGGATCAGCTCCTTGACGTTGTGGAACGAGCCGCGACGCAAACGCTGCTCGGTTAGGTTTCGAAACCAACGTTCGACCAAATTGAGCCAGGAACAGGACGTGGGAGTAAAGTTCAGGTGAAAGTGCGGATGGCGACGCAACCAACGCTCGACACGGGGATGCTTGTGGGTGGCGTAGTTGTCCACGATCAGGTGCAAGTCCAGTTCGCTCGGCGTCTGCTGGTCGATGCGCTTTAGGAAGCGGATGAATTCCTGATGCCGGTGCTGCGGCATAGAGTCAGCGAGGAGGGTGCCATCGAGCGTACTCAGAGCCGCGAACAGGGTGGTCGTGCCGTGGCGCTTGTAATCGTGCGGCATCGTGCCACAGCGGCCCGGTTTCAACGGCAAACCCAGATGGGTTCGGTCGAGGGCTTGAATCTGGCTCTTCTCATCGACGCAGAGCACCAACGCTTTGTCGGGCGGGTTCAGGTAAAGGCCGACGACGTCGGTGAGCTTCTAGACGAATTGGGGATCGCGACTCACCTTGAACGTCGACACCCGGTGGGGTCGCAAGCCGTGCTGCTTCCAAATGCGGCGCGCGGTGGCTTCGCTGACGCCTTGGGCTTTGGCCATCACCCGGGCACTCCAGTGCGTGGCGTTAGGCGGTTGGCTGTGCAGCGTGGCTTCCACACCCGCGGCTCTCTCCGCGTCACCAATCGCCGCGATGCGGCCCGGACGGGGAGCATCCTTCTCCAAACCGGAGGTACGCAGTGCCAAAAACCGCTCACGCCACAGTTGCACGGTAGGTCGCGAGGTTGAATTTCGATGAACTCGTGTCGACTGGTACTTTTGCTGACAAGGTTCCGGTCGTGGTCGCAGAACTCCCGCCGCCCGAGGAGAAGCCGCCAACGATTCACTAAGCGAATAAAACGGGTTTCCATTATGGCCTCCCGGCAAGCAAAAGGGCCCGAAGACCATCCGCCACCACGGATGCGGCAGGTTCGCTGTGGATGGTGAGATGATCAAGCTGAAGTCGAGAATGCGATAGTCGGCACACGACGAGAGCGTTACGCACAAGGAGCCAAACTTATGCCCAATCTGTTCGATCCGCTCTCGATCCGAGACGTGACTCTTCCCAACCGCATCGTTGTTTCACCGATGTGCGAGTATTCCAGCACCGAAGGGCTTGCCAACGACTGGCACCTGATTCACCTGGGAAGCCGGGCCGTCGGTGGTGCGGGATTGGTTATGACGGAAGCCGCCGCCGTTGCCCCGGAAGGACGGATCAGTCCGCAAGATTTAGGAATATGGAGCGATGACCATGTCGAGTTTCTCTCCCGCATTACCCGGTTCATCCACTCCCAGGGCAGTGTCGCCGGCATTCAATTGGCACACGCCGGCCGGAAGGCGAGCACCTACCGGCCCTGGGACGGGGATGGCGCCGTCCCGGAGGGGTCGGGCGGCTGGACGAACGTGGTTGCGCCCAGCGCGATTCCCTTCGCCGCAAACTATGTGCAGCCGCGGGCCCTGACGCTGGAGGGAATTCAATGCGTTGTCCGAGCATTCGTCGCAGCAGCCCGCCGCGTCCACGATGCAGGATTCCGCGTGATCGAGATTCACGCCGCCCACGGCTATCTGATTTCGGAGTTTCTTTCTCCGCTCGCCAACCACCGCACCGACGGATACGGCGGCTCGTTGGAGAACCGCATGCGCTTGCTGATCGAGGTGGTCCATGCAGTTCGCGGAACATGGCCGGAAAGCGCGCCTATGTTCGTGCGTATTTCGGCGACGGATTGGGAGGAAGGCGGGTGGACCCTCGACGATTCCGTGGAGCTGGCCAAGCACCTGAAGGATTCCGGTGCGGACCTGGTCGATTGCTCCTCCGGAGGAAATGTGCCGCCTGCCCGGATTCCCGTGGGCCCGGGATACCAAACGCCCTTCGCCGAACGAATCCGGCGCGAAGCGAAGATCCTGACGGGTGCGGTGGGAATGATCACGGCTCCGGCGCAGGCCGACCATATCATCCGCACCGGCCAGGCCGACCTTGCTATCATGGCGCGAGAGTTTCTGCGTGATCCCTACTGGCCTTTGCGGGCGGCACGCGAGTTGGGATATGCCGTCCCCTGGCCCGTGCAGTACGTGAGGGCTGCTCCCCATGGCACAAAGGCGCGAGTCCCGGCAAAGCCGTAGAACCCGGTGCCTTTCTTGTATGCAACACGGGACCCCTGTGATAGTTAAGCAGCCGTAGGGCTCCACCGTCGGTGCGTTCGGCTGTCCAAATGCGGCGTTTGGAGTAATCGCCCCCCCGTGGTTGCCAATGCGTTTAGGGACACATTCTCAGGCCAAAGTCTCCCGATTGGTCTTGCGGGCCAACGGTGCCTTTGGCTTCTCGCCAGATTGCATCACAAATGCGGTTTCCCCATACGACGTGTGACGGGGAATCCGTAAACCCTACGCCGTCACAGGGGATCTAACCGCCGGCAAGGCCTGTAGTTATGCACGCTTCCTCGAAGCGGACTTCGGAGGAGTCAGACGTTACGTTTGTAACATAATCGGCTACTTTGAGGTTTCACGAACGGGGCTTGCATCAGACTTCACAAGTCGCGAATTACAACGTCTTTTTGGTAACAACCGCTCTTTCCTGTTTTGCCAGGAAATCCCGGAGCAGCGGAAACAGTTCACGATAGGACTCGAGCTTTTGTTGATAGATCTTGTGACGGACGGGGTCGGGTTCAAAAACCCGGTCGGTTTTGACGAAGTGGCTTACCGCTTCGCCGGCGTCGCGATAAACTCCCGCGGCGATTCCGGCAAGCATAGCCGCTCCCAGCACGCTTGCTTCCGTGATGCGTGGCCGCACGAACGGGACGCCAAACACATCCGCCTTGAGCTGAACCCACTGGTTCGATTTCGCTCCGCCCCCGGTGACCACAAACTCGTCTGGGGCGGCACCCACTTCTTTCAAAACCCGCGAAGCTTCGGCAAAATAGAATGCCAGCCCTTCCAAAATCGACTTCAGGATTTCACCGCGCGGGGTGCTGAGTTTGAGGCCCAGAATGACGCCGGAGGCATCGACGACAAACCCCGGCGGGCCGGTGATCGCAAAATAGGGCAGTACGAACAAGCTTGTGGGCTCCGCAGGCATCTCGCGCGTCAAGGTGTCGTAAATATCCTCCCCGTCTGAAAGCAGCTTGCGGTCCGCGGTTGCAAAGGTGTTGCGGAACCATCGCACAATGCTGCCGGCCTGGCTATAAAGATAGGATACGAACAGATTCGGCAGGACATGGTGTTCGATGCAAAGGCCGTTGCGGAACATCGTCGCCAAGTCCGGAATGTAACCGTAATGCGTGGTGAGGATTTCAAAACTTCCCAGCGCGCAGACGGTCTTGCCGTGCTGGTAAACGCCCACTCCCAATGAACCGCAGCACTGGTCGTGGCCCCCCACTACTACCAGCACGTTCTTGGGGAGATTCAGTTCCCTGGCCACGCGCTCACACACGGTACCGGCAACAGTACCACTGGGCTTTGCGACCGCCAACTTCTCCCGCTCGATGCCCGTGAGGCCAAGCAAGGTGTCGGACCAATCCTCGTTGCGAACATCGAAAAGCAGGGTGCGAGCGGCATTGGAATAACTGGTGACGGGATCGCAGCCCAGCATGAAATTCACCATGTCAACCCAGAGGAGAAACTTGTCGGCTTGCGCGTAGAGGGCAGGCTGGTGCTCCTTCAGCCAGAGGAGCTTGGGAAGGGAATATTGCGGGCCCAGGAAATTGGGATTTATGGAGAAGAATTCTTCAGGAGGGATACGGCGGGCGATGGATTCAGCATATTCCCTGCCGCGAGTATCAAGTGAGGTGATGGACCTCCCCAGAATCTGCCTGTCGTTCGAGACGGGGGCCATGGCCTCCCCCAGCGAACTCACGGCGAGCGCTCGAATCGGATCATGCTTGACCGCCGCCGCCACCTCTGCGATTGTGCTCCGCACGCAATTCCATACTTCCTGGCTCTCGAGTTCAGCCCAGCCCGGACGAGGGTGCAACACCGTATATTCGCGATAGGCGCTGGCAAGACACTGCCCGGTTTCGGAAAAAGCCGCCGTCTTGCACCCGGAAGTTCCAACATCGATACCCAGTAAGCTCATGCGGATTTCACCTCCGAAACGAAATGCTTGGAAGGGTCAGCGTTGTATCTGTGCTTAACGTGCTACGATGAGGCCGCCTCACTCCTGCCAAACGAGAAGCAGAGTGATCCTGCTGTCACTAATCGTCGCCCCTCTTCTCCCTTGAGGGAGATGGACGCGTTTCGCGCGTGCGGCTCTCAGGCCACTAGATTAGCCAGCTTGCCTCCGGTAAGCGCCGTGAGCACCAATTTTGCGGACTTTTCCCTTAACCCGGAATTTCCATTATCGAGTTCGGCTCCGCCCACTAAGATACTCCTGGCCGCCGCTGACTGCAACGGTCAGCCAGGATTGTACTGCCAGGTGCTCCCCCAGGCTGCGCAAGGGGTCATTTGGGCCTCTGCCGAGAACCTGGTAGGCAGGCACCAACCCAAGCTGCGCGAACGATTCTGTGGCTCCAACCCCCCTTTTCTGTGGGGAGTCAAACAACGTAATGCATGCTCCCGGGACTGCCGGGGGATTTAGTTTCCACGCGGCTCACGCTCCCCATCCAGGGGGTTACGTAAGTGCGCTGATATCGCGGTTGGGAGAGCCAACAGGGTACCTGGATCGATAAGCGAGCCAGCCGTGAGTACGCGGTCTCCAGAGTGCGAGCTCACCACGAGAGCCCAGCTTCCGAGTCGACAATCCGGGGACGAAACAGGAAGTGGAAGGGTTCGCTTGGAGACGAATGGGTGTATGCTAGGAGCCGCTGGAAGGCCAAAATGGAAATTCCAGTTCAGATGTTGACTGACCCGGCAGGAAGTTTTCAAACATAATCGAGGTGTCTATGCGCGGCACAATCAAGCGTCTCATTCGGGATCGGGGCTTTGGTTTCATTCGCTCCTCGGATGGGCAAGAGGTTTTCTTTCACCACCGTAGCCTTCAGCAAATGGACTTTGATGGTTTGAAGGAAGGCGAGGTTGTGGAA
>Ga0187858_10001344_pt1 | contig 27621 bp, 26 predicted proteins | sample June2016WEW_8_15_FD_133015 | JGI IMG/M metagenome (GOLD analysis project Ga0187858, IMG submission 133015) | Peatland microbial communities from SPRUCE experiment site at the Marcell Experimental Forest, Minnesota, USA - June2016WEW_8_150 | ecosystem: Environmental > Terrestrial > Soil >...
CCTTGGCAGATCATCGAGCAACTCGCTCCTCACTCCCCCCTCGAACTTTGCTTGCTTCCTCCCGTCTTCCTGGATTACTACCTCACTGACGCAGGGGGATACGATGTGCCTAGGCTTCCCTACTCTCGGTGTCGCGGAGGGCCTTGCCGAGGAGGCCGGTTTACTTGCGATTGATGGTGCCACGGCAGAGGGGCGAGCCGCAGTGACATGGGACCCTCACCGCCTTTTTTGAGAAGCGGTAATCCACAGTCAGCTCTTCACCTTCGCGTATTGGCCTGCGACTGAAGTAGAAAATGCGACCGCGGATTCGACGGGTCCGCAGGTTCGGATCGCAGCCGTGATTGATGAGCTCTGCCCCACTGCCGCCAACCGCCCCGTCGATCACCGTGCGATTGTTCACATGAAAAAGGCAAAACCTCTTGTTGCGCCTGCGGGACTGCCAAACCCTGTTGAACCGCTTCACCGCCTCGCGCTGGTCAATTCGCTCTCCCGTGTACTCGATGACTTTCCGGCCGGCGGGGATGTCCTCGGCGGCGAACACGCCCAGCCGATCGATGGCGGAACGTCCCACGCGAAGGCTCCATAAGGTGAACCGAGGATCGAAAGTCGGGTGTTTTGGTGACGCCAGCGTCATCGAAGATACGCAATTGGAAATAGAAGAGGGGCTGCGGGGTAAGCCGCAGCCCCGGAACAGCCGGTATCCGGTAATGCCAGCAGCGCCGGCCAAAGCCGCTGGAATTAGTAAACCTTCTTCAATATCAGCGGCTTGGTAGCTTCGATCTTCTTTCCCTTTTTCAAACGCTTGGTGGATTTCTTGGCTGCCATGTGATGCCTCCCTCTCTGTGAGATTGCCCCCCGCGGGCGGTCGCCATGCTTATATGCAATACGCGTGCCAATGTAAACAGCGCGCCCGCGCCCTCTATCTCCTTTCGATCGTCCCCCGCTGCGTGCGAGCGCATCTGAGCTCCGCCAGTCCCGTGTTGAACCATTCACCAGCCAATGAAATATTCAACAGCACCGGATGCGATTCGACACTTTCGAGAGCGGAGATCCGGCCCGCCCCGTGCTGCTTCACAGACTTCGCTCCACCGTATCGCTGTGCTACGAACTTGCGCCGCGAGTGGGATGGCGTAGAATACGCTCCGCGCGAGAACCCGAAAGGCGTACCCATGAAATTCGGTGGCATTCACCTGATGCAGCTTCCTCGGCCGTGGACGAACGAGTCCGACCGCACGCTGCTGAACGACGCGCTCGACTTGGCAGAACTCTCCGACCAGTGCGGATTCGACTACGTCTGGGGGGCCGAGCACCACTTCCTCGAAGAGTATTCGCACTCGGCCGCGCCCGAGATGTTTCTTGCGGCGTGCAGCCAGCGCACAAAAAACGTTCGGCTCGCGCACGGAATCATCCAGACGCCGCCCCTCATCAATCACCCCGCACGCGTGGCGGAGCGCATCGCCGTACTCGATCTGATCAGCAACGGCCGGTGCGAATTTGGCATGGGGTCCGGGGCAACCACGACGGAACTCGACGGATTTCAGGTGCCGCAAGAAGAAAAGAAGGCCATGCAATTGGAGGGATTCCGAGTTGCCCTGCGGATGCTTGTCGAGGAGCCATTCGCGGGATTCGAAGGCCAGTACGTGAAAGTGCCGGGGCGGAATCTGGTGCCGAAGCCGCTGCAGAAGCCGCACCCGCCCCTGTGGATGGCGTGCTCGCGGCGCGACTCGATCATCGACGCAGCACGGCTGGGCGTCGGAGCGCTGACCTTCACGTTCATCACGCCGGAAGAGTCACGCCAGTGGGTGAAGGACTACTACACCACGATCGAAAACGAGTGCGAGCCGATCGGCTACGCCGTCAATCCGAATTTCGCCGTTGCCGCTCCGTTCCTCTGCGATAACGACCAGAAGCGCGTCGAGGAAATCGCAGCGGAGAATTACGGCTTCTTTGTCTACGGTCTCGGCCACTACAGCTTTTTCGGCGAGCACCGGCCGGCGAAGTCCGACATCTGGAACGACTTCAAGACCAAGCCGAAGGATGCCGCGGGAATCGAGTTCACCGCGAAGTCTTGCATCGGAATGCCGGCGATGATTCGAGAGCGCCTACGCGAATACGAGGAGGCGGGTATAGATCAGGTGATCGCGGTGCGGCAGGTCGGGCGCCTCTCGCTCGATCAACAGTGCTCGTCGCTGCGCCTATTTGCGAAGGAAGTGCTTCCCGAATTCAAGGATCGCGAACAGGCGGATGCGCGGCGCCGCGATGAGCGGCGCGCGCGCATCTCCGAAAAGGCCATGGCGCGGGAGCCAAAGCAGGACGCGCCTCACGCCGAGACGGTGATTCTGCCCGCCGGGCGGCACTAACTTACATGCTGCCTTCGTCGCCGGAGGGACCGTAGATCGAAGGCACCGGCACTTTGTTCATCCGCAGATAGACCGAGAGCTGGCCGCGGTGGTGAATCACGTGATTCAGAATCATGCCGCGCAGAACCGCGATACGCGGCATCGCGAAAAAGGTCTTCCCGCCGTTCATCAATGTCCAGGTCTTCTGTAAATCCTCGTCGCTCGCCTTGGCAATTGCGGCGTGGGCCGCAGCGACGTTCTTGTCGAAAATGTCGAGCAGTTGCTTGCGCGAGGACATCACCATCGGTTGCGGCGGCGGCGCACCGGCAGGCCGGAAATCAAACGAGTCACCCTGGAAGGTAGCCGCTGCAAAACCAACCATCTCTGCGATGTGTCCTGCGAGACGCCCCATCGGCATCGAGGTGTCGTGCGGCTTCCACGCCACTTTGTCTTCCGGAACGCGTTCGAGGGTCTTTCGGGTTGTGGTCATTTCTTGATCGAATTCGGGGAGAAATGCATCGCGTATTGCCATCAATGCCTCCATCGGTATGGTGGGTTAAGTGCGTGCCATCTTACCCCAGCCGTGTGAACTGCGGGTAATGAGATGCCGGGCTGGACCGGTTAGATGCGGCCGCGGCCGGCGGATTGCGTCAGGACGCGGGTATCGTGCGGGGCGTTCTTCTCAGCGGTCTTTTGCACGGGTGTTACGGCAGGATTACGCGTTTGCTTCCAGGTGTGCAGTATCCGGTGAATCACGGTGATATTCGGGCCGATTGCCAGAATCCATAGCGCCACTTCCATACGGTTTGTGAGTGCGCCCAGAATCATCAGCACAAGTCGCTCAGGGCGCTCCCAGAATCCCACTTCCGTCGTGGGAGCAAGCGATTCAGCGCGCGCCTTCGCGTAACTGACCATCACCGCGCCCGCCATCGCCGCGCCCGCCAACATCGCGTACGTAAAGCGGTTCACCTGCGCGTAGTACACGAGCAGGCCGAGAAAAAGGATCAGGTCCGCGTACCGGTCGAGGATCGAATCGAGGAAGCCGCCGAACAGCGAGATGCGGTTCTGGCGCCTCGCCACGGGCCCATCGAGCAGATCGCACAGGCCCGCCAAGATCATCATTCCGCCGCCAGCGGCAAAGCGTCCAGCGGCGAATAGAATTCCAGCCCAAAGATTGGCGATGAGTGCGCACCAGGTGATGACGTTGGGAGGGATTCCTGTAGGGGCAATTAGAGCTGCGAGACGGTCGATGGGCCAGGAAAGGTACCGGCCGATGCTCCGGGTCAACATGAATTCGGCGCCACTCCGCTATTCCTCATCCCTTCACTTCCTCATCGTAGATCGTGAACAATTCAACCACTTCGTATTCCTTCATGCCGGCCGGAGTCGTCACGCTCACCTCGTCGCCCACCTTCTTGCCGAGCAGCGCGCGGCCGATCGGAGAGGTGGTGGAAATCAGGCCCTTGGTGGCGTCGGCTTCTTCCACGGTCACGAGTTTATACTCAATCCTGGTGGACTTCACGATGTCAATGACGACGAGGCGCGAGCCATACGCTGCGCGATCCTTCGGCAGGTTGCTCAGGTTCAGCATCGAGAGATCGGCCATGCGCTTGTGAAGCTGGCCGAGCCGAGCCGCGACGTAGCCCTGGCGCTCCTTGGCATACTTGTACTCGGCGTTTTCGGAGAGGTCGCCGTGCGCGCGCGCGACCTTAATCTCCTTCGGCAGCTCGTCGTGCAATTCGTGCTCGAGCGCCGCGATTTCGTCCTTTAGTTTCTTTTTGATCTTTTCAGCAAGGTCGGTCATTTTGCGTTCGGAGCGCCCGGCGGCGGAACCCGCTCGGCCCGCCAGACGTTTCACCATACCCGTGAATTATAGAGGATTTGCGCGGTGCGCCGCAAATCCTCCCACTTGAGCGCCTGGCAGCCCCTGAGAGCGGCTCGTTGTAATCAGCCGCCGGCTACGGGATGGTTTAAGCGCTCGCGCTGAGCGGCTTCAAGTTGGATTTGTAGTTGCCGGGCGCAATGTGGAACGGAATGCTCAAACGGTTCCAACCATTGATCGCGACGATCGAGAGCGTCAGGTTCGCAAGCTCTTCCGGGCTGAATTGCTGCGACACTCGGTCGTACACGTCGTCGGGAATATGGCCCTCGGCGATGAGCGTAACAGCCTCGGTCCATTCGAGCGCGGCCCGCTCGCGTTCACTGTAAAACGGAGCCTCGCGCCAGGAGTTCAGCAGGTAGAGGCGCTCCTCAGTTTCTCCGAGGGCGCGGGCATCCTTGCTGTGCATGTCGAGGCAGTAAGCGCATCTGTTGATCTGCGAGGCGCGCATCTTAATGAGTTCGAGCAGCGGCCGCTCGATACCGCAGGATTCGACAAAGCTCTCGAGGGCTGACATTGCTTGGTAGGCTTTCGGTGACGCTTTGAACGGATTCATTCGCGGTTTCATGCTGTCTTCTCCTCCTGGTTGAGGGCCGCCAAAAGTATATCGCTGTGGCGTCCCATTGGCGAATCTGGGGCACAAGTGGAGTGCACGCGCGCGGAGCACGTTTTTTCCCTGTAGAATTGGGTGAATCAGGCCGCGGGCGGGGCCATCCAGAGGCGCGAGTGAACCTCGAACTGACCGACGAGCAGAAGCTGCTTCAGCGAAGTGTCCGCGAGTTTGCCGAGGCGGAGGTGAAGCCGCTCGCAAAGGAGTTGGACGAAACGGGCCGCTTCCCTCGCGAAACCTTGCGCAAAGCCGGCGATCTGGGGCTGACCGGCATCACCGTTTCCCCAAAATACGGCGGCGCCGGAATGGACCACATCTGCTACGCCATCGTGATGGAGGAGATCGCGCGCGTCTGCGCCTCGACCAGCGTCATCCTATCGGTGCAGAACTCGCTCTACTGCGGCACGCTCGAGCATTTCGGCACGGAAGAACAGAAGAAACGGTTCCTCGTGCCGTTCGCGCGCGGCGAAAAGATCGGCTGTTACGCTCTAACGGAGCCGCAGGCCGGATCCAACGCCGCGGCGCTGTCCACAAAGGCGGTGCGGAAGGGTGACCGTTACGTCGTGAATGGGACGAAGGCGTGGATCACCAACGGCGGCGCAGCCGACGCGGGAATCATTTACGTCAACACGCAGCCGGAAAAAGGTGAAAAGGGCATCACCTCACTGGTGATCGAAAAGGCTACGCCGGGCTTTGCCGTGGGCAAGGAGGAGAAAAAACTCGGCATTCACGCAACGGCATGCACGGAATTGTCATTTACCGATTGCGAGGTCCCCGCCGCCAATCGCGTTGGGAACGAGGGCGACGGCTACAAGATCGCGCTCACGACGCTCGACGGCGGCCGCATCGGCATCGCCTCGCAGGCAACCGGAATTGCGCAGGGCGCGTTCGAAGCGGCGCTCGCCTATGCGCGCCAGCGCCAGGCCTTCGGCCATCCCATCGCGGAATTTCAGGCGATCCAGTTCATGCTCGCGGACATGGCCACGGAGATCGACGCGGCTCGGCTGCTTGCGCGCCGCGCGGCTTGGAAACAGGATTCAGGCGCGCGCTGCTCGATGGAGGCGGCTATCGCCAAGCTTTTCGCGAGCGAGATGGCCACGCGCGTGGCGCACAAAGCGATCCAAATTCACGGCGGCAACGGGTACAGCACCGAATATCCGGTCGAGCGCGCCTACCGCGACGCGCGCATCACCGAAATCTACGAGGGCACAAGCGAGATCCAGCGGCTTGTGATCGCTTCGTGGGTACTGAAGTCCGTCGGAAACTGATCCTTCTGAAGCGTGAGTGAGCTTTCAAAATCACGGGAGCGTCCGGCGTAATGCCCGCTATCGCCTATCAGGCGCTGTTTTTCATCCTCTGCTTCTACGGCATCCTGCTGGTGGCCGCACCGGTGGCGCTGAGGATTCAGTTTCGGTGGCGCGCCAAAGTGTTCCCTCGGGCGGTTCCGTTCGGCTCGCTGCCCGCCGCCGTGCAGGCATTCATGGCGCCTCGCGTCGAAGAATTTAGCTTATGGGGCTTCGACTTGGTGGCGTATCTGAAGCTCGGCGAGATGGCCGCCAACACGCAATCGTTCATGGCCCTGCTGAGCAACCCCCACACGAATGAATGGGCTGACGTTTCGTACGTAACGTCTCCCGGAAGGGCGCGCGGCTACATCGAATTCGTCACGCGCTGCGCGGAGGATGCGCAAGTTGAGACGAACACGAACCCGACGGCCCCCGTGCTCTTTCCGTTGCCGGGCCATCACGTCGCGCGCTTTCCGCAAATCCGGGATGTCCTCACGCTCTACCGCATCCATCGCAAGTTGGCGCAGGAAAGAAGCGATGGCTTTGGGCCGATGTTGCCGCCGCCCGGGCAGGAAATTGTCGAGTTGCAGCGACGCCTCGAACGCTACGCCGCCTGGCAACAGTCTCGCGGATATATGTACCTCGACGCTTCGGGCGAGAATTACCGCCTGACGTGGAAGGGGGCAATTCTCGGAGGCTGGCCGTCCATCTGGCCGGTGCCATTGCTGCGGAACGGGTCGATGCGCATTCGGAAGGCGGCCATTCTGCGCCAGTTCGGCGCCGCGGATTAGAGCGCAGCTCGGCGTCGAGAACTCGGCCACGCCTCGCTGCTTTGTTTCCAGTGTATGCTGGCGCGATGCTGGAGCTTGACTGCGGCCAGGAATTCGATCCCTCGCGCGACGCCGAATTCTTCGCGGCGCTTCCCTCGCGTCCCGGCGTGCTGCTCCTCGAAATGACCGATTCCGCGGCGCGGCCCTACCTTGCGCGAACCGCGGACATCCGGCGGGCCGCCGAGCGCCTGTTGGCCGCGCCCGAAACCGCGTCGAAGCGCCTGAATCTGCGGGCGGTCGCCGCCCGGATGCGCTTCCGCGTTACCGGCTCGAAGTTCGAGCAAACCCTCGCACTCTATCAGCAGGCCAAGAAACATCTTCCCGGTCGCTATCGTGACCTGCTCCGCTTGCGTCCTCCGGCGCTGCTGAAGGTCAACCTGCGAAATGAATATCCGCGCTGCTACGTCACGCGGCGGATTCGCGCCGACGAAGGATTCTATTTTGGGCCGTTCGCGTCGCGTCGAGCGGCTGACGCATTCGCCGAGGGATTTCTCGATCTCTTCAAAATTCGCCGCTGCCAGATCAAAATTCGCCGCGATCCGAACTTTCCCGGCTGCATTTACTCGGAGATGAAGATGTGCCTCGCTCCGTGTTTTGCAGGCTGCACGAAGGAAGAGTATGACGCCGAGGTCAGCCGCGTGGTCAAGACTCTTGATACGGCCGGCGCGGCGCTCACTGGGCAATTCGAACGCGAGCGGGAAGCGGCGAGCGAGGCGCTCGACTTCGAGCGCGCCGCCGCGCTCCACAAGCGCCTCGAGAAAATTTCCGCCGCGCTCCACGGTCTGCCGGAACTCGCTCGCCGCATCGAGGATCTCGACGCCGTGATTCTCGAGCGCGCCGCCGAGGAGAAAACCATCGCCGTGTTTCCGCTGCGCGCGGGCGTTCTTGCCGAGCCGATCTTTCTGCGCTTCGCCGAGCTATCGAGCCAGCCGCGGTCCGTCGAGGAAATTCTGCGAAGCGTTCTGCAGCCGCAGGTCAACGCAGCTCAACGCGTCCCAAGCGCCGGCGAAAATCCGAGCGCTGCCGTTCCACTAGTCGAAACCGACGCCAGCGCCGTAGCGAATTTGCGCGGGCAATATGGCCTGCGCGCGGCCTCGCCGGAACTCGCGGAGCACCTATCACTTGTGGCGCGATGGTTTTATTCGAAGCCTCGCGAGGGAGAAATCCTGTTTCGCGAAGACGAATGGCCGTACCGCCGCATTCTCCGCGCCTGCCGGCGCTTGCTCGCACCTCCGCCTCCACCGCCGGCCGCAACCGCCCCGCCGGCAAAATCCTGATGCAATTCGGGAACAATCGCAATCGGCGCGGCTCGCGTTGCGTCGTACAATAGAGAAATCATGGCAGAGGCGGATACAACAGGGCCTGCCGCGGCCGCCCGGCTCACGGATCGCTCGCGGTTCCACGGCACAATTCGCTCGCTGAAACACCGCAATTTCCAGCTCTTCTTCAGCGGGCAATTGATCTCGCTCATCGGCACCTGGATGCAGAACGTGGCCCAGGCCTGGCTCGTCTACAAGATGACGAATTCGTCGCTTCTCCTCGGCGTCGTCTCGTTCGCTGGCCAGATTCCTGTGTTTCCGCTCGCGCCGCTGGCCGGGATCGTGGCGGACCGGTGGAATCGCCGCCACGTCGTGATCGCCACTCAGACGGCTTCGATGATCCTCGCGTTTGCCTTCGCCTATCTGACGCTGTCGCATCGCGTGACCGTCTGGGAAGTGATCGTCCTCGCAACCTTGACGGGAGTTGTGAACTCGTTCGACATCCCGGCGCGCCAATCGTTCCTCGTCGAGATGGTCGGCCGCGAAGACTTGATGAACGCGATCGCGCTTAACTCCTCGATGTTCAATGGCGCGCGAATCATCGGACCGGCAATCGCGGGGATTCTTGTCGCGAGTATCGGCGAGGGCTGGTGCTTTTTCGCGAACGGCGCCAGCTTTATCGCCGTGATCATCGGACTCCTGCTGATGCGCGTCCCTCGCAGGGCGATCGAACTCCACGCCGCGTCCGCCTTCGAGCACATCGCCGAGGGATTCCGTTTCGTGCGCCACACGGCTCCGATTCGAGCTCTGATGTTGTTGCTGGCTCTCGTGAGCTTCGTGGCCATGCCTTATACGGTTCTCATGCCGATCTTCGCCGCCAGCGTCCTGCACGGGAACGCGCGCACCCTGGGCGTCCTCGCGACGTCCACGGGAATCGGCGCCCTGGTGGGCGCTCTCGCGCTCGCCGCGCGCACGCAGGTCCACGGCCTCGGGCGGCTGGCGGCGATCGCTACCGGCGCGGCCGGCGCGAGCCTGATTCTCTTCTCGTTCTCGCGGTCGTACATTCTTTCGGTGCTTTTTTTGGTGCCGGTCGGCTTCTCAATCATGACGCAGATGGGCTGCACAAACACGCTCGTGCAGTCGATGGTGCCCGACCGGCTGCGCGGACGCACGATGGCCGTGTACTCGATGATGTTCATGGGAATGTCGCCGCTCGGCGCTCTGACAGCCGGTGCAGTGGCGGATCACATCGGGGCGCCATGGACCGTCGCGCTCGGTGGAGCGCTGACCATCGCCGGAGCGATTGCGTTCGCACGATACCTGCCGAAAATCCGCGTCGAAGCACGCGAACTGATCGACGCACAGATCGCCGGAGGCGACGCGCCGGTCGCGGAGATCGCAGGCCGGATCGTCTCCTGATCGAACGCTCGCGAACATCCGGCCCGCCGCGTTCTGCTATACTGCGCCGGTTTTCGTGGTTCCGCGTCGAAGCGAGGCCTTGATGTCATCTCCCTCATCGGTCCACCGCGAGCGTACACCCGGTCGCGCCACCGCGCAGGGCACGCTGCGCTACGCGGCGCGGTTCCAAGGGCGCGCCGCCGCGGGGCATTTTCGCGAGATACCGGGCGGGCTCGTCCTTTCCTCGATCGGGATCGGGACGTATCTCGGCGATCCGGATGAACCAACCGATCGAGCCTACGCGAGCGCCGTCGTAGCCGCCGTCGAGGGCGGCATCAATGTGGTGGACTCGGCAATCAATTATCGCCTGCAGCGAAGCGAACGCTCGATCGGTGCGGCGCTGAAGGCGCTGGCGGGAAAAGGCTTCTTGCGTGATGAGATTGTTCTCTGCACGAAAGCCGGATTCCTCACCCCCGACGGCGAAATGCCGGACGATGCGAATGAGTATTTTTCGCGCGAGTTCCTTGAGCCTGGAATCTTCCGCCCCGAGGATATCGCGGCGGGCTGCCACTGTATGACGCCGCGCTATCTCGCCGACCAGCTCGAGCGCAGCCTTGCGAATCTCGGCGTCCAATGCGTGGACGTCTTCTATCTGCACAATCCAGAAACGCAGTTGAGCGAAATTCCCGCGGATGAATTTCGCCGGCGCATCGCCGAGGCTTTCCAGTTTTTCGAATCCGCGGTCTCCGCGGGAAAGATCGGCGCTTATGGGCTTGCCACGTGGAACGCCTTTCGCGAAGATCCCAAGTCCGCGGGTTATCTCTCGCTCGCAGCCATCGAAGGAATCGCGCGCGAAATCGCCGGACGCGACCACCACCTCCGTTTCCTGCAGTTGCCGTTGAATCTCGCCATGCCCGAAGCGCTGCTGCGCCCGAACCAGGTGGTCGAAGGAAAAACGATGGCGATGGTGCAGGCCGCGCGCGCGCTCGGAATCACGCTGGTATCGAGTGCAGCGTTATTGCAAGGGCAGCTCACGCGGAATCTGCCGCCGTACATCGGCGCCGCGCTGGGGATCAAGACCCACTCCGCGCAGGCGCTGCAATTCGCGCGGTCGGTGCCGGGCGTCACGACGGCGCTCGTCGGCATGAGTCGCGTCGAACACGTGCGCGCAAATCTAGAATTAATCGGCGCGGAGCCTGCCCCTCGCGATCAGTTCCTGAAATTATTCGAGCCGCAAAGCTAGGGACTTCAATCGGCAGTTCTGGACGTGGCCTGCGCATCGAGCCATTTGTTGATCGCCGCGCCGACGGCCTCGAGATGCCCGGTGAAAAAGTGGTCGGCGCCTTCGATGATGACGAGCTTCTTCGGCTCGGGAAGCGTCGCGACTAGCGCTTCGATGTTCGCGCGCGAGCTGAACTGGTCGTTCCCACCCGAAACGAAAAGCTTCGGCTTCGCGCACGTGCGCAAATAGCTTGCATCCACGTTGTCCACGGGAAGCCCGAGGCCGATCAATCGCGTCACGCGATCATCCGCGCACCCCACGCGCAGCCCCACCCACGAGCCGAAGCTGAAACCCGCAACCAGAATCGGCCGGCCGGGAAACTCCGCCGCAAGATAATCGACCGCCGCTCGGACATCACCCTGTTCGCCGGTTCCCCGGTCGTGCGCGCCCTCGCTCTGCTCCGTGCCGCGAAAATTGAATCGTAGCACCGGCGCTCCGTGCCGATGGAGAGCCTTTGCGGCCTGAAAAACCACCTTGTTGTGCATCGTGCCGCCGAAAAGCGGGTGCGGATGGCACACGACAGCCACAAAATGCGGATCGGCGGTCGGCGCGGTCCAGAGCGTTGCTTCGAGTCGGCCCGCCGGCCCTTGAAGAAAAAAACTCCGGTGGAAAACGTCAGCCATGATGCCTTGCGAGGATGTTTCTATCTGCGGATTTCAGAGGGTCGCCGCTCACGGGCTTCACGATCAAGCCGGCCTCACGCTTTCTGTGCGGCGGCGCGCGGCCCCGTCCATTCCACGGCGACGGACGTGAATATTGCGCTCGCGCCGATTTCCGGATTCGCGATGGGCGCGGGACCGGGACGGTCCTTCAGGCTCTCGACGCGCACCACGCGTCCGGCAATCTCTCCTGCTTTCGACCAATCGCCCCATGGAATTTTTGCCAGCACGGTGTCGCCGGCGACGTAGATATGTGAAGTCTCGAATCGCACGCCGTTCTGCGAGACGTCGTGGGTCATGGATTCCTCGGGCCACGGTGATCCGGCAGGGCGCACGAAAATCGGCAGCGCGAAGGGAGCGCGCTCCGACCGCCGCCTCTCCTGGTCCGCCGGGCGCGCGGGTGGCCGCGACGGCCGTTCCAGACGCACCGCAACGTAATAGTTGCCATTCTTTTCGTCGCGTGCCACGCGCATCACGCGCGCGGGAATCTCCGGCTGCGTGCCGCCGCCATTGGACGATTCAAATGGAACCGCGATCCATACGCGCGAGCCAGGTTCGCAGGCCTCATTGCGCCGCACCAGGACGCCCTCTCGCGATAGGTCCAGCGTTTGCGTCACCTCGACGCGCATGCCCAGCGGACCCTGCCAGCGAATCCGCGCGGGAAGTTGGACGCGCGCCCGCGGATGCTTCCGCAAATCAACCGAGGGGTCTGGGCGCTCCATCGGGTCCCATCGTAACGGCAGGCATCGTTCAGGTCAAACGCCCAAATCGAGCATTCTTCGGCTGCCTGTCGCCGGCGTTTGGAGGAGTAACGCTCGTTTTGGTACTCCCTTTATGCCCAGCCGTTCCCAATGTCGATGTTCCGAAAATCCATTGCGCCGCCTGAGAACCGATGGTAGCTTTGGCCCAGATTCGAGGGACGGAGGGCTCATGGAAAACGGCGTAGAACGCCGCGCCGCCCGGCGCTTTTCAATGATGCTGCCCTTGAAAGTCCGTTTCTCGGCCGAAGACGGCGTCACCGAAAAACCCGGAGAGACGCGCGACGTTAGCTTCCGTGGCCTGTATTTCCTGATCGAGGCGAGTGTCGAGACTGGCAGCTCGATCGAGTTTGTCCTGACGCTCCCCCAGCAGATCACGCTGGCTGGCGACGTGCACATTCGCTGCTACGCGCGCGTCCTGCGCGTCGAGTCGCACAACGGTCGCCGCGGCGTGGCCGCGCAAATCGAGCGCTACGAATTCCTTCCCGCATCCGCCTGAGCTCGATCCGGCGCGAGTCGACCGCAATCGCTATTGGCCCGCGGTTTCTTTGCCCCGGAATGAGCCGCCAAAAAAAGCTTCTATTCTTTCCTCCACTGACGCAAGATTTATCATTGGGGCTTTGACATGGCGCGACACACCCTTCTCATCGACGCGGACGACACCCTCTGGGAAAACAATATTTTCTTCGAGAAGGCGATCGAGAATTTCATCTCGACGCTCGAGCACCTCGGCTACACGCGTGAGTACATCCGCCACATCCTCAACGAAACCGAGCGCCGCAACATCCGGCAGCACGGCTATGGCGTCCGCAGCTTCCGCCGCTCCCTGGAAGAAACCTATCTGAAGCTCGCGGGAAATTCCGCGCGCCGGGAAATCGTCAAGGAAGTCGAGCGCATGGCCCACGACCTCGAAGCCACGCCTCCGCACATTCTCGACGGCGTCCCGGAAACACTCGTCTATCTCGCCAAGCACCACCGGCTGATCCTGCTGACCAAGGGCGAGGCCGCCGAGCAAGCGGCCAAGGTCGAGCGCTCGGGCTTGCAGCCCTATTTCGACGCCATCGAAATCGTTCTCGAAAAGGACTCCACCACCTACGAACGCATGATCGAGCAGTTCAAGATCGTGAAGTCGCACGGCTGGATGGTCGGCAATAGTCCGCGCAGCGATATCAACCCTGCGCTCCAGTCGGGCCTGAACGCCGTTTTCATTCCGCATTCGGCCACCTGGGAACTGGAAAAATCCGAACTCGAAAGCGGCACGGGAAGATTGCTGATCCTCTCCGCGTTTCGCGAGCTCCGGGGCCACTTTTAACCACTCGTCTGGTCCGCAGTCCAAATTGTCCGCAGCGCAGCAGACTTCGCGTCTTCCCCGCGATTCCCCACCACAGATAAAATCGAATCATGAAAACCGAGGTGACAGCCTTGGCAACAAATTATCGCAGTGAATTTGCCGACTTCGAGGGCGTGACGTATCTCAACGCCGCTCTCCAGGGACCCCTGCCGCTCGCCGCCGCGCGCAAGGCCCAGGAAGCGCTTGAATGGCTGACGCGGCCCTACCAATTGCGGGACAGCGCTTATTTCGATCTCCCCGACCGCATCCGCGAGAAAACCGCCCGCATCATCGGCGCCCGGCCGGATGAAATCGCTGTCACGAGCGGCGCCAGCTCCGGCCTTGCCTCCGTCGCCGCGGGAATTGACTGGAAACCGGGCGACGAGGTGCTGATCGGCCGCGGCGAATTCCCCGCGCATTTCTCGACGTGGCTGCGCTACGACCAGGCGGGGAAATTGCGCGTGCGCGTTGTCGAGCCGCGCGACCGTTTCATCTCGGCTGATGACTACATCGAGCAAATTGGCCCGCGGACCCGCGTGGTCTCGGCAAGCCTGGTGAGATTTGACAATGGCGTCCGGTTCGACGCGCCGCGCGTGGCGAAGGCGTGCGAAAAGATAGGCGCCGCGCTCCTACTCGACGTCACGCAATGTGCCGGCGCGATGAACCTGAATATCCGCGACCTGGGCGCCACGATGGCCGTCTGTAGCGGCTACAAGTGGCTGCTGGGCCCGTATGGCGCGGGTTTCTTTTGGGTCGCCAACGAATGGACGGAACGCTTGCCGCTCGGCTCGGTCTACTTCATGGCTCTTGAAGGCGCGCGAATTTTTCATGCGATGCCCACCGGACACGTGCGTCCCGTGCCCGGCGCGCGCCGCTGGGATTCGCCCGAGACGGCCAGCTTCACGAATCTCGCTGCGTTCGATTCCTCGCTCGATCTTGTCCTTCGGATCGGCGTCGATGCCATGCAGCATCACGCTGACGCACTCGTCGGCGAGATCATCGAACGTCTGCCCGAAACTGGTTGCGTGCTCGCTTCACCGGAAGAGCCCGAACGCCGCGGCCCTTACGTTTGCATTTCCGCGCGCGATCCCAAGGACACTCCGGCGCTCCATGAGAAGCTCCGCGCGGCGCAAATTTCCGTCAGCCTGCGCGAGAATGCTCTCCGCATCGCTCCGCACATCTACAACACGCGTGACGATGTTTCGCGCCTCATCGAAGTCCTGTCGGCTTGAGGCGCGTCTGGCTAACGGGGGCCATAGTCTCGAGGGTCGCGATAGATGAACGGCACCTGGATCACGGCCTCGACGTCGACCGGGGAACCCGCGCGCGCCGCGGGCAGGAATTTCCACTTCTCCAGCGCCTCGATGGCGTTCCGGTCGAGTTGCGGGTCGAGCCCTCGCACAATTTGAATGCTGTCGACGGCCCCGTCTTTCCGGATGATCGCGTAGAGCACCACCTCGCCCTGCACGTGTCCCTTAATCAGTTCCGGCGGATATTTCGGATCCGACTTTTCCACGGGCACGGGCGCCGCAAGCCGCTCCTTTTTCCTGAAACCGGGACGCTCGTCCTCGTCCAGTTCGGAATAATGGAGAATCCAGCTTCCACTCGCGCTCGTGAGGTTCGGCAGATCGATGTGCAGCGTGTACACCTCGCTGCCCGAAAGAATCTTTTCGGGCGGCAAGCTCGGATCGATCGCGGCCACGTTTATCGGGCCCTTGCGTGAATTGCCCGAAGGCACGTAGGGCGTCGCTGGCGTCAAATTCAATCTTCCGGCGCGCGAACCGGCCGGCGCGATCCCTCCGCCTGAAGCATGAGGCTCGGCCCCTCCGCTGATGCTAATCGCCGCGGGCAAGGAACTCGCATTCCCGCCCGCTCCGCCCGTTCCCGCCGTGGCTGCCCCGCCGCCTGCGCCTGCGTTCGCTTCCGCGGAGTGGCCTTCCGCTCCTCCCGGCGTTCCCGGTTTCGTTCCCGCGGGTGAAATCGAAATGCGCGCCGCGAGGTTGCCCTCCGGCACGTTGCTTACCGGCATCGGCGGACCGGGCGTGGCTGAAAGCGCGATCACATTGCGCAGGCTTGAATCATTTGCCGCTGCGCCGATTTCCGGTGCGGCTGCATCGGTGCGCGCCTCATGCTGACGGACGGCCGGTGCGGACATCGCGCTCAGAGGCATCTGCGGCCGCGCGATCGCGGCCGGTTTCACTGCGATGTCGAGCGGGCCTTGGTTCTTCACCGCGTTCGGAACCTCGGGCGCAGCCGTGTCGCGGACAGTCCGTTGCCGTACCTGGGGCGCCGAAGCCTTGGCCTCCAGTTGGAATTTGGGTTTCGCCAGTTGCACTTCGGACCACTGCACGATGTTCGGCAACTGCGGCACGACTTTCGGCGCCACGTTCGGCGCGTCCGGGCGGATCAACGTTTGCCGCGGGTGCGTAACGCGGACGGGAATCGAAAGAATCGTCTGCCGGGGATGAAATGCGTCCGCGCCGCGTGCATCTTTGGCTTTGGCTGCTTCGTCCGGTTTCTTGCGTGGCGCCGCGGACTTTGGCGTGGCAGCAGGCAGCGAAATCTTCGGAAGATCCTGCGGCTCGCCATACCATGTCAACTCGATCTGTACGGGCGCGAGCGTCGGTGTGTTCTTTGGCAGAAATCCCCAGATGGGCAGGGTCAAGAACCAGATAATTCCCCCCAGCAACCCGCACGCTGCCGCAAACTCCCAACCCGGTTTCTTGCCACGAATCCAATGGGCCCTGAGGACTCGGCCTTCGGGCAGTTCGCTGTCTTTCGGCGGGCGCGGACCTGCAATGACGGCGCGCACGCTCGTCGGAAATTCTTCCCAGGTGGATTCCCAATCAATGCCCAGGTCAAGCCGTGGCAAGCGAGCGTGCGGGGGCAGTTCGACCAGCGTATCGGGCTGTTCGGAGGGAAGCACGGGTTCAGGCATTATACCCGATGGGATGGATGCGCCCGGCCTACGCCGCGGCTGCCAAACTATAGAAGCTCAACATCGCATCGCCCTGTTCGATTTGCCGCGTGCGCTCGAGCCTCTCGAAGCGCTCGGGCAGTTGCGCCCGCCAGTGGTGCTCGACGATCACAACCCCGCGCGGCGCGATCAGATGGGACGCGTCCAGGAACTCAAGCGCGCTCAAATACGCTTGCGCATCTTCGTACGGAGGGTCGACGTAGATGAAATCGGCGACCACCCGGCGGTCCGCGAGCTTCGCCAGCCCGCGCATGGCATCCATCTCCATCAACTCGGCGCCGGCGCGAATCCCCAGCGCCGCGAGATTCTCGCGTATGAGCCGCGCAGCCTTGGCATGCGATTCGATGAAGACCACCTCGCGCGCTCCGCGGCTGATCGCCTCAATCCCGATCGCGCCAGTGCCCGCATATAAATCGACGAACAGCGAATCCTCAACGGCCGGCCCGAGAATGTTGAAGATCGTTTCGCGCAGCCGGTCGCTCGTCGGCCGCAGACGCATCACGCCCGGCCCCTTGAGCCGCCGGCTGCGAAATTTCCCAGCAATCACGCGCACGGTGTTTCAGCGCTCCTTCATCCGACTGACGCCAATTGATATCGCTTCTGCCATGCCGGGCTGAGCGATTCGAGCCGCCTGACGACCTCATTCGCCCGAGCCGGATCTTCGGCCAGCGCAAACGCCTCCCGGCGCGCGAGCTCCAGCAATTCATGATCGCGAAGCGGCTGCGCGAATGAAAACGCCGCGTCGCCGTGCTGCCGCGTGCCGAAAAATTCGCCCGGGCCGCGCTGCTTCAGGTCGCGCTCGGCAATCTCAAAGCCGTTTGACGTCGCCACCATCGTCTCGATGCGTTCCCGCGCGTCCCCCGTGATCGTCTTCGGAGCGACAAGAATGCAGTACGATTTTTCCGAGCCGCGGCCGATCCGCCCGCGAAGCTGGTGCAATTGCGCGAGCCCGAAGCGATCCGCGTGCTCGATCACCATCACGCTCGCGTTCGGCACGTCCACTCCGACTTCGATCACCGTCGTCGCTACCAGAATCTGCAACTCGCCGCGCCGGAACTGCTCCATCACCGAGTCCTTTTCTTCATTCTTCAGCCGCCCGTGCAGCAAGCCGACGCGCATTTTCGGGAACACCATCTTCGCCAGCCGCTCGTATTCCGCCGTCGCGGCCTTCAGCTCCTGCTTCGATTCTTCGATCACCGGATAAAGCACGAATGCCTGCCGCCCGCGCGCGATTTCGCGCCGCAAAAACTCCCAAACGCCCGCGAGCTGCGACTCCGAGGTCCATCGCGTCTCGACCGGCGTGCGCCCTGGAGGCATTTCGTCGATCACGGAGAGTTCGAGATCGCCGTAGAGAGTCAGCGCGAGCGACCGCGGAATCGGCGTCGCCGTCATCACCAGCACGTGCGGCGACGCGCCCTTCTCGATCAGCCGCTTGCGCTGCATCACGCCGAAGCGGTGCTGCTCGTCCACGATCGCCAGGCCCAGCTTGTGAAATTTCACCGGGTTCTCGATCAGCGCGTGCGTGCCCACCAGCAATTTCGTCTCGCCGCTTTCGATGCGCGCGAGCGTGGCCTCGCGTTCCGCGCGCTTCTGCCCGCTGACGAGCAAATCCACGCCGTACCCTGCCGCCGCGAAAATTCGCCGCGCCGAAAGGTAATGCTGCGCCGCCAGAATTTCCGTCGGCGCCATCAGCGCCACCTGGTAGCCGTTTTCGATCACGATCGTGGCGGCTTCGAGCGCCACGATCGTCTTGCCGCTTCCCACATCTCCCTCGAGCAGCCGGTGCATCGGGTACGGCTTCTCCAGGTCCGCCGCGATTTCCGCCAGCACGCGCTTCTGCGCGGCTGTTGGCTTGAACGGCAGAATCCGCTTCAGCGCCGCACGCACATTGTCTTCGCGCACGCGCATGGCGACGCCCCGCTGCCGATGCTCCTGCTGCCGCCGAAGCGCGAGCGCAAGCTGGTAGTAGAAAAATTCCTCGAAAATCAGCCGCAGATGCGCGGGGCTGCGAAAGCTGTTGAGCCGCTCAAGGCTTTCATCCTTCGGCGGGAAATGGACGTACAGCAGCGCCTCGCGCCGCGCCGGAAAGCGATAGCGCGCGCGAATCTCTTCGGGCAGCGCGTCCGGCAGGCTCCCATCGAAATCCTGCAGCACGCCGTAAATGATCCGCCGCAGCATCCGCGAGCTGATTCCGCCGATCGCCTCGTAAATCGGCACGATGCGGCCCACTTCGGTCGAATCGGCGGGCGCTTCGTCGCTGCCGCCGACAAGCTCGATCTGCGGATTCACCATCTCGATCCGCCCGGGGCGATAGGCGTCCACCTCCGCTTTCCCGTGCAGCACGAGCCGCTGCCCTTCCTTCAGCCGCCCTTGCAGGTACCCGCCGTGAAAGAACCGCGCGTGCAGCGCGCCCGATTTATCGCGCACCGTCACGTGAAACACCGGCCCGCGTCCGCGCGCGAATCGCACCGTGTTTCCGCTCGCCACTTCCGCCAGAACCGTGTGCACCTGCCCCGGCACGATTTCAGCGATCGGCGTGAAGCGAATGCGGTCCTCGTAGCGAAACGGCAGATAGCCGAGCAGGTCGCCGACGGTCGCAATCCCGCGCTCCTCGAGCGCCGCCGCGCGCTGCGGCCCGACTCCTCGCAGATACTTCACCGGATTGCTCAGTGCGACCGTCATGCCGCGGAAGGAAAGTTCGCCTACTTGCCGTCCACCGAGAATGCTAGCAGGACATTCCCGGAGGCGCTGCCTTGAAAGAAATACCCCGAGTTGACGTAGAGCATTCCGCCGACGATCACCGGCCCGGATGCATCGATGGAGCCGCCGTTCGCCTTCACTCCGTTGACCGTCTTGTATTCCTGTTCGGTATCGGCGTCCCAGATGATGCGGCCATCATCGGTTGCATACGCTCTCAAATGTCCGTCGACTCCGCCGGAAAACGCCACTCCGGGAATCACGGTCACTGCCGCCGACTGCGCGGGACTGCAGCCCGGCTTGACGCAGCCCGGATGCGGCGTGTGCCACACAACCTTGCCGGTTTCAATCTCCAGCGCGAAGAGTCCGCCACCCGCTTTCGGGTCCAGCTCATACGGCACGCCGAATACGGAGGCTCGTCCCGCAGGCGATCCGGGCGGAGCCGCGCGCCTCTGGATGTCCGACAGCGCCACGTAAACATTTTTCGCGTCTGCCGCCGAACCCCACTGCACTCCACCAAGACTTCCTCCGTGCCCCACGCGCACTTGCCAGAGAATTTTGCCCTGCTGATCCGGATCGACCGCCGAAACGACGCCCGACTTCTGCCCCGCAATCAAAGCCCGGCGTCCATTCGGGAGGTTCACTAGAATCGCCGAGGATCCGAAGTCGACGTCCGGCCCTTTCGCTTCCGGGCAATTCACCTGTTTTTCAGGCGGGAGATCGCAATCGATGTTGTACGCGTCGCCGGAGGTGATCTGGCGCGACCACGCGAGTTTCCCCGTATCCATGTCGAAAGCCATGAACGCGTCCGAAGTATTTGTAGGCGGATCGGAATAGTTGTCGCCGGTGGTCACGTAGACGATGTGGCTTTTGAGGTCCACGGTTGGTGATGACCACACACCCGCACCGGACGGCCCCCACAGTTGCACGCCTTGTGCATTCTTGCGCGTGGGCTTCGGCTCCTCGGCAATCGTGTAGCTCTTCCAAATCACTTTTCCCGTGGCGGCGTCCAGCGCCGAAACGCTGCCGCGAAACTTGCAGCACTCATCCTTCGCATCGGCCCCGCTCACTTCTTCGAGGGACGACACACCCACGTAGAGCCGTCCGCTCACCAGCGTCGGCGCGCCGGTGACGTGGACATCCGGGTGTGCATCCAGACTCGTCTTCCACTGAAGTTTCCCGGTGACGGCATTCACGGCGTAGACGTTGCCGTGCTGATCGCCGAAATACGCGGACCAGCCGCTCCCGTTCGCTCCGATGCTGATCGCGGTGCGCACGGCAAAGTCCGTGTCGATCGCCCAATACGTGCAGCCGGTTTTCGCATCCAGCGAATAAACCTTCCGGGCAGCGCTTCCGACAAAGATGCGCCCGCCAACCACGGTCGGCTGAGCGTATGCCTGGTTCGCGCCGGAATATCCGAACGCCCATTTCAATTTCAGCTTCGGAACTTGGTCCGCGCTCAGCTGCGCCATCACAGCGGGCTGGAATCGGTGTTGCGACGAATCCACGCCCCACCCATTCCAGTGAGGCTCATTCGCCTCGGGCGCAAACAGTGCGCCGCCCTCCGCGCACATTCCGGTCGCGGCGGATTGCTCCATTGCCGGGACTTGCTTCGAAAGATAGCGGCTCAGCGCCTCAATTTGGGCGGGAGTCAGGCCAGCCGCCGGCGTGGTCATGCTTCCGCTCGTCAACGCGAAGCGAATATTTTCAACCGATATCAGCCCCAGCGCCGCGCGGTTCGGCGCGCGCGCGGCCCCGCCGTCATGGCAGCTCGCGCAGCGCTGGCCGTATAGCGTCTCGGCGTCTTGGTTCGTCGAATTGTCCTGCGCCCGTGCAACAACGCAGGCCATCGCGACAAACAACCACAGCGCCCCAAGCGCAATCGCCTTGGCCAGACTTCCTCTTTTTTCAAACATGAAAACTCCCCCAACCCGAATTCCGCTCATCGCGCCGACTCGTCGAGCAATTCCTTCAAATATTGCTGCCATACGGCCGCCCACGTATGCGTGCCGTGTCCGTGCGTCTGATCGGACGCCGGAATTAGGACGAATCGGCCGTTCTTCACCCGCTTGATCTCCTGCTCCGCCATTCCCAACTCCGGCGGATTGATGAAATCGTCCCCGGAATTGATCCACATCACCGGGATCGTGATGCTGCCGAGCTGCGGCGAAGGATCGTAATTTCGCGAGGCGCTCACCGCGTAGAGAAAATCGTTCGCGTCAAAACCCTCCGCGTACCGCTTGCGGTAGTCCTCCAGGTATTTGTCCGCTTCATCGCGCGTCGGAAAACTCTTCTGCATCTGGATCGGCGCGCTCCCCGCGATCAATTGAATATCCGTCGCGACCTCGAGCGCCGTTCGCGGCTGCGTCGTGTACTCCCCGTTCTTCCACTCGGGATCATTGCGAATCGCGTCGATCACCATCTTTCTCCACAGCCGATTCCGCCCCGCAACCGGCACGGCATTGCACGCCAGCGGCATCAGCGCGTCCATGTAGTTGGGATACGTTTCGGCCCATACCCACGAGTGCATGCAGCCCATCGATGTGCCCATCACCAGCCGCAGGTGGTCGACGCCCAGGCCCTTCTGCACAAGCTCGTGCTGCGCTGCCACCATGTCGTCGTAATCGTAGTGCGGAAAGCGCGCGTGCAAGCCGTCGCTCGGTTTGCTCGATTTGCCGTGGCCGATCCCGTCGGGAAGGATGACGAAGTACCGGTTCGCATCGAGAAGCTGCCCCGGCCCGAATAGCACGCCGGCGAACATCGGCACCAGAAGACTGTGCCCGCTCCCTCCCGTGCCGTGCATGATCAGCACGGCGTTCGTCGTGTGCCCTTTCGCGTCCCGTACCGGCTTGCCCAGAGTCGTGTAGTGCAGCCGCAGTTCGGCCATCGTCTCGCCCGACTTGAAGTGAAAATCGTGCGCCACGTAATCGCCTTCGATGGTCGCGGGCGCAGGCCCTGCTTGCTGTGCCGCCTGTTGTGCGAGTGCCGGCCTCGCTCCACAAAGTGCCACGATCGCGCCAAGCCAGATCGAAATTCCCATCGGACGTCGCATCGCTTCCCTCCTCGCGCTGCACTTTAGCACGGGCGCGGTTTACACTCTCGCACGACTCGCCTAAGATGGGGCCGTCTTTGGCTTCCCTTCGAGGTGCATCCAGGTGGCGCGCCGGTTTCTGGGAGCAACGCCGCGGCGTTGGCTCGAATGGCTGATCGCGATTCTCATCGGCCAGTTAATCTATCAATTCTCGCTCGTCCCCCATCTTCCGGACTCCCTGCGCCATCACGGCACCAATGAGGACTGGGGACTCGCCGTCGACTTCCTCGTATGCGTCGCGGTCTTCGGTTTGATTCGCCTCGGGGCCTACGTCCAACGGCGCTAGCATTTTCCGTCCCATTCCCCGCTCGGTTACGTCCTGCCAAATTGTCCGCAAGAACTGGATAGCCGCCTGCGTATAACAGTTGTATCCACTCAAGAATCGGCGCGAGACTGCTTCACGGGAAACCTCATGATTACAACGCCGAACGATTGCAGCGAATCCAAATGGGGTGAGCCTTCCTTGGACAACCAGCCCGATAGTGCCAAAATGGCCTCCCCGGGTGCTAACCAAGGTCCAGTTGGGCCGTCTATCGGTATGGAACCCGGAGAAAGGCTGGAAACCGGGGAAAACAGGCCTGTCCGTCCGGCAGCAAGCGGGCGGCCAGAAGCGGAGTCCAGCTCGGCGGCAGATACTATGGGGATGAGCGTCGCACTCGAGGGAGATGCGCGCCAGGCAGCGGCGGTGAAGCTCGCGGAGGAGCAGGCACTCGTCCGGAAGGCCCAGTCGGGTGACCGTCTGGCGTTCGAGGACTTGGTCCGCCGTTACGACCGCGACGTGCTGCGTCTGGCGCTGAACCTTGTACATCGTCCCGAGGACGCTCGCGACATCTATCAGGAGAGTTTCCTCCGGGTGTACCGGAACCTGCACCGTTTTCGTTTCGAGTGCAGCTTCTATACGTGGCTCTACCGCATTGTGACCAATGTCGCGCTGGATCACCTCCGCCGCCGCACCAGCCACCGCGAGGATCAAGCCCCGGTTCCCGACGAAGCCGAGGGCGGCACGCGCGATTTCTTCGACCGGCAGCCCGAATTGAGCGCGGCCGCTAATCCCGAAAAGCGGCTTCTCGGCCAGGAGCTTGGCGCGCACATTCAGGAAGCGATGAAGCGCCTTTCACCTCGCGAGCGCATGGTATTCGAGATGAAGCACTATCAGGGCTTGCGACTTCGCGCGATCGGCGATTTGCTGGGCACGTCCGAGGAAACAGCGAAGAATTCACTTTTCCGGGCCACGCGGAAACTGCGCGCGAGCCTGGATGCCATTCGCTAGACGGAGATTGAGACAAAGCGAGCTTTGAGCCAAAATGAATCGTGACTTCCATTCCGATACGGGCGGCGAGATGAACGATCAGGACATCGCGATGCAGCCCTGCGCCGAATGGCAACCGCTGTTGATACTACTGGCAGCCGGTGACGAACTCGATCCGGCTGACGATGCCCGGCTCGCGACTCACCTCCAAAGTTGTTCCGAATGCTCCGTCACGCTAGCGCGCGAGGAGGAAATCCTCGCGCTTCTCGCGGAGCATCGCAACGAGCCTGACGCCGCGCTTCTCGCAGAATGCCGCGCGAGCGTCGAAGACGTGCTCGACCGCGAAGAAGAAGGCGGATGGCTTCGCCGCTCCTTGGGATTGCTCGTTCCTTCGAGCTGGCTTTCGCCGCGCCCCGCATGGAGCGCGGCCGTGCTCCTCGTAATCGGTTTCAGCGTCGGAGTTCTTGCACCGCGCCTTTTCCGCCATCCCGCTTCTCCAGCCGCGCCGGGCAATTCATCAGCATCAAACCTAGCGTCTTCCGCCGCGATTCCCGGAACGACCAGCAATGAAGCGCCTGCAAGTCCCGTTCCCACTTCGCTCGATTTGCATTCGGCGGATGTCGCCGGAATCAGCGTGTTTCCTTCCGGTGGCGAAGGGCCCGCGCGCGTCGAATTGCAGCTTCGGGCGCAACAGCCCGTCACCGTGCAGGGCACGGTTGACGATGACGATGTGAAGGAAGTCCTGCTCGACATCCTCGGCAAAGGCGATCGCATCTGCCCGGACATCCGCCTCGATGCCGTCGAATGCTTGCGCTCGCGCAGTAGCGATCCCGAAGTTCGCTCGGCTCTCTGCCATGCGGTTCGCGGGGATCACAACGCGGCTGTGCGCCTGAAGGCTCTCGAAGCGCTCAATGGCGCCGGCTCGCAGGAGATGGTCCGCCAGACTCTGCTCGACGCTCTCGTCAGCGATCAGAATCCCGGCGTCCGCGTCGAAGCGGTGAACGCGCTGCGCAACATGGCTGCAAAGGGCGACGTTCCCTCCGACGATCACACGCTCTCCGTCTTGCGCGACCGCATGCAAAAAGATCCGAATACGTACATCCGATTGCAGAGCGCCGCGGCGATCGGCGATCTCGGCCCGCGCGCAAAATTCTGATCATGCAAATCAACCCGTCGCCATCGAACTCGCGGGGCTCACTTCAAAAACTCTCCCGTAAATTCCTCGCCGTGCCCCTCGCTGCTGGTCTGATTTTCGCCGCGAGCGCCTGGGCGCACCGCAGGGCCGCGGAACCGGGCGATCCACATTCCTCGCATCTCACGCAGGACCTCACCGGCTCGGTTCCCACGCACGCGGGCGATCGCATACGCCTCTCGACCGAACTCGGCAGCATCGTCGTCCATACGCAGGACGCCGACAGGGTTGACTATCACATCCATCTCGAAACCGATGCCTCCCAGCGGGATGCGCAGCAGCTTTTGAAGAGCTTCACCGTTTCTGCGCGCCAGACGAATGACGGAGTCTCCCTGAAGGCCGAAGCGCCGGGCCGCCATTGGACGGGCCGCCTCTGGGCCACTCTCGAATTGACGATCCCGAAAAACGTCGGCCTCGATGTCTCGACGGGCGGCGGAAATATCGACGCGATCGAGGTCGATGGTCGCGTCACTTTTTCGACCGCCGGCGGCAACATCACCACGGGCAGTATCGGCGGCCCGGCGCGCCTTGAAACGGGCGGCGGAAATATCGTCGCGAAGACGGTCTCCGGAGAATTGGTCGCCAATTCCGGCGGCGGCCACATCACCATCGGATCGGTCGCGGGCAACGCCACGCTCCATACGAGCGGCGGCCACATTCGCGTGAACTCGGTGCAAGGCACGGCGCATCTCCAGACGGACGGTGGGAACATCACGCTCGAACATTCCGGCGCCGAACTCACCGCCGAAACCGGCGGCGGCGAAATCGAGATCGGCGAAGCGGCCGGCCTCGTCCGCGCGAAGACGGGCGGAGGAGGCATCCGCGTGGTGCGCGTCTTCGGGCCGACGAATCTTGAAACGAGCGGCGGCAGCATCTACCTGACGCAGGTGGACAGTCCCGTCAAGGCCTCGACGAGCGACGGGGGAATCACCGCATGGTTTGTACGTCCTCCGAAGGGATCGGGCACGTGCGACCTTCAGTCGAGCGAGGGTGACATCGTGGTGCATCTCCCACGCGAAATCCCGATCACGATCGACGCGATGGTGCAGAAGGGCGATGAGCACCGCGTCATCATCGATCCCGCGTTTCCTTTGAAAGTGAGCTACGACGATTCGACGAAGGGTGCGCACACCATGCGCGCGCAGGGAGAATTGAACGGCGGCGGAGACCTTCTCCGCTTGCGGACCATCGCCGGAAACATTCGCTTCGTGCTGAGCGACACCGGCAAGCAGAGCGAAATTTACAAGCAGCAGATGTCGCAACTCCAGCAGCAGATGCAGAAGCTCCAGATGGAGATGCAGTTGCCGGCCGGTTCGCCCGATGAGGATCAGGGAACCGGAGAGACGTCTCATCCGTAATGATAGGTATGGCGATTGCGGCCATGCCGCGACTCGGAGGCCCGAGTTCAACGCCCGCCGAATCGATTGCGGGCGACAAAAAATTGTAGCGCTGAAGGTCTCGGAGAATGCACAAAAGGGGGCGTAACGTGCAAACGACGACGCGAGGCATTCGGTTTCAATCTGTTGGCGCGCGAATTCTGGTGGTGCTTGGCTGCGCGCTTTTTCTGGCTCTTCCCGGTTTTGCGAACACCGCCGACCAGGTCTTCCTGAAAACGTATCCGCTTGCCGCGGGCGGCCAATTCGTGCTCGACAACGTGAATGGCTCGGTCCACGTGGAAGGATGGGACCGCGACGAGGTCGAAGTCCGCGCCGTCAAAACATCGCAGAACGATCCGCGCGACGTCGACCGCGTGCAGATCGAAGTCGAGAGCCATCCCGGCGAAGTGGACGTCCACACGCGCTACCCGAACGGCGAGGGCGCCGAGGTCGCCGTCGAGTACCACATCCACGTTCCCAATCGCGTCCTGCTCGGCTGCATTCAAACCGTGAACGGCAGCCTGACCGTGCGCGGCGTTGACGGCGGCGGCGAACTCCGCTCGGTCAACGGCAACGTCGAGGTCCTCGAAAGCTCGGGCCGCTTCAACGCCAAAACGACCAACGGCAATCTGCGCCTCGAGCTCCGCAAACTGCTCGACGGCGCGCCGATGAATCTTGAAACCGTGAACGGCTCGGTCGTCCTCGGGCTTCCGTGGGACGCGCGCGCCGATCTGAAAGTCCACAACATGAACGGCGATGTCTATTCGGACGTTCCGGTCACGTCCACGATGACGATTCCCGGCGCCCGCGATTTCCACGGGCGGCTCGGCCACGGCGGCGGCGCGATTTCCGTCCGCACGACCAACGGCGGCATCCGCCTGCTCCTCGAGCATCCCGGCGTCTGACAATCCGCTTGGGATTGTCACCCTGAGCGAGTCCGCCCAGGCGGACGAGCCGAGGGATCAATTTCGGCACGTCAAAACTGTCGAAATTTCGCTGCGCCAGACCCGGGTTTCATTGTCGGCCAGCGCGCACCTCCTTCCTTTGTTTTGAATAAGTTACATGTGTTTCTGTCCGACAGCCATTGTCGGGTAGAAGTGCGTGTCCCGGCATCGCGTGGCAACCACGCGCCGGGATCCCGGTCCGTGGCCCGGACCGGGAATTCGTGGGTCGTGACTTGTGACTCGTGGCAGAGGATTCCGGGCGGTGCCCGCCTTCGATTGGACCAGCCAGCCTGTGACGATTAGAAAAAGTTTTGCCATTTGATTTCAGTGGCTTGGAGGCATTTGGCTCTGTTGACATCCTCGAGAAAAGGTAGCGATGCCTCAAGCGATAGAGGTTGAAACTCAAACCGAGCAACAGGGCTTGACGCTTCTGCGTGCGCAGCGAGCGGCCGGGCGCACGAGCCG
>Ga0187858_10001346_pt1 | contig 27603 bp, 20 predicted proteins | sample June2016WEW_8_15_FD_133015 | JGI IMG/M metagenome (GOLD analysis project Ga0187858, IMG submission 133015) | Peatland microbial communities from SPRUCE experiment site at the Marcell Experimental Forest, Minnesota, USA - June2016WEW_8_150 | ecosystem: Environmental > Terrestrial > Soil >...
CCTTGGGCTCCCTCCGGGGCTCCCGAAGCTGGTTCTCTCTCTTTGCTCATAGACACCTCCTTGTGATTTTCCATCCATTTTCATCACAATTCGGTGTCCAAGAAAATCCTAGGGCGGGGGAAACACATGAAAAAGCAACGGAAGCACTACACGCCGGAAGAAAAAGTCGCCATTCTCAGGAGGCATTTGGTGGAAGGAGTGCCGATCTCGGATCTGTGTGACGAGTCGGGGCTCCAGCCGACGGTGTTCTACCGCTGGCAGAAGGAGTTCTTCGAGAACGGCGCGGCAGCTTTTCAGCAGAGAGGCCGGACCAACCATCAGCCCGAACAGGAACGAATTGCTTATCTGGAGAAGAAGATCCAGACGAAGGATGAGGTCTTGGCCGAACTGATGGCCGAACATGTTGCCCTAAAAAAAGAGTTGGGGAACTCTGACCGGGGTCTGGGTTCCGCACGATATGCGGGACCAGATCGTGGATTTCGTCCGGCGCTGGTCGGAAAAGACCGAGATCGGCGCTGGGCGGTTCATCGGGTGGCTCGACATCACAGCCAGCAAGTTCTACGGCTGGCGCGAGCGGTACGGCAGGAGTGCCTGTGCCGCAGAACCAATTGTGATGGGCAAACTGAGTCACTACCCAACCGCACGAATAACGTCACGTGCGAGGTCGCGAGCGCAAAGCATCAATTAACTATGGCGTGGCGGGACTGGCACTAGGCGTTTTTCGCGGACGTGGAACTCGCGGTCGCGCCAATGAATGCGCTGCGGGAGGAAGCTCGCGAGCCACACAACAAACGCGAAAGCGTCGCGCGTTCCCAGAAGCCACGCCTTGCGCCTGACCAGAGTATCTCCCATCCCTCGCGCGCCGACGGCCAGCGCGACATCGCTGCGGAGCAGAGAATAGGCGATGGTGAACCCCAGGTCCACGGGCCACGACCGGGCCAGACACAGCGCCAACACGTACCAGAACAGGCCGTGAGTGAAAATCAGTCCGAAATGTCCCCACGGGCGCGAATATCGGATGCTGAGATTCCAGCGGAGCTGGTGGCGAAACGCGTCGCCGAACGTTTCATGCGGGTAAACGATGTCCACGGGAAAGCGGCTCAGTTCGATGCGGTGGCCGCGCGCGGCGATGCGATTGCCGAGCTCGTAGTCGTCGCAGAAATAGTCCACCAGCGATTCGAATCCGCCGATTTCGGCGAGATGCCTCTTCGTCGTCGCCATCACCGCGCCGAGCATGAAATCCAGGCTCTTCCCTCCCCCGAGCCACGCTACGAGAACGCCGGGCGCAAAGTCGGCGCTGTTGCCCAGCGCCTCAAGATCGGCCGCGAACGAGCCGTCCGTCAGCCCGCGATACAGACACGTCACACCGCCCACCTTGGGATCGGCGAACGGCGCCGCGACAGCACGCAGAAAGCCGGGTTCGACGCGCACGTCGCTGTCGCTCACGATCACCACATCGTGCCGCGCCTCGCGGACCATTCGGCAGAGCTTGTTCACCTTGTCGCTCGCGCCGAGCGGCTCCGAACCAATCAGCAGGCGGATCGGGCGATCCGGGAAATCCGCGATGATTTGATAGATCACTGCGATCGCGGGGTCGGATTTATCCGAAACGCAAAAGAGAATTTCGAATTCCGGATAGTCCTGCCGGCAGAAGCTCGCGTAATTCTCGTAGGTTTCGCGGTCGAGTCCGCGAACCGGTTTGAGAATACTGACGGGCGGGGTGAAATCAGAGAATGTTTCCGACGAACCCGGAGGTTTGCCGCGAAAAAATCTTCCGGCTGCGATGATCGCAACCACGTAATAGACGAACGGCGCGGCCGCCAACAACAGGAGCGCGTCGCGAACCGCCGTCCAAACCGTCATAGCGCCTCAAACCATCTCACAAAATGCCCGATATTGGCCACAACGCCGCAAAGATCCCTAAGCTGTCACAAAGGCGCCAAAACCTGCATTTTTGTGCCCGTCAAGCCTGCTTAAGGCCGCATGGACCCTGCTACAGTTGCTGCACGAATGGACCCGTCCTCTGAAGAAAAACCGAGGTTGCCACAGACTCTGAGAAGGCGTTAGCCCTTGCCGAGAAACACGAGCAAGACGCCGATGCAGACCAGGGCAACGCCCAGCCATCGCTGCGGTGTCACTCGCTCGCCGAGGAAAAGCCGCCCGCCGAGCGCGCCCGCCGCATAGCTCAGCGCCGTTGACGGGAACACGAAACTGACCTTCGCGAGTGACAGCATTCCGAGCAGCGCAAAAAATGCGACCGCCATCAGCGAAACACCCGTCCACATTCGCGGCAGCGCCAGCGCCCGCCCGACCACGCGGGCGATCGCGTGAGGACGAAAATCCGTCACTTCGCCGATCGTTTTCATTGCGCGCGAAACGCACAGCTCGCCGCCGGTCCCGACGAAAACGATCAGCACGTAGAGAATCGTCTGCGTCACCACGAATGGTGCTCCGGCGTTTGCGGATGCGTGTGACCCACCACAAATACCCCGGCACAGATCACCGCAACACCGGCCCATCGCAGGGGCGAAATGGTCTCGCGCAGCACAAAGTGCGCCAGTAGCGCGATCAGCACGTACGACGCCGACGAAGCCGGCTGCACGTAACTATAGTCCGCCCAGGAAAGCACCAAAAGGTATGCGACGAAGAACGCGAGCAGCAACCCAATCCCGATCCATACGGTGCCCGATGTGAATGCGCGGAAGAAAAAATGGAACAGCTCGCCCGGCGCCCAGCTCGCCATCGCGGGAATCCGCTTCATGCCCTTGCCGAGGAACACGTCGCCGAGAGGGGCGACGGAAATCATGATGACGATGAGTACGATTGTCTTGAGGTGCAGGCCTTGCGGCGACGTCATGCGCCTTGCGACTCACCGACCCCGGAACTGGTATCGATCGGAGGCATCGGCGGGACGCTGACGAGAGCCTTCTTGTCGACGCCCTTGCGCGCCCGCGACACTTTGATCCGGTCCGCGCGCAACTTCATGAAATCCACGGCCTCGTGATAGAGGCGCTTGCGCTCGTGGCCGTCCCAGAGAGCGTCGCGAACGATGCGCCACGCAACTTTCGGGCGGAAATAGTAGCTGTCGTAGAAGCGGTTGACGGACTCAACCATGTATTCCTTCGAAAGGCCGGGATATTCAAGGTGCGGAAGCTGGTGGCCTCCGATATCCGTGATGGCTTCGCCGGCGAGGAAGCCTTCGCGCGTGCCCTGGTCGTATAGCTCGGTGCCGGGATAGGCGTGAGCCATGGAAACCTGGATCGTCTCGCAATCCAGATCCTTGGCAAAATTGATTGTTTTCTCGATGGTTTCCTTGGTCTCGCCCGGAAGGCCGATGATGAAATCGCCGTGTACCCGAATGCCGACCTTCTTGCAGTTCTTGACGAAATTGCGGCCCATCTCGAGCGTCTGGCCCTTCTTGATGTTTTTCAGAATTTGCGCGTCGCCCGATTCGAAACCAACGATCAAAAGCCGGCAGCCGGCGTCGGCCATGGCCTTCAACGTCTCGTAGTCACCGTGGACGCGCGCCGTGCAGGACCACTGGAAGCCCACGGGCTGGAATTCCTTGCAAAGCGCGACCACGCGATCCTTGCGAATGTTGAAGGTATCGTCGTCGAAGAAAAATTCCTTGGCCTGCGGGAACATTTTGTGCGCCTGCCGGAATTCGCGTGCCACGTTTTCAACCGATCGCGTGCGCCACGCGTGGCCCGAGAGCGTCTGCGGCCACAAACAGAACGTACAAAGAGCCGGACAACCGCGCGCCGTGTAGAACGAAATGAAGGGATGCAGAAGGAATGGCACGTTGTATTTCTCGACGGTCACGTTGTGCTCGTACACCTCGGTCGCGAACGGGAGAGCGTCGAGCTCTTCGGTCTGCATTAGCGGCCGGGACGGATTGTGGATGACCTTGCCGTCCTTCACGTAGCTCGCATTCGCGATCTCGGAAACGGGTTTGCCCTGGGCAAACTCCACGATGGGGTGATCGAACTCCCCGCGCACCACAAAATCGAGATCGGGGCTCGCGAGCAGGCTTTCCGCGGGTTTGATCTGTACGTGCGGGCCAACGAAAGCGATCTTGATGTCGGGCTTCTGTTCCTTCATTGCGCGGGCCATGCGCAGGTCGCTGAGAAAGCCCACGGTCGAGGTGAACAACACGACGAACTCGTAGTCCTTGGAAGTGGCGACCACTTCCTTCGGGGTGATGTGGTGCGGAGGCCCGTCGAGCAGGCGGCTGCCGGGCAACATGCCGGCCGCGTACGATAGCCAGACCGGGTACCAGTAGGACTCGATCTCGCGCGTCGCGGGCCAGCGCGAGCCGGCGCCACCGTCAAACTTTTCAAAGCTCGGCGGATTCAAGAGCAGAGTTTTCATCACCGACGGCATCTAGTATCCCCCTCAGATTCTGAGACAAGGCCCGCCCAGAGCACTCATTCTACTGCATTTCCCATGCGTGCCAAAGCCAAGGTTTTTCAATGAGTCTCATTGAAAAACCTTCGCCAACTGGCCCGTGGCCTGCAGCAGCGTCAGTTGGGCCTGCTGGCGGGCAAAGTCCGCGTCGAGAAAAGCCACCCATTTGTCGTTCTCATCGAGCCGCGCCTGCTCGATTTCCTGCAATGTCACCCGCCCCTGGTCGAATTTGGCCTGATCCAGTTGAAGCATCTCCTGCGCCAGTTGGAGATTGAGACGGGCCACTTCGCGGGCCGCGTCCAGTTCGCGGACGCTGCGGGCCTTCTGCTGCACCTCGAGGCGGACTTCCTGGCGCTTGCTGCCGAGGGTCAGCTCGGCTTCGCTCAACTGGCTCTTTGCGAGCGCCACGTTCGCGGAGGTCTTCGCGGCAAACAAAGGAATCGTAATCTGCAAGCCGATGTTCACGTTGTTGCGTTCGAACTTCTTGTAGAATTCGCCGTAATTATTGAATTGGCTCAAGACGCTGTACTGGCCGACGAGCTCGGCGGTGGGCCAATAGCTCAGGCGCGCGCCCTTCAAAATATGCTCTCGCGCGGCGCGCTCGTTTTCGGCTTCGGCGACGTTCCGATCGTTTTGCAAGGCGAGGCTCACCATCCGGGTCTGCGCCTCGACGGCGGCAACATTCGTGGAAAGTACATCGGTGAATGCCTGCTCGTCGGCATCCACGTAAATCGACTGGTTATCCGGAATGCCCGTGAGGTCGCGAAGCTGCGCGTCGAGCGCTTCCTCGCGGTCTTCCAGCTTCACGATGCTCTCCTGAATGCGCGCCAGTTCCAATTGGCCGCGCGTAACTTCGATGGGCAGTTCCTGATTCGCCGCGAGGCGCTCGCGCGTGACTTCGAGGATTTTTTCGCCGCTAGCTTGCTCGCTGCGGATCAGGTCGAGCGAGTGGCGCACCTTTGCCAGCTCGAGATAGGCCGTCGCCGCGCGGACCATCACGTCATCCCTGACGCGGTCGAGCTCGATCTTCTGATTCTTGGCGCGCTCTTCGGCGGCGTGCTGCTGTCCCTTGAGCAGCGGATTGAAAAGCGTTTCCGTGTAGTCCAATTGGAAGACGGAGGGTGCCTGGCCTCCCGGCAGCGATGGGAAACCGTATGTGTACGCCGCGCCCGCACCGGTGTAGAGGTTTGGCCGGAAGGCCGCGCGGTCCACGCCCACCTCGCCCTGCGCGACGTTGTATCGCACCTGCGCGAGCTTCACGTCGCGGCTATTCTGCAGCGCGAGAGTGACGGCCTGGCGCAGCGTCAGTGTGTCGGAGTCCTGCGCGCGTGCGGGCATCGCCGCGAGAAGCAGCGCGGCTCCAGCGAGCGCCATGACGCCGCATATCATCCGATCCAATCGGTTCCGTGAGCGATCCCAAGAGCTATTCATGATGAAGAGATTCCGCTGGCGCCAGCCGCGCCGCACGATTTGCGGGCAAATAACCGAACACCAGACCCGTCGAGCAGGATACTACGAACGCCAGCACAACCGAGATCCACGATACGGGAACGCTAACATCCGCGGCATCCGGGAAAAATCCGATCAGGAAATTCAGGAGCGCCGGGATCAGCACGGCGATGCCGATTCCGGCGAGCGCTCCGGTGCCGCTAATCGCCAGCGCCTCCATCAGGAACTGGTAGCGAATGGCGTCTTGCGATGCACCGATGGCCTTGCGAATCCCGATTTCACGCGTCCGCTCGGTGACGGTGACGAGCATGATGTTCATAATTCCGATGCCGCTGATCACCAGCGCAATCAGGGCGATCATGATGAGAACGATCGTGAGCCCCAGCGCGATGTTGCGCGCGGTTTGGAGAATTCCGCTGAGATTCTGCACCCGGTATTGCGCTCCGGAGCGATGGCGGCCCGCGAGGATTTCGGCCACCTCGCGCGTCACGAGCGGCACATCTTCCGCGCTCGCCGCGGTTGCATATAGCGTCTTGAAATATTGGGTCCCCGTATAGTACTGAAGCAGCGAAAACGGAATGATCGCGGACTCCCGCGTGATTTCGGTCTGGCCGAGGGCGGCCACGCGCTCTCTGAAAACGCCGATCACCGTGAAGTGAAGCTCGCCGACCTGAATGTCCATCCCGACCGGATTCGCCGCCGGAAACATGCGCCGCGCGAGCGCCTCGGTGATCAGACACACCTTGCTGCCCGTCGCGATTTCGTCCTCGTCGAAATAACTTCCGCGAAGAACCGCGAGATTGCGAATCCGCTCGAAGTCTTCGGTGACGCCGACCAGATTGACGAGCCGTTCCTGGCCGCGCGCGGAAACCGTCATCGGGATGGTGTTCGTGCCAGCGGCGCCTGCCACCAATTCAGGCAGGCCCTCTTTTACGGCGGCAAGGTCGGCCGGCGTGATCTGGTCGGCAAGGGTGAGGGATTCCGAGTCGCTCGAGTTGACGACGTTCGCATACACGAGATTCGCGCCCACGCCCTCGATCTGCGCGAGCACATAGCGCTTGCCGGCCAACGCCACGGTGACCACCAGCACGATCGAAGCACTGCCGATGATGACGCCGAGCATCGTTAGAATCGCGCGCATCTTATTCGCGCGCAAGGCTTGCAGGGCGAGCTGCCAAATCTCGCCCCAAAAAGCCGCCGTGTTTCGCGTCATTGCCATGCAGGTTGCCGCTCGTTTTCCAATAACCGAGGATGAGATGCCGGCCGCAGCACTGGAGCTGCGCGCGGCAGTGAGATATTTCTACCGCGACGACTTTTCGAGTTTCTCCAGCCGCTCGCGCGCTTCCTTGCGCTTGGGCTCGAGTTGCAGCGACTCCCGATATTGTTCGGCCGCCTGGGTCCGCTTCCCTTCCGCTTCGTAGAGACGTCCCAGCCATTCCCGCGCGGCGGCGTGCGCGGGCCAATCGCTGCGGTCCGGCGTGCTCGCGAGATACGATTTCAAATCCTGCTCCGCGCCCGGCAGATTCGTGCCGGAGAGCACTCCCGCAACGCCGCGATAAAAAGCCAGCCGCGGATCGTTGGGGCTCGCCTGGGTCGCCGCCTGGATTGCATCTGTCAAATCGGAGGGCTTGTTCTCCATGCGAAAGAAGTCCGCGACTTCGAGGTAGGGTTCGATCGATTTCGGCCGCGCGGCCAGCACCGCGCGAACCTCCGATTCCGCCTCTTCCGTCTTCTTCAAGCCTTTGCGATCGTAGTCGGCGCGCGCCAAATGCCCCGCGATGGGATCGACGGCAGCGATCGCGTTCACCTGTTCGAGCGCCTCGTCCTTGCTGCCGCCGGCAATCCACGGGGCATCGAGGCAATACTGTTCCAGGTCGCGCCGGGCCTCGATGTTCGATCCGTCCAGGCTGACCGCTTCCTTAAATTCCGACTTCACCTTTTTCGCGAGAGAAAAGCTCCTGTCGCGGTCCGCTTTGCCTCCGTACGCTCGGCCGAGCCACTGGTGATAGAGAGAATTCTTCGGGTCGAGCGCGACCGATTTTTCGGCTTGCGCGACCGCGTTGTCGTAATCGTTGACCTCGTAATAGCTCCGCCCGAGCCAGTAGTACGCCTCGGCGTTCGAAGAATTCTGCGTGACGGCCGATTGAAGCGTGGTGATCGCGGCCGAGTAATTCCCAGCGTTGAACTGGCGCTGCGCGGTCTGAATCGTGGCGGAGGCATCGGGGGGCGGGTCTGCTCGCAGCAGAGAAGGCGCGAAAAATATGGATGTGCACAGCAGGCTGAGAATCAAGCGCGCGCTCAATCGATCTCGCTTCCTCAATTGGCCTCCCCGGCATGGACTTCCATTCCATCCTTCAGTTCCAGATCGATCGGTTCGGCGACCCGGTCGCCCACCGTCAGGCCCGATAAGACCTCATACTTCGATGCGCTGGCGACCCCCACCGAGATGTCCCGCCGGCGCACTTTGTCTCCGTCGAAAACGAAAACGTAACGCTGCCCTTTTTCCTCGCGAACCGCCGCTCGCGGCACGACCAGCGCGCTGCGGCGCTCGCGAACCATGATCCGCACCTGCACGTTCGTGTTGGGCAGCAATTCGAGCTTGTCGTTGTCGACCGAGCAGAGGACTTCGCCGACGCTGCGCATGCCGCGAGCCACCACCTGCTTCGGCACCTGCTCGGTGTGGCCGGCCCACATGCGGCCCGGCTTGGCGTCCCAGGTTACTTCGACCTCTTGATTCGGCTCGAGCGAGCCCAGGTCCGGCTCGTCCACGAATGCTCGCACGCGCACGTGCTTGAGGTCAGCCATCTCGGCCAGTGCGTCTCCGACTTTCACGTAATCGCCGCGGTTGACCGGCAGCGAATACAGCGTGCCGTCCATCGGCGCAATCACCGTGGCGGAGCGCACTTTTTCTTCGAGCGACTGCACCAGCTCCTGCTCCTGGCTGACGCGCAACGTGGCTGCCTCAACGCTCACCGACGAGCGCTGCACAAGGTCCTGTTTCCTCGCTTCGAGCGCCTGAAGATTCGCGCGCGCCTTCGCGAGGCTGGCCTGGTTTTGCGCGAGTTCGTCCTGCGTGGCGGCCTGCTTGGCGACGAGACCTTCGAGCGCCTGCTCGGTGCGTTGGAGGTTCGCGACCTGCACCTTCGCCGCCGCCAAATCACCGTCAAGCTGCGCCACCTGATCGGGAGGGCCGCCGGCGCGAGCGTTTCGAAGATCGGTTTGCGCGGCGAGCAGGTCGGCGCGCGCCTGCGCGAGCTGCGACCGGATGTCCGCCGCATCGAGCGTCAGAATCATCTGCCCGCGGCGCACGGCTTGCCCCTCGGTCGCCGTCACTTTATCGACGAACGTCGGAAACTCGGCGTGAGCAACCACCGCAGAAACCGGCTCGACTTTGCCGTTGCTGGTGATCGTGACGTTCAAGTCCTCGCGCGTGACCGGCGCAACCGGCACCGTCGGCGCCTGTCCGTGCAACGCCAGCGCGGCGACGATGGCCACGGCCACCACGCCAATTAAGGACAATATGATTGTTCTTCGTTTGCTGTATTCCGCCATGATGGGCCGCGTCCGCGCGGCCTGCCCCGGGAATCACAAAATTGTAACAGACCGCTTCCGGCCTTGCGTATGCAATCGACACGTCGTTTGCGGCAAGAACATCGTTCAGCGTTGCGATGCCGTGCTCCCGCGCGCGGGATGCCAGCCGGCTCCGCGGAGCCGGGAACCGGCCGCCGGTGTTAGAATCTCCCTATTCATGTCTTCTGATCCGCTGATCTACGTCCACGACCTCTCGAAGCTCTTCCGCGCTTTTCATCGTCGCGAGGGAATCTGGGGTTCGATTCAAAATCTGTTCGTCCGCGACTACCGCACCGTGGCGGCCGTGGATCGCGTCAGCTTTTCGATCGACCGCGGCGAGATGGTCGGCTACATCGGGCCAAACGGCGCCGGCAAATCCACCACGATCAAGATGCTGACCGGAATCCTGGTCCCGACGAGCGGCGAAATCCGCGTCAACGGCTTCGTGCCGGCTCGCCAGCGCACGCAGTACGTGAAAACCATCGGCGTCGTCTTCGGGCAGCGGACGCAGCTCTGGTGGGACATCGCGGTGATCGAATCCTTCAAGCTGCTGCGCCGGATTTACGACGTGTCGCAGCGCGATTTCGATGCGCGCATGGAGCGCTTCAACGAAATCCTCGGCATTCGCGACTACCTCTACACGCCGGTGCGCAAACTCTCGCTCGGCGAACGCATGCGCTGCGATCTGGCCGCCGCGCTGCTGCACAATCCCCCGCTGCTCTTTCTCGACGAGCCGACCATCGGACTCGACGTGGTCGCCAAGGATCACATCCGGCATTTCCTGCGCGCGATCAACCGCGAGTTTCACACGACCGTGCTGCTGACCACGCACGACCTCGACGACATCGAGGAATTGTGCCGCCGCATCATGATCATCGATCACGGCCGCGTCCTGTATGACGGCCCGCTTCACGAGCTAAAGGAGCGCCTGCTGCGCACCAAGCAGATCAAATGCGTGCTGAAGGACCGCTCGCAGGTTGCCTGCATCTCGGAGTTCTCGCGCGACGGCCTCGAACTCGATCAGGTCGATCAGCTGACCTATCGCATCCGCTTCGACCGCGCGAAAGTCTCGACCGCCGATTTGATCCGCCGGATTCTCGCTGCAGTCGAAGTCCGCGACCTGCTGATCGAAGACGAACCCATCGAGGAAATCGTCAAGCGCATCTACGCCGGCGAAGCGTCTCTCGAAGTTCCCGCTTAACCTCATTAGCGGCATGTCAATGAAGCCAGAGAGCTTCTAATCTGCGATCAATTTCGCTCCGATTAGCCGCTCGACCATTTTCACCGCTTTGCTTTTGTCGTACTGAAGATATGAGAGAGAAATCACGGTTTGCGGATCGCCGGAATGGAGGCGTTCGTATAACTGTTGCCGCCCGCCGAACTGATCGCCGGTCAATTCCCATGCAAGCTTACCCAGTTTGACCCGGTCGATCGCCGAAACGCCCTTGCCTCGGGAATACACGTCGAGAAACGGGCGCAGCTCCGGCACGCCAAAATCCTTCTCGCCCGGCGCGAAGATCAGCGAGCTTGATCCGATGTGTTCCACGATATTGATGATTCGCTCGGACACCATCGCGAGTAACGACCGCTGATGAATCATGGGGCCGGGAACGACGAGGCCGGTGGCCAATTTGACGCAGTCGATCTCGGCCGCGCGCAGTATGGACTGCAAGATTCGCAGGTAGGTGACGAGTTCCCCGAGTTCCGCCTGCACTTGCGGCCGCGTTTCGATCCCGGCGGTTTTCGCCATCAGGTGAGCGACACCGACCAAAAGTTCCAGCCGCGCAATCGCTTGCACCGTGGCCGAAGGGCCCGCCCAAGCCATTACACGAGGCCCGAAGAGCTGGCGGGCCGCCTCGGGTTGGCGGGCCAGAAAGACGCGTTCGTACGGCACGAGCACATCGTCGAAAATCACCATCGCGTCTTCTTCGTCAAAGCGGGACGACGCGGGATGCTCGAACCCGCTCCGGTTGCTGAACGGCTCGCGGCACACGATTTTCAGGCCCTTGGCATTCGAGGGAATGGCGAACCAGATCGCGTGGTCCTGCTCGCGCTCGTTGAGCTGATAGGTGGGAGCGATCTGCATTTCGTGGGCGAACGGTGCGAGCGTCACCAGCCGCGCCCCGCGCACGATGTAGCCGCTGTCCGTTTCCTTGACGATGCGCAGGCAGCGGTCCGGGTCCTGCTCCGGACGCAGCGATTTATCCATCGTGGGATCGTGGAGGCCGTGCCCGAGGCAAAGATCATTTTCGGCCGCGAATTGATGATGCCACGCTGCGTTCCGCGCAAATGCAGGATCGAACTTCGCGAGCTCGTCGCCGGCATTCTTGAATCCCACGGCGATGGCCGCGCAGAAATCGGGATATCGGCCCATCATCCCGAAGGATTCCTGCGCCCAGATTTCAGCGTTGCGCCGCCGGAGCACTAGGTCCTCGGACGATTTGGGCTCGAGATACGAATACGAGACGCGCGTCCCGTTCTCGTTGACGAACGTCATCTGATCGATTGTTTCGGGCGCATACTGCATGTCGTAGATGCGCGCCATCTCCCGGCACATGCCGGCAAACAGAGGATGCGTCGTCACGTCCTTGATTCGCTCGCCGTTGACCCACACCTCTCGGCCGTCGCGCAGCGACTCGATATATCGTTGGCCGTTCAATGCGCCGGGACCGAGGGCTTTGTTTTTTCGTTGTTCGTTCATTTTTGAGCTTCGCTTTGCAAAATTAATTCGGCTTCTGGCATCGCGCCGAGTGACGGTGTTTATATCACAGCCCCGGGGAGCGAACTTGCGTCTCGTGCGTCCAGGGCGGCTTGGACCAGGTGGAACATCGGCGGCGCAAAAGTCCACACAACCTCACGCTTGCATTCTGCAGTCCCTCTTCTAAGATCGTTGCGTGAAGGTCATGCTCACATTCGAGGTGCGAATCGCATGAGCGCGATGATGGACGCACTGGCGCCCTACCTCGAGTTCGGGCGCGTCGGATTCGTCAACATCCTCGCGTTTCGTCTGCGCTATTTCACGGGCATCATCACGTACTCGCTCAACGTCACGGTCTACTATTTCATCTGGAGCGCCGTCTTCCGCTCCGCGCACTCGTTTGCGGGCTACAACCTTTCGCAGATGATCACGTACGTCAGCGTCGGCTGGATCATCCGCTCGTTCTACTGGAACACGATCGACCAGGAAATGGCCTACGAAGTGATCGACGGCAGAATCGCAATGGATCTGATCAAGCCGGTGTCCATGCAGTGGATGTGGATTTGCCGCGCGATGGGCGAGTCCGCATTTCGCCTGGGCCTGCTCACGCTGCCGACGGCGGTGGTCGTCGCGCTCGTATTTCCGCTCGAAAGGCCGTCGTCGCGCGAGAATTTCTTGATTTTCCTCGCGGCCGTGCTCGGCAGCTTTTTCCTGATGGCGGCGATCAACTTCATGATCGGAACGTGCGCGATTCCGCTGAAGTCGATCCTGGCGCTGATTCGCGCGAAGCAGTGGCTGGTCGAATTGCTTTCGGGGCTGCTGCTCCCGATGTCGTTTTTCCCGGACAAGATTCAGAAGGTGCTGGCGTGGCTGCCGTTCGAGCACGTCGCCTACACGCCGCTCCAAATTTATTTGGGGAAGCTCGACCGAGCGCACGCGCTGCGCGCGCTGGCAACGGAATGGTTCTGGGTTTTCGCGCTGATGATCCTGGCGCATCTGTGGTGGAATCGCACGTTGCGGACGATCACGATTCAGGGCGGATGACGATGCACACCGAAAAAACCGGCCTCCCGGCGATCGCGGCCGCAGCGCACCGCCATGCGATGCTTCTCTGGGACTATTTCACGCAGTACGCCAAAGTGCAGATGGGCTACCGCGCCGATTTCCTCATCAGCTTGGGGACGAGTTTCGCCGCAACCATCTTTCAATTGGGCTTCGTGCTCGTGCTATTCGGAAAAGTTAAAGACCTTGCCGGATGGCGCTTTCCGGAGATCGTGTTTCTCTACGGCTTCTCTCTGATTCCGTACGGGCTGTTCAACATCATCAGCCTGAATCTCTACAATTTCGGCAACAACTACATCATCGAGGGGAAATTCGATCGCGTGCTGTTGCGTCCGGTGTCGTCGCTCTTTCAGGTGCTCTTCGAGCAGTTCCGGATCGAGTCGCTTCAGGAAGTGGCGACCGGAATTTTTTGCGTCGCATGGGCGGCAAGGCAGCTTCATTTGGCGTGGACTCCGAGTCGGCTCGCCATGCTGCTTTTCTTCGGAGCCTGCGCGGGTGCGATTTATCTTTCGGTCTTTCTGATTCTGACGGCGGTTTCATTCTGGTTTGAGGATCGCATCGGAGTTGCGCCGCCGGTGTGGAATGTGATCGCGTTCGGGCGTTACCCGCTCACGATTTACAGCGCGGCCGTGCAGTTCGTGCTCTGCTGGGTGATTCCGTTTGGACTCGCGTCATTCTATCCGAGCGTGCGGATGCTCGGCCGCGGAGTGACGCCCGAATACGCGCCGCTCGTCCCGGTGGTCGCTCTCGCGTTTCTCACCGTAGCGATTTCGCTGTGGAATTTCGGGACGCGGCACTATGCTTCGACCGGCTCGTAGAGCGTGATATGGAGGTAAGGGTCATGAGATTGGCGGATCGCCGGCTCTTGCTCATCGCAATCTGCTTGCTTGGCTTCGTATTTCTTGCTGCGCCTCCCTTCGCGGTTTCAGCCGGGCAAAGCGACGCGCAAGCAAAGCAAACCTCGCCCGATCTCAAGGCATTCGTCGGCACGTGGAAAGCGACCTTCAACGGCGATGTCTTTGCGATCCTCATTCTGAAAGAGCAGGACGGCAAGCTCAGCGGCACGCTCAACAATTTTGATATCAACGTCGATAAGGACGGCAACCTCGCCGACGGCACGCACAAAGATGATGGCGATGCTCCTCTGCTGAATGTCCGCTTCCGAGACGGCGCGCTCGTTTTCATCGTTCTCGAAAAAGATCAGTACCGCTCCGGAATGAACTGGAAATTTATTCCCCTGAACGCACAGGAAGGCGAACTTTCGCCCGTGCTCGATCATCAGGAAGACGTGCCGAAGGACATGGCAATCAAACCGATTCGAATGATCCGCGACCGCGCCTAGCCATAACTCCACGCCACGTACGTCTTGTCCCTTAGAGGACGCACCGGCGCTGCCGTGAAACATTGGGCTCTCAATCCTCGTAACATAGAGGAGAGCCACGATGCGCCGAATCGCCTACGCTGTTGCCGTTCTGCTGTTGCTCGCTCCCATGGCCGCCGCAGTGCTCGGCCGCGAGATCGGCCCGGGCCTGCTCCATCCGATGAATTTGAATCCGGACCGCGAGGAGCAGACGGCGCAGATGCTTGTGCGCACCGGCGCGGTGAAAGAGGATTTCGTGGTACGCGCGCCGGACGGAGCGGAACTGCGCGGATGGAAAGTGCGTCCACCGGCGCCGAACGGCGACTGGATGCTGCTCTATCACGGCGTTTCGGACAATCGCACCGGCATTCTCGGCCACGCCGAGTTTCTGCTGCGCCACGGCTACAGCGTCGTGATGATGGATTCGCGCGCGCACGGCGCGAGCGGCGGCGACGTCGCGACCTACGGTTGGAAGGAGCGCTACGACAGCGTCGCGATCACCGACGCGCTCTACGCCGGCGAAAACGTGAAGCATCTCGACGCGCTCGGCGTTTCGATGGGCGGGGCGATCGCGCTGCAATCGGCCGCAATCGAGCCGCGCATCGAGGGCGTGATCGCGGAAGACCCGTTCGCCGACTTGCGCGAGGTGAGCTACGACTACGCTGGGCTGCACGTCAGCCCGCTGCTCGGCGAGACGCTTCTTCGTCCGGCATCCATCACCGCGATGACCGCGCTCGGCCGGGCAGGAGGATTTGATCCGAACGACGTGTCGCCTGAAGAAGCCGTGATCGAACGAGCGTTTTCCGTGCTGCTGATTTGCGGCACGCGTGACCGGACGATTCCCTGCCGTCATGCCGAGCGAATTTACGATGTTGCGCGCGGGCCGAAGGATCTATGGATCGTGGACGGAGCGGAACACGCGTCGGCGCTGGGCCGCGCGCCCGCGGAATATGAGCAGCGCGTGATTCAATTCTTGAGCCGGACGACCGGCGACCACTGAGACAATTTTGTGAAAGCAGACCGCAAGGCCGCTCAGCTTGCGTGCCTGGCTTGCGCCGCCGCAAGCTTGCCGCTCGCAGGACGCTTCACGGGCGGAACCGCCAAAAGATAAAGCACGGCGCTCGCGAAGCACAGTCCGGCGACAACCTCAAAAACCTGCGTGTAGGTCCCGTACTTATCGAAGACGTATCCGGCTGTGACCGGCCCGACCGCGCCGAGGATCGTTCCCAGGGGCGTCGTGACGCCGAGCAGCGCGGGATACACTTTCCGCCCGTAGTAATTGCTCCAGATCGTCATGATGCAGGTGAACGCCGCGGCGAAACCGCTGCCCATCATCACGGCGTAAACGTACATAATGACCGAGTTCGAAGCGTGGATCGCGAGGAGCGTGCCGCCGCCGTACACACAAACAGCGACGGCGGAGAGAAAGCGCGGCTCGATGCGGTCGCCGAGCGCGGCGACGGTAAACTGACCGATCAGCGAAGAGATCATGATGATGGAGATGGAGCGCGCCGCCTGGCCGGGCGCGTACCCGAGACCTTCCAGGTGCGCAACGCCGTGCGCGATGTAGATGAAGAAGCCCATGAAGAACCCGAGATAGGTGGGGACCAGCAGCCAGAGAGTCGGAGACTTGAGCGCCTCCGTGAGGGTCCAGTCCTCGTTGGTTTTGTGCACACCGTGAGTGGCGCGCGCGGCGGATGGCTCTGAAGGCGTCGCCGCGGTGAGATCGCCATCGGGGAATTGATGCATCTGTTCGGGAGATTCCCTCACGAAAATGGCGGCGACCACGGCGGCGAACAGAGACATCGTGGCCATGCACCACCAGGCCGCGCGCCAATTCCCGCCGAAATGGGCGATGGCGGCGTTCAGGCTTGGGACCGCGATGAAGCCGCCGATGCCGGATGCCGTGAGGAGAATCGACATCGCGCGGGCGCGCTTGCGGTGAAACCAGCGCGCGACGCCGACCTGAGGGCCGATCGTGCCGGCCATCGCGGCGCCGGCTCCGACAATCACACCGAAGATGATGATCGCCTCAAAAGTAGTGCGCACGAACAGCGCCATGAGGAACGCACCGAACGAGGAAAGGATCGTTCCGACGACGAGGGTGAAGCGTATGCCGAATCGGTTGATCGAATGCGCGACGAGCGGGCCAGGCAGCCCGGCCATGAGGCTGAAGACGGAAAATGCGAGGCCAAGCTCGGCTCGCTTCAGGTGCATCGCCTTGGCCATGTAGGTGTTGACGACGCTCGTGCCGAACGTGGGAAACGTGAAGTTGAGAACGATGATCACCCAGAAAACGAACAAGAGCTTCCAGCCGTAGAACGATTTCTGCTCCATCGAGTGCTCCATCCAGCCGAATCTTCGTCCGGCGGCTCCGTGGTTTTCTGGAGTGCGTGGCGCGGGCGGGCAAGGTTGCTCGCGCGCGCGAAAGCGCCCGAATAATCCTCCCATCGAGAGACGCGTGTCAACCAGATACGTCCGGCTCGCGGTGGATCTGCAGGGGAAGTTCGTGCGCGGTGAACGGATTACCGGTGGTGCGCTACGAGGAGGAGCAACGTGAAGATGAAAACTGGAATCAGGGCAAGGGCAAAGTAGGGCCACGTGAGTTTGTTCGCAGCGCGCTGCTGATGTGAGCCACTCACAACATCCGGAAGCGCTTTCATCGCGACCTCTCCCGGATGCTCGAGATCCCAGGCGAAATCGCTCGCCATGGCATAGCGGTTTTTGGGATCGCGTTCGAGCGCGCGGCGGATAACTTCCTGCAGGTGCGGCGAGACCTCGGGCACGAGTTCCATTGCGGAGGGCGCGGCCGCAAGAAGGCGCTGGTTCATCGCTACAACCGGATTGGGCCCGCGAAACGGCACTTCGCCGGTGAGCATTTCGTACAGGATGACCCCGAGCGCATAGATATCGCTGCGAGCGTCGCCGCGCTTTCCTTTCACCTGCTCGGGAGAAACGTAATCGGGCGTGCCCATCGATTTCGTGAGTCTGGCGAACGTCAGACGGCGTGCTCCCGCTTCGCGAGCGATGCCGAAGTCGATAAGTTTGATGCGGTCTTCGGCATCGATCATGATGTTGTCGGGCTTGAGATCGCGGTGGACGACGCCGTGCTGGTGAATGTAGCCAAGCGCATCGCAGATATGCAGTGCGATGCGCCCGGCCCTCTCGGGGGAGAGTTTCTTCTGCTCGTCGAGGACGTCGCGGAGTGGGCGGCCTTCAACCCACTCAAGGATCATGCAAACGCGCGGGTCATCCTCCTCGGGCAATACCTTTACAACGCCGGGATGATCGAGCTTCCTGCCGATATCCGCCTCGCGGTGGAAGCGATCGAAGAAGAGCGCATCGCACTCGAGTTCGGGGTGAGGAATCTTAATTGCGACCTGAGCGCCGGAGCGAACGTCCGTGCCACGAAAGACCGTGGCCATGCCGCCGCGGTTAATCAGGCTATCGACCCGGTAGTGGCCGATCCGGTCGCCGGGCTGGGGAGCTTGAATCATCGGACATGCTGAGCGTCAATCGCACCGTTGCGCGAACGGCTGGGCGCGGTTCGCATCGGGCGAATGAGGCTGAATGCAAAGTTATTCCCACGCGGTAAACCCGGTGTAAGCGATTCATAAGGACTTCATAAAGGGAGAAAACGGCGGCGGCGATTCTCTGGATGGATGCCATAGAAATCTCAAATGCCGGCCGCGGCCAATTCTGCAGGCCGAATTGAGCTACCTAAGGGGAGCCAAGAGAGGCATATCCGTTGTATATTATGGAAGCACCCGGTCCTCAAGATCGGGCGTCCCCGATGCACCAGAAGCCAGCTAGGGGTGTTCCGTAAAAGGAACGCAGCAGCAGCCGAAGAAGAAATTCAGGGACCCACTTCGATGAGCACGAACTCCAAGACGAAGACGAAGCCACAGAGCGAGACGGAAGTTCCCTATCCGTTTTTGAGCCTGCCGAAGGCGCAGGGATTGTACTCGCCCCGGTATGAGCACGATGCGTGCGGGCTCGGATTCGTCGCGAACATCGAGGGCCACAAATCGCACGACATCGTGCTTAAGGGCATCCAGATTCTGATCAACCTGACGCATCGCGGCGCCTGCGGGTGCGACCCCGAGACTGGCGACGGTGCGGGCATCTTGATTCAGATTCCGCACACGTTTTTCGAACGCGAATGCGCGAGCCTCGGTTTCACTTTGCCGTCGCCCGGCGAATACGGAGTCGGCATGGTGTTCCTGCCGGTCGACCCGCAGGAACGAATGCTGTGCGAGGGCATCCTCGAGAAGGCGGTGCGCGCGCAAGGGCTGACGGTTCTGGGATGGCGCGACACGCCGATCAACGGAGACACGATCGGACGCGTGGCGCGCGCTTCGCAGCCGTACATCGAACAGATTTTCATCCGGCGCTCGCGAGGCATGGATCAGGACGCGCTCGAACGCAAGCTCTACGTGGTGCGCAAGCGCGCGGAAGCCGCGGTCGCAGCGTCCGACCTGAAGGAAAAGGATTTCTTTTACATTCCGTCCCTTTCGTCGCGCACGATCGTTTACAAGGGTTTGCTTCTGGCGCCGCAGATCCCGCTATTTTACAAGGAGCTCTCGGACGCCGAACTGACCAGTGCGATCTGCCAGGTACACCAGCGATTCTCGACGAACACGTTTCCGAGCTGGCAACTGGCGCACCCGTACCGCTACGTCTGCCACAACGGCGAGATCAACACTCTGCGCGGCAACGCAAACTGGATGTACGCGCGGCAGTCCGTGCTTGCGTCTCCCTTGTTCGGGAAGGACATGCAGAAGCTGTTGCCGATCATTACGCCCGGCGGAAGCGACTCCGCCATGCTGGACAACGCAGTGGAACTGCTGACGCTCGCGGGCCGCAGCCTGCCGCACGTGATGTCCATGCTGATTCCCGAAGCATGGGACAACGACACGGCGATGCCGGAAGATGTGAAGGCGTTTTACGAGTATCACGCGTCGCTGATGGAGCCGTGGGATGGCCCGGCGGCCGTCGCGTTTACGGACGGGCGAGTGATCGGGGCGAAGCTCGATCGCAATGGACTGCGGCCCGGGCGCTATGTGGTCACGGCGGATGGGCTGGTTATCATGGCGTCGGAAGCGGGCGTGCTGCCGGTCAAACCCGAAGACGTGCGCATGAAAGGGCGCCTTGCTCCCGGCCGCATGCTGCTTGTGGATACCGAGCAGAAGCGCCTGATCTCGGATGAAGAAGTGAAAAAGCATCTGGCGGCCCGCAAGCCCTACGCCAAGTGGCTGAAGGAAAATCAAATCACACTCGATCATCTCCCGAGCCCGATGTACGTGCAGCCGACGGATCACGATACGATCCTGATGCGCCAGCGCGGGTTCGGCTACACGGACGAGGACCTGAAGACGATCCTCGAGCCTTCCGCGCTGAAAGGCGAAGAGCCGATCGGGTCGATGGGTATCGACACGCCGCTCGCGTGCCTTTCGGACAAGCCGCAACTGCTGTTCAGTTATTTCAAGCAGACGTTCGCGCAGGTGACGAACCCCGCAATCGATCCGATCCGCGAAGACCTGGTGATGTCTCTGAACACGTACATCGGATGCGAGGGGAACATCCTCGACGAGACGCCCAAGAACTCGCACACGCTGAAACTGCGCCATCCGATCATCTCCAATTGGAGGCTCGAAAAGCTGCGCAGCGTGAAGTGGGGCGATTTCCTCGCGACCACATTGCCCGCTCTTTTCCAGGTGAACGGCAGCGAGCAGCAGCTCGAAAGTGCCGTTGAGGAGCTTTGCCAGCGCGCTTCGCGCGCGATCAAGTCAGGCTACACGCTGCTGATTCTGTCCGACCGTGGAGTCGATCGCGAACACGCGCCGATCCCAAGTTTGCTGGCGCTTTCGGCGGTCCACAATCACCTGATCCGAGAGAAGACGCGCAATCAGGTGGCGCTAATCGTCGAATCGGGCGAGCCGCGGGAAGTGATGCACTTCGCACTGCTGCTCGGCTACGGCGCGAGCGCCGTGAATCCGTATCTCGCCATCGAAACGCTGGAGGACTTGCACAAGCACGGGCATTTCCCAGCCGAGAGCACCTGGGACAAAGTTTTCAAGAGCTACATGAAGGCGACGGACAAGGGGCTGCTCAAGACTTTCTCCAAGATGGGCATCTCCACGCTGCAAAGCTATCAGGGCGCGCAGATTTTCGAGGTCATCGGCTTGAATCGCTCGCTCGTGGAGCGCTACTTCACGGGGACGGCGTCGCGTATCGAAGGCGTGGGCATGGAAGTGCTGGCGCGCGAAGCGATGATGAAACACGAATTCGCGATGCAGCCGCCGAGCGAGTCGGACACCGAGCTGCGCATCGGCGGCGAATATCAGTATCGCGTACGCGGCGAGAAGCACCTGCTGAACCCGCTTTCGGTGAGCAAGCTGCAGCACGCGGTGCGGCATTCGAAACCGGAAAGCTTCCAGGAGTTCGCGGACATCGTGAATCAGCAGAACCGCGATTTCCAGATGCTGCGCGGCCTGTTCGAATTCAAGCCGACGAACGATCCGATTCCGCTCGACGACGTCGAGCCGGCATCGGAGATCGTGAAGCGTTTCGCGACCGGAGCGATGTCCTTCGGTTCGATCAGCAAGGAAGCCCACGAGACGCTGGCGATCGCCATGAACCGCATCGGCGGGAAATCGAACACCGGCGAGGGCGGCGAGGACGAAGCGCGGTTCGTGCCCGACGCGAACGGTGATTTGCGGCGAAGCGCGATAAAACAGGTCGCTTCGGCGCGCTTCGGCGTGACCACGAACTACCTGGTCAACGCGGACGACCTGCAAATCAAAATCGCGCAGGGCGCGAAGCCGGGTGAAGGCGGCCAACTGCCGGGGCACAAAGTGGACGAGGTCATCGCGCGGGTGCGGCACTCGATTCCCGGAGTGGGATTGATTTCACCGCCTCCGCATCACGATATCTATTCGATCGAGGATCTGGCTCAGCTCATCCACGACCTCAAGAACGCCAATCCGCGGGCGCGGATTTCCGTGAAACTGGTGGCGGAAGCGGGAGTGGGGACTGTCGCGGCGGGCGTTGCGAAGGCGCACGCCGACGTGATCCTCATCAGCGGGTACGATGGCGGGACGGGTGCGTCACCGATCAGCTCGATCCGGCACGCGGGAGTTCCGTGGGAACTCGGGCTTTCCGAGACGCAGCAGGTTTTGGTACTCAACGACCTGCGCAGCCGCGTGCGGTTGCAAGTCGATGGAAAGCTGGCGACCGGACGCGACGTAGCCATCGCGGCGCTATTGGGCGCGGAGGAATTCGGATTTTCAACGGTGCCGCTGATCTCGATGGGCTGCATCATGATGCGCAAGTGCCACCTGAATACGTGTCCGGTGGGCGTGGCGACGCAGGACCCGGAACTCCGCAAGAAGTTTACGGGCCAGCCCGAGCACGTGATCAATTTCCTTTTCTTCGTCGCGGAAGACCTCCGGAGGATCATGGCGGAGCTTGGATTCCGCACCGTAAACGAAATGGTCGGCCGCGTGGATTGCCTCATGCAACGCGAAGACATCACGCACTGGAAGGCCAAGGGCATCGATCTCTCCGCGGTGCTGTACGACCCGCCGGTGCCGAGCCACGTGGGGAGGCGCAACCTGATCGAGCAGGATCACGGGCTCGAGAAAGCGCTGGATTACAAACTGATCGAGATGGCGCAGGACGCCATCGAGAATCGCACGCCCGTTTCGCTGAGCATGCCGATCCGCAACATCCATCGCACGGTCGGCACGATGCTCAGCGGAGAGATCGCGCGGCGGTACGGCTCCGCGGGCCTGCCGGACGACACAGTTCACGTGCAGTTCAACGGCTGCGCCGGGCAGAGCTTCGGCGCGTTCCTCGCGAAAGGCGTGACGCTGACGCTCGAAGGAGACGCCAACGATTACGTCGGCAAAGGACTCTCGGGCGGGAAGCTGGTCATTTATCACCCTCGGAAATCCGAATTCGTGCCCGAGGAAAACATTCTGATCGGCAACGTGTGCCTCTACGGCGCGACGAGCGGCGAAGCATATTTCGGCGGAATGGCGGGAGAGCGGTTTGCGGTGCGAAATTCCGGCGCGACCGCGGTGGTGGAGGGCGTCGGAGATCATGGCTGCGAGTATATGACCAACGGCTTGGTCGTGGTGCTGGGGCGTACGGGCCGGAACTTCGCGGCAGGGATGACCGGCGGCATCGCGTACGTGCTCGATCATTTCGGCGACTTCGCATCACTGCGCTGCAATCGAGCTGAGGTGGACCTCGAGGAAGTCAAGAATCAGAAGGATATCGAGACGCTGTACCAGTTGATCGCGCGCCACGGCGAACTGACGGCCAGCCCTCAGGCGAAGTGGATCCTCGAAAACTGGGAAGCCACGCTGCCCAAATTCATCAAGGTCTTCCCGCACGAGTACAAGCGCGTGCTCGGGATACCGCGAGTCGCTCCGGCGGTGCTGGCCGCGCAGGCCGGGAAACATTCCGGCGGGCAGGTGATCCGTGGGTAAAGTCACCGGCTTCAAGGAGTTTGCGCGAGAAACGCCCACGCGGCGCCCGGTGACGGAGCGCATCAACGACTACTTCGAGGTGTATCAGCCGTTCCCCGAAGATCACGTGCGCACCCAAGCGGCGCGCTGCATGGATTGCGGGGTTCCCTTCTGCCACAGCGGCTGCCCGGTGAACAACATCATTCCGGACTGGAACGATCTGGTCTATCGCGACGAGTGGAAAGACGCGATCCGGGTGCTGCATTCGACGAACAACTTTCCGGAGTTTACCGGGCGCATTTGTCCCGCGCCGTGCGAGGCGGCTTGCGTGCTGGGGATCAATGAGCCGGCGGTCACGATCAAGGTGATCGAGAAAACGATCGTGGAGCATGCGTGGAAGGCCGGCTGGATCAAACCGGAACTGCCGGAGACGCGGACCGGCAAGCGCGTCGCGGTGGTGGGATCTGGCCCAGCGGGGCTGGCGGCCGCTCAGCAGCTCAATCGGGCGGGGCACGCGGTGACGGTATTCGAGAAAGCGGACCGCGTGGGCGGGTTGCTGCGCTATGGCATCCCCGATTTCAAAATGGAAAAGACCGTGCTCGACAGGCGGCTCGATCAGATGAGCGCCGAAGGCGTCGTTTTCAAGACGAGTGCGCATGTGGGCCACAACGTGTCCGCGCAAGATATGAAGAAGGAATTCGACGCGATTCTGCTGGCGGGCGGCGCCGAGCATCCAAGAGATTTGAAAGTTCCCGGGCGCGAGCTCAAGGGAATTCATTTCGCGATGGAATTTCTGCCGCAACAGAACAAGCGAATCGCAGGAGACACCGTTCCGGGTCAGATTCTCGCGACGAACAAGCGCGTGGTGATCATCGGCGGCGGCGATACCGGGGCGGACTGCCTGGGCACATGCCACCGGCAAAAGGCGAAGTCCGTGCTGCAATTCGAAATTATGCCGATGCCTCCGCAGGAGCGGCACGCCAGCACGCCATGGCCGCTGTGGCCTCTCCAATTGCGCACGGAAAGCGCGCATGAAGAGGGCGGCGTGCGTGACTGGGCCGTCGGGACGACGAGCTTTACGGGCGACGAAAGCGGAAACGTGAAACAGTTGCATGCGATCCGCGTGGGCGGGCCGCCGAAATTCGAGCCGATGCCCGGCACCGAATTCACGATCGAGGCGGATCTCGTCCTGCTGGCGCTAGGTTTCATCGGCCCGGTGAAACAAGGAATGCTGGAGCAATTCGGCGTGAATCTGGATGCCCGCGGCAACGTCGCGACGCAAGGCAACTACATGAGTTCGGTGCCGGGAATTTTTTCGGCCGGCGACATGCGCCGCGGCCAGTCGCTGGTTGTGTGGGCGATTGCGGAGGGCCGCAGCGCCGCAAAGGCCGTGGATGAATACCTCAGATTGCAGCAGAAGTAATTTCGCCACCGATCAACGGGTGAGGTCGCGAAGCCAGGCTCCGATTACGTAGGCTACGGCGGCAGCGCCGCCCCCAACCGCAAGAGTCCCGAGCGCGGAATACCACCACGGCCGGATCGACCATCGACTTTTGAGCGCGCCGATCATGACGAATATCAGACTGGTTGCCGCCGAGGCCACCCAGAAGGCGTTCTTCATACCGGCCACGAATGGGACAAGCGGGACTAGACCGCAAAGAAGAAAAGCTCCAAAGGTCGAACCAGCCGCCCGCCACGGGGAACGCACCGAAGCCGGCAGGCCATATTCCTCGCGGACCATTATGCGCACCCAGCGATCGCGGTCCGCGGTGACCACAGCGACGGCCCGGTCGAGCAGGTCGCCCACAATCCCGAGTCCCCGCAGAATCTCGCGTACCTCCTCGCGTTCACCATCCGGAACGGCCTCGATATGGCGGCGCTCAACCGCTTCAGCGTGGTGGAACTCCTCGTGCTCCGATCGAGTAGCCAGATAGTTGCCCGCGGCCATCGCGAAACCGTCCGCAACCAGATTGGCGCCACCGAGGATGAGGATGATGCGCGGCAACAGGTGAGCCCCAACGACTCCCGCGACGATCGCGAATGTGGTCACGGTGCCGTCGATGCCGCCATAGACCCAATCCCTGAGATAGCTGTAGGGAGGTCCGGCCGCAAGTCGTCGGCGGATGGCCTCGTGGGTGTGCTCGTGTTCCATGATCTCGCCTCACACTATGGCCCAGATTTTCAATGCCTCGCGAAACAGTTTTCCCGAAAACACCATACCATTGCAGCGCCGACATTCCTGTGACCGTTATCACCGTATGTCAAAAGGCTTTGGCCGGGTCGTTCTTGGAGGGGGCAGGGGTCGCGATATCTTTTGAGGGTTGAGCCGGTAAGAGGCGCGGGAAAAGCGGCGGTGCCTCGTAGATTGCTTGGCTTATATCCTCCTCGACGGGCCACGGTTCATTGATCGCCGACCGCTGCGTACGGCCCCCCTTCACACACAGCACGGAGGCTGATAGGATCACGGTCGGCCTGCAAATCCAGCGACGCTTTCTCTGCTTGGCGTCGGCTCCGCTGTTCAAGGTCCGACGATCTCTTATGCATCCTTCAAAGATTCGAAACCTGCTGATGCTAGCGGTGCTGTTGGCGCTCAGCCTCTGGGCGATCACCATCGCCGCGAATTTCATTATCGAATACAACTGGTGGAAAGAGGTCGGACAAGTTGGTACCTGGATCAGCATGCTGTGGTACAGCATTGCACCCTTCGCGGCGGGCGCTCTTGTGGCCTTCATCGCGCTGTGGATGGCTCATGCGCGGGGGCTGCACTTCGCCGGCATCCGCCGACGGGACTTCCGCCTGTACTCCCACTTGATTACGGTGGGGCTGGCGATCGCGGCGGTACTCTTCGCCTTGGCCTCAATTGACTACTGGACGGTCATGCGCTTTTTCGGGTCGCGTGGGCTCACGCTGCCCCCCGACGCTTGGAGGGATCAGGTTTTTTCGCGCCCCCTGTCTTTTTACCTGTTCGATCTGCCTTTCTATTCGGAAGCAGTCTGGTTCGTGATTGTGCTGGCGATCCTTTGCGCCCTGATCTTCTGGGCCACTGCTCGGGGATGGCAGTTCTGGATCAGTGGCGGGGGCCTGAGGACTCTTGATCGGGGGGCCCGCGCGCTCATGCTGCCAGGCGCCAGCCGCAGCGGCTTCGTGCGCATCATCGTCGCACTTTTGCTACTGGGTCTCGCTGCCTTGTTTTTCCTCGGCAACTACGATCTTTTGTTCAACTCACACGCCTTCATGACCGGCGCCGATTACGTGGATGCCAAGGTAACGCTCCCTTTGCGCTGGCTCCTCATTATCGCTGTCTTGGCGTCGCTCCCGCTCGCATGGACATCGAGATACAAGAAGGCGACGGTCGTTGTACTCGCCTTTTTTATCCTGCAACTGGCTCTTCCGGCCATCGTTAGCGCCGTGTATGTACGACCGAATGAGATCTCGATCGAACGGCCGTACATCGAGCGCCATATTCAGGCCACCACTGCCGCCTTCGGTCTGAATCGGAGCTCCACCGAGCGCCCGTTCACTGCTAGCGGGCAACAGACGGTCGATGCCGTGCAAGACGCCACGCTGCTCGAAAACATTCGTCTTTGGGACCTGCGCGCCTACAGCGCAACAATCACCCAGATCCAGGCGCTGCGCCCGTATTACATCTTCCCCAACACCGACGTTGACCGCTATTTCCCCAACGGCCACATCGAGCAGGTAATGTTGTCTCCTCGCGAAATCGACGTGAACCAGTTGTCCGCCGAGGCCAGCCAGAGCTGGGTCAATCCGCGGTTCATTTATACCCATGGCTTTGGCGTGGTCGTATCGGAGGTCAACAAGATTACGCCCGACGGCCTGCCTGTCCTGCTCATCGAAAACGCCCCGCCGGAAATCAAGTCGCCTGGTTTCCAGCTCACCCGGCCGGAGATCTACTACGGCGAGAGCACTCAGGATCCGGTGTTCGTTCACACCGCCCGCGAGGAGTTTGATTATCCTTCCGGCGACCAGAACAAGTATTCGACCTACCAGGGCACTGGAGGTTTTCCGATTGGCTCTTTCCTACTAAAGACCGCCGCCGCGATATCCCAGGGCGAGCCCAACATGATTTTCACGGGCTATCTCACCGGACAGAGCCGCATGATGATTTACCGCAAGGTGCAGGGAAGGCTGGCACATCTGGCCCCCTTCTTGAATTGGGACCCCGACCCCTACTTAGTGATTACCGATGACGGCAGGTTGGTATGGATGGTGGACGGCTACACGACTTCTCTTTGGCATCCGTACTCGGCGACGCTCCCCGTGACCGGGGTGGACGAAGGCGCCAACTACATTCGCAATGCGGTAAAGGCCACGGTGGACGCCTACACCGGGAAAGTGTCTTTGTACGTATTCGATCCGAGCGACCCCATTATCGAGGTTTACGAGAACCTGTTTCCGAAACTATTCCAGCCCGCGTCCGAAATGCCCGCCGACCTGCGCCGGCATGCCCGCTACCCTGAAGTTCTTTTTCGCGCACAGGCCGAGGCTTATCGTATTTTTCACATGCGCGATCCGCAAGTCTTCTACAACAAGGAAGACATCTGGGAGGTCGCGCATAC
>Ga0187858_10001351_pt1 | contig 27517 bp, 21 predicted proteins | sample June2016WEW_8_15_FD_133015 | JGI IMG/M metagenome (GOLD analysis project Ga0187858, IMG submission 133015) | Peatland microbial communities from SPRUCE experiment site at the Marcell Experimental Forest, Minnesota, USA - June2016WEW_8_150 | ecosystem: Environmental > Terrestrial > Soil >...
CCGCCGCCGGGCCCCCCTGGCTGGCCGGGCACGCTGCCGCCGGACTGGCAGACGATCACCCAGGAGCCAGGTGGCCGGTAAGAGTACCGGCAGCCCGGTCCCAGGGCCGCCAGCCGGGCGGCGGCGGCCGGCGCACCCGCCGCCGCGCTGGCCGGGGACCCGGGCCAGGCCAGCAGCAGCCCGGCGGCCAGCAGGGCAGCGACCGCAGGGAGCCGGGCAGCGCGCACCGGCCTGGCTGTCGTCAGGGCGGACATCAGGGCGCGCATGGCACCTCCACCAGCTGCATGTTGCTCACCCGCCACCGGCCGCCGAGCAGCACGAGGGTGATGTAGAAATTGAGCTGCGGCTGGCCGAAGCTGCCGGCCACGACCTGCGAGGTCTGGATGTCCTCCACCCCGAAGTGGCTCAGGTCCAGGCAGTCATGCAGCCGGGCGGTGCGGCCCGCCACCTGGATGCTGAGGATGTGCGGCACGGCGCTGCCGTCAGCGACGTCGTGCGCCGCCCAGTCCCGTTGCAGCGACCGGATCATCTCGGGGATGTCGGCTGCCGGGTTGTAGGGCGCGAGGATCGCCCGTGCCTGCACCGGGTTCTGCGACGTCATCGCGGCCGCGTACGCCTGCCAGTAGCCGGCGTAAGCGGCCGCCACCTGCTGCCGAGCCGTCAGCGGCGGCGCGGCAGCAGGTGGCCCGGTGGCCGCCGGGGCGCCTTTCGGCGGCAGGGAGACCGCAGCGGCCCCGCCACCGCAGCCCGCCATGGCGGCAGTCAGCGCCAGGATCGCCGCCGCGGGCGGCCAGCGGGATCCGCGGGTCGCTCCGGCCGGGCGGCACCGGCTCCGGCTGGATGACGGGCTGGCCATCAGCTGAGCAGGCCAGCCGGGTGCCAGCGCTAAGCGGCGGCGCGCCGTCACGGCATGGGGCATTTGCGTGTTGCTCCTGCTGACCTGACCTGATTTCAGCATTTGTGACCGACCGATAGCATTGCGCAGCCAGCAGGGCCAGCACAACCAGTTGGCACCACTTTTCGAAGATCATTACGAAATGGGCCTTCTCGCCATCGCGGTCTGGCGGGACCCGGCCGCTGGCCGCGCGCCGGCCCGGGGCGAGGCCTGGACGCAGGCCAGCGCCGCGCGGCAGGTCCGGTGCGCACCCTGACGCGGGCCGCACCCTGACGCGGGCCGCACCCTGACGCGGGCCGCCCCCGGTATCCGGGTCAGGTGGGGGCATTTCCCGATGGCGGGGCCGGGGCCGGCGGCGGCAGCCTGGAGCCATGAACAGCGCGCCAGCGCCGAGTCAGCCAGGTAACGAGTCAGCCAGGTAAAGGGCCGCCACAGATTGGCTCAGCACTTCACCAGGGCTGCCCGGCGATAGTTAATTTGTAACGCTTTCGCAAGTAGCCTGATGTTTTACGGGGGTACTTTCCTCAGGGGGATGCCATGACGGACGTGCTGGGTACCAGGGCACGCTCCCCGGGCCTGAGCGCCGACGGGAGCCGACCCGCCGTCTTCCGGAGATCAGGATGTTAGAGCCCCAGAGCACGGTGCTATTCGTCCTTCTCCTGCTGACATTCGCCGCGCTGATGTGGTGGATGATCAGCACTCGCCGGGCCGCCTTTCGCATCATCGCCGCGTGCCTGGCCTTCACGTTCGCGATGTTCTTCGGCGTGATGGCCGTCAACAGGTACTACGGCTATTACGAGACCTGGGGCGCTGTGGTCGGGGACATCACCAGCCAGGGGGCCGACGGCGTCAACGCGGCGCCGCAGGTGACGGGGACGGACCTGCCCTCTGCCTCGCCGGTGAGCCTGCGCGGCAGAAGCGCGATCAACGGGGGGCTGGCGCGGCAGCAGGGGTACGTGCTGCGGCTGGCCGTGGCCGGCCCGCGCAGCCGCATCGCCCGGATGGCGTATGTCTACCTGCCGCCGCAGTACTTCCAGCCGGCCTATCAGCACTACCGGTTTCCCGTCATCGAGCTCATCCACGGCCAGCCCGGTGAGCCGCAGGACTGGATCAACGTGGTCGGCGTGACGGTGACCCTCGACCGGCTGGTGCACGAGGGGCTGGCCTGGCCGGTCGTGCTGGTCATGCCCGACGCGAACGGCGGGGAGGACATCTCGCTGCAGTGCCTCAACCAGGTGCGCGGTCCGCAGGATCTCACCTACCTGGCGCAGGACGTGCCCGCGCAGATCACGCGCACGCTGCGGGTGCAGCCGCCGGGTCCCGCCTGGGGCGTGGCCGGCTATTCGGAAGGCGGGTTCTGCGCGGCCAACATGGCGCTGCGCTTCCGCTACCGCTACGGGTTCGCTGGCGTGCTCAGCGGCTACTTCCAGCCCTCCGACAACCAGCTGGCCCAGCCGATCAGGGCGGTCAACCCATTCGGCACCAGCCTCGCGCTGCGGCAGCAGAACACCCCGGTGGACGAGCTGCAGCAGCTGCCCGCCGGTGCGGTCATCCCGAAGTTCTGGCTCGGCGCGGGCCGCGATGACCGGCAGGACGTGGGTAATGCGGAGTTCTTCTGGCAGGAACTTGCGCTCCGGCAGGCCGATGTGCCACTGACGCTCACCGCAGGCGGCGGCCACGACATGGCGACCTGGCGGGCCGAGGTCCCGCAGATGCTGCGGTGGATGACCCGCGGCCTGGCCCGGATGGCCCGCATGGACCCGATGACCCGGCCGGCGGCGGTGGCCCGGCCATGCGGCCGGCCGGGGCCGGCCAGCCGGGGACACCAGGTCAGCCGCGCTGCGCAGGCCCCGCTGCGGGCCGGACGAGACTGCGCGGGCCGGCTGACCCGGCCGCGCACCCGCCTGGCGGCCCGCTTGCGTTGGCACGGTCACGGGCCCTCATCGGGCCGGGCGCGCGGCACGGGCGCGCCGGCTGGCCGAGCCAGGCTAGCGGGTCCCCGGCCCGGCGGCGAGGATGGCGACGAACGCCCCGGCGATCATGAACGGCCCGAACGGGATGCGATGGCTCAGGGTGGCGCGCCGCAGCGCCAGCAGGGCTGCACCGTAGACGGCGGCCAGCAAGAAGCCCGCCGCCACCCCCCCAGCCAGCACGTTCCAGCCGGCCCAGGCCAGCAGCGCGCCCAGGCTGGCTGACAGCTTCCCGTCGCCGCGGCCGACAGCGGCCGGCCTGAGCAGGTTCGCCGCCAGGTAGCAGCCGGCCAGCGCGACGCCGCCCGCCACAGCCCGCAGCAGCCGGGACCAGTCACCGCCGGCCGCCGCGGCCAGCGTCAGCAGCAGCAGCGTGCCGGCGGCGGCCGGGATGGTCAGCGCATCCGGCAGCCGCTGCACGGCGGCGTCGATCCAGGCCAGGGGCACGGCGCAGAGTGCCAGCCAGCACGCGGCGGCCAGCACCAGGCCAGGATGCACCCGCAGGGCCAGCGCCCCGATCAGGACGGCGGTGCACAGTTCCACCGACAGGGCAGGCGGCCCGAGTGCCGCATGGCAGCCGCGGCAGCGCCCGGATAACCCGGTCTCCGGCCATCCGAAACGGGCCCGCAGCAGCCCGCGCCCGCAGGCCGGGCACGCAGCCGCCTGCCCGTCGCTGGCGGCGGTCCGCGCGAGGATCACCGCCCGCTGCCAGGGCCCGGCCGCCAGGGCGCCGACCAGCGCGGCCAGGATGACCAGGAGCAGCCTCATGGCCGCCAGTATCGCCGCAATAATGGCCCTGATGGGATTTCCGCGGCCTCATCGGCGTAAAGGGCCTAGCATGCGCTGGTGCCCATGGTGCTCGGGGTAGCTAAGCGGCTGCCACGGCAGCGGGCGTGTCGCTGCCGCGCGAGGGCCGGCCTGCCTGCAGGCCAAACTGACGGGAGGCAGGTCGTGACCGCACCAGGAGTATTCGCCGACCTGGCGGCGCAGCGCGCCTGCTGGCACCCGGTGGCTTTCAGCTCGGATCTGGCCGGTCAGCCGGTGCACGCGGACCTGCTCGGCGAGCCGCTGGTGCTGTGGCGCGGTCCGGCAGGCGACCCGCGCGCGCTGGCTGACCTGTGCGTGCATCGCGGCACGGCGCTGTCGCTAGGCCGGGTCAGCGGCGATGAGCTGGTCTGCGCCTATCACGGCTGGCGCTATCGCGGCGACGGCCGCTGCGTCGCGATCCCGCAGCTCGAGGACCCCGGCCGGGTGCCGGCCAGGGCCCGGGTGCCCGCGTTCGCCGTGCAGGAGCGTTACGGCCTGATCTGGGTCGCGCTGGAGGAGCCCCGCTGGCCGCTGCCGGAGGTGCCCGAGCTGGCCGGTCAGTACTGGGCCGTGGTGACCGCAGGTCCGTACCGGTGGGAGTGCGACGCGGCCCGGCAGGTCGAGAACTTCACTGACCTCGGGCATTTCCCGTGGGTGCATCCGGGACTGCTCGGCGACCCGGACCGGCCGGTGGTGCCCCGGCACGAGGTGCGGGCGCAGGGACATGTCCTGCATTACTCGATCGTCCGGCCGGAGGCGCCGAACAGCGACGACTTCCCGGTCTTCGGCAACGAGCAGGCCGGGCCGCCGGAGCGGCGCAGCCGGTACGAGCTGCACCTGCCGTACACGATCGTGCTGCGGCTCGGCTGGGGCGGCGAGCGCGGCATGGTCTACTTCTTCGCGTCCCAGCCGCTCGCCGCCGGCCGCTGCGCCGGCTATGTCGTGATCGGCCGCAACTACAACCTCGGCCAGCCGGACCAGGTCATCCAGGAGTTCGAGGACACGATCTTCGGCCAGGACCAGGTGGTGGTCGAGTCGCAGCGGCCCGAGCGGGTGCCGTTCGACCTGGCCGCCGAGCTGCACCTGAAGTTCGACGCGGTAGCGGTGGCGTACCGCAAGGCCATGCGCGCGCACGGCCTGGCCGCCGGCGCGCCGATCGGGACCAGCCTCGGGTAGCACCCGCTCGGCAGGCCGGGGCAGTGCTGGTCAGGGCGGGGCAGTGCTGGTCAGGGCGGGGCAGTGCTGGTCAGGGCGGGTGCAGTGCTGGTCATGCCGGAGGCAGTGCTGGTCAGGGCGGGGACGGGGCTACCCGGGTGCGGCCCGTGCCGTGGCACAGCGGGCAGCTGCGGAAATGGACCTCGCACCACTGGCTGGCCGCGACGCAGACCCAGTAGCCATCGGGCTGGCGCTCGTACATGCAGACACATCCCGGCGGGATGTGCTCGCGGAGGTACAGCGCGCCCTTCATGCGGAAAAGTCTAGGAGTGCGGCGAGTACGCCGCGGTCATGAAACTGCCCGCTCCGGTACCGTCAGGCCGGCCGGGAGCCGTACGCTGGCGATCAGGGCCAGCACGGCCATGGCCATTGCGATCGCGAAGGCGACGGACACCCCGGCGGACAGCGGCCAGCCGGCTGCCGTGCCAGCCGCGACCGCGGCTCCGCCGATGCCGACGCCGAGGGCCGTGCCCAGCACGTCGCACAGGTTCAGGGATGCCGATGCCCAGCCCTCGCGCCCCGGCGGCGCCTCCCGCAGCATCAGCAGCGTGATCGGCGAGTAGCCGAGCCCCATCCCGAATCCGCCCGCAGTCCAGGCCGCGATGGCCTCCGCCACGGGTACGCCCGGCCGCAGCGCGAGCAGCATGCCGGCCAGGCCGGCCAGGATGATCACCAGGCCGAGCCGGATCAGGCGCCGGCCCGGCCACTTGTCGTTCAGCCTGGCCTGGACCCAGGAGCCGGCCGTCCAGGCCAGCGTGGCGCCGGTGACCGCCGCGCCGGCCAGCGCCGTGCTGTGGTGCCGCACGGTGGTGATGGTCAGCGGGACGTAGGCATCCGCGCCGAAGAAGGCGAACGTCAGCATGCCGCGGCTGAGCACAATCGCCGGCAGCCCGCGCCGGAGCCGGAACGTGCCCGGCGGGAGCAGCCGGCGCAGCACCAGCCAGCCCAGCACGCCGCCGGCCAGCAGCAGCGGAACTCCGAGCAGCAGGTTCCGCGAGCTGCCCGCCTCGGTGAGCCCGGCCAGCACCAGGGCCGCCCCGGCGGCGGCGCCGATGCCGTCAGACAGCCGGTGCTCACCGCCGGGCTGGCCGCTCGCCGGGCGCTGGCCGGCCGCGCCCTCGCCGTCAGCCGGCCCCGGGCCGGGCGCTCCCAGCCGCAGCAGGCTAGGAATGGCGAACGAGCCGGTCACGGCGACCAGCGGCAGCAGCCCGAGGAAGACCCAGCGCCAGCCGGCCAGGCTGGCGACGGCGGCGCTCAGGGCAGGCCCGACCACCCCCGGCACCACCCACGCCGTGGACAGCACGGCCATCATGCGGGCGCGCAGCCGGCCGGGCAGGGTGCGGCCGATGGCCGCGTAGGCCACCGCGGGGATCGCGCCGGCCCCGATGCCCTGCAGGGCGCGGCCGATCACCAGGATCAGCATCGCCGGAGCCAGGCCGGCGATCGCCAGGCCGGCGCCGAACAGCACGAGGCCGCCGACGTAGGGAATGGCTGGCCCGCGCCGGTCAGCCAGCCGGCCGGCTGCGACGATGCCGAAGACACTGCCGAGCATGAAGGCGCTGAACACCCAGCCGTACAGCCGGAGCCCGCCGAGCTCGCGCGCGACGACAGGCATGATGGTGACGACGGCGAGCGCCTCGGACGCGACGAAGGTAATGGTGAGGACCAGCCCCGTGGTCAGCGCACGGCGCTGCGGCGCCCACAGTCCGCCCGCGCTCCCGGCGCTCGCTGGCTGCGCCTGCTCACGGGTGCTGGGCGGGCTCATATCACACCACCCTAGAAGTTCATCCGCAGTTGAGGTCAATCGCGGCGCTGCGAGCAGGACCGGGCGCGCCGGCGGCTCCACGCCCCGGCCGGCTCGCCCACGGCTACCGCGTCGCCACCGGCCGCGCCGCGGGCGGCACAATGACTGCATGGTCATCCGGGAAGGTGCGCAGGCGGCCGCCGACTGCGCGTTCTGCCAGATCGTCGCGGGGCGGCTGGAATCGAGTCAGGTGCACGCGGACCAGGACGTCATCGCGTTCATGGACATCCGGCCGGCCACGGCCGGCCACCTGCTGGTCGTCCCGCGCACGCACGCGGCCGGGCTCACCGAGCTCAGCGCGGAACTGGGCGAGCGCATGTTCGCGGTGGGGCACCGGCTGGCGCTGGCACTGCGGCAGTCCGGCGTGCCCTGCGAGGGCGTGAACCTGTTCCTGGCCGACGGTGAGGTCGCCGGCCAGGAGGTGTTCCACGTGCACCTGCACGTGCTGCCGCGCTCCTCCGGTGACGGGTTCGGCCTGCGGGCCAGCTTCCGCTCCCCCGGCCGGGCCGAGCTGGACGCCACGGCCGGCCGCATCCGGCAGGCCGCCGCGTCGCCCCGGTAGCGCCGGCCCGCACCGGCCGGGCCGACCGGGCCGTCCGGGCCCGGACCGGCAGCGTCGGTGCGTGCCTGCTGCGCAAACAGCAGCAGCAGCCACGCACCGACGACGTTCGCGGGCCGCGGTGAGGGCGCCGGGCCGACGACGTTCGCGGGCCGCGGTGAGCGGCGCCGGGCCGCCTCCTCAGGATCCCGGCACGGTGCAGATGGCGCCTCGGTCGGCACCTGATACCAGCGCCGCGTACTTCGCCAGCGCGCCGGTCCGGTAGTTGGGCTGCGGCCGCTGCCAGCCGGGCCGCCGCCGCTCCAGCTCGGCCTCGTCGACGCCGAGCTCCAGCCGCCGCCCCGGAACGTCCAGCAGGATGGGGTCGCCGTCGCGGACCAGGGCGATCGGGCCGCCATCCCACGCCTCCGGCGCCGTGTGCGCCACGCAGGCGCCGAAGGTCGCGCCGGAGAACCGGCCGTCGGTCACGAGCATCACGTCCTTGCCGAGCCCGGCGCCCTTGATCGCGGCGGTCACGGCCAGCATCTCCCGCATGCCGGGGCCGCCGCGCGGGCCCTCGTACCGGATCACCAGCACGTCGCCCTTGGCGACCCGGCCCGCGGTGACGGCGGCGAAGCAGTCCTCCTCACGGTCGAAGACGCGTGCCCGGCCGTCGAACCGCAGCGTCTCGATGCCGGGCGTCTTGACCACGGCGCCGTTCGGCGCGAGCGTGCCGCGCAGCACCGCCAGCCCGCCGTCCGGCTGGAACGGGTCCTTGACCGGGCGGACCACCTTGCCGTCCGGCTCGAACGCGTCGGCCACGTTCTCGCCGAGCGTGCGCCCGTTCACGGTGACCGCGTCGCCGTCGATCAGGCCCGCTGACAGCAGCTCGCGCAGGATGACCGGCACGCCGCCGGCCTGGTCCAGCTCGCTCATGACGTACAGGCCCGACGGCCGCATCGACGCGATCACCGGCGTCCGGCGGCTGACCTCGTCGAAGTCATCGAGCGACAGCTCCACCCCGGCCTCGCTGGCGATGGCCAGCAGGTGCAGCACGGCGTTCGTCGAGCCTGCCGTGGCCATGACCATGGTGGCGGCGTTCAGGAACGCGGCCCGAGTCATGATCTGGCGCGGCCGCAGCCCGGCCGCGAGCGCGCCGACGACCGCCGAGCCGGTGCGCCGGGCCAGGTCAGTGCGCTCCGCCGACACCGCGGGCGGCGACGCCTCGCCGGGCAGCGTCATGCCAAGCGCCTCGGCGCACATCGACATCGTGTTGGCCGTGTACATGCCGGCGCAGGAACCGGCGCCGGGGCAGGCGGCCCGCTCGATCGCCAGCAGGTCGCGGTCGGATACCTCGCCCGCCGAGTGCCCGCCGACCGCCTCGAAGACGTCCTGGATGGTCAGCGACCGGCCGAGGCCCCAGCCGGGCAGGATGGTGCCGCCGTAGAGGAAGGCCGCGGGCACGTCGACCCGGGCGCAGGCCATCAGCATGCCGGGCAGCGACTTGTCGCAGCCCGCGATCGCCACCAGCGCGTCGAACTGCTCGGCCTGCATCATCAGCTCGACCGAGTCGGCGATGATCTCGCGACTGACCAGCGAGGACTTCATGCCCTCGGTGCCCATCGAGATCCCGTCGGAGACGGCGATGGTGCCGAACTCCAGGGGCACGGCGCCGGCCTGCCGGACGCCTTCCTTGGCCGCGGCGGCCAGGCCGTCGAGGTGCACGTTGCAGGGCGTCACCTCGTTCCAGGACGATGCCACGGCGACCTGCGGCCGCTCCAGGTCGTCCTCGCTCAGCCCGACCGCGCGCAGCATGGCGCGGGCCGGGGCGCGAGACGGCCCGGTGGTGAGCGGGCCGGATCGCGGCCGCGGCAGCCGGCCCGGCTGATGGGGCTGGCCGGGCTGGGCTGGGGGTTCGGGCGGGGTCATACAGCCTCCGAGATCTCGTGCTCGGCGGGACCGCCGCCGGGCCTGGGTGGGCGGGTCGGGCTGGCGGGGCTGGGTGGGGGGGCAGGGCTGGGCGAGCGGGCGGGGCTGGACGAGCGGCCTGGGCTGGGCTGGCGGGCGGGGCTGGGCGGGCGGGTCGAGGCAGAACTCGGGTCGCCGGTCGCGGCCGGGGCACCCGCGCGCAGCAGGCCGTAAGCCACGCCGTCCGCGAGCGCCTCCCAGGATGCGGTCACGATGTCGTCGGAGACGCCGACGGTTGTCCACTCGCCGTCGTGATCGGCAGAGGTCACCATCACCCGGGTGACGGCACTGGTCGCCGCCCGGCCGTCCAGGATGCGCACCTTGTAGTCGACCAGGTGAATGCTGGCCAGCGCCGGGTACAGCTCGACCAGCGCGCGCCGCAGTGCCTGGTCCAGAGCATGCACGGGGCCGACTCCCTCACCGACCGCCACCACCCGGTGCGCGCCGAGCCGCAGCCGGACGATGGCCTCGCTGCGGTCCTCGGCCCGGCTGTCGTCCCGGCCGGAGGCGCGCTCGATGACCACACGGTAGCCCTCAAGCTCGAACCAGGTGGGCAGAACCCCCGCGCTCTTGCGCACCAGTAGCTCGAACGAGGCGTCGGCCGCCTCGAACGCGTAACCGCGGTGCTCGGCCTCCTTCACCTGGTCGAGCACGTGCCCGGCCAGCGCCGGATCGCTGGCCAGGTCCAGGCCGAGCTCCTCGGCCTTGGCCAGCACGTTGCTGCGCCCGGCCAGCTCGCTGACCAGCACCCGCGCCTGGTTGCCCACGGCGCCAGGGTCGACGTGCGCGTAGGCGTCCGGCCGCCGCGCGATGGCCGAGGCGTGCAGCCCCGCCTTGGTCGCGAAGGCGGACGAGCCGACGTAGGGCTGGCGGGCCTCGAACGGCAGGTTCGCCACGTCCGCGATCGTGCGCGCGGTCGAGGCCAGCGCGGCCAGCCGGCCGGCCGGCAGCAGCTCGTGCCCGCGCTTGAGCTCCAGGCTGGCGATCACCGAGAACAGGTCGGCGTTGCCGCACCGCTCGCCGTAGCCGTTCGCCGCGCCCTGCACGTGCAGGCTGCCCGCGCCCACCGCGACCACCGAGTTGGCGACCGCGCAGGACGCATCGTTGTGGAAGTGCACGCCGATCGCGGTCCTGGACCGGTCCGATACGACGGCGACGATCCGCGCCACGTCGTCCGGCAGCGTCCCGCCATTGGTGTCGCAGAGCACCAGCGTGTCCGCGCCGGCGTCGGCCGCTGCGGCGAGCACCTCCAGCGCGTAGCCGCGGTCGGCCTGGTAGCCGTCGAAGAAGTGCTCGGCGTCGAACACCACCCGGCGCCCGGCCGCGGCCATGTAGGCGACCGAGTCGGCCACCATGGCCAGGTTCTCCTCCCGGCTGGTGCGCAGCGCCTCAGCCACGTGCAGCGTCCAGGCCTTGCCGACCAGCGTCACGATCGGCGTCTCGGCCTCCAGCAGCGCCCGCAGGTTGGCGTCGTCATCGATGGACCGGCGCGGCAGCCTGGTCGCGCCGAACGCGGCCAGCTGGGCGTTCTGGAAGGTCATCTTCTTGGCCCGGTCGAAGAACTCGGCGTCCTTCGGGTTGGAGCCTGGCCAGCCGCCCTCGATGACGTCCACGCCGAGCCCGTCCAGGACGGACGCCACCCGCAGCTTGTCGGCCACGGTCAGGTCGAGCCCGACCTGCTGCGAGCCGTCCCGCAGCGTGGTGTCGTAGATCTCGACCTTCGGCTCGCCGGACCCGCGGCCCGCGGCCGCCTCGCCGGGTACTCGCGTGCTTTCTCCCCGCATCATCCTGTCCCCTCCAGGTGCGCCTGCAGCGCCTTCTCCCACTCGGCCGTGGTGGCCGGCGCGCCGTCCGCCAGCACGGCCGACACGGCCGCGTCCAGCTCGGCGGCCGCGGCCGGCTGGCCCAGGTGGTCGAGCATCAGCCCGGCCGACAGCACCGCGCCGGCCGGGTTGGCCCGGCCGGTTCCGGCGATGTCCGGCGCCGAGCCGTGCACCGGCTCGAACACCGACGGCCCGGTCCGATCCGGGTTGAGGTTGCCGCTCGGCGCGAGCCCGAGGCCCCCGGTCAGCGCCGCGCCCAGGTCACTGAGGATGTCGCCGAACAGGTTGTCGGTGACGATCACGTCGAACCGGGCCGGGTCGTCGACCAGCCACAGGCAGGCGGCGTCCACGTGCGCGTAGCTCAGCTGCACCCCGGCGCCCGCGGCGACCTCGGTCGCGACCCGCTGCCACAGCGCGCCGGCGTGCGTCAGCACGTTGGTCTTGTGCACCAGGGTGAGGCGGCCGCTGCGGCGCGCCGCGAGCTCCGCCGCGTACCGGACGCAGCGGCGGACTCCCGCGTAGGTGTTGAGCGACTCCTCGGTGGCGTTCTCGAACTGCGTGCCGCGGTGCACGGTGCCGCCGGCGCCCGCGTACAGGCCCTCGGTGTTCTCCCGCACGATGACCAGGTCGAGATCCTCCAGCTTGTGCTTGCCGACGGCGCCGGCCACGCCCGGCCGCAGCTTGGACGGCCGCAGGTTGACGTACAGGTCGAGCTCGGCCCGCAGCCGCAGCAGCAGCCCGCGCTCCAGCACGCCCGGCGGCACGTCCGGGCTGCCGACCGCGCCGAGCAGCACCGCGTCGGCGGTCCGCAGCTCGGCCAGCACCGGGTCCGGCAGCACCTCGCCGGTCTGCAGGTAGTGCCGGGCGCCCAGCGGGTAGGGCCGCCACTGCACGCCGAACCCGTAACGGGCGGCGACCAGGTCGACGCAGTGCCGCGCAACCTCGGTGACCTCCGGCCCGACGCCGTCCCCCGGCACGTGCGCGACGGCATACTGGCTGGTTACGTGGTCTCCCATGAAGATCAGCCGTCCATCTCGTCGGTCGCGGCGTTGAGCCAGCTCATCATCTTCCGCAGCGGCCTGCCGACCTGCTCGATCTTCGCGTCCTTCGCCTCGGCGCGCAGCCGCTCGAAGTTGGGCCGGCCGTTGTCGTCCTCGGCCACCCACTCGCGGGCGAACTCGCCGGACTGGATGTCGGCCAGCACTTTGGCCATGGCCTCCCTGGTCGGCGCGCCGACTACCCGCGGGCCGCGGGTCAGGTCGCCGTACTCGGCGGTGTCACTGACCGAGTAGCGCATCCACGTCTCGCCGCCCTCGTACATGAGGTCGACGATGAGCTTGAGCTCGTGCAGGCACTCGAAGTAGGCCACCTCGGGCTGGTAGCCGGCGTTCACCAGCGTCTCGAACCCGGCGTTCACCAGCGCCGTGACGCCGCCGCAGAGCACCGCCTGCTCGCCGAACAGGTCGCTCTCGGTCTCCTCCTTGAACGTCGTGACCAGCGCGCCGGCCTTGGTGCCGCCGATCCCGGCGGCATACGAGCGGGCCAGGTCCCAGGCCTTCCCGGTGGCGTCCTGCTCGACCGCGACGAGCACCGGCGTGCCCTGCCCGGCCTCGAACTGCCGCCGCACCAGGTGGCCGGGCGCCTTCGGGGCCACCATGGCCACGTCCACGTCCGCGGGCGGGGTGATGTAGCCGAAGTGGATGTTGAAGCCGTGCGCGAAGAACAGCGCGTCGCCGGCCTTCAGGTTCGGCGCGATGGCGTCGGCGTACAGCCCGCGCTGGGTGGTGTCGGGAGTGAGCACCATGATCACGTCAGCCCAGGCGCAGGCCTTGGCGGGCTCCTGCACGGTCAGCCCGGCCGCCTCGGCCCTGGCCCGCGACCGCGACCCCTCCGGCAGGCCCACCCGGACCTCGCAGCCGGAGTCGCGCAGGCTCAGCGCGTGCGCGTGGCCCTGCGAGCCGTAGCCCAGGACGGCGATCTTGCGGGCCTGGATCAGGCTGAGGTCGGCATCATCGTCGTAGAACACGGTGGCCATGTCGGAAGATCCTCTCGGTCGGCTTCGTCTCGAAACGAAATCAGGCAGCTGACTCGGCGCGCTCGGCTGCGGCCTCGTCAGGGACATCGGTAATGACGGCGCTGCCGCGGGCCAGCGCGACACGGCCGGTCCGCACCAGCTCGCAGGTGCCATAGTCGTGCAGGATGGCCAGCAGCGAGTCGAGCTTGGCCGGACTGCTGACCGCCTCGAGCACCAGCGTGTCCGGGCTCATGTCGACCACGTTCGCGCCGAACACGCTGGCCACCTCCAGCAGCTGCCCGCGCCGCTCGGGCTCGGCCCGGACCTTGATCAGCGCCAGCTCGCGCTCGACCGCCACGGCGCTGTCCAGCTGCACGACCTTGAGCACCCGGACCAGCTTGTCGAGCTGGTGGGCGACCTGGTCGACCGGGGTGGAGGCGCCGTCGACGACGATGGTCATCCGGCTGACCCGCTCGTCGGCGGTCGGGCCGACGGCGAGCGAGGAGATGTTGAACGCCCGGCGGGAGAAGAGCCCGGCGACGTGCGAGAGCACGCCCGGCTTGTTCTCGACCAGGACCGACAGCGTGTGCGTGGTCATCGTGACCCGACCTCTCCGTGGGTGGTGTCTGCGTGGCTGATGCCGCCGTGGTTCATGTCCTGGCGGTTCATGTCCCGGCGGGGTTCATGTCCCGGCGCGCGGCGGCGCGCTGCTCGTCGGCGCTGAACTCGGGTCCGAGCACGATCGCGTCATTGGACTGGCCGGCCGGCACCATCGGGAACACGCCCTCCCGGTCGTGCACCCGGAAGTCGACCACCGCGGGCACGTCGGTGACGGCCAGCGCCTTCTCCAGCACCGCGTCCACGTCCTCGGGACGGTCGCAGCGCATCCCGACGCAGCCGTACGCCTCGGCCAGCTTGACGTAGTCCGGGATGGCGGTGCCCAGCTCCACGTAGGAGTAGCGCTCGCCGTAGAACAGCTCCTGCCACTGGCGGACCATGCCGAGGAAGCCGTTGTTCATGATCAGCACCTTGATCGGCAGCTTCTCGATCGCGCAGGTGGCCAGTTCCTGCGCGGTCATCTGGAAGCAGCCGTCGCCGTCGATCGCGACGACGAGCTCGCCCGGCCTGCCGACTTGCGCGCCCATCGCGGCCGGCACGGCGAAGCCCATGGTGCCCGCGCCGCCGGAGTTGATCCAGCTGCGCGGCCGGGTGAAGGAGAAGTGCTGGGTGGCGTGCATCTGGTGCTGGCCGACCCCGGCGACCACGACCGCGTCGCCGCCGGTCAGCCGGGACAGCCGCTCGACCACGTACTGCGGCTTCAGCGGCCCGTCGGCCTGCTGGGCGTAGCGCAGCGGGAACTCGCGCTTCCAGCCGTCGAGTATGGCCAGCCAGTCCGCGGTGTCCGGGGCCTGGGCGCCGGCGGACGCGCTCTCGGCCAGGGCGTCGGCCAGGCCAGCCAGGATCGGCTTCAGGTCGCCGACGATGGCCACGTCCGGGATCCGGTTCTTGCCGATCTCGGCCGGGTCGATGTCGGCGTGCACGATCCTCGCCTTCGGGGCGAAGTCGGCCAGCCGGCCGGTGACCCGGTCATCGAAGCGGGCGCCGAGGGCGACGACCAGGTCGGCCTCCTGCAGCGCGGCCACGGCCGGGTACATGCCGTGCATGCCTGGCATGCCCAGGGCGAGCGGGTGCGCGTCCGGGAACGCGCCGCGCGCCATCAGCGTGGTGGTCACCGGCGCGCGGGCGATCTCGGCCAGGCGGCGCAGCTCCTCGTGCGAGTCGGACTTGATCACGCCGCCGCCGACGTAGAGCACGGGCCGGCGCGCCGTCCGCAGCAGCTCGGCGGCGGCCCGGATGGCGGACGTGCTCGGCGGTCCCGGCACCCGGTAGCCCGGCAGCTCCATGACCGGCGGCCAGGACCAGGATCCGGTGGCCTGCAGCACGTCCTTGGGCAGGTCGACCAGGACCGGGCCGGGCCGGCCGGTGGAGGCGATGTGGAACGCCTCGGCGATCGCGGCCGGCACCCGCTCCACGCTGGTCACCAGCTCGTTGTGCTTGGTGATCGGCAGCGTGATGCCGGTGATGTCGGCTTCCTGGAACGCGTCGCTGCCGATCAGCGCGCTCGGCACCTGGCCGGTGATGGCCACCATCGGCACCGAGTCCATGTAGGCGTCGGCCAGCGCGGTCACCAGGTTGGTGGCGCCGGGGCCGCTGGTGGCGATGCACACGCCGACCCGCCCGGTGGCCCAGGCATAGCCCTCGGCGGCATGCCCGGCACCCTGCTCATGGCGGACCAGGATGTGCCGCAGGGACGAGGACAGCAGCGGGTCGTAGGCAGGCAGGATGGCGCCGCCGGGCAGCCCGAAGACTACATCGACGCCCTGCTGCTCAAGGCTGCGCACGAGTGCTTGGGCTCCGGTCAGCTGCACGGCTTTGCTCCTTCGGGCTGGTATCTGACTTCTCTGGGGCCTGACGGTCCGGCCAACAAAAAACCTCCCTGCCGTGTCGGCAAAGAGGTGGTAGCGCGGGCCCGTGCGGGCACGCGCTACGTGATAATAAGTACGAGGTTTTCGCGAAGGCGGTACACAATCAGCTCCAGTGTCTGCCGGAGCGCCCGCTGAGGCGCCACGTCCCGTATACGATAGCGCACTTCAGCCGCCGGGGCGCGAATCAGCCGTAACTGTTGGTAGCCATTCTGGGCGGCGGGCCTCATAGGCCGCGATCGCGTCCTCGTGCCGGAGCGTGAGGGCGATGTCGTCCAGTCCCTCGAGCAGCCGCCACCGGGCGTAATCCGCCAGGCTGAAGGGCTCCTCGATCCCGGCTGAGGGGATCGCGACCGTCCGCGCGGCGACGTCCACCACGACAGCGGCGTCCGGGTCGGCCTCCAGGGCCGCGAACAGCCGCGCCGCCGTCTCCTCGCTGACCTCGGCCGGCACCAGCCCGGCGCTCACGCAGTTACCGCGGAAGATGTCGGCGAACCGGGATGACACGACCGCCTGGAAGCCGTGGTCGAGCAGCGCCCAGACCGCGTGCTCACGGGAGGATCCGCAGCCGAAGTTCCGGCCGGCTAGGAGGATGCGGGCCGACTGGGCCCGCGGGTGGTTGAGCGCGAACTCGGGGTCTGCCCGCCAGGCACCGAACAATCCGGCGCTGAACCCGGTGCGCTCGACTCGCTTGAGCCAGGCCGCCGGGATGATCTGGTCGGTGTCGACGTCGTGGCGGTCCACGACGACGGCCGGGCTCGATACCCGCTGGATTCCGGCGCTTGCCATCACACGTCTCCTGGCGCTGCGAAGTGGCCGGCCACCGCCGTGGCGGCGGCGACGGCGGGCGACACCAGGTGGGTGCGCCCGCCCGGGCCCTGGCGGCCCTCGAAGTTGCGGTTGCTGGTTGAGGCGGAGCGCTCGCCGGGGGACAGGATGTCCCCGTTCATCCCCAGGCACATCGAGCAGCCTGCCGACCGCCACTCGAAACCCGCATCGCTGAACAGCTTGTCCAGGCCCTCGGCCTCGGCCTCGGCCTTGACCCGCGCCGAGCCCGGCACCACCAGCGCGCGGACGCCCGGATAGACCTTGCGTCCGCGGAGCACCTCGGCCGCCGCCCGCAGGTCCTCCAGCCGGCCGTTGGTGCACGAGCCGATGAACACGGCATCCACGCTGATGTCGCGGATCGCGGTGCCGGGATTGAGGTTCATGTAGGTGAGGGCGCGCTCGGCTGACTGCCGCAGGGCCTGGCTGCCGAACGTGGCGGGCTCGGGGATGACGTCGTCGATCGAGACTGACTGCGCCGGGTTCGTGCCCCAGGTCACCACCGGGTGCAGCGCCGAGGCGCTGACGGTGGCCTCGTAGTCGAACTCCGCGCCCTCGTCGGTGACCAGGCTGCGCCAGTCGTCGAGCGCGCGCTCCCAGAGCGCGCCGCGGGGGCTGTAGCGGCGCCCGTCCAGGTAGCCGAAAGTGGTGTCGTCGGGCGCGATCATCCCGGCCCTGGCGCCGCCCTCGATGGACATGTTGCAGACCGTCATCCGGCCTTCCATCGACAGCGCCCGGATGGCGGCACCGCGGTACTCGATGACCGAGCCGACGCCGCCGCCGGTGCCGAGCGCCCGGATGATGCCGAGCGCCAGGTCCTTGGGCGTGCAGCCGGGGGGCAGCTCGCCCTCCACGTTCACCGCCATCGCGGCCGGCTTGACCTGCCGCAGCGTCTGGGTGGCCAGCACGTGCTCGACCTCGGTCGTGCCGATGCCGAAGGCCAGCGCGCCGAAGGCGCCGTGCGTGGAGGTGTGGCTGTCGCCGCAGACCAGCGTCATGCCGGGCTGGGTCAGGCCGAGCTGGGGCCCGATGACGTGCACGATACCCTGCTCGATGCTGCCGAGGGCATGCAGCGTGACGCCGTGCGTCTCCGCGTTGCGCCGGAGCCGGGCGATCTGCTCGGCGGCCAGCGGGTCGGCGATCGGCTGGTCCAGGCCGATGGTCGGCACGTCGTGATCCATGGTGGCGATGGTCAGGTCGGGCCGCCGGACCTTGCGGCCCGCCAGCTCCAGGCCCTCGAAGGCCTGCGGTGATGTGACCTCGTGCACGAGGTGCATGTCGACGTAGAGCAGCTCGGGCTCGCCCTCGGGACTGGCCACGACGTGACGGTCCCAGACCTTGTCAAAGAGGCGTCCGGTCACATTCATCTCGAATCAGCTCGCAGGGCGCGGCCCTGACTATCCTGCCTGACTGTCCCACATCTTGATTGTCTCAAATAATGAGATAGCCTACTCACGATATGAGCACTCTACGGGAAGGCGCGCCCGCGGGCAAGCGGACCACCGGAGTCGGCGTGCTGGACCGCTCGGTGGCCCTGCTGGACCTGCTGGCCGACGGGCCCCGCTCGCTGCGATGGCTCGCGGACGCCAGCGGGCTGCCCCGGCCGACGGCGCACCGGCTGCTCGTCGCCCTCGAGGCGCACGGCCTGACGGCCAGGGACCAGGCCGGCGCGTTCCGGCTGGGACCGCGGCTGACCGAGCTGGCCGCCAGGGCGGACCCGGCACTGGAACTCGCGTCACTGGCCGGCGACGTGCTGGCCCGGCTGCACGACGCCACCGGCGAGAGCGTGCAGCTGTACGTCCGCTCGGGCGACCGCAGGCTGTGCATCGCCGCCCGCGACGCCGGGGCGGGCCTGCGCGACAGCGTGCCGGTGGGCGCGCTGCTGCCGCTAGGTGTCGGATCCGGCGGCAAGGTCCTGCTGGCCTGGTCGGCGGACGCGGCCGGCTTCCCGTCCGTCCCGATCGCCGAGCTGGCCGCGGTACGCGAGCGCGGCTGGGCGGCCAGCGTGGCCGAGCGCGAGCCGGGCGTGGCCAGCGTGAGCGCGCCCGTGCTCCGCGCCGCCCGGCCGGCCAGCGGCACGGCTGGGCCGGCCAGCGCCTCCCCCGCCACCGCCGCCGACCCCGCCGCTGGCCCGTCAGCGGCCGCCGCCGGGCCGCGGACCGCCGCCGCGCTGCTCGGCGCCATCTGCGTGTCCGGGCCCGCCAGCCGGCTCGGCCAGGCGCCGGGGCGGCGGCTGGCCCCGCTGGTAGTCGCCGCCGCCGCCGAGCTGGCCGCGCTGGCCAGCTAACCCGGCGGGCAGCGCCTGACCCTGACACGGTGTGAGGCTGCCGGATCGGAGGCGTCATGTTCAGCATCGGAGACTTCGCCAGGCACGGCCAGGTGCCGGTGCGCATGCTGCGGCTAGCAGAGCGGGTGGATCCAGCCGTACGGGTCGGGGCGGCGGCCCGTCTGGATGCCGACGAGCTCCGCCCGCAGCCGCTTGGTCACCGGGCCCGCCTCGCCGTTGCCGACGACCCACTCGGTGTCGGCCCCGCGCACCGCGGCGACCGGGGTGATGACCGCAGCGGTGCCGCAGGCGAAGACCTCGGTGATCTCCCCGGACTCGCAGCCAGCCCGCCACTCATCCACCGAGATCTTGCCCTCGTGAGCCGGGATGCCAAGGTCCGGGCTGAGCTTCAGCAGCGAGTCCCTGGTGATGCCGAGCAGCATGGAGCCAGTCGGAGCCGGGGTCATGATCCGCGCCTCCGAGCCCGACCCGTAGACGAAGAAGAGGTTCATCCCGCCCATCTCCTCCACCATCCGGTGCTCGGCGGCGTCGAGCCAGACCACCTGATCACAGCCGTGGTCGACGGCCTGCTGCTGGCCGGCGAAGGCGGCCGCGTAGTTGCCGCCGCACTTGGCCTCGCCGGTGCCGCCGGGGGCCGCGCGGGTGTAGTCAGGCGACAGCCAGACGGAGACCGGCCTCGCTCCCCCGCTGAAGTACCCGGCCACCGGCGAGGCGATGAGCGTGAACAGGTACGACGACGACGGCTTGTTCACGCCGAGCCCGATCTGCGTCGCGATCATGAACGGCCGCAGGTACAGGCTGTGCCCCTCGGCGGCCGGCACCCAGGCCCGGTCCCGGGCGACCAGCAGCTCGATCGCCCGCACGAACGCCTCCTCCGGCAGCTCCGGCATCGCCAGCCGGACCGCGGACCGGTTGAACCTCGCCGCATTCGCCTGCGGCCGGAAAGCGACGATCCGGCCGTCCGGCTGGGCATAGGCCTTGAGCCCCTCGAAGATCTCCTGGCCGTAGTGGAGAACTGACGCGGCCGGGTCAAGAGTGATCGGCCCGTACGGCTCGATCCTGCCGTCATGCCAGCCGCGCTCAGTGGTCCACCGGATCGTGGCCATGTGCTCAGTGAATACGCCGCCGAAGCCGGGATCGGCCATGATCTGCTCCCGCTCAGCCGCAGACAGCGCGGCCGGGCGGGGACGGATCTCGAAGGTGATCTCAGCAAGCGGGCCAGCGGTCATCGTGGGTTCCTCTGCTCTTTCTCCGGCAGGTACGGCGGTTGTGTCGGTCTGGTCGGTATCGGCGGTACCCGGCTGGCTGGGCGTTATCCGAGGAGGCAGCTGCCGGTGGCCGGCTCCTACGGCTGACCGGGAGGAGCCGCGTCGCCGCCGTTGTCGCGGCGGTCGAGCGCCGCCTGCACGGCCTGCTGGGCCCGGCTGCCGTCGTCGCCGTCGGCGGGCAGGTCCGGGGCGGTGGTATCAGTCATGGCAGTCATAACAGTCTCCTGACGCAGACGTCCGTTGGCTTGTCAGGGCGGGCCAGCTCGGGCGATGCCGTGGCCTCGGGCTGCGCCGACTGGCGCCGGGCCCCGCGAACGACCCCGCCGGGAGCACTCAGGCGATGGACCTGCTCAGGTACTCAGACCGGGTAAGGCGTGGGGGGCGGAGAGCCCGGAGGCGGAACGGCCAGCACCTCAACCCGTAGCGGGTCGCTGGCCTGCCCTGATCAGGCCCCGCTACGGCTACTAAGGATGAGTACGAAGCGCCGCATGATGTACGCATCGTAGCCGATATCAGCGCCGCGTGTCTTGCTAGGACGTCCAACAAAATTGGCCCGGCGCCGAAATCTCACCGCCCGGCTCAGCTAGCCGACCATCGCCGGCCGCGTGTCGAAGCCGCTCGGCACCACGGCCGTCCGCGGGGCCGCAGCCTGCCGTGCCGCGGTTATGGTTCCGGGCATGACAGACGACGCGGGACAGGACCCCGGCACTGGCGGGCCGGCGCCGGGCTGGGCGTGGGACGAGGCGGAGATCCGGCGGGTCGGGTACCAGGTCGTGGATGCCATCGCCGCGCACCTGACCGGCATCGCCGCGCGACCGGTTTTCCGCCCCTTCCCGGCGGAGCTGGCCGGGAGCCTGGCGCAGGCGGAGCTCCCGGCCGCCGGCACCGCCGCTGACCAGCTGCTGGCCGAGGCTGGCGATCTCGTGCTCGGCTACCCGCTCGGCAACGGGCATCCGCGGTTCTGGGCCTGGGTGAACTCGCCTCCGCACGTGCTCGGCGTGCTCGCTGACGCGCTGGCCGCCGCGGCCAACCCGAGCGTGGCCGGCGGCAACCACGCCGCCGTGCACATCGAGCACGCCGTCGTGCGCTGGTTCTGCGAGCTGGCCGGGCTGCCGGATACCGCGGCCGGGCTGATGACCAGCGGCGGCTCGATGGCCACCCTGACCGCGCTCGCGATAGCCAGGGACCAGGCCGTGCGCCGGGCCGGCGGCGACGTGCGCGCCAGCGGGCTGGCCGGGCTGGCCGGCCCGGCCGCGGGAACCGGCCGCCTCCGGCTGTATCTCACCGCCGAGGCGCACAGCTGCGCCCGCAAGGCGGCCGAGCTGCTCGGCCTCGGCGCCGGCAGCATCACCGTGATCGGGTCGGATGAGGGAGACCGGATGCGGCCGGACCTGCTGGACGAGCAGCTGCGCCGCGACGGCGCGGCCGGGCTGGTCCCGCTGGCCGTGGTGGCGAGCGCGGGCACGGTCAACACCGGAGCGATCGACCCCATCGCCGGCATCGCCGACGCCTGCGCCCGGCATGGCACCTGGCTGCACATCGACGGTGCCTACGGCGGGCCGGCCGTGCTGCTGCTGGAGCAGTTCGCCGCCACCAGGGCCGCGCTCGGGCGGGCCGACAGCATCGCGATCGACCCGCACAAGTGGCTGTACGCGCCGGTCGACGCGGGGCTGGTGCTGCTGCGCGACTGCAGCCAGGCCAGGGACGCGTTCAGCCTGGTGCCGCCGTACCTGCGGACAGCCGGGGATGCCGGTGGCGTCACCGGGCCGGTGTGGTTCAGCGAGCTCGGCTTCGAGCAGACCCGCCCGCTGCGCGCGCTGAAGGTATGGCTGCTGCTGCGGCACCTCGGCCTGGACGGCTACCGGCAGCTGATCGCGCACGACCTGCGGATGGCACGCCTGCTGGCGGAGCAGGTCGGCGCCGCCGACGACCTGGAGCTGCTCGCCGCGGGGCTGAGCGTCTGCTGCTTCCGGGCCCGGCCGGCCGGCGTCCCGGCGGCCCGGCTGGACCAGCTCAACCAGGACCTGGTGACCCGGCTCCAGCTCGGCGGCCGGGTGTTCCTGGCCGGGACGACCGTGCGCGGCAGCTATGCGCTGCGGGCCTGCATCGTCAACCCCGGCACCGGGCCGGGCGACCTGCGGGTCGCGCTGGCCGCGATCCGCGCCGAGGTGGCGGAGCTGACCCGCTAGCGGCCGCGCGGCTGCCACGCCGGAACTGCCACCGCGGCTGACAGGGCGGAGCTGCCATGACGGGCAGGAGATACTTTGGTCACGGTCGCCGAGCAGGCAGGACGGCGGCCGCCCCGAGCCCAGCCAGGAGCACGTGAATGAGCACACCGACCGCTGAGCCAGCCGTCAGCGGCCCCGACCTCGCTGTCCTGGACGAGATCCAGCAGCGGGTGCTGTGGCTGGCCGCGCGCATCGTGGACGCCGCGAACCACGACCGGGAGACGGGCGACGGCGTCAAGGTGGGCGGTCACCAGGCGTCCAGCGCCAGCCTGGTCACGGTGATGACCGCGCTGTACTTCGCGCACCTGGATGCCGCCGACAAGGTCAGCGTCAAGCCGCACGCATCCCCGGTCTTCCACGCGATCCAGTACCTGCTCGGCAACCTGGACCGGGCTTACCTGCCGAGGCTGCGCGCGTTCGGCGGCCTGCAGTCGTATCCGAGCCGGACCAAGGACCCCGACGTCGTCGACTTCTCGACCGGCTCGGTCGGCCTCGGCGCCGCGGCGCCGCTGTTCGCCGCCGCCACCCGGCGCTACGTGGACGCGCACTTCGGGGCCAGGCCGCGGAGCCGGTTCGTGGCCCTGATCGGTGACGCCGAGCTGGACGAGGGCAACATCTGGGAGGCCATCGCCGACCCGGCCACCGATGGCCTCGGCGACGTGCTGTGGATCGTCGACGTGAACCGCCAGTCGCTTGACCGGGTGGTGCCCGGCGTCCGGATCGCGCAGTGGGAGCAGCAGTTCACCGCGGCCGGCTGGCACGTCGTCGAGGCCAAGTACGGCCAGCAGCTGCAGGAGGCGTTCGCCCGGCCGGGCGGGGACGAGCTCCGCGGCTGGATCGACGCGATGCCCAACGAGCACTACCAGTCGCTGTTCGGCCTGGATGCCGCCGCCGTCCGGGAGCGGTTCCTGGACGGCGCGCCGGCCGGCCTCACCGGGTTCTGCGCGGCGATCCCCGACGAGGAGCTGGCCAGCCTGGTCACCGACCTGGCCGGGCATGACCTCGGCTCGCTGCTGGCCGCGTTCGCCGAGTGCGACCAGGAGAAGGACCGGCCCAGCGTGATCTTCGCCTACACGGTCAAGGGCTGGGGCCTGCCGATGGCCGGCAACCCGCGTAACCACTCGGCGCTGCTCAGCACCGAGCAGATCGGCCAGATGCGCGAGCAGCAGGGGCTGACGCCGGCCACCGAGTGGGATCGGCTCGACCCGATGACGCCGGCCGGGCAGTGGGCCGCCGCCCGCCGTGAGCACCTGGCCCGGCTACCGCGCTCCAGTGCGCCGACGGTATCCGTTCCGGAATCTACCGGGCTGCGGGCCGGGCGCCCGATCTCGACGCAGGAGGCGTTCGGCCGGATCCTGGTCGATCTGTCCCGCTCCGATGCCGTCGCGCCGTACCTGGTGACCACGGCCCCGGACGTGGCGACCTCGACCAACCTGGCTGGCTTCATCAACCGGATGGGCGTGTTCAGCCCGGAGGCCCGGCGGTCCTGGAGCGAGGACTTCGTGCTGAAGTGGGCGGAGGGCCCGCAGGGACAGCACATCGAGCTCGGCATCAGCGAGATGAACCTGTTCCTGCTGCTCGGCCAGCTCGGGCTGGCCTGGGACCTGTCCGACCAGCCGCTGCTGCCGGTCGGGACCGTGTATGACCCGTTCGTGCTGCGCGGGCTCGACGCCTTCATCTACTCGGCCTACTCCGGCGCGCGGTTCGTCATCGCGGGCACGCCGTCGGGCGTGACGCTGGCCCCGGAGGGCGGCGCGCACCAGTCGACGATCACGGCGTCAGTCGGCCTGGAACTGCCCAGCGTGACCTTCATCGAGCCCGCCTACGCCACGGCGCTGGACTGGCTGCTGTGCGGCGCGCTGCAGTCCATCGCGGCGCAGAACGCCAGCCCGCAGGCCGCGCCGCCGCTCGAGACCGGCTCGTACTACCTCCGGCTGACCACCCGCTCCATCGACCAGCAGCCGTTCCAGGCCGCACGCGAGCGGCTCGGCGACGCCATCCTGCGCCGCCAGGTGCTGGCCGGCGGGTACCGGCTGGTCGACGCCTCCGATGCCGTCGCCCAGGGCGCCCCGCCGGTCTTCCTGGTCGGCTCGGGCGCGGTGCTGCCCGAGGTCCTCGCCGCGGCCGCCGAGCTGGCCGACGAGGGCATCGCCGCCAGCGTCATCGACGTCACCTCGGCGGACCGGCTGTACCGGGCCTGGCAGCGCACGCTGCGCCAGGGCGTGCGCACCGCGACCACGCCATCGGTGCCCGGCGCGCTGCGCAGCATCTTCCTCGGCGCCGAGCAGGGCCAGATGGCGGCCCGCGCTCCCATCGTGACCGTGCACGACGCCGCCTCGCACACGATGAGCTGGCTCGGCTCGGCACTCGGCGTGCCGGCCGTCAGCCTCGGCGTGGACAGCTTCGGCCAGTCCGGCTCGGTCGCGGACCTGTACCGGGCGCACGACCTGGACCCGGGCTCGATCGTCAACGCCGCGCTGGCGGCCCTCTCGCTCCGCTAGCGCTGGCGGCTTCGCCGGCATGCCACCGGATTCCAGAACGGTCATGACCGCCGGCGGCCAGCAGGACCCGGGCGGTGCTGGCGGGCCTGTTCCTGGCCGTCGACCTGGTGCTGTGGAATCACGCGATCGCCGACGTCGGCGCGGGAATCGCCACCGTTCTCGGCAACCTGCAGGTGCTGTTCGTGGCCCTGATCGCCTGGGCGCTGGTGCGGGAGCGGCCGGATCGCAGGTTCCTGGCCATGCTGATCACCTCGGCACTGCCGAGGCTGCCGGCGGCGTTCTCGTCCCTGCTGCTGCTCCTGCAGCCGGCGGCCAGCTTGCTGCTGGCGGCGGGCCGTTCTGGGCCAGCGGCCCGGGCTGCTCCAGCTGGTCGGCGCCGCCGTCATCTGCGCCGGTGTCCTCGCCGTCGGCAGGACCAGCGGCGCGCGCGGCGATCCGGCTGTCGCTGCTGCTCCCGCGGCGGCGGCCATGGCTGACCCGCCGCCCGCTGCCGGGCATCCGCCGTGCACGGAGCCGGGGGCCGGATAGGCGATCATCTCCCGTCGGCCCGCCATGGCTCCCGGCAGCGCAGCCGGGACCGTGACTCGCCGGCGGATGCCCGGCCGCCGCGGGCCGCGGGCCGCGGGGCGCGGGGCGGCTCGCAGGATTCCCGGTCAGGCCTGGCTTGGCTCGGGGCCGGGCACGGCGAGCCAGATATCGGCGACCTGCCGGGCGACGGACGCGGCCTGCTCATAACCGGCCCGCGCGGCGGCCGCCCGGCGGGCCGGGTCGAGCACATTGCGGCCGATGGCGTCGGCAGCGGCCGCGTCCGGCTCGATCATCAGCACCCTGGCCCCCGCCTGCTTCAGGTCGCTCAGCTGGCTCGCAACGCCGGGCAGGCGGCCGATGCCGTAGGTCAGCGGCGCGATGACCAGGACCCGCCCGTAGCCTGCCGCCAGGTCAGCGTTGGTGCCCGAGCGCATGCCGCCGTCCATGAAACGGCGGCCGCCGATGGTGACCGGCGGCCAGACGCCGGGCACGGCGCAGCTGGCGCTGACGGCGTCGACCAGCCCGACCCCGCTGCCCGAGTCGAACACCGTGAACTCCCCCGACCTCGCATCGACCGCGGTGACCCGGAGCGGGACGTCCGGCCACTCGTGCGACGGCAGCCGGGCCGCGATCACCGCCCGCCGATCCGCCTCCGGCATGGTCCTGACCGCCAGCGCCATCCGGCCGAGCCTCTTCCTGGCCCGGACCGGGTTCCGCGAGGCAATCATCGCCCAGGCCATCCTGGTACCGCTCAGCAGCCCGATCCGCTCGGCGCTTTCCCCGGCGGGCGGAGCGAGCTGGGCCTGATAGCTGGCCGCCAGCTGCCCGGACGTGATCAGCGCGCCCGCTACCGCGCCCGCCGAGGTCCCGATTGTCAGGTCGGCGCTGGTCAGGTCCACGCCGTCGGTGGCGAGCCCGGCTAGCAGGCCAAGTTCCCACGCAACTCCGGTGATCCCCCCTGCGCCCAGCACGAGCGCCCGCTCCTGCATCGTCATCCGCCCATCATCTGACAGCGCCCGCCGCTATCTCGCGGTGGCTGCGGCGGCCGGCTGCGGCGGCCGGACGGACGGACGGACGGACGGACGAGCGGTTTAGTCCGAGTAGGCGGACCGTGGTCTGCGCGGTCGCGTCCGGGCACGCTAGTCCCGGACGAGCGCGGCCAGGCACTCCACGTGATGGGTCATCGGGAAGGCGTCGAATCCGCGCAGCCCTTCCAGCCGCCATCCGGCGCTGACCAGCAGGCCCAGGTCGCGCGCCAGGGTGGCCGGGTCGCAGGACACGTAGGCGAGCCGCCGCAGCGTGCTGCGGCCATCGGGGCCATCTGAGATGGCCCCGATGACGGCGGGCGATGCGCCCTGCCTGGGCGGGTCGAGCACGGCCAGGGAGGCGCCGGCCAGCCCGGTCCGGCCGAGTACCTCGGCCACGTCGCCCCGGTGCACGCGCGCCCACGGCGCCTGGCGCAGGTTGCGCCGGGCGTCGCGGGCCGCGGCGGCATCTGACTCGACGGCCAGCACGGCTCCGCCCGGGCCGACCGCCTCGGCCAGCACCCCGGCGAACAGGCCGGCGCCGCAGTACAGGTCCAGTGCCCGGTCCCCCCGACGAGGCCGGAGCGAGCCGAGTACCGCGGCGGCGAGCGTGTCGGCCGCGCCAGGGTGCACCTGCCAGAAACCCTGCAGGCTGACCTGCCAGTCCCGGCCGGCCGCCCGCCGGGTCAGGTAGCCGCGACCGCGCAGGCTGGAGCGCTTGCCGGACCGCGTCACCGACTGGACCGCGTCCGCCGTCAGGGCCGGCAGGGGCTGGCGGCCGCGGCCGGACTCGATCCGGACTACGCCCAGCTCGCCCGTGGCCGGCACCGCTGTGACCTGCACGGCCGCCGATCCCGGCCAGTGCTGACCGGTGACGCCGGCCGCGTTGACCAGCGGATGAGCAATGGGGCACTCGCCGATCTCCACGATCTCGTGCGAGCGATGCCTGCGCAGCCCGGCCGCACCGCCGGCGGCAACGGCATAGCTGACCCTGGTGCGCCAGCCGAGCCCCGCGGCGTCGCCGGGCACCGCTTCCACCGTGACGGGCCAGTCGATGCCGCCGATCCTGGCCAGCTGCTGCCGGATCACGGCGGCCTTGAGCGCGCGCTGAGCCGGCAGGCTCGCGTGCTGCCAGTCACAGCCGCCGCAGCCGCCTGGCCGGGCATGCGAGCACGGCGGCTGCACCCGGTCCGCGGCCGGCTGCAGGACCTGCACGGCGTCAGCCCGGGCGAACCTGGCCGTGACCTGTGTCACAACGGCGCGCACCTGCTCGCCCGGCAGCGCATGGCGGACGAACACCACCCGGCCGCCGCCGTCGCCCCGGCCGCCGCCGTCGCC
>Ga0187858_10001353_pt1 | contig 27501 bp, 18 predicted proteins | sample June2016WEW_8_15_FD_133015 | JGI IMG/M metagenome (GOLD analysis project Ga0187858, IMG submission 133015) | Peatland microbial communities from SPRUCE experiment site at the Marcell Experimental Forest, Minnesota, USA - June2016WEW_8_150 | ecosystem: Environmental > Terrestrial > Soil >...
GAATTGGCGAAGCGAAAATAGAGGATATTCATGATCGCTTCCTTCCCCAGGAAGTGATCGATGCGAAAAATGGAATCTTCCGGAAACACACTTTGCGCGATGCGGTTGAGTTCCCGCGCGGAGGCCAAGTCGCGTCCGAACGGCTTTTCGACAATGACGCGCGCATGCCTGGCCAAATTCGAGGCACCGAGCCCTTTGATGACGATTTCGAAGAGCGACGGCGGGATAGCGAGGTAGTGCGCCGGGCGCCGCGCGGTATCCAGCGCCCTTTTGATCGCCGCGAAGGTGTTCGGGTCTTCATAATCGCCGCTCACATACCTGAACAGCGACAGCAGATGCCCTAGGGCTTGCCGGTTATCGACCCCGCCCGATCGTTCTATGCTGTCCGTCACGCGTCGATGCAGACGCGGCAGACTCCATTTAGGGAGAGCGACGCCGATTACCGGGACTTTGAGGTTCCCTCGTTTCACCATGGCATAGAGCGCAGGGAAGATCATCTTGTGGGCGAGGTCGCCCGTCACGCCGAAGAGCACCAGCGCGTCTGAACGGGAAGGGGTCATTTAATATCTCCGTGCCCGGCGGCATCTACTTCGCGGCCACCGAACTGGGTGATGCCGGAATCGAAGATCGCAAGTGGCATCAATTGTATTATCGCGGTTCGAGTCGCCCGGCGCTCGCCATCTTTCTCGATATTCGACCGCATCGCGCGCACTTCCCACGGCCCCGGAAACCTCCTCCACTCTTCGTCCGCGACCTTCACCAAATTCCTTGACTGCGGTAGGCCCCCAATAGCCACCCACCTTAATTAGAAAGGGATAGCGGTCATTATGAAACTCGCTGAAATCGCGTGCGTATTACTCGAGGTTCACGCTACGACCTACTGATACGCTTCAGGGATCCCCTCTGTCTTGTACGGCTTTGCACACCCGCACCGGCGGTCCAAGAGCAGCGCACTAAGGAATCAGTTCGAAGGCCGTGCTTGGGCTACCGTAAGTGGTGCCGTACAGTGTCCCGCTCGTGCCGATCGCCAGAGGGCTGGGCCAGTCCCCGTTCGTAGTGCCGTTGAAGGCGAAGAGAGGCTTCCAGGTCCACGCGGTGCCTCTCGGAGGCGGCGGCGTCAAAGAGAAGATTGTCCCGCCGTTCGGATTTCCGCCCCCTATTGTGGCGCCGTAGAGTACTAGGCCGCTGCCGATCGCCAGCCTTCCTTGGGGATTCCAACCGTCACTCCCTCCGGTAAAGCTATACAGCACCTCCTCAGTCCAGTAAGGCGGCGTCAACGAGAAGACCGTGCCACATCCATTTGAGCAAGCCGTCCCCGTTCCGCCGGACGACGTAGTCCCGTACAGCACCCCCTTGCTGTCGATGGTCAGGTCTGTGTAGGGACCTATCCCGTCGCCCTTACCCTTGAAGTTATAAAGAGTGAAGATCGTCCAAGGGCCCACGCCGGACGCAGGCGGGGTAAGCGAGTAAACCGTGCCAGCGGCATAGGTGCCACCTCTGTAGGTGGTGCCGTACAGAACCCCGCCCTCGCCGATCACCACGCCTCCATAAGGCGACGATGGGTCGAGGCCGTAGTCACCGTCGGAGAAGCTGCAGAGAATGGTTTCGGTCCACGTTCCTCCGGGGGAAGAAGGCGGAGTCAGTTCGTAGACAGAGCCGCAGCACTCATAACCGAGGCTGTCTCCCCCGGCCACGGTCGTGCCGAAGAGGTTCCCGTTCTCGTCGATCGCCACACCGGCCCAAGGCACGGCGCCATCCGAGGCGCTGCCGCCGGCGAAACTATGCAGCACGGTTTCCGACCAGGCGCCGCCGGCAACGGCGGGCGGGGTCAATGAGAAGACCGTTCCTTGATACAGTGCACCGCCGGCGTAGGTGGTCCCATAAAGCACTCCGCCCTTGCCGGTCGTCACACCCGACATGGGGCCAATGGGGCCGGTGCTCCCAAACTCAAAGATCTCCTGTTCGGTCCACGCGCCGCCGGGCGATGCAGGCGGGGTCAACGAGAACACCGTGCCGCTACCGTTAGCTCCGCCATCATATGTGGTGCCGTACAGCACCCCTCCTGGGCCGATCGCCACGCCTCCATAGGGGCTGGGGAGCGATCCATTGAAGCGGTACAGCGTCTTCGGCTTCTGCGCCGATGCTTGAACCGGGGCATAAACAAACAGGAGTAGAGCCATCCCCAGCGTTCTGCATGCGATTCCAGGCTTTTGAAGTTTGCGCATGGTTGCCTCCATTATCTACTCCACGGTGAACGGACCAGTTCCGGTAGCGTAGGTGTAGTAGCCCAGTCCGATCACGCCGTTAGCACCCGGGGTCGCGCCCGATGGCACCGCGAACTGGAGAGCCGCGCTACCGCTAAAGGTGCCGTAAACATCCGCATATACGGTACCCAGGTACGTGCGGGGGTTGTCCCAGAAAAGCCTAACGGTCTCGAACGGACCATAGCCGAACCCCGCGACCGTGGCCGTATTACCGGCCGCGCCCGAATTCGGAGTCAGCATCAGGTGCGGTTCCATCGTAAAGCTGGCCGCTCCCAGCTTCCCGCTGGTCTGCCCCTTGGCTAGAAAAATCCGCGGATTGCCGTAGGCATAAAACCACTCCGGCGCCAGAGCCGAGGCTGTAAGCGAACCGCTGGCATCCGCGACCGCGGTGGCCAGCACTTTGGATCCCACGCCGCTCGAATAGATCTGGACGCTCTCGTTGGGCGCGAACCCGCTGCCCACAAAATCGAGGGTCTCGTGGTAATAGCCCTGGGCTGGGGTCACACTTAGGTTTGCGGTAACAAAAACGACCTCGCCGATCATGCCGGGGGTATACACGCCGCCATACCCTGTGATGGCGCTAAACCACAACTCGCCATCGGGTCCCTGCGCGATATAGTTCACGCCGTTAGGCTGGGGCACCAGGTAAGTGGTGACCGTCCCACTGGTGGTAATTCGCCCAATGGTGCCCATCCTGGATTCGGTAAACCAGACGGCGCCATCGGGCCCCGCGGTGATGCCTTGCGGCCCGCTGTTATAGGTCACAGGGTATTCGGTAATTACCCCGTCGGTCGTGATGCGCCCGATGTTGTCCGCCAAATACTCGGTAAACCAGACCGCCCCATCCGGCCCTGCGGCGATGCAACAGGACATGCCGCTATTGGCTGTCGGCACCGGATACTCGGTGACCACGCCCGCGGGGGTTATACGCCCGATGTTGTTGGCGTACGCTTCGATGAACCACACCGCGCCGTCCGGCCCCCTGGCGATGCTAAAGAGACCGGCCCCTGGGCTGGGAACCGGAAACTCGGTCACCACGCCGGCGGTGGTCATGCGCCCGATCTCATTGGTGCCGTAGTCGGTGAACCACAGCGCGCCATCCGATCCCGCGGCGATGTACTGGGGATAGCTGTTGGGGTTGGGCAGCGGAAATTGCGTTACTGCTCCGGCGCCGGTCATCCGTCCGATCTTCTGGCCGTTCGCTTCGATAAACCATATCGCATCGTCCGGACCCGTTGTGAACCCGCCAACATCCCACCCTGTGTTTGTCGAAAATAGCGTGATCTGCCCTGCCGGGGTGATCCGCCCGATGTCGCCTCCATCGATAAACCAAACCGCGCCATCCGGGCCGGGAATCATGTCGGTGACGTAGCTGATAGAGTCGGGCATGGCGTATTCGCCGATCGCCACCTGTTGCGCCAGCGAAATTGCCGGCAAAGCTAAAGGCAGGGTCAAGAGCAATGCTGCTGGAATCTTCATCAGTCCCGCTCCTTCGATCCACGCAGCTTATCATGCCCTATAGCCACGGACCCGGCAAACTGGTACCAATTCGCGGAACATGGTACTGCCTCCGCGAGGGACGCTATTCCGCTTCCGGGCTTCTCATTCTCAGCCGAAAAGCTCCAGGAGCTATTGCCGGTAAGGCTCGGCTTTCTCCGGACGCTGCAATTCTGGCGCGGTGCGGTCTTGAGCGGCTGGCCCGAATCTGTGGCGCGGTTCGGCTCTCAGAAATCAGCTTTGCTCCGGCGCGCCAGTTCGGTGCTCCTTGACACACGAGCCTCCATTGTTCAAACTCCACGGTGTCTTCATGATGCCGCTCACGCTATGTTGCTCGCCTTCTAACGATTCGCGCTGTCGCGCGTCTAACGTCGCACCAACCTTATGGGCTTCCGTTACGGCCTGCGCATGCTGGCACGCAATCCGGTGTTTACCGCCGCCGCCATTCTCTGCCTGGGGCTCGGCACGGGCGCAACCACCGCCATTTTCAGCGTGGTTAACGCGGTGCTCCTGCGGCCGCTTCCCTACGCCCACGCGAACCGTCTGATCCGTGTGTTCACTGAGTTCCCCACGCAGGTCTCCAGCACTTACCCATCGGGCTTCCGGCACTTCTGGCTGTCTCCACCCGAGTACTTCGATCTGAAACGCGATGGCCAATCGTGGGAGATGTTCGAGGGCTGGGTGAATGGTCCGGCCAACATCGCTGGCCGCGACGAACCGGTACGCGCCACGGTCTCCTATGTGACGGGTGGCCTGCTCGAAATGCTCGGCGGGCGTCCGGCACTCGGCCGCCTCCTCTCCCCGGATGACGATATCCCCAATGCACCCGGCACCGCCGTCCTTTCTTACGATCTCTGGCAGCGCGCCTTTGGCGGCGACCCCCACGTTCTCAACCGCGATATCCGGCTCAATGGCGGCGCCTGCACGATAGTTGGCGTGATGCCGCGCGGGTTCAATTTTCCGCCTGGAGAGGTCAATCCGTCCGAGCTATGGTCGACCCTCCAACTCGATCCCGCACAACCAGGCAACCGTGGCAGCCATTATCTCTCCATCTTGGCCCGCCTCCGTCCCGGCGTTTCCATGGCGCAGGCCCAGTCTGAAATGCACCGTTATGAAATTCATTCCAGCCAGATCTTGACGCGCCAACAACATCCGTTCGATCCCGTCCAGCATCCGATCGTGCTCGCGGGCTTCCAGGACGAGATCGTACATTCCGCGCGCCCGGCGATGCTGGTGCTGCTGGGTGCGGTGGCGTTCGTGCTGCTGATCGCCTGCGTGAACGTCGCCAACCTGTTGCTGGCCCGTTCCGAAGCCCGGCGCCGTGAGATCGCCGTACGCGCCGCTATCGGCGCGAGCCTGGGCAACCTGCTCCGCCAGTTCGTCGCGGAAGGGATCCTGCTGTCGGCCGCTGGCGGGTTCCTCGGCGTGCTCCTGGCGTTGGCTGGTCTGCGCCTGTTGGCAGCCAGCAATGCCGGCAACATCCCGCGCGCGGACGAGATCGGTATCGACTGGCGTGTGCTGTTGTTCGCGCTGGTGCTGGCGCTCGCCACGGGAGTGGTATTCGGCCTGGCGCCGATTCTCCATGTGCGCCCCGCAGGCTTGCTCGAGATCCTCAAATCCGCAGCCGGCCGCGCCACCAACTCCGCGGCGGCCAACCGTTTCCGCGCAGTCCTGGTGGGTTCCGAGCTGGCTCTGGCGCTGGTCCTACTAATCGGCTCGGGTCTCATGGTGAAAGCGTTCTGGAAATTGCAGGAGGTGAACTCCGGTCTCACCCCGGAACGGCTGCTCACCTTACAGGTCTCGCTACCCGCCTCGAGCTACAGTACTGAGGCACAGGCCCATGGTTTCTGGGCTGCGCTCCTGTCGCGTGTGAATGCGCTTCCCGGCGTTGAATCCGCCTCGCTGGCTGCCGGCCTCCCGCCCGTTCGCAGAATCAACGCGAATACTACTCCGATGGAAGGCGTACCGAACGGTCCCGACGGCTTCCCGCCCACCATCGATTACTGGAACTTCGTGGACTCCAGCTATTTCCGGACGGCCGGCGTCCGGCTGCTTGAGGGGCGTCTCCTGAACTCCGGCGACGGGCGGCGCGCGCCACCCGTGGCGGTCATCAACCAGACGATGGCGCGCGCCTTCTGGCTCCGCGAAAGCGCCATCGGCCACCGCGTCAAGACCGAATCTGATGGCGGGGCGCAATGGCACACCATCGTAGGCGTGGTTGCCGACGTCAAGAACAACGGCCTCGATCAGCCGAGCGGTACCGAACTCTACATTCCTTATCAGCAGAAGTCCACCGTTCCGACGGTCACGAATAATTTCGTTCCCAGTGCCTCTCTACTCATCCGCACCAAAGGCGACCCCATGTCGCTGGCAAACCCGGTGCGGGCACAGGTTCGCGCGCTCGATCCCACCATCCCCATCTCGGGTCTCCGCACCATGGAGGAGACGATGTCGAGGGCCGTTTCGCGGCCGCGATTTCTCACAGTGGTGATGACGCTGTTTTCCTCCCTGTCGCTGATATTAGCGGCGCTGGGAATCTACGGCGTCATCTCCTATGCCGTGGCGCAACGGACGGCCGAGATCGGCATCCGCATGGCTCTGGGCGCACAAACCGGACATGTGCTGCGGCTGGTCTGCGCGAGCGGTTTGCGTATTGCGCTCGCCGGAATCGCGGCCGGTGCGTTGGGCGCCTTCGCCCTCACCCGCTTTCTTTCCGGCCTGCTGTTTGGGGTCAGTTCGCTCGATACAGCCACGTTCCTGGCGATGGCTGGCGTGCTGGCGGCCGTTACACTGCTCGCGTGTTACATACCCGCGCGCCGCGCCAGCAGGATCGACCCCACGATCGCACTGCGCTATGAATGACCGATTTTATATGGTGCCGCTCGCGCCAATAACAATGGTGGGCTGGTTTCCACCTACGTTCTGAGATTCCCGTGATTGAAATGCCAAACTTCTACATTCTGACAGGGGCGCCGGGAAGCGGAAAATCAACCATATTGCGGGAACTAAAGGCCGGAAACCTGACCGTGATTGACGAACCTGCCCGGGAAATATTGTCCGAACAAAGAAGCTTCAAGGGGAACGGAGTGCCGGAAACGAATCCGGACCTCTTCACCGAACTAATGCTATCGCGAGCCGTTCAGCAGTTTAAACAATTTCAGGATCATACCTCCCCAATTTTGTTCGATCGCGGCATCCCTGATATGATCGGGTATGCAGCTCTTTTCGGTATCGATCAAAAAGCTGCACAAAGCGCTGCCGTGACGTACAGATACAACCGAGTGGTATTTATAACCCCGCCATGGAAGGACATATACAAGACAGACGATGAGCGAAAAATGTCATTTGATCAGGCCCAAGCCTTCGGCAACGACCTTGTAGATATATATAGGGACTTTGGCTACGAAACGGTTACGGTACCCAAGGCTTCTCCTTCGGAAAGAGCCTTGTTTATACTAAACAGCATACGCACAGCGCGCACCCGCCCACTTGCGCCGCCTCCCCAAAACATGCATTATTAAAACTCATGCACACCAGACTCGTTACTCGATTCGCTTGTTGCCTGATTCCGGCCCTTCTCTTAGCCCAGCCGCCGAAGAAGAAGATCACGCGTGCGGCCGATGTCCCGCAGTTCCAATACTCCATCAGCGGGAAGGTCGAGGACCTTGTCCGCTCCGAACAGGCCTTCCGCCCGTTTGCGGCCCAGGTCAGGATAAATGTGGAGTCCGTGCTGCGCGATTATGAGATCGACGACGCAGCCACCAAACGCGGCCTGCTCGCTACGCTGGTTGCACTCGATATCCTCGAAGGCCACGACGATGCGGCCCGCCGGCGGCTGGACCAGATCAAAGCCCTCGAAGAGAAGCCCGCGGCTAAGGCCTTGAGCGGTTTGATCACACGCTCCATCCTCGATGCGCGGCGCGAATCCGGCGACCCCCATTCGCCCGCCTTCCGCAAGGCCGTCTACGCCGCGGTCATGCGCGCTCTCGACGGCCTGCCGTTCGATGTCGTGCAGAACGATCTGAAGTCCACCAAGGCCAGTGTCGAGATTGCGTCAGAAGCGCTCGTGGTTGGCCAGATACAGGCGAGCTTCGACCCGTGGAAAAGACCGGCGGGCTCAGTTCCGACCTGGCACACGCTCTGCCCAGCATACGACTAATGCTGGTTGAGAGAATCCCGCTGAAGGACACTCTGAACGAGGCGCTGAGCGTCTATCTCTCCGCGCACGCCAAGGAGAAGAAAGACATCTGGGCCGCACGCGAAGTCACGTTGGAGGCTGGCGAGAAATACCAGCCTGTCAACGTGGCCGTATGGGATAGCGGCGTCGACCTCGCCATATTCCGGGACCGCGTGCTGAAAAATTCCGAAGGCGAGCCGGCGGTTTTGGCTTACGACATCGAGAGCCGTAAGACCACTGGCAATCTGTATCCGCTCAACGCCGCACAATCGCAGCGCTATCCGGAAGCCAAGAAGGAAATGAAGGGGTTTTCCGATCTGCAAGCCAACGTGGAAAGCCCCGAATCCACCGAATTGAAGCAGGCCCTAGCCAAGCTCAAGCCGGATCAGGTGAAGCCCTTCATTGAAGAACTCTCCCTATACAGTGTGTACGCGCACGGCACGCATGTGGCGGGCATCCTAACAGCCGGCAATCCCTATGCGCGCCTGGTAGCCGGCCGCATTACCTTCGACTGGAAGATGATTCCCGACCCCTGCCCCTCGCGTGCACAAACAGACCGCGAGGCCGTAGCCGTTCGAGACTACGTGGACTTCTTCAAGAGGAACAATGTAAGGGTCGTGAACATGAGCTGGGGCGGTTCGGTCAAGGACTACGAAGATGGCATGGAGAAGTGCGCCATCGGCAAGGACATTGAGGAACGGAAAAGCACCGCCCGCGAATGGTTCGAAGTCGAGAAAAGCGCACTGGAAAAAGCAATGCTCTCCGCGCCGGAGATTCTCTTCGTGGCCGCCGCCGGCAACAGCAATGCCGATTCGAGCTTTGAGGAAGCCATCCCGGCCGCCCTGAAGGTCCCGAACCTGCTTACCGTAGGAGCGGTCGATAAGGCCGGCGACGAGGCCTCCTTCACCAGCTACGGTCCGACCGTGGTAGTGGATGCGAACGGCTACGAAGTGGAGAGCTACATCCCGGGCGGCGACCGCCTCAAGTTCTCGGGTACCTCCATGGCCTCACCCAACGTGGCTAATCTTGCGGCCAAGATCCTGGTGGTGAATCCGAAGCTTACCCCACCGCAAGTAATCGACATTATCCGTAAGACCGCCGAGAAAACGGCTGACGGCCGCCGCAACCTGATCGATCCGAAGAAAGCCATCTCCGCGGCCCAGGCCATGTGATGCCGCGGCGTCTCTACCGCCATAACTACACGCTCTGGCTTCCCTGGGCACAGAGGTTCCCGAAACGAGAAAAGCACGCGAAGCCCCGGCTGGGGCACTACCTTTGTCCAGGCTTCTAGGCTGCGGTATTCACCTAAACGCCACGCGGGGAAAATTGAAGACCGTCCCACCAAAGTTGGCCCCGCCAACCGCGGCTGTCCCACAGAAGTCCTCGCCGGTGGCGTAGACGAGCCCGTTGGGTTCATCGCCGTCCATGCACGGGTCGGGCAGGGAGGGGAAGCCGTATAGCGTAGCCGGCATGCCGCCCGCAAGACCCTAGCGGAAGCACACCGAGTTTACTCTCCAGTCGAACGCCGGACTCATGTCATGAGTCTTAATTGTGCAAACTTGAAAAAGTTCTCAAAGCTGGCGCAGGCCTCTGCACCTCTTCGCCCCGCGTTAGCGTTAACGGTTTGGTTCGACGGGCGCGCCGGTAGTCTCACTCTCGTATTTCGAATCCACCAACTCGCGGATCTTCCTCAGCATGGCGATTTCTTCCGGCGTGAAGTCCTCGGTTTCTGAATGCTCCAACAACAGTGGGGCTGATGCCATTTATCTTTCCCCCTGTGCGGCAGTGTAGCGCGATTGAATCTGCGGAGAAAGGCTATTCAGTACTGGCTATTCGTACTAGGTCCGCCGTATTGCAGTCAAGGGCCTCAACTCTGAAGCTACTAAGCCACCCGCCCCTCTGACGCCGTCCAACCTATGCGGCGATCCGGCCATTGCTGAAGCGGCTGCCGACACGGAGCGCGCCGGCAGCAAATCTACCGAGCCACTGAGCTTCGAACAGTAAGGGTTCCACGTTTGCTTCGCGAGCGCGCCATCGAAGGGCTCGCAGAGGCAGAAGCGCGGTTTTTATGCCCCGCCGCTGAGTGTGATATTTGGCACCATTGTGACGCTCTGGCACGGGTTGCGGAGGGGTGCCGGTCCTTCACAATTCGGATTTCTGCCTGTCGAGGTACAGCCGTAGGTGACTGAAGGCAGCCACTTCAGTCTGTCTCCGCCGGGCCCGATACCTCCGGCGGTCAAAGACATAATAGAGCGTCGGAGCCAGAATGGCACCCAAGGCCACTGATCCCAGCACAACTTTATTGCCACTATAGGCGGCCAGAAAGAGGATGACCGCCGCGCTTATCAAAAGCAACAGCTCAGTCGGTGTCAGCCACGCTCGGCGTGGCTGTTCGGTAGATTGGTGGTTTGAAGTCACAGTAGCGCGTTCCCTCGCCTTATCTGATTCTGCGGCGGGAGAAGCGAAACGCCAAGTCCTGTCCGTACTGCCGGTGTACTAGCAGCTAGTCGCGTCACTTCCAGCATACGAGCGTCAATACTCCATCACCCCTGGCACCCGCTCGCTAACCCTCTGGAACAGTCGTGCTCCGAACGGAGCGGAAGTATCCAACTCCGGATATGAAGCGATCCGCGCGGCGAACCTCCGGCGGCGGCTATCCAGTCCTTGAAGCGCTTTTCGAGATGCCTGCCGGGGCAAACGGCCGCGTCAAGTGCAGACCTCGATTCGAGCGATGCGCGAGCGGTGTTAAGCGGGTTGTATCCCCGCTCCGCATGAAGGCCGTTATCGGTGCCGCTGCTCAGTCTCCCTGGGGTTATCCATTGGGAGCGTCGGACGTTAACGGCCGGTATGCCCGTGTCCCTTGGTGTACCTTTACCCGTACTTGCGGTATCCGCTGCGGCGGGCATATATGCATAGAATTCAGACATGACAATCTTCGTGCACTACCATGCGGGTCGGCCGCAGCAATGTGGAAGCGACAACACGAAGCTTGATGTAAAGGAGGGGTATTAATCATGACGAATTCTCTGCGCACCCTGTGGACGGACGATCAAGGCCAGGACCTGCTCGACTATGCGCTGCTGATGGCTTTTCTGGCTCTGGCTTCCGCGGCCCTGTTTTTCAGTTCCGGCATCAACGTCAGCTCGATCTGGAGCATCACCAACTCGCAGATGAGCGCCATCGCCGCCAGCTAGAGGCAATTGGTACGCCGCACGAAATCTACAGCGCCCGGGCTTCGCCCAGCTCCGTTCCCCGATTGCTTCGCAGGGGTGCCAGCGGAAGCGCTCGCAGAATTTCCGCCGGCGTCGATCTAGCGCGTGCGCGCCGGGCGGCTCTGGCTGCCGTAGCTCGAAACTCGGTCGATCCAGCCATCGCCGAGGCGACTGCCCATACGGATCGACTTTGCCAACTTCCGAAACGCCGGGTTAAGACGTAAGGCAGCACTTCGCGCCATGTTCGATCTTGGCGATGATTGTGGTGTGCATCCAGGAAGAAGTGGCGCCCGGAGAGAGCACCGGTAAGGCAGTTCTACAGCGGCGCGATTCACACAGAACCGTCAGTTTTACGCTGTCCGAAATTACCGCTCCGGGAGCGCTCATCTTGGCGTGCCGGTGGGTTTGCCGTCACGGCTACGATCAGGGCGGCTCGCTTCCCTGGCGGCTGCAACCTGTTCCGGTGTCCTGACGTCGGGCTCCGACAGCCTGATCTTCATTTTTGCGCGGGAAACCTGACGCTTATGCCGCTTCGCGAGTCTGTTGTCCATACCTTTAACATTACACCCACCATGCCCGTTGGTCTGTGCGCTGGCCTACAGATCGGGCTCCGCAGGAACGCCTTACGCAAGAAGCGGCCGTTTGCGGACATTGGCTCGTCTGCTGGCTGGGCAGTTGGGACAAGCAGCGCATCTCCGTCGTCGCGATGCTGGTGCGCTTCAAGGATTAGCCGTGGGCGGGAGGGATTACGTTCCGCGGCACGGAGCGACGCGCAACGCTGAATCTTCGCCGTGGGCTTCAGGCTCGCGAAGCGCCGGCCGCGCAGGTAGAGGATCGGGCGCGCGCCACAGCGGCGGCTTTGATTGGCATTGGCCAACCGCCGCGCGGCGCGTATAACTTAACAAGTGTTAAATACCAGATCCGATCCCCGCCGCGATTCGTTTACTTGCCAGAGGTGCATCATGCAACGACGGTCATTCATGAAAGGTGCGGGATGGACTGTTTGCGGCATCGCCCTGGTTTCCTTTGCCGCTGGATCGCTCATTACGGCCCGCCTGGCGCATGTCAACCAAGTGAGGGCGGATAGCAATCGGGTGTTCGAACTTCGCGTTTATCATGCTGTGCCGGGGAGGGTGCCGGCGTTGGAGTCACGGTTTCGCGACACGGCTTCAAAGCTACTCACCAAACACGATCTGAAAGCTGTGGGTTACTGGGTGCCCGAGGATGCTTCCGCTTTTGACAACACATTCATCTATATCGTGGCGCATCCCAGCCGGGAGGAAGCGAAAAAGAACTGGGACGCGATGCACGCCGACCCGGGATTTCAAGAGATGGTGAAATCCGAGCAGACCGACAAGCTGGTGGAAAGGGTGGACTCGACGTACATGCATCCGACGGATTTTTCGCCGATGAAGTAGCGCCGGATTTGAGCTAGAGAGCACGCTGACGCGAGTATCGAGACCGCGATAGTCGCCACCGGCACCAAAAAAGTCGCAATGGCGCAAGCCAGTATACGACTGTCGCGATTTTCTTTCTGGCAAGTGGGATGCTCGCGCCTGCAGTGAGGAGATCCGCGGGCGCAACCGGTTGGTCAAGTGACAGTATTCTGCAACCCAAAGAGATTATAAGCCGCAGATGAACGCCGATCAACGCGGATGAAAAAAACCAGCGTTCACCTGCGTTTATAGGGGGCCGAGTGATTATGTTTTCTCAACTTCGGAAGGTACCGTTCTTGTCGCTGTGTTTTGCGACGCGCGGTAGCCGTGAACGGCCGCCGGTTATTTATATGCGGCACATCGGGCCGCCCTGTTACGTCCGGCAATGCTGGCTCTCACGGGGCGCCTGGTAATGCACGCTGAGGTGGGGTGTCTCCAGCCGCCTGCAACTCCGAAACCGGGAATCCAGGCAGCTCTCGAGCATGCCGCTGACCACCAGAGTGCGCTCCACGGGATACGGCGCCTTTCCTGTGAGGAACATCTCTTCAATTTTGCCGACGAGGCACGCGGAGTAGGTCACGTTCGGTTCGGGCGTAAGCAGAAACTGTGTCGACTGTATACCGAAGCCTTTGACGCGCGCCGCGAAGGTGAAGTCCTTGACCGCGCCATTCAGCATGAGGAGCCTGGCGCGCAGGCCGTCGCGATACTCGATGAAGTAGGCCGCGGGCTTCGCCACGAGCTTGGGCAGCTCGCCGTTGGTGGCGAGGTCTTGCGTACGCCCATCTTTGAGGGTCAAGCCTTGCGGCGTATCGCTACGGGAGAGCGCGGCGCTCAGCAGTTGCCGCGACCAACGCCCGTCAATACCGGCTTTCCAGACTTCATCTCCCTCGATCATCTGCACGGCTTTGATTCCAGTCTCGCCGCCGCGGCGCCGCTCAACCATCGACTGCATCGCCTCTAACGCGTGATAATCCATGGCATCCGATCCGCCTGCCCCCACCATGAGCGCGTCTTCTATCTCACACTCGAGCGGGAGTTCAATATCGGGCAGCCGCCAGGTAACCGGCAGCGAGGAGCCGGCCAGCATGGGAAAGCGAAGCCGGCGCGCGGTCTCCACCATCCAACTAGCCTTTTCGAAACTGTACGACAGGTGCTTGTCGTTATAAACTGGTGCTGTCCGCCCATCCTTCTCGAAGACATCCACGCATTGTTTGAAGAATTCGTAGCGCGGGTATAGGATCTGGCCCTTCTCATTGCGGGGATAATCGCCATGCTCGGCGACGATCAGCACGGCATCCACGGCCAGCCTCTCGCCGCCGCAACGCAGGGTTTCGGCAATGGTCGGGTAGACACGAAATCCGAATTCGGCCGCTCGCTGGGCGCTTAGATCGCCTTCGGGCTTTTGATCCACGTACAGAGAAACTACCTTTATGTCGGGCCGACGCCACTGGCCTTCGCGCGGGTAACCGATCAGGAAGCGGTCGGTGATGTGTTGGGCGTGCGAAAGGTAACGGTAAACGGTGGTGACAACTGCCAGGCGCTGCGTCATGCAGCCGACCTCGCCGGAGGCCCGCTTGCTGACGCGCGCGGCTCTGATTGCCGCTGCCCGCTTGCTGGCGCGTGCGGCCCTGATAATGGAGAGTTTCCGCGGCGCGTCATCACGTTCTCCAGAAGGCGGACTCTTTTGGCGGCTGGTAGCTTACGCTCAGGTGCGGCGTCTCATTTCGCGCCTGGTTGCGGAAGAGGCTTTCCATCCCGGCTGCGGTGAGTCCCGTGGTCAGCAGCGTGCGCTCGACCGGATAGCTTGGCTTACCCGTCAGGAACATTTCTTCCATGTAGTGCACGAGCGGACTGAAGAAGCTCGCCAGGCTGGCGCGCGCGGGCGGCATGGGCAGGTACATCTGTGCGGAGAACGGTTCCGCGCGGCCGTCGATCGACGCGGCGAAATTGAAATCCTGCACCAGGCCGGTCATCAACAGCATAGTTGAGAACAAGCCGTCGTGATGCTGGTAACGATAGGCCACCGGATCCTTTACCAGGCGCCGCATGTCTTCGAGCGCCGGGAAGTTGTCATTCAAGCTGGGCCGCGACGGTGTAAGCGTATGACTGCGGCACAGAGCGGCCCGCACCAACTCGTGCGGCCAAACGCGGTCGTTGTAAGCCTGCCAGAAGCGTTCGCCGCGATAGCCTTGCAGCCACCTGACGCCGCTCTCGCCGCCTTGGCGCCGCTCCACCATGCATTGAATAGTTTCCAAACCATGAAAATCGTAGCTATCCACGCCGCCGTAACACACGCAAATAGCTTCACGGATCGTCGCGCCCAACGGCATCTCGACCGACGGAATGCGCCAAGTTATAGGCAGGCTGGAGCCGGCCATCAAGGGAAAGCCCATCTCGCGGGACTGGTCGTACATCTGCTTCGCCCAACCCCAGTTCCACGATAGATGCTTATCGTTGAATACCGGCACAGAGTGGTGACTATCGCGAAATACCTGGACGATCTGCTCGAAGAATTCGTGACGGGGATAACGTGTCTGACCTTTTTCGTTTTTCGGGTAGTTGCCGTGCTCGCCGACCAGCACCACGCCATCTACCGCGAGCTTGCTCGCGCCCAGCGTCAGGGCTTCGGCGATGGTGGGGTAGATCCGCATGGAAGGAAACCGCCGCGCACGGTCCCGGCTTAGATCGTTTTCCCCAACCTGGTCCACATAGAGCGAAACCAGATCCATGGGAGGATGGTGATATTCGCCGTTCCATCCGTACCCTTCCAGAAAGCGGTCGACGATATGCTGCGTGTGCGAATATTGGAAAAACGTAGTGGTGATGGCCGCGAGTTTGGGCCGCTGGGCGCCGCGCAGGAACGGCGCTACCGCCGCGCCCGCCAGCAGCTCGCGCCTGGAGATCCGCATGGTCAGCCCCATTATAATGCTGGGAGCGTGTCTTTCTGGATGGTTCTGTTACTGGCGGGGGGACTGCCGCTGTTCGCGCAGGTTTCGGACCGCGCGCGAAAACTACACGAACAGGCTTTCGTGTTTGATGCCCACGTACACGCGATCGACCGCCAGTTCTATCGCGGCGGCGACATCGGCGAGCGCGTGGCGGACGGCCAGTTCGACCTGCCGCGTGCGCGCGAGGGCGGCATCAAGGCCCTGTTCTTTTCCCTGTTCGTCACTGAGGAGTATTATCAGCAGCGCTTTGAGACCAAGCAGACGCTGCGCCTCATCGACCTGGCACTCACCCAGCTTGCGAAGAACCACGACCAGATCGAGCTGGCCCTGAACGCCAGCGATATCGAGCGCATCAACCGGTCCGGCAGGATGGCCGCGGTGCTCGACCTGGAAGGCGGCTTCGACCTGGATGGCGACCTGGGCGTGCTGCGCGATCTATACCGGCTGGGGCTGCGTTCCGCGCAGCTTCCGGCGCATAACTGGACCAACAATTTCGCGGACTCCTGTTGCGCTCCGCCGAAGTGGCACGGGTTGAACGAACGCGGCCGGGCCGTAGTGCGGGAGATGAATCGCCTGGGCATGGTGATCAATGTTTCGCACGGCTCCGACGAGACCATTTCGCAAGCCATCGATATCAGCTCGGACCCGATTGTGGCCACGCATCATGGTCTACGCAGCTTCAACAATATTCCGCGCAACATGCCCGATTGGCTGTTGAAGAAACTGGCCGAGCACGGGGGTGTGATCGGCATTCAGATCGGCAACGAGTTTCACAATCCGAAGGTGTTTGAATGGCGGGCCAAGCATGCCGGCAAAGTCTTCTGGGACACCAGCGATATCGGCCATGGCGTAGCGCCGCAAACGATCGAAGATGTCGATAAGTTGGTCGCGCCGCAATTCCCGATGGTGGGGGTAGATGCGCCCGACGATATCAAAATGTCGGTTAACGATTGGGTGAGCGTGGTGGATCGCGCCATCGAACTGGCCGGCGAGGACCATGTCGCCCTGGGCAGCGATTTCGACGGCGGGCCCACGCCGCCGCGCGGTATGCGGGATATTCGCGACTTGGCCCTGATCACGGATGCTATGCTGCGGCGCGGATATTCCGAACAGCGCATACGCAAGTTTCTGGGTGAGAATTTGCTGCGGGTGTTCCGGAAGATTACGGAGAGGTGAGGGCGGGTGAGAAACATATTCATCGGCCGCGGATGAACGCCGATATTTCGCCGGCGTCCGGCCTGGCGATTATCATCTCCCGGTCATGGCGCTTAAGCTGGTCTGGTATGAAACGAATCCTCGTTATCGGCGCCACTAGTACCGTCGGGCGCCAAGTGACCTCACAACTGATCGCCACGGATTTCCGGGTCCCGCCCAACGAGTCGTCTTCCTCTCCTCTCCGCACCGGACCGAGCACCCATTCTTCCAGCAGGCCAACCCGGCTGCGGCGCTGCACCCTCACGCGGAAATCGAGCGACTGATTGAGACCTCCGGACTCCAACGGACATTCCTACGGCCAGGAATGTTTGCCGCAAATGCGCTACGCTGGTGGGCGCCGAAGATTCGGGCAACACCGACGTCGTGCGCTGGCCCTACGCAGAGGCGCCAACTGCGCCGATCCATGAGCGCGATATTGCTGCAGTCGCGGTGCGCGCCTTGTGTGAGGACGGGCACGGAGCGGAATATGTTTTGACCGGGCCTCAATCCCTGAGCCAGTTCGAGCAGGTAAGCATAATCGGTGAAACGATCGGACGTTCGCTGCGCTTCGAAGAAATATCGCCGGCAGAAGCGCGTCGCGAGTTGTTGACTGTGATACCTCTGCCAATTATAAATATGCTGCTGAACGCGTGGGCAGCCGCGATCGGCCAGCCTGCATTTGTTACATCCACTGTCGCGGATATTACGGGGACACCGGCACGGACATTCCGCGACTGGGCAATCGATCACGTTGCCGAGTTTTAGCGATGATTGGGCGATGGATCCGCACAGCAACTTACGGCTGTCCCTTCGTGTGTCTTCATCCAGCGATGGACGGTGACGCGATGGACCGTAGACTTCGGCTGCGTCGAACCCGATGACTTGACAAGGTTATCCACAGATTGTTATAGTCCGGCTAATTATCCGAATTGGATCTGGTGTCGGATACATGGGAGGGGCTTCATGGTGTTAATTCGAGAGCCTTCGCGTCTTTGGTTAATCAATTGCCTTTTGTTAGTGCCTGTGGCGCCCGGGTTGTTAGCCCAAACCACGGCGTCCAGCAAGTTGTCTGAGGTTCGCGTTCCCCAGAAAGACGAGGGAGTGGATTCACTTCCCGCGCGCAAGAAGGCGCAGGAAGCGACCGTGAACCAGTTTAACGTTTACTATCAGTTCCATTTTACAGATCAGGTAACAGCCAGCGGTATCACGTTTGTAAATCGGGCCGTGGATGACGCCGGCAAGAGCCACAAGATGGTTCACTACGATCATGGAAACGGCATCGCGGTCGCCGACGTCGATGGCGATGGGCTTTATGACATCTATTTTCTGAGTCAGCTCGGTGGTAACGAGCTCTGGAAGAACCTGGGCGGCGGCAAGTTCAGGAACATCACGAACGAGGCTGGGGTTGGGCTGCGCGACCGCGTCAGCGTTACGGCGTCTTTCGCCGATATAGATAACGACGGCGATCAGGACCTGTTTGTAACTACCGTTCGCGGAGGCAACGCGCTCTTCGAGAATGACGGCCACGGACACTTCAAGGATATCTCAAAGGAAGCCGGAGTCGATCTGAGCGCGCATTCCTCCGGCGCTGTCTTCTTCGATTACGACAATGATGGTTTGGTCGATCTCCTGGTATGTAACGTGGGCAGGTACACAACCAACGAGAAAGGACGGGACGGCGCGTATATTGGGCTAGAGAACGCCTTCAGCGGGCACCTGCATCCGGACCGATTCGAATACCCGGTCCTTTATAAGAATATGGGGAACAACCGGTTCAAGGACGTAACCGCGGAAGTCGGGCTGCGGCCGCAAGGTTGGTGCGGAGATGCCAGCTTCGCCGATCTCAACGGAGACGGCCGGCCGGGCCTGTACATCCTGAACATGATGGGCGCCAACCATTACTATGAGAATCAAGGCGGCCGTAAGTTTGTCGACAAGACCGACGAATACTTTCCCAAAACTCCCTGGGGAGCTATGGGCATCAAGTTCTTCGACTTCGACAATGACGGGCGCATGGATCTTTTCATAACCGACATGCACTCCGATATGTTCAACAGCCTGGGCCCTTTCGAAGAGAAACGCAAGGCGCCGAAACATCCTGCGAGCGATTTCCTGGGGGGGCCGGCTGAAAAGTTCATTTTCGGCAATGCTCTGTATCATCGCCTGCCGGACGGGAAGTTCGAGGAGATCTCAGACCGAATGGGAGTCGAGAATTACTGGCCGTGGGGACCCAGCGTCGGAGATATCAATGCCGATGGGTGGGACGATATCTTCATCGCATCTTCCATGAATTATCCGTTCCGGTATGGGATCAACTCGATGCTGTTGAACAATCGCGGCGAGAAGTTCCTGGACGCCGAGTTTCTACTCGGAATCGAGCCGCGTTGGGACGGCCGGACTTACACTCCGTGGTTCGATGCGGATTGCTCCGGAAGCGAGATGAGTGAGGACTACTGCGCAGGGCGGAAGGGAAAAATCACAGTGATGGCGACCCTCGGGAGCCGGTCTGCCGTTCTCTTCGATCTGGATAACGATGGCGACCTGGACATAGTGACTAACGATTTCAACTCCGCACCCCAGGTGTTGATTAGCGACCTGGCTCAGCGCAAAACGATTCACTGGCTCAAGGTGGTGCTGGACGGGACGGCCTCGAATCGAAACGGCCTCGGTGCGTGGGTGCGTGTACGCGCCGGGGGGCAGGTCTATACCAAATACAACGATGGGAAATCCGGATATCTCTCACAAAGCGTTTTGCCGCTTTATTTCGGACTGGGCGATGCGGAGACCATCGAGCGTGTCGACGTCGACTGGCCCTCCGGGCGCAAACAAAGCTTGACGCGCGACCTTCATATAAACGAGACTCTACGGATCACCGAACCGAACCAGTAATCGGAGGTTATCTGCGACGTGGCGCAAGCTTCAGCTTGCAGCGGGACTTCAGTCCCGCCTTTTCAACAGATTGGTTCTCTGGAGAGAGAGCGCAGGATGTTCGGGCCCCCAGTTGTCCTTCCCCATGCCCGCCTGCCGGGTTTCGTGCAACCGGACAAGGTGCGTCGCCACCCGATCGGCCGGCACAGCGAGTAGCACGGCTTGAGCAGGATCTGCACCTGGCCGGATTCGCGATTGCGCGCGACGTCCCGTAAACCGGAGCCGCCAGGCCAAGGCCTGTCGCGCTTTTGAACGGTATGCAGGATCCTAATTTCCTCGTCTATAACATACCGTTCCCTGCCGGGGAACCTAAAACTACACGGGCTTCCGGGTGGAGTTCACTTCTGGATACTTTACTCCGGAGTGAATCGCGCTGAAACCGAGATAGGACCCAGAACTGGTTCGCCGGCTTCGCTTGTTCGGTGCGGGTCACGAATGGGTGTTCCGTTCGGGCAGGGCAATGCGCGCAGTCGTTAACCTGCATCCCGCCGCGCGAATTACCCGCGTGAATTCTGTTTGGATTGAGCGGAAGAGGGGATGGGGGTCGTGGCGCGCGCCACCGAAAGAATTACTCCGCCAAACAGAAGCGTATCGGCGAAGTAGTTGAGTCCCTCGACTTTCACCCCGGTACTCGGGTCCGCTAGCGCCCCAATCAGGACGGGCCCGTAAATGACCACAACCAGGAGTACAATCCAGGCGCCGAGGTACGTAGCCGCCACGCGCGTCTTCCGCGCCAGCAGAAAGCAAACCCCGGCAGCGATGAGAAATGCGCCCGTCAAATAGTCGATGAAGGCGCGCGCGGGAAACCACGTGGGCATCTGTTTCTCGAGCGGAACTCCGGGAAGTCCCAGAGGATGCAGAAAATGCTCAACGCCGAAAAAAATCGCGGCGGTCGCGATCAACACGCGGCCCACGGTGATGAGGGTTTTACGCTGCCCATCGCAATTCCCGGCGATCGCGATTCCCGCCAAAACCCAGCCAGCGCCGCCGAACGACATTTCCCGGATGACGACCGTCCAAGCGATTCGGCCGCCGGCGGCGACCGCTCCCGGAACATGCAACATCGCCACAAAGAGGAACATCATGGCCCCGAATAGCAGGCCGGACCAGCGCACCTGAATCTGAGTCGCGATGCTCAACGATGCCGCGATGAGCGCAAAGCCGACGAAGTAAACCCAAAATGAACGCCATGGCATGTACGACGGCACCGCATCGATCAGGAGCTTTTCGCCGAAAAGATGTTCTGCGCCGAAGACCGCCAACGGAATGGCGAAGCACAAATGGGTCAGGGCCACCACCTTGTCGATGCCACGAGCCTGGGTGACTTCGTTCTTCGCGGCCAACAGGCCAACCACAAGCAGCGCGAGTCCGGCGGCGGACATCCAGAAGGCGGTGCTCGGGAATGCAAGGAATACAGCGAGAATAGTTGGCTGCATGGATCTCCTGAACCGGTACTGCGCCTTTAATTCTATGACGAAATTGGGTTCAAGGCGTTCAAGACCGCATTGGCGGCTTTAGCCCTTGACGCAGGATCCGTAGGGTAGTGAGCAGTCAGTATGTGTATGTCAACCTACTCCTCGACGCCGGCCCGGACCAACTGCGCCGCATCGTGCGGTCACCCACGATATGCCGGCGGTTTCGACCGACAGCTCCATGAGCCGGTTTCAACTCTCCGCGCTTAGCGCCCGAACAAGCTCCGCTGCGCGCGCTCCCAGTCAGGAAGTGCGCGCAGATTAGGCGCGTTTGCCTACCACCCTGAGCGCGAGACGCCAGTCGTCGCCCGCCGTACAACGCAACCATCCGGCCCGGCGCTGGGGCGCGAACGTACGCGTCAGGGTTGCGCTGGCGATCTCAAGCAGACAAGCCAGCTCCTTCTGTGACATGCCTGGTGCGGTGTGCAACGCCTCCAACAAGGTGAACTGTGCGGCGCCAAGGCCGCTGGGGCGGAGTGCCGCATCGTACAACCTGGTAATCACGCCCCAGAACGTCGTTTCTATCATAGAATTGAAGCATACGTGTCTTTTAGCACCCGCCGAAGTTTCCTAGTGTCCGCCGCCGGATATGCCGCGTCGCGGCTGGCCCCTGCGGCTTTGGCCCCGCCGATTTTCGAAAACGTCCCGCCGGAAAAAAGCGGCATTATCTGGGTACACAACAACGCCATGTCCCCTAACCGCTACCTGCCCGAAAGCATGGGCCCGGGGTGTGCCTTCCTGGATTACGACAACGATGGCTGGATGGACATCTACCTGGTCAACAGCGGCCCCTGCGATTTCTTCAAGCCCGACAAGCCCATCCGCAATGCCTTGTACAAGAACAATCGGGACGGCACCTTCACCGACGTGACCGAGAGGGCGGGGGTCGCCGGCGGCACGTTCGGCATGGGCGCCGCAGCCGGAGACTATGACAACGACGGCTTCCCGGATCTGCTGGTCACCGCTTACGGCCGCACCATTCTGTATCACAACAACGGCAACGGTACCTTCACCGACGTCACCGAAAAGTCCGGATTGCGGATGGGCGGCTGGACCACCAGCGCCGTCTGGTTCGATTACGACAACGACGGACTGCTGGACCTGTTCGTATGCAGTTTCGTGGACTACGCCACGCAGCATTTTTCCTGCGGCGATAACAAGCTGGGCCTCAAATACTACTGCATTCCGCGCCTGTTCAAACCCACCCACAGCTTCCTGTATCACAACAACGGCAATGGCACCTTCACCGAAGTAAGCCGCGGCACCGATATCGAGCGCGCGCTGGGCAAGGGTTTGGGCGTGGTAGCCACCGATGTCAACAACGACGGACGCATGGATCTCTTCGTGGCTAACGATACGGTGCAGAACTTCCTGTTCATGAACCGCGGCAACGGCAAATGGGAGGAGGCCGGGGTCTCCGCCGAAGTCGCTTTCAGCGAAAACGGGCAGGCCCGCTCCGGGATGGGAGTGGACGCCGCCGATTTCGACGGCGACGGCTGGGAAGACTTGTTCGTGGCCAACATCGACCGCGAGATGTACTCGCTCTACCGGAACAAACACGACGAAACATTCACGGATGTGGCGTTCGCCAACGGCGTGGCGCAGGCTACCCGCATGCTGAGCGGCTGGGGGCTGAAGTTCTTCGATTACGACAACGACGGGCTCATCGATCTGATTCTCGGCAACGGCCATCCCGACGACATGGTCGAAAGGTACTCCGCGCAGGTGAAATATCGGGAGCCGATGCTGCTGTTTCACAACGAGAACGGCAGGCTGCGCGATGTCAGCGCGGAAGCGGGGCCGGCGTTCACCGGAATGCGGTTTGCGGCGCGCGGCCTGGCGGTGGGCGATTATGACAACGACGGCCGTTTGGATGTGCTGGTCGGCGACAACGGCGGGGCGCCCCTGCTGCTGCACAATAACGCGGGCGCGGCAAACCACTGGCTGGGGCTGAAACTGGTGGGCACGCGCGCCAACCGCGACGCCATCGGCGCCCGCATCATCTGGTCCGCCGGAGGCGTCCGCCACTCGCGGTTGAAGAACGCCGGCGGCAGCTATCTTTCCTCCCACGATCCGCGCGAGATCCTCGGGCTAGGCTCGGCGAACAAGGTAGATTGGCTTGAAATCCGCTGGCCCGCGCCCAGCAAGCAAGTCGACCGTTACACGGATCTGCCCGTGGACCGGTATATGGATATCAAAGAAAAGTAGCGTGGCGCACGCTTCGGCGTGCCGCTGCCGGCTTCAGCCGGCAGTCCCGTGCGAGATGGATCGCCGCGTCGCCGTGTCGCCCGCTCGTAACATCGACGCCGTTTGTCGATGTTGGCGAGCTCGCTCGCCTACCGCCGGAACCGCCGGATCAACAACGTGTGCCGGTCGGACCTGTAGAAGCCGATCACGTAAATACTGGCTTTGCCTTGCGTGGAAAAGATCGCCTGGCGGATGCGCAGCACCGGCGCTCCGGAGTGGATTCCCAGCAACTCCGCCACGCGGGCACTGGCCGCGGTGGCATCCACCTCTTCGTCCGCGTATGCCAGTTCTATGCCGTACTCGCGCTCCAGCGTGGCGAAGAGCGAGCGGCGATCGAGGGGCAGGCTGGCCAGGCCCACAAATTCGTCCGCGGGCAGGTAACAGCTCTCCAGGGCGAATGGCTGCTCACCGGATTGCCGCAGCCGCTCCACCTTGACCAGCCGGCTGTGTGTCGGCAGAGCCAGATGCGCGGCGGCTTCCTGCTCGTCCTCGATCACCCCCGCGCACAGGATCCGCGAACGCACGGGCAAGCCCCGGCTCGCCATTTGCTCTGTGAAACTGGCCAAGCGGTTGAAGTGGATCTTGGGCAGCGCTACGAACGTTCCGGCGCCGCGGCGGCGATCCACGAGCCCTTCCCGCGCCATCTCCGCCAGCGCATGGCGCGCGGTCATCAGGCTCACTTCGTAAGCCCGGGCCAATTCCCTTTCCGATGGCACGGCGTCCCCGGGCTGCAATTCGCCGGAATCGATGCGTTTTTGCAGCGCATACTGGATGCGCCTGTAAGCCGGCGTGTCGGAGAGTGTGTCCTGTAGCATCAGAACTCCCCCCGCCTGCCGTGGCATAAGGTGCTGCTCGCGAATTGCAGGCGGAGCACGGTGCTATAGAGCTTCGAATCCGACGTGCTATAGAGCGGCACCGTGCGGCCATTTTAACCGAACTCGACGCCGGATTGGGAAAAAATTTAGAAATTTTTTGTTGACGCGAGCTGGCAACCGGATTTATACTGCCGTCTAGCAGGTTTCTGCTATATAGCTTTTGAACTGGGGTTTTGCGCGGGTCGTTGTGTGCGATATAGCACTTTTGGCTCGCTGACTTGAGGTTGGAGAGGTTAGCGCCTCTCCACAACAATTGGGAGCGAATTCATGGAATTACGAAGGCTGCTGTTTAACTGCAGGCTGTGGGCCTGTGTTCTATTAGTCTGCGCACTGGCTTGCTCTGCTTGGGGGCAGCAGGTAGCGGCGACCATCACCGGACGGATCACCGATCCATCGGGTGCTGCGGTCTCGGGCGCCAAGGTCACGGCTACGTCTGTGGAGCAAGGCGTCACGTATCCGACCAGCTCCAACGCGGAAGGCTACTACAACCTTCCAAGCGTACCCGTGGGCGCCTATAACGTAAAAGTGGAGAACCCTGGGTTCCAGACCGCCACGCAGTCCAACATCACACTACAGATGAACCAGGTTGCCAAGATGGACTTCCAACTGCAGGTCGGCAACGTGCAAACGACTGTGGAAGTCACCACGGCCGCCCCGGTGCTGCAGACCGAGGAGACCTTGGTGGGTCAGGTGATCGATTCGCGCACCGATACCACTCTACCCCTGGCGACGCGCAATTACGTGCAGTTGACGATGCTGGCGCCCGGTACTGTCCATCCGGACCCCTCGACGTTTCAGAGTGGCCTCACCACCTCCAGCAGCGGACGCCCCTACGTGAATGGAAACCGCGAGCAGGCCAACAACTTTATCCTCGACGGCATGGATAACAACCAGGTTTCCGACAACCTCGTGGGTTACGCCCCGAGCGTGGATGCCATTCAGGAGTTCAACGAAATTACTCAGAACGGGCCAGCCGAGTTCGGCAACTTCATGGGCGGCATCATCAACACGTCCATCAAGGCCGGTACGAATCAGTTCCACGGCGATGTTTTCGAGTTCTTTCGCAACGACGTGTTGAACGCCAATTCGTGGGGAAACAATTTCACCGACGCGGCCAGAGCGAAACTGCGCTGGAATGAGTTCGGCGGCACGCTGGGCGGCCCCATTAAGAAAGACAAGCTGTTTTTCTTTGTCGACTACCAGGGCCAACGCTTCGATACGCCCACCAGCATCGGCGCTATCAGCGTGCTCACCCCGGCGGAACGCAGCGGTGACTTCTCGGCCTTGCTGCAACTCGCCAATCCGATCCAGCTTTACAATCCGTTTTCGGTGTCCGGCGGCCAGCGGCAACCATTCTCGGGCAATATCATTCCAACCAACCTGCTCGACCCGGTGGCACAGAAAATCGTCGGCGATACTAGCGCTTACCCGCTGCCGACGGGCTCTGGGCTGCTCAACAACTTCCTTTATGCAAGTCACACCGACATTAACGGCGATCAGGGCGATGCCCGTGTTGATTGGAGCGCGACCGACAAAGACCGTATTTTTGGCCGTTATTCCCAGAGCATGATCACCAATCCCTCAACCAATAACGAGCCGATCTTCTATAACGCCTTCAACAACTATCCCGTTCATACAGGTGTTGTGGATTGGGTCCGCACGGTGTCGCCTACCATTGTCAACGATGCCAGGGCCGGCGTGAATTACGTATTTATCAATAACGGTGCGGCTGCCAACGGTCTCAGCGACCTGAACACCACTGTCGGCCTGCCTGGCATTCCCTCGAGCATCCTTCCCTCCATGAGCTTCTCGGGCGGTATTGCCAGCGGCATCGGCAATGCCGACGTCTATCAACTTTTCGCGGATACGGTGATTCAACTCGAGGATACGATGACGATCACGCATGGATCGCACGTGTTTCATCTTGGTTTCCAAGCCTGGCGCGATCGCATCGATACCTTCTACTCCGGTAACAATGGCGAAGCCGGAACATTCACCTTCGATGGCCGTTATACCACCCCGGCGCCAGGCGATACCGCGGGTACTAAAAACTCGCAAGGCATCGCCACCGGGGAAGCCGAGGCAGACTTCATGATGGGGCTGGCCTCGCAAATAGGTGGCGGCGTCAATGGCGGGACCTGGGGCCAGCGCTCCTGGGTGTTCGGCGCCTTCTTCCAGGACGACTGGCATGTGTCGCCGAACCTCACCTTAAACCTCGGCCTGCGGTGGGAGCTGCACACCCCCTGGTGCGAAGTGGACAACCGGCAGGATAACTTCGGGCTGATTTCCGGTGTCGTGGAATTACCCAACCAGAACGGAAATAACTGCGCGCTGTATAACCAATACAACGGTCTTACGGATTTCCAGCCTCGCATCGGAATCGCTTGGAACGCCCGGAAGAACACCGTGATTCGCACGGCGTACACTCTGTCGAATTATTTGGAAGGCACCGGCACCAACCTGCGCTTACCGATCAATCCTCCTTTCGCACACGAGACCTTCGCGGACTATACACGGTCGCAATTCTCGTCTGACTCTCTACCACCCTCAACGCTCAGTCAAGGGTTTTTGCCCCTGGAAGCCAACCCCGGAAATCCGTTCGTCGGAGCGGGATTGCGTCTATGGGACCCGAACATCCGGCCGGCGGTGGCCAACCAGTGGAACTTCACTATCCAGCAACTCCTCGGCAACTCAACCACCTTGCAGGTCGGCTATGTCGGCCAAAAGACCACGCATCTGATGGTACCAATGCCCTATTTCCAATCGCAGCTCCTGTCTAATGGTACTGTGGCGCCCAGCATTTACTTGTCGGGCAACCCGACCCTTCAGAACGAGATCACGCAGATCTCCGGCACGGCCTCAAACGGAAACCAGAGCTACAATGCTCTGCAAGCGGTTTTGTCGAAACGCCTGAGTGAAGGTCTCGAGTATCAGGTAGCCTATACTTACTCGAAATGTATGACGGACTCGAGCGGTTACTATGGCTCGTGGGGCGGCGCCGCTTACCCCACCTCACCCTACTTCCAGAACCTGTATGACCAGCGTGCGGAGTGGGGCCCTTGCTATTACGACTCCAAGCACGTGCTCACCAGTTATGTCACTTACGACTTGCCCCTCGGGCGCGATCGTAAGTTCGGCAAAGACATGAACCCGGCTGTCAACGCCATACTGGGCGACTGGCAGATCAATGGCATCGTCAGTCTGCACACCGGCTTCCCGCTGACCATCGGAGCATCGGACGACACGGGCAC
>Ga0187858_10001358_pt1 | contig 27437 bp, 22 predicted proteins | sample June2016WEW_8_15_FD_133015 | JGI IMG/M metagenome (GOLD analysis project Ga0187858, IMG submission 133015) | Peatland microbial communities from SPRUCE experiment site at the Marcell Experimental Forest, Minnesota, USA - June2016WEW_8_150 | ecosystem: Environmental > Terrestrial > Soil >...
GCGCTGCTTGGCCAGTATCAGCTCGGCCTGCCCTTTCAGGCTCTCGTCGTTGGGCCGGTAGACCTCTTCGCGGAAGATGAACGCGACCTGGTCGGCATCCTGCTCGATCGATCCGCTCTCGCGCAGGTCGCTGAGCTGCGGCCGGTGATCGCCCTGGCGGGTCTCGGGGGCGCGGTTGAGCTGCGACAGCACCACCAGCGGCACGTTCAGCTCCTTCGCCAGCAGCTTCATGCCGCGCGAGATGGTGCTGATCTCCTGATTGCGGTTCTCGAAGCGCCCGCGGCCCGACATCAATTGCAGGTAATCCACCACCACCAGTCCCAGACCGTGCTCGGCCTTGAGACGGCGCAGCTTGGCGTGGATGTCCATCAGGTGTATGCCGGCGGTGTCGTCGATGAACAACGGCGCTTCCACCAGACTAGAGGCTGCGGCCTGCAACCTCTTGCGCTCGTCGGCGTTCAGGTAGCCGGCCCGGAATCGCTGGCTGTCCACACGCGCCGTGGCGCAGAGCATGCGCGTCAGCAACGACTCTTTCGACATTTCGAGCGAGAACACCGCCACGGTCCGCTTGGCCTTGGTGGCCACGTGGTGCGCGATGTTCAGCGCCAGCGCGGTCTTGCCCATGGAGGGCCGCGCCGCTAGAATGAACAGATCTCCGGCATGCAGCCCGCTGGTTTTTTCGTCGAAACGGGAGAAGCCCGTGCTGACGCCTTTGATGCGCTTGCTGGGGTCCAGAAATGCGTTCAGGCCGCCCTGATATTCGTCGATGACCTGGCGCGGGCTGAGCAAGCCGCTCTTGACGCGGGACTCGCCGAGCTTGAGCAGCGTCTCCTCGGCGCCGGAAAGAATCTCGTCCGGCTCTTCTTCGCCGATCAGGCAGCGGTTCATGAGGTGCTGCGAGGCGAAAATAATGCGCCGCAGCACGGCTTTGTCCTTGACGATGCGGATGTAGGCGTCCAGGTTGAGGATCTGCGGCAGGCCGTCGTCGAGCGAAACCAGGTAGCTGAGGCCGTCGCAGGATTCCAGCTCGTTGAGGCGCATCAGCTCGTTGGCTACGGTGACGCGGTCGATGCGTTCTCCGCGTTCGTGCAACTCGCCCATGCGGCGGAAGATGCGGCGGTGCTTCTCCAGGCTGAAGTCGTCCGCCTCAAGCTCGCCCGCCGCCTGGATGTACAGGCTGTCGTTTAGCAGGATGGAGCCAAGCACGAGGCGCTCGGCGTCGACGTTGCTGGGCAGGCCCTTGTCCAGGGCTATGGAGGTCGCAGACATGGCGGATTCTTCAGGTTACCGGCGGGCGACGCTCCCCGCACCCACTTTCTTCGGGCCGTGTTTTGATGCGGTTGGACTCTGTATAAAACATGGCACGCGCGCCGGTTTTGCCGGCACGGTCAAGTCGTTCCGAATCAAGTGGCCGGACTCCGCGGCGGACACTTCTGCAAGTTTTTGCACACCCGTTCCACAGGGTGGCCCGGTCCGCTAAAAACAATGTGTGTCTCTTCTGTTTTTACTCTATTTCCGCGCGGATGCCAAGAGATTTCCTTCGAAGCACACGTGAGTGCGAGCTAAAGCTCGCCTGCGCCGGCAGGAGTGCCTGCGCCACGTGGGTGGAAGCGCGCGGTGAAGTGGCGCAGGAACGGGGGCTCCTCTACAATCTCCAGCCCCCGAATTTCGTCCTTCCGCGAGTTCACTTCCAGAATGGCCTCCACCACATAGTCGATGTGGCTCTGCGTGTAAACCCGCCGGGGAATGGCCAGCCGCAGCAGCTCGTGACGCGCCTGATCGCCGAACATCACCGATCCTATCTCGACGGAGCGTATGCCGGCGTGCCGGTACAACTCCACCGCCAGCGCCTGCCCCGGAAACTGCTCGCGCGGGATGTGCGGCAGCATACGGGCCGCATCGATATAAATAGCGTGACCGCCGGGCGGCTCCACTATGGGAACGCCATGATCCGCGATGTGCCGCCCCAGGTAACCCGTGGAAACGATGCGGTAGCGCAGGTAATCCGGGTCGAGCACTTCTTTCAGACCCACGGCGATGGCCTCCAGGTCCCGCCCGGCGAGTCCGCCGTAGGTTGGAAAACCTTCCGTCAGGATGAGCAGGTTGGTCTCCTGGGCCGCCAGCCGGTCGTCGTTCGTGGACAAAAAGCCGCCGATATTGGCGAAGGCATCCTTCTTCGCCGAGAAGGTGCAGCCGTCGGCCAGCGAAAACATTTTTTGTGCAATCTGTTTCGGCGTCCAATCCGCGTAGCCCGGCTCGCGCTGCCGGATGAACCAGGCGTTCTCGGCGAAACGGCACGCGTCCAGATACAGCGGAATCCCGAATCGCGCGGTCACGCGGCGCGCAGCTTCGATATTGGCCATGGATACCGGCTGGCCGCCGCCCGAGTTGTTGGTGATGGTGAGCATCACCAGCGGGACATGTTCCGGCCCCGTCTCCAGGATCAGCCGCTCCAGCGCCTCGACGTCTAGATTGCCCTTGAAATCCAGGCGCGCCTGCGTGTCGGCGGCTTCGGGAATCGGCAGGTCCACGGCCCGCGCGCCGGTGAACTCGATGTTGGCGCGCGTGGTGTCGAAGTGCGTGTTGTTCGGCACCACGTGCCCGGGACGGCACATCACCGTGAACAGGATGCGCTCGGCGGCGCGGCCCTGGTGCGTGGGGATCATGTGCCGGAAGCCGGTGAGATCGTCCACCACGCGTTTCATGCGGAAGAAGCTCTCGCTTCCCGCGTAGGATTCGTCCCCGCGCATGAGCGCCGCCCACTGCTCGGTGGACATGGCGCTGGTTCCCGAATCGGTGAGCAGGTCGATCAGGATGTCTTTCGCCTGGATACGGAACAGGTTGTAACCGGCTTCCGACAGCAGGCGTTCCCGCTCCTCGCGCGTAGTCTGCCGCAGAGGTTCGACGCTCTTGATCCGGAATGGCTCTATGATGGTCTTCATCTTGATTCGTAATCTCCGCTGGTGGATCGGCATCCTGCTGTTCGCATCGACGGTCATCAACTACATCGACCGCCAGACGCTCAGCGTGCTGGCGCCGGCCCTCAAAGACCAGTATCACTGGACGAACACCGATTTCGCTACGGTGCTCATCGCTTTCCGCATCTCCTACACGATCATGCAATCGATTTCCGGGCGCGCCTTGGACCGGCTGGGTACGCGCACGGGCCTGTCGCTCAGCGTGGCGTTTTATTCCGTAGTGGCCGCCTGTACCTCGCTGGCGCACGGCTTGGGCAGCTTCCGTATCTTCCGTGCGCTGCTGGGCGCGGGCGAATCCGCGGGCTGGCCTGGTGCGGCTAAAGCGGTCTCCGAATGGTTCCCAGACCGCGAGCGGGCCTGGGCCGTGGCGCTCTTCGATAGTGGCTCGTCAATCGGCGGCGCCGTGGCGCCTTTCCTGGTTCTCTTCCTGTATCACACCTTCGGCGGATGGCAACCGGCCTTCCTGATCACCGCCAGTCTGGGCTTCCTTTGGCTGATCGTTTGGAGGAAGGTCTACCACACGCCCGAAACGCATCCCCGTATCACACCGGAGGAACTGAAACTCATTCAAAGCAGCCGGCAATCCGAAATTGGAGTCGCCCGCTCGCCCGCTCGCCCCATCGCCCCCTCGCAGCTCTTCCGCTTCCGCCAAACTTGGGGTATCGTGGTGGGCCGCTCGCTGCTCGATCCCTATTGGTTCATGATCGCGGAGTGGTTCGCCATTTACCTCGCCAGCAAAGGGTTTCGCATGGAAGAGAGCGCCCTCGGATTCTGGGCGCCTTTTATGGCGGCCGATCTCGGCAACTTCTTCGGCGGCGGCCTTTCCAGCTATTGGATTCGCCGCGGCTGGTCCGTGGGCAAATCCCGCCGCACCGTGGTGACGATCTTCGGTCCGAGCATGCTGCTGCTGATTCCGGCGGCGTTCAGCTCGCGCTACTGGCTGCTGGTGGGCCTGTTTGCCTTCGCGACTTTCGCCTATGCCGCCTGCTCCACCATCTTCATTTCGCTGCCGGCTGACGTTTTCCAAAGCAGCGCGGTGGCCACCGTCAGCGGGATGAGCGGCACCGGCGCGGGCATCGTGACGCTGGTCTCGACGTATTTGATAGGGCGTGTGTCCGACCGCATGTCGTTTCAACCGATCATAATCGTGGCTTCCATGGTGCCCTGCCTGGCCGCGCTGATTATGGTGACGCTGGTGCGGCCGCCAAAGCAGCCGGATTCGAGCGGGATTTTGCGGAGCTTTTAGCGGCGACCCTACCACCCGGCCTTATAAGCGATCCACGTTTTGAGGGTCAGCCCGCCGAGGAGAATCCAGACGGCTGTGCGAAACAGAACCAGCCTGCCGTTCACATAAATACCGGCATCGCCGAGCGTGAACCAAGCCAGCAGCGCCAGCACCGCGTAACACGAGAGCGCGAAGGGCAGGCGTTTGTGCATGAAGTTTCATTGTCCCATGCGGGCTTCAAATGAACCGAATCGTTACCCTTTATAAGGTACGGTGAAAATCGACCGGGCGCATAATGCCGATACCTGCGAAGGATTTTTGGCCGCGTAGGTGCTGGTCGCCGGAGACCGCGAGGTTAGCCTCGCCTGCAACTGTGCATTCCAGAATATGGTCTGCACGGGCAGGTGCGCGAATTGCCGACCAACTATGGCAACGCCGGCATGTGGTTCTCGACGGCCTCGACGACGCGGCGGCGGACTTGGGACGCCCCCGAGGCTGATTCGCATAATGCGCCAGTTGCAGCCCAATCTGGTCATCAACGATCGCGCCGGCATCCCGTCCGATTACGACGCCCCCGAGCGCGATATCGGCACCTTCCAGAACAATCGACGCATGCGCTATCCAAAACCGGCTCGGAAGCCATGGAACAGGCGCGCGCGGCGCAGAGGGGCACAATTCTGGGTGCAGTGGCACGACGGAGAGTTCCAATCGAACGTCCGACGATGACTGTAAAGTTATAAATGGAGAAGGTTTAGACTGGTACGCCCGAGTGGATTCGAACCACCGACCTTTTGCTCCGGAGGCAAACGCTCTATCCAGCTGAGCTACGGGCGCACATCCAGACTACCCACATTGTAACGGAATTCCGGCGCCCCCACACTCGCCCCCACACTCGTGGCAAATTCCAGTGCGGCTCGCTAAACTAAATGCTTGCCGCGGCAGCCCGCACGCGACCCACTCGCGCCATGACCAAAGAAGAGATTCTGCTCGCCAGCCAGGAATACCTGTTCCCCGCGGTCTTCCACTATTACCGGGAACCGCTGGTGATCGCGCGGGCGAAGAACCAGTACGTGTACGATGCCGACGGCCGTTCATACCTGGATTTCTTCGGCGGAATCCTGACCATCAGCGTCGGCCATTGTAATGACAAGGTGAATAGCCAGATTCACCGCCAGGTGGACACGTTGCAGCACGTCTCCACGGTGTTCGTCACGGAGCCGCAGGCGGCGCTGGCGCAGAAGATCGCATCGCTCACGCCCGGCTGCCGGCTCACCAAATCGTTCTTCACCAACAGCGGCACGGAAGCCAACGAAACCGCGATTCTGGCCGCACGGTGCTACACGGGCAGCACCGAAATCATTGCGTTGCGGCACTCCTATCACGGACGTTCGGCCATGACGATGGCGCTTACCGGCCAGGCCGCCTGGCGCGTGGGTGGCGCCGTGCAGCCGGGCATCGTACACGCGCACAATGCCTACTGCTATCGTTGCCCGTTCGGGCTAACTTACCCTTCCTGCGACGTACGCTGCGCGCGCGACGTGGAAGAGCTGATCCGCACGTCGACCTCCGGGCGCGTGGCGGGCTTCATCGCCGAGCCGATTCAGGGCGTCGGCGGTTTTATCACACCGCCGCCGGAATACTTCGCCCTCGTCGCCGAAATTGTGCGGAAGCATGGCGGCATCTTCATCAGCGACGAGGTACAGACAGCCTGGGGCCGCACTGGAGGCAAGTGGTTCGGCATCGAGCACTACGGCGTGACTCCCGACGTAATCACCAGCGCCAAAGGCCTGGGGAACGGCTGTCCCATCGGAGTGACTGTCGCCACGCCCGAAGTAGCGGACGGCGTCAAGGGCTTGACGATCTCCACGTTCGGCGGCAACCCGGTCACCACCACCGCCGCCAAAGCCGTATTGGATTTCATCGAAGAGGAAAACCTGCTGGCCAACGCTGCCGAAACCGGCGCGTACCTGCGCGGCCGGCTCGAAGAGCTCCGCGACAAGCACGTTATCATCGGCGATGTGCGCGGCATGGGCCTGATGCAGGCGCTCGAACTGGTGGAGGATCGCCAGACCAAAACGCCCGCCGCGCGCGCCGCCGCCGAGTTGATGGAAGCTACGCGCCGCAACGGCCTGCTGGTGGGCAAGGGAGGCACGTACGGCAACTGCATACGTATTTCGCCGCCGATGAACATCGGCAAATCCGACGTGGACGAGTTCGTGCGGATGCTGGACGCCTCGCTGGGAGAATGCGCCAATGGGACAGGAAGCCGCTTGTAAAGCCCGTTTCGGGGGAAAAGTTTCGGCAGGCAAAGCCCTGCTGGAGACCGATGCACTGGTTTTTCGCGGCGAGTTCCGGTTATCGATTCCGTTGAAAAGCATCCAGTCGGTGGAAGCCGCCGATGGCCTTTTGCGGGTCACCTCGCCCGAGGGAACGGCGGTGTTCGAACTGGGCCCGCAAGCGGAGAAGTGGGCGCACAAGATCCGCAATCCACGCAGCTTGGCCGACAAGCTGGATGTAAAGCCGGGCGTGCGCGTCTCGCTATGCGGCGTCGGCGATGCGAACTTCCGCGAGCAACTGAAGGCGCGAACGAGTGACATAACGGAAGGCAAGCCCGCCAAAGAATCCGACCTGATCTTCCTGCAAGCCGAGGCCGTAAAGGACCTGGCGAAACTGAGGTCGCTCGAATCGTCGCTCAAGCGCAACGGAGCAATCTGGGTCGTCTATCCGAAAGGCAAGAAGGACATCACGGAAATCGGCGTTCTGCAAGCGGGCAAGCAGGCCGGGTTGGTCGATATCAAGGTCGCGCGTTTCTCGGACACGCACACTGCCTTGAAATTCGTGATCCCGGTGGCCAGGCGGTAGGATCTGCCGGCGGGCTATTTTGGCGGCGTCTTCTTCTCAACTTCCTCCAACTCATGCCGGCACTGTTGTGCCTCAGGAGCCACCTTACACGCAACCTGCAAATGCTCCAGAGCCTCTTTGTAGAGGCCCAAGTGCTTATCGGCGATCCCCAGCTCGAATTGCGCCATATAATCATCTGGCGCCACCGCCAACACCTGCTCGAAGCACGTGCGCGCCTTGGCATAGAGGTGTTGCTCGATGTAAGTTCCGCCCAGATCGCGGCGCGCCAGAGTATTGTGAGGGTCGCGCACCAGAAGTTGGCGCAGCGTGGCGGCGGCCTCGTTCAGGCGCTTGTTATAGAGCAAAGTCTGGGCGGTTTCATAGAGCCGGTACTCGGGTAGCCGGTCTTTGGGGTCCGCTGCGGAGCTTCCATGCGCCCGCGGCCCGCCGGAAAGATAGCCCAGCGAAGCAAGCAGCGCGCGCGTCCGCGGCGAAATGTCGGCTGGAGAGGCAGTCTGCTTGGGGGCGTGAGCGGCCACCAACTTCTTGAGTTCGCCGCGTAGCGTTCGCACTTGCGCCGCATCCTTGCCAAACAGGTTATTCTGCTCGTGCGGATCTGCGGCCAAGTTGTAGAGTTCGGGCCGCGGTGCCTCGATATACTTATACCCGCCCATCCGCAGGCCGCGAAGCGGCGCCCAACCAAACGCATCGTGCGTGTAGACGCTCTCGCTGTAGACCGCGCGCGGCTGACTCTTCGCAAGTAGACTCTGGCCTTCAAAGGAAGGCTGCGCCGGAAGGTGCAGAAAATCCAGGATCGTCGGCGCCACATCGATCAGACCCGCGGGCTGGCCGTCGCGCGCCGGATAATCCGTCCCGGCGGGCCAGTGAAACATCAGCGGCACCCACAGTGTGCTTTCGTAGATGAAATAGCCGTGGCTGTCTTCGCCGTGCTCTCCCAGGCTTTCGCCGTGGTCCGACAACAGGACCACGAGCGACCTGTCCCACCAACCGCCTGCGATCAGCGCTTGCTTGAATGTTCCGAACAACTGGTCGACATAGGCAAGCTCGGTATCGTAACCCGAGATTCCGGGCCGGCGCGGCACAGCCGCGTGGGGATCATAGGGCTTGTGCAAATCGAACAAGTGTACAAAGACAAATGCGGGCGCGTCGCGATTGGCCGCGAGCCACCGGCGGGCCGCCCCCAGCACCAAAGCGCCGTCGCGCCTGTCTCTGACCGCAGGGTTCCGGCCTGCACCACCCAAGAACATCGATCCCGAGAGGGGCTCGAAGGCCTCAAAGTGGAAGGGGCTGTCATAGACCTCAAAACCCTGGTCGAGGCCCATCTCACTCTCCAGGAAAACGCTGCCGATGAAAGCCGCGGTCTTGTATCCGTTGGACTTTAGCACAGAGGCCAGAGTCACAACCTTCGCCGGCACGCGCTCGGCATTTTCTTCGACTTGGTTCTCAAAGGGGTAAGTCGAAGTGAACAGCGAAGTGTGCGAAGGGAGCGTCAGCGGGATCTGACATTCAATGCTGGTGAAAAGGGTGCCATGCTGTGCGAATGAATCGATGTTGGGAGTCTGTGTGCGGTGGTATCCGTAGGCGCTCAGGTGGTCCGCGCGCAGAGTGTCAATGGAAATCAGGATTACGGGGGCGGGTGGCGCAGCCAGGCATGCCCCGGCAATCATCCCGATGAGAAAACGTTGCAGCATGCGAGTCTAACGCCATGTTACCGCCATCGTAGCGCACGCTTCAGCGTGCCGCCGTGGGCTTCAGCCCACGGTCTGATTCGTCGAGCTGAAGCTCGCCCGGCCCAGCGGGCGCCCCGCGCTGAAAGCGCGCGCCACCCTACGCCAGGGTATTGATCGACCCTACCCGCCGCGTCTCGAACGCCGCAATGGCCGCTTCGTTCTTCAGGATGTAGCCCAGTTCGTCGACGCCTTCCACCAGACAGTGCTTCGAGAACGGGTCAATCGGGAATTCAACCGCGCGGCCATCCGGCAGAGTCACCGTCTGGGATGCGAGGTCCACGGTGACCTCGGCATCCGGATCGCGATCCACCAGCGCAAACAGCGCGGCATGCGCGTCAGCCGGCACAACAATCGGCAGCAGCGCATTCTTGAGCGAATTCTGCTGGAAAATGTCCGCGAACGACGTGCTGATCACCGCCCGGAATCCGAATTGCCCGAGCGCCCAAGGTGCGTGCTCGCGCGAGCTGCCGCAGCCGAAGTTATCGCCGGCCAGCAGAATCTGCGCGCCCCGCCCGCGCCGCTGGTTCAGGATGAAATCGGGCTTGGGCTGCCCCTGCGCATCGTATCGCCAGTCGTAGAAAAGCTGCTTGTCCAGCCCCTGTTTGGAAATAGTCTTCAGGAAGCGCGCCGGGATAATCTGGTCCGTGTCCACATTATTGATGGGCAGCGGCACGAGCCTGCTCCGGAAGTTCATAGCGCCGTTCATAGCAGTGTCCTCACATCGGTCACTACGCCGGTAAGTGCGGCCGCCGCGGCGGTCAGCGGGCTGGCCAGGAACGTGCGTCCGCCTGGACCTTGCCGCCCTTCAAAATTGCGATTGCTGGTGGACACACTGTATTCGCCGGGCTGCAGTTGATCGCCGTTCATCGCAATGCACATGGAGCAGCCGGGCTCGCGCCAATCGCAACCCGCCGCGCGGAAGATCTCCGGCAGACCCTCGGCTTCTGCCTGTCGCTTGACCTGCTGCGACCCCGGCACCACCATCACCCGCACATCCGGATTCACCTTGCGGCCTTTCAGCAACGACGCCGCCGACCGCAGGTCGGAGATCCGCGAATTCGTGCAGCTTCCGATGAAGACTACGTTCACCTTGTGACCCAGCAGCGGCCGGCCGCCTTCCAGCCCCATATAGTGCAGCGCTTTTCGTATGGAATCGCGCTGCAGCGGATCGGCCACTTGCGAAGGCTCCGGGAGCGGCGCGGTCACCGGTATGCCCATGCCGGGATTCGTGCCGTAAGTGATCATCGGCTCCAAGCGATCGGCGTCGATCGTGATGGAACGGTCGTAAGTGGCGCCCTCACCGGATGGCAACTGCCTCCAACGCGCGACCGCCGCGTCCCAATCGGCGCCCTTGGGTGCATAAGGCCGGCCGCACAGGTATGCGAACGTAACGTCGTCCGGCGCGACCATGCCCGCGCGTGCGCCGCCTTCGATCGACATATTGCAGACGGTCATGCGCTGTTCCATAGTGAGCGCGCGGATCGCCGAACCGCGGTATTCCAAGATGCAGCCGGTGCCGCCGCCTACGCCGATCCGCGCAATGAGCGCCAGGATGATATCCTTTGCGGTCACGCCCGGCCGCAGCGTACCGTCCACCCGCACCTCGAAGGTTTTCGACTTGCGCTGCAAGAGGCACTGCGTCGCCAGCACGTGCCCGACCTCGCTGGTGCCTATGCCGAAGGCCAGCGCGCCGAAAGCGCCATGCGTAGCTGTGTGGCTGTCTCCGCAGACCACGGTCATGCCTGGCTGCGTCAAACCCAATTCCGGCCCGATCACGTGGACGATTCCTTGCCGCTCGCTGCTCCTGCCATAGCAGCGAATCCCGAAGTCGCGGCAATTGGTTTCGAGCTGCGCTACCTGCGTTGCGGCAATCGCGTCCACAATCGGCAGGGATGGGTCGGTCGTCGGAACGCTGTGGTCCGTGGTGGCTACGGTCAGGTCCGGCCGTCGCACTTTGATCCCGCGCTCGCGCAGGTCCTGAAAGGCCTGCGGCGAGGTGACTTCGTGCACCAGGTGCAGGTCGATGTAGAGCAGCGTCGGCGCGCCGGCCTGTTCGTGCACGACGTGCGCGTCCCAGATTTTTTCGATGAGCGTTGGGGGATGCATACGGCTAAAACCAGGTGCTGGGTCTTGGGTGCTGGGTGCTGGCCTACCCATCGCAGACGGGCGATGCGTTTGCCAGAACCCAGCACCTAGAACCTAGAACCCTTTCTTATAATCGGAGCAGGCCCGCAAGCCGGTAAGCTCCCGGGCCTATCCGATATTAGCGCAAACCGCTTCACCAACCTGTTCGGTGGTGGCCGGTGCGCCCGATGGTTTGAGGTCCGCCGTCACATTACCACTCGCCAATACTGTTTCAATGGCCGAATTTACGGCGGCGGCTTCTTCCGTCAAACCGAAACTGTACTCCAGCATGGCCGCCACGGAGCCGATAGCTCCTAGCGGGTTTGCCTTGTTCTGCCCTGCGATGTCTGGCGCCGAGCCATGTACCGGCTCGTACAGCCCTACCCAAGCGCCGGAAGGCTTGCGGCCGCCGAGCGAAGCCGATGGCAGCATGCCGATCGATCCGGCCAGCACCGCGCCCTCATCGCTCAAGATGTCGCCGAACATGTTCTCCGTCAGCACTACGTCGAAGCGGCGTGGATTCAGGATCAATTGCATCGCGCAGTTATCGACCAGCAAATGATCGAGCGCCACATCCGGATATCCGGCAGCGATTTCACTGACCACCCGCCGCCATAACTGGGAGTTCTCCAACACGTTCGACTTATCCACCGAAGTCACCTTACGCCGCCGCCGCTGCGCTAGGCGAAAGGCCACATGCGCTACCCGCTCGATTTCCGCGCGGGTATAAGTCATCGTATTGACGGCGCGCGTTTCGGCGCCGCTTTCCGTGATCCCGCGCGGCGTGCCGTAATAGATGCCACCGGTCAGTTCCCGCACGATGATCATGTCCGTGCCTTCCACCAGTGCGTTCTTCAGTGGCGACGAATCCAGCAGCGCGGCGAACGCCCGCACCGGACGCAGGTTCGCATAAACTCCGAGCGCTTTGCGGATGCCTAGCAGCCCCTTTTCCGGGCGCTGCTCCGGCGGACAATTATCGAACTCCGGCAGCCCCACGGCACCCAGCAGCGTGGCGTCGGCATCCGCGGCCAGGCGCGCCGTCTCCGCAGGGAACGGGCTGCCGGTCTGGTGAATCGCAACTCCGCCCAGCAAGCCTTCCGCGAGGCGCAACTGATGCGCCCATTTGTCCGCTACGCGCCGCAGCACGCGCACTGCCTGGCGGGTCACTTCGGTACCGATTCCGTCGCCAGGCAAAACCAGGATGTTCAGGTCCATTCGTCAGTGCTCGTGGCGTGGCTTTGCGCCGGCAGGAGTGCCGACGCGGCAGGCTAAGAGCCTGCGCCACGCCCTCAGTCCGCGGCTACTTTCATCACCCGCTCTTCCGGCTCGATCAGGTCGATGATCTCTTCGTCGAGCAGGCCCTTCTTGGCGTCGGCCAGTGCCGTGAATCGCTGATACAGCGACTCCAACTCGTCTCTAGTCAGCTCGTAGCCCAGGTCTTCGGTACGTTTCTTGAGCGCATGGCGCCCGCTGTGCTTGCCCAGCACGAGCTTGCTCTCGGGCACCCCGACTGTCCGCGGGTCCATGATCTCGTAGGTAGTCTTCTCTTTCAGATAACCGTCCTGGTGGATGCCGGCCTCGTGCGCAAAAGCGTTGCGCCCGACGATGGCCTTGTTCGGCTGCGGGCCGAAGCTGATCATCGAAGTGAGCAACTGGCTCGCGGAATAAAGGTGCTCGGTGCGGATGCCTGTATCGTAAGGCAGGCGGTCCTGACGGGTCTTGAACAGCATGACCACTTCTTCCAGGGAGCAATTGCCGGCACGCTCGCCGATGCCGTTGATAGTGCATTCGATCTGGCGCGCGCCAGCCTCGACAGCCGCAATGGAATTCGCCGTAGCCAATCCCAGGTCGTCGTGGCAGTGTACGCTGACGACGGCGCAATCGCCCAAAGCCCGCACGATGCGGTTTATCAGCGCCGCGTACTCAAACGGCACCGAGTATCCGACCGTGTCCGGAATGTTCACGGTACGCGCCCCCGCGGCCACTACGGCCCTGGAGATCTTCTCCAGATAATCCGGGTCGGTGCGGGCGCCATCCTCGGCCGAGAACTCCACGTCGTCTACGTACTCGCGTGCCAACTCCACGGCGGCCACCGCCTCGTCGAGCACTTGCTCCTGCGACTTTTTCAGCTTGTACTTCAGATGGATGTCGCTGGTGGCGATGAAAGTGTGAATGCGCGGCCTGCGCGCGTGCTTTAGCGACTCGGCAGCGCGTTCCACATCCTGCGTGCAGGCGCGCCCCAACGCGGCTACTTGGGCCCACGGAAACTCGCGGCTGATCGCATCCACCGCTTCAAAATCGCCTTCGGATGCGATGGGAAAACCGGCTTCCAGGATGTCCACGCCGAGTTCCACCAGCTTGCGTGCCATACGTAGCTTTTCCGCAACGGTCATGCTGCAGCCCGGCGACTGTTCGCCATCCCGCAACGTGGTGTCGAAGATGTAAACGCGATCGCTCATAGAAACCGCCGTATGTCAGCATTATGGCCGGGGGTGCATAATTTAGCAAATTTATAATATTAGCGGTCTGTATAATGATTTGTTATGCTTGAGAAAGCGTATGGAACTCCACGCGCTCCAGGTTTTTCTGACCGTAGCCACCGAGAAGAGTTTCTCCAGGGCCGCCGACCGCCTGCTCCGCACCCAGCCGGCCGTTTCGCTCGCCTTGCAGCGACTGGAGGCGGAACTGGGCGAGAAGCTGATCGATCGCTCCGGCAAAGAACTGGTGCTGACCGATGCCGGACACATCGTGCTCGACTACGCACGGCGTTTCGAGAACCTGCGCGGCGAGCTGCAGAACTCGCTGGCCGAGTTGCGCGACAATTCCTCCGGCACGCTTACGGTAGGAGCGAACGAGTCGACGTCGCTCTACCTGCTGCGGCATATCGAGAACTTTCGCCGCCTCTATCCCGGAATCAAAGTGCAGGTGCGCCGCAGCCTGTCGAGCAGGATTCCCAACGAGCTGCTGGACGGCAACCTGGAGCTGGGCGTGATCAGTTACGACCCCACCGATGAACGCCTGACCTCTACCGTGATTTATACGGACGCGCTGGCCTTCGTGCTTTCGCCGAAGCACCGGCTGGCGCCTCGCAAGGCGGTCACGATTTCCGAGCTGGCCATGGAGACCTTCATCGCGCATAACGTGGTCTCGCCCTATCGCGACGTGGTGCTGCGCGAGTTTCAGCGGCGCAAGGTGCCGTTGAACATGCCGGTGGAGATGCCCACCATCGAGACCATCCGCAAGATGGTGCAGAACAACGAAGGGGTGGCGTTTTTGCCGCGTATGTGCGTGGAGCAAGAAATCGAGCAGGGCCTGCTGTGCGAGGTGCAGGTGAAGGAACTGCACGTCGAGCGGAAAATCCGACTGGTCTATCCCACCCGCCGGGCGCTGAGTCACGCCGCGCGTGCGTTTTTGGAGGTAGTGCGGGGCAAGTAGCCCCCAGTGGGCGACAGTATCTCCTTCGGCGCTACCACGTTTCACTGAGCCCAGAACGTAGTCCAACACCGCTACGGATTTTAGTTCCAGTTCGAGAAAGTGGCGGTATAGGTAAAGGATCGGATAAACCTGGACGCCGCTGTCGTCATCGCGATCCGTGGTCTCAGGCCGGCGCTCAACGTCGGCATCGAGGCCTCCCGGCCGATTGTATTCGTACAGAACATTCGTATCGATCAGGAAGCCGCTCATGCAAGATCAACAGGGCGCGGATGGTCTTTGGATCGCCCCAGATCGAGATCGGCCCCGGCAAAGGGAGAGTTGAGGAGGACGTCGGAAAGATTGTCGAACCGCTTTTGAGCTGGGAGCGGCTCCGCGGCGGCGGGCAGGCCCAATTCCTTCGCGACAAGTTCCTGGAGGTAGTCGTCCAGAGAGACGCCCCGCGCATGCGCTTGCGCAACCAGGCCTTTTTCCACTTCGGGTTTTAGGTTTAGGGTCACGTTCAAAGCTCACCTGACGCAATGCCGCCTCGTGCCGCGACTATCACGCGGCTTCAATCACGCGCAGGCGACCTTGGCGGCGCGTGCGCGGGGATGCTTTGACGACGATCTCAACGTCCCGTCCGAGCGAGTTAAGCCAGCTTGCAAGCCGGTCGATAGTGACGCTTTCCATGCGGCCGCGGAACACTTTGGAAAGCGTCGGCTGATCCGTGCCGCAGAGTCGCGCTGCTTCCTGCTGCGTCAGTTTGCGCTGCTTGATCGTGTCCTTTATGGCGATTATCAACCTGCTTTTAGCGGTGAGTTCCGCCGCCTCGGCTGACGTGAATCCAATATCGGCAAACACGTTGCCGCTGCTTTTCTCAAAGGAGATTTTGGCCATCGCTCAGTCCTCCATATCCAACTCCCGTGCGCGCCGTAAGCGTACGCCGATCAGCTCTGCGTCCGGCTTCGGCAGGCCGATCCCGGACTTCGATTTTTTCATGAAGGCGTGCAGCACATAGAGCGCCTTCTTGAGATTCACGACGTACATCATCCGATAGGCGTTCCGGTCGAAGCTCTCCCGTAACTCGTAAACGCCCGATCCAAACTGGGCCAGTGGCTTCATGTCGAGCGGCGTCTTGCCCTGCTGTAATTCATAAAGCCTGGAACCGAAGGAACCCTTCACTTCGCGCGGCAAAGCCGAAAGATCGCGCTTGCTGCTGCCAATCCAGACGACCGGCCGAACTAACGGTTGGTCTGACCGCTTCGTCTCCCCTGGCATTTCTTCGCCTTTCGGATTTCCTCATCTTGAAAATTATGGCAATTTTGCCATAATTTGTCAAGCCACAGACCGTAATGGCAGCTTGCGTCGCCGAATCGCGGTGTGCGGTATCCTCCGGATCGTGCTGGACTTCGGCATGCAGCGAAGCGCTGGTTCTCGCCACCAGTCCGAGGAAATGGCTGCCCTACAGCGCCGTGCCTCTCCGCCAGCGGTCCTCAAACAATCCCTTCATCGCCTCACCCATGCCTTCATGGCTGAAGACGACGGCAGTCCAGGTCGGCCGTGTGATCACCGGATCGAGCAGGGCGATCATGCCCTGCCTTCCATCGAAGACCGCCAGTTTCATGGGCACGGAATCCGCGCGGCGCACTTCCACGCCCGCCGCGGCGTAGTCCTCCAGGGTCTGCCGGTGCGCCTCGTCCAAAGTGCCGGCTTGGAGCAGCAGGCGGCAGGTCACGCCCGAAAGGCGCGCCTGCTTGACCAATTTCTCATCCAGCGGATCGACAGCGTACGGCGGGCGGGAGAACTCCACGTATTCCGAGCGCACCTCCGACAGCATACGGCGGTATTCGGCGGCTGTCTGGGCTGGATCGCTGACGATCCGGAGGAAATCCAGCGTGCCGCGCCCTTCCTGCCCTTCTGAATAGACCGCCTTCAGATCGTCGATCAAAGCCATACCCGTGCGGCCCTGGTCCGTCAACTCCTGATCGAGGATCTGCCGCTTTCGAGCCATGTAGGCCGGCACCGCCAATCCGGGCTCCACCGCCGAGAACAGCTTGGTCTTCTCCTGCACCACCTGGGCGAAGCCCTTTTCCACCAGGCTGTCCAGCACCTCGTAGATCTTTTGCCGCGGCACATGCGCGCGCGCCGCCAGTTCCAGCGCTTTGAACCGCGGGTGGCCGAGCAGAACCAGGTACGACCGCGACTCGTATGCATTCAGCCCGAGCTGCTGCAGCCGCTTCCAGAAGCGTTGGAACTCGCCCTCAGCCCATTTTTCAGCCATTGTCTCCTAACAATACCAAACCCAAGTTTAAAAAGGCGTTACCCGATTTTCGCAGATTCCGGCGCCCCCTCCCCCGGCAAAATCGCGCCTGAACGTTGTCAACTGGACAAACCGATTGACTTAGTACTACTGGATCTCTACAATGAGCCTAGTACGACAAGAGTTATGGCTGAAAACAATGACGCTCCGGAGGAAGTTCCCTCAACGGCGGAATCCGCGGCGTCCAAGATTCGCATCGTGGTGGCCGACGACCACCCCATATTCCGCGACGGCTTGTGCCGCCTGCTAGCCTTGGAGCCGGATTTCGAAGTAGTCGCGCAGGCGCAGGATGGCCGGCAGGTCCTGGAAGTTCTCCAACAATACGAGCCGGATATCTTGTTGCTCGACCTCAAGATGCCGGGCCTGGACGGATTGGCTACGCTGCAAAGGCTCCAGACCGGCAAGCACAAGACCAGGGTCATCGTGCTGACCGCTTCCGAAGACAAGAACGAATTCGTGCAGGCCATGAAGCTCGGCACTTCCGGGATCGTTCTGAAACAGAGCGCCACGGAACTTCTTATCAAGAGCATCCGGAAGGTGAACTCCGGCGAGATTTGGCTGGACTCCCACACCACCGCCGCCGTGATGCGGCAGTTCGCCACCGGCGCGGACGAAGTTGTCGCCGGGGTTCCGCCGACCAGCACTCGCGAGCGCGAGCGTTCACTGCTCAGTCAACGAGAGCGTGAAATCGTAGCGCTAGTGGCGCAGGGTTTCAAGAATAAGGAGATGGCCGAGAAGATGTTCATCAGCGAGCAAACCGTAAAGAACCACCTGCACAACATCTTCGATAAGCTGGGCGTTTCCGATCGCCTGGAACTGGCGCTCTACGCCATTCACAACAATCTCCACATGGGAAAGTAGGTGGGGCAGGCGCTTCCGCCTGCCAATTGCCGCGCCGCCCGCTGGCCTACGCGTAGAGAACCACCTGTACAACATCTTCGATAAGCTGGGCGTCTCCGATCGCCTGGAACTGGCGCTCTACGCCATTCACAACAATCTCCACATGGGAAAGTAGGTGGGGCAGGCGCTTCCGCCCGCCAAAGGCCGCAACGTCTCTCGAGTCGGGCCATTCACCGCACTTCCGCGAAGCTCACCGAAGACGGATCGCCCGCGTCGCCCCCTCGCCCGCACCATCGACGCTGCTTGTCGATGCTGGCGAGCAGACCTTCTGAAGTTGGCCACCTGCCGCACCTCCGCGGGGCTCATCGAAGACGGATCGCCGTGTCGCCGTGTCGCCCCCTCGCCCGCTCGTAACATCGACGCTTTCTGTCGATGTTGGCGAGCTTGCTCGCCTAAGCGTATTCCTTCAGTTTGTTGTGCAAAGTCTTCAAGCTGATGCCCAGGATCTCGGCGGCCCGCGTCTTATTGTTTCGAGTGTGTTCCAGCGTGCGCAGAATAAGGCCCTTCTCGGCCTCTTCCACCGTCGTGCCGATGCTGAAGCGCACCGAATCCGGCCCCTCCGCCCCCTCCAGCGCCGGGGCCGCCACACCCGCGCCGGCAGCGGCCGCCAGCGCTGTCCGGGTCTGCAGGAACGCGGGAATGTGCTTGAGCTCTATAGTGCCTTCGCCCGCCAGGATCACGGCGCGCTCCAGCACGTTTCGCAATTCGCGCACATTACCCGGCCAATTATGCCGTTCGAGCGCCATCAGCACGTCCGCCGCAATGTCGCTTACCCGGCACTCGTGCTTGCGGTTGAGGTCGCCGATCAGCGCTTCGGAAATGCGGGAAATATCCTCCTTGCGCTCCCGCAACGGCGGCAAGTGGACGTGAAATACGTTTAAACGGTAGAAAAGATCTTCGCGCAGGTGGCCGCCGCGCAGGGCTTCGTCAGGCGCTTTGTTAGTGGCTGCCACCACCCGCACATCCACCTCGAACTCCGCCTTGCCTCCCAGCCGCCGCACCTTCGAATCCTCAAGGATGCGCAGCAGCTTGGCCTGCGTGGGCATAGGCATCTCGCCGATCTCGTCGAGCAGCAGCGTACCGTGTTGCGCCACCTCGAAACAGCCCGCCCGCCGCTCCGAAGCCCCAGTGAACGATCCCTTCTCATGCCCGAACAATTCACTCTCGATCAGAGTTTCCGGGAGCGCCGCGCAGTTGATGGCGATGAACGGACCATCCCGGCGCGGGCTTAGGTCATGAACGGTTCGCGCCACCAGTTCCTTGCCGGTACCGCTTTCGCCGGTGATCAGCACGCAAGCCTTACTCGGGCCGGCCTGCTGCAAAAGCGAGAAAATCTCCATCATCCTGGGGGAGGCGCCCACCAGTTCCCCAAGCGTGCCCTTGTATCCCAGGTGCCGCATCAGGACCTTCTGTTCCGTGCGCAGTCTCGAGTGTTCCGCCGCACGGCGTACCAATACCTCCAGGGTCTTGGGTTGAATGGGCTTCTCCAAAAACCAGAATGCGCCCAGTTCATGCACGGTTTTTACGGCAGTTTCGATGTTGCCGAAGGCGGTCAGCACAATCGTGGGAGGCATGTCGCCCATCTCCCGCAGCTTTTCGAGGAAACCAAAGCCGTCCAGACCCGGCATGCTGAGATCGGTAAGGATCACATCGGCCGGATTGTGGCTCAAGGCTTCGAGCGCAGCATTACCCTCCGCCGCGGTCTCCGGCGTCATGCCCCACGCTGCTACCATGGCTGCCAGTCCGCTGCGCTGGCTGGGTTCGTCGTCTACGATCAAAACTCGCAAGGGTCCAATCCTTTTATGGAGGTCAGCTTCATTGTACCGCCCCCAACGGCTCTGAATGTCGGAACACGAGTTAACAAGGAGAAGTTGTGCCCGGCAACTCGCACACTCTGATTTTAGTTGATAATGGTAACAACGAGACGGAGCCGGGGCCATTGCGGTCCTGGGAGTCCTATCTCGATGCCCGGGGACTCATGGTCTTCGAAACGGTCCGACGCGCCCGCCGCCGTATCCTCGCCAACGAGGCTGTGCGCCAAGGTGCGTTTTCGCTCAGTGCCGGGCTCGCCTCGCTGATCCTGCTTCTTCTACTGGGTACCCAGATCCTAAATTGGCCCTGGCTGCTTCTGCTGCCCGCCGCGACCCTGGCCGTGGGGGTCTATGCGACGTGGCGCCGCATGCCCTCGTACTATCGCGTAGCCCAGCACGTGGACCACAGGCTGGGGCTGCCGGATACCTTGTCCACTGCCCTTTTTTTCGCCTCCGACGTCCGCCCCCCGGCGGGGATGCGCCGCGCACAATGGTTGCAGGCCGAAAGCCTGGCGGCGGGGCTGGATTTGCGGCGCGCCATTCCGATCCGTATGCCGCGAGCTATTTATTGGACTGCACTGCTGGCTATGATCGCCGGTAGCCTGTTCGCGCTGCGCTATGGCCTGGATCGCCGCCTGGATCTTCGCCCCCCGCTGGCTCGCATCGTCCAGGAGCGCCTGGGAATCATGCCGGAACAGCCGCAAACTGCGCGCGTGCGCAAGGACCCACGGCAGCCCGATCGCCGCGAGGAGACCGGCTTCTCGCTGGACGACCCACAGCAGAAGAGCCCCGGTGAATTGGATGCCGCGCCGGACACGGCTCTCGACACCGTAGGCGTGCCGGACGTGGATAACAGCAAGACCGCATCCAGCCGCGCCGATGGCTCCCAGAAGGACCCATCCGCGCAGCTCGAATCCGGACAGAGCGACAACGAAGAATCCGAGGGCCTCAGCGCCAACTCGGGTAATCAGCCGTCCGGGGAGGGGCGCCAGGGACCCGGCGCAGGCAAACAGGGCCAGGCGGGCGAACAGCAGGGCGCCGGCAATACCGCTGAATACTCCAGCCTGCTCGCCAAATTCCGCGACGCCATGTCCAGCCTGCTAAATCGCATGCGGCAGCAGCCCGGCGCCCAGGCAGGGCAACCGCAAGCCTCGGTGAAGAGCGGCCGCCAGTCGAAGGGGCAAGCAGGCAACAATCGCCAGGATGGCAAGCAGGGCAAACAACAGGGCGAGGGGCAGCAGGGCGATGCACAGGACGGCCAGCCCGGGGAAGATAACCAAAATGCTCAGAGCGCCCAGTCGGGCAGTAGTGGCCAGGGTGGGCAGGAGCCATCCACCAAGCAACCCGGCAGCGGCATTGGACGCCAGGATGGCAGCAAGGATGTGAAACTCGCCGAGCAGCTTGCGGCCATGGGCAAGATCAGCGAGATCATCGGCAAGCGCTCCGCCAATGTGACCGGAGAGGTCACCGTGGAAGTCCAGAACAGCAATCAGCAGTTGCGCACGCCGTACGCCCAGCGCACCGCGCACCACGCCGAAGCAGACGGGGAAATCAGCCGCGACGAAGTGCCTGTGGCTTTGCAAGCCTACGTGCAGCAGTACTTCGAGCAGGTGCGCAAGCAGGCGCTGGGACCCGTGGGCGTGAAGCCGCCGGAAACCCCCGTGCGCCGCAAGGGCGAGCCGGCGAAGACCCCGGGGGTTTGATTTTGCGACTTCTGCGTAGCAGAGCGGGAGTTTAATAGACGAGGCGGGCACGATACACTAATATTCGAGGAAACCTCCCAAGGTAACGCAGGCAAACTTATGAGAGTGACCATCGAACTGCCGCAAGAGATTGAGGCCGATATGCTGGCGCAAGCCAAAGCAGAAGGCATGCCAGTAGGCGAATATCTGCAAAGCCTGCTCAGCGGGCGGGTGTCGGCAAGAAGCGGCCAAAACAAGCTATCGATGGAAGAGTGGATCAGACGGTTTGAGGCATGGGTAGCGAGTCATTCCGGAAGTACGGTCGTCCTACCGGATGCCGCGATGGAACGGGAAGCGATCTATGGTGACCACGGACGGTGATGGAAACGCTCGCCGATACTAATGTCCTGTTACGATTGCTACAACCTGAACATCCTCAGTGCGCGGTAGCCTCAATGGCGCTGGCTGCCCTCCGGCGGCAAGAATCCGAGTTGTGCGTCGCGCCGCAAAACCTCGTGGAGTTCTGGGTAGTGGCCACACGGCCCATCGCCGAGAACGGCCTTGGCATGAGTCCTCTGATGACGGCGGGCGAGGTACGGGTGTTGCGCGACCTCTTCCGGGTCTTAGAGGGGAAGTCGGGTATAGCGGAAGCTTGGGAAAAACTGGTCTCCGTCCACCTGGTTTCCGGCAAGCTGGCGCACGATGCACATTTGGTGTCGGTGATGAATGTGCACGGCGTGCGGCGCATTCTTACGTTCAACGGCGCCGATTTTAGACGCTACGACTCGGTTGAGGTGATTGTCCCATCCTCAATTCACACGTAGGGGCTGCGAAGGTCCGTGTCTAACGCGGCGGCGCTGCGTCCAAGCTGTTGTGAGAACGTTGCCTTCGCCGTTCCCTGAATCTCGAACGGTGGCGGGCCGTTGAGGAGACGGCACCCCGCGCGAACCCAACGACTGATTCCCACAAACGGACACTCGCGCCATGCGCGATCGCGCTGCAGCCAATAATCTCATTCACTTGCCCACTCCCGCAAACGGCCCTTCGCATGCTCCACCCCATACAAATGCCCAATCTCCTACGGGACTTGCGCTACTCTCTCCGCGCCTTGCGCAAGATGCCCGGCTTCACCATCGTGGCCTTGCTGGTCCTGGCGCTGGGCATCGGAGCGAACACCGCCATCTTCAGCGTAGTCAATGCTGTCCTGCTGCGCCCCTTGCCGTATCCCGGCGCCGATCGCCTGGCGCTGATCTGGGAGACGGATTTGAAGGACGGGATCAAACGCGAAGGGCCGTCTGGGCCGAATTTCCTCGACTGGAAGGAGCAGAGCCAATCCTTCGAGGAGATGGGACTACTCGAAGTCGGTACCGGCACTATCACCGGCGAGGGCGAGCCCGAGCAGGTCACCGGTTTGCGCGTCACCACGAATTTCCTGTCGATGCTCGGCGCCCGAACCGTTCTCGGACGCGGCTTTACGGCGGCTGAGGGCGCAGGTCAAGGACGTTACCCGGTCGCCGTGCTCACCAACGGGTATTGGAAGCACCGCTTCGGATCGGACCCGCGAGTCATTGGACGAGCCTTCACCATGAATAGCGAGCCGTACACCGTGATTGGCGTGCTCGCTCCGGATTTCTACCAGCCGCTGCCCAGCGATCTTTACGTGCCATGGCCGGTCGCGCAACTGCGCGCCAAGAGCCGCGTCTCCCACGATTTCGGTGTCATCGCCCGCCTGAAGCCCGGCGTCAGCATCGCCCAGGCGCAGGCCGAGTTGAGCGCCATCGCCCGCCGCATCGATGCGCAGACCCCCAGGCTGGCAGGCTGGGATGTGAGCGTGGTGGGGATGAAACAGGCGCTCTTCGCTTATATTCGGCCCGCGTTGCTGTTGCTCCTGGGCGCAGTGGGGCTACTGCTGCTGCTGGCATGCGTGAACGTGGCGAGCCTGCTGCTGGCGCGCGTCACGGGCCGGCGCAAAGAGATGGGAATTCGCGCGGCATTGGGCGCGCGGCGCAGCCATCTGATCGCGCAGATTCTGAGCGAAAGCCTGCTGCTTAGCTTCGCTGGAGGCGCGCTCGGAGTCTTGTTCGCCGTCTGGGGCGTCGACCTTCTGAGCGCGGCACTCCCTAGCACGCTTCCGATGGCGGAGGCCGGCGCCGAGATCGTGCGGCCCGTTATCGGCGTGGATGCGCGCGCGCTCGGCTTCGCGCTGCTGATCTCCATCGGAGCCGCGCTGATTTTCGGACTGATTCCCGCGCTCTATGTCGCCGGCGCCGACGTGAACGACGCGTTGAAGGCCGGCGGCCGAACGTCTTCCCAATCGCATGGCCGGACGCGTGTGTGGGGTCTGCTCGTGGCTGGGGAGGTCGCGCTCGCCAGCATGCTGCTGATCGCCGCCGGACTCGCCATGAAGAGCTTCGTGAATCTGCAACACGTGAACTCGGGCATACGCCCCGACCATGTCTTGACGTTTCGCATGCGCCTGCCCACCGACAATCTCTACAAGGGCGATCTTGAACAGACCGATTTCTATCGGCGCGTGCTCGACAACGTGGAACACATACCCGGCATTCAATCCGCCGGTCTTACCGACGTGCTTCCGCTGGGTCAGCAAAACGACCGGGAGTACTTCACCATCGAAAACCGCCCCCTGCCGCCGGGGCAGGAGTTGGTCGCCGACTTTCGGCGCATCAGCCCGCGGTACTTAAGCACGATGGGAATCGCGCTGCTGCGGGGGAGAATGCTTTCCGATCGCGATGTTCGCGACGCCCCGCCGGTGATTCTGATCGACGAAACGCTGGCGCGCCTGTATTGGCCCAACGAGAATCCGCTCGGCCGGCGCATGCGGTTGTGGGGTGAGTTCCGGGAAATCGTCGGCATCGTGGGACAGGTGCATCATTATGGCTTGGAAAAACAGCCGGAGCCTACCATCTACGCGTCCTATGCGCAGATGGCCGACAAGGCCATGGCGCTGGCCGTGCGCACCACGATGGATACGTCGGCGGTGGTGAAATCCGTGAAGCAGGCCGTGTGGTCGGTGGATCGCGGCCAGCCGGTGTTTCAGATCCGCAGCATGGACGATTATTTGTCGCTGGCCGGCACCGCGCCGCGCATTTCAACCGCGCTGCTGCTGGTTTTCGCGGGCATCTCGATGCTGTTGGCCGCGCTCGGGATTCATGGAGTCGTTTCCTACGGCGTCGCACAGCGCACGCGCGAATTCGGACTTCGCATGGCGCTTGGCTCTACGCCTGGGCAGGTCAAGGCGCTGGTAGTCCTGAGCGGTATCAAGACCGCGCTGATTGGTCTAGCGGCAGGAATGGCCGGCGCCGCCGCGCTGGCGACGGCCCTGCGCGCACTTCTCTATGGCGTAGCGCCGCTCGATCCTGGCGTAATGATGGGAGTCGCAGCGTTGCTTCTCACGGTGGCGCTGATCGCGAACTACATTCCGGCGCGGCGCGCGACGCGCATCGACCCGATGGAGGCGCTGCACCAGGAGTAGCCGCATCGGTGGGCCGATCCCAGCCGCAATCGACACAACCACCATCCACCAACCACCGGCCACAGCGAGCAAAGCTCGCCCCCGGCTGCTATCATCGGGAAAAGCCTGCCCCTGCGAACGTGGCGGAATTGGCAGACGCACCAGACTTAGGATCTGGCTCCCGCAAGGGAATGGGAGTTCGACCCTCCCCGTTCGCACCATCGGAATCCTCGACCACAGCCGCGGAACCCCCCAGCCGGCGCCGGCCGGCAAGGCCGCCAGCCCTTTAGAAACTAAAGTTTGGGCTTTGTTTGTCATAAAACCATACCCCCCTTGACAACGGCCTTCAACCGTGATTAATCTAACGCAACGTACGTCTTCACGGGCGTACCAAGCTATAGGGGGGAAAATGTTGAACCGAACGCGACTCAGTGTGTCGCTGCTGTCGATCGCAGCATGGGGGGTTGTCCTCGGCCTGGCGCAGGCGCCGGTGGGTTCCTTGAACGGTACTGTACATGACCAGACCGGCGGCGTGATGCAGGGCGCCACCGTCACGGTAACCAACAAAGATACTGGACAAGAGCACCAGGCGGTAACGAGCGCCGATGGGTCGTTCGCAGTGTCGCCCTTACCGGCGGGAAGCTACACGTTGAGAACCACCGCGTCCGGATTCCGGACACTGATCGAAAACGCCACGGTCCAGGTGGGCCAAGTCACCTCCGTGGACCTGGTGATGCAGGTCGGCGCGGCCAGCGAAGTCGTCAGCGTGCAAGGCGAAGCCGCGCAGATCGACTATGACAGCCATACTATCCAGGGTGTGATCACGCGCCAGGAGATCGAGAACCTGCCGCTCAATGGCCGAAGCTTCCTGAATCTGGCCATGCTGGAGCCGGGCGTCACCGTCTCGGCGAACAGCGTCGGCCAGTACAACCGGCTGTTCGACGTGAATATCCTGGGCGCCGATTCCGGCAACGGCTCCGTGCGCATCACCGTGGATGGCGCGACCATCGCCGACTCGGTGACCGGCGGCACGCAGCAGAATTTCTCGCAGGAGGTGGTGCAGGAGTTTCAACTTTCCTCGATGAACCTGGACCTTGCCACTGCCATCGGCGCCGGGGGGGCCATTAATATCGCGACGCGCGGCGGCACCAACGATTTTCACGGCAGCGTCTTCTTCTTCGACCGGGACCACGACTTCTCCGCATATCCGTATCTGCAGCGCGATCCGAATGAGCCGGCCAGTCCTTTTTTTGCGCGGCGCCAGTCGGGCTTCGAAGTGGGCGGACCCATCAAGAAGGAAAAGCTGTTCTTCTTTTCCGCTCTGGAACATACCAACCAGGTGGGGGTCTATAGCGCGGTCCCGAGCGATCCGTTGTTTCAACAGTTCTCGTCGTATGCCGCCAGCCCGTTCCATGAAAACGAAATCAGCGAACGCCTGGACTGGCTCATCAACGCCAAGAACAGCGCCTCTCTGCGCTATTCCCACGACGGCAATAACGGCTACGCCCCGTCAGGCGGCGGCCAACTGCCGTCCGATTGGGACGTAAACAAGAACTGGGCCGATTCCGGCGTCTTTTCGGTTACCACTGTCGTGAACCCCAGCACGGCCAACGAATTTCGCTATTCCTACACATACTGGTCGAACACCAACAATCCGCCCACGGCGGCCCAATGCCCGCCGCCCTGCCTGGGGCTGGGAGGACCGAATATCAGTATTGTCGGCGTGTCGAACTTCACCATTGGCAATGCCACTAATGCGCCGCAAAGCCGCGTGCTGCGGCGGAATATCTTCGCCGACAACATCAGCAAACAAAAGGGCACCCACTCTATGAAATTCGGCGTCTACTGGGAGTATCAGAAAGGCACCGGGACTTACGCATACGCCGCTCCCGCAGCCGCCGTCCTGTATTCCCCGGAGATTGTAGAGGGCTTCAATCAGATCCTCGGTTCGTTCGGGCTGACGCAACTTCCGCTGCCTTCCTCCTTCAACACGATCAATGACCTACTGCAGCTTCCGGTGGCCGGGTTTGCAATGGGCGTCGGCGACATCAACCAGCCCCCGTCATGGAATGAGGGCAACGCGGACCATGACAATACCTTCCATCTCTACTGGGAGGATTCCTGGCGGGTGCGACCGAAATTCAGCCTGCAGTACGGGCTGGCCTGGACATACGAAAGTAACGCGCTCAATTACGATCTGACCAAGCCGGAATATCTGGCGCCGCTGTATGGGCAGGGCGGTCTGGGGAATGAACTGCACCAACCGCATAATTTCAGTCCTATGCTGGGCTTCGCCTGGAACGTGGGCAATGACAACAAGACCGTAATTCGAGGTGGCGCGGGCATCTATTACGACACCATCAACCTGGAGGAACGGCTGATCGAGCGGGCTATGTTGGGGCCGGCCGGCACGGGGCGCGCGTTGCTGGGCGATAGCGTCTTCTTCTCGACCATCTCGGGGATCAACGGCTTCGGAAATCTACCGGGTCCTCTGCAGCCCAGCGCGCTTTCGAGCGAACCAACCACGTTCACGGGGGCAGAACTCGTCAGCCTGCTCCCAATGTTTTACGCCGGCGCCCAGGCGGAGTTGGGACCTCCTGGCAACACCAGCCTGGCCATTCGCAACATCAATGTGTTCAAGACCGGGGAAGAGCTGCTGGCGCAGAATTTCCGGCCGCCGTATTCCGAGCACGCCAGCATCGGTGTGCAAAGAGAATTACGGTCGGACGTGGTGCTCAGCGCGGATTTCGTTTTTCGGCAGTATCTGCACCAGATCATCCGGGACACGGACTTGAACCACTATTACAGCGCGGCCGGACCTGTGATCCCGGCTTGCACCGGGAACGAGGCTGCCAATCCGCTGGCGGAGTGCTCCGATGGGGTAATTCAAGGGATCATCAGCGGCGCGCGCTCCCACTA
>Ga0187858_10001361_pt1 | contig 27358 bp, 29 predicted proteins | sample June2016WEW_8_15_FD_133015 | JGI IMG/M metagenome (GOLD analysis project Ga0187858, IMG submission 133015) | Peatland microbial communities from SPRUCE experiment site at the Marcell Experimental Forest, Minnesota, USA - June2016WEW_8_150 | ecosystem: Environmental > Terrestrial > Soil >...
AACTCAAGCAATTCCGCCGCTTTGCCACACGCTATGAGAAATCAAAAACATGCTTTCAAGCCATGGTCGCCCTCGCCTGCTCCTGGATCGTACTCCAGCTATATGTCGATACGGCCTAGGGACCAGGGACTAGAGGCCGCCGGTCAGGACGATGCCAGAAATGCACCATTGCGCGTGGTTCTCCGCCACAACGTGCGACGGCCAGCCCGAGGGCCGGCCGTCAGCGTTCTCAACGGTTGCTGCTGCTTACTTTTTTGCGGTGATGAGGGCGCGACTCTCCCAGGGAGATGACTTCCAAATCAACCCGGGCAGTCCCTGCCTTGATCATAGCCAGCTTCTGGGCGGCTCCGTAGGAGAGATCGAGTATCCGCCCCTTGAAAAGGTAGCCGCGATCGGTAATGCGGACAACGACCGACCGGTTGTTGTCGCGGTTGACTACGCGCACCACGCTGCCGAACGGCAATGAGGGATGGCAAGCCGTCATCGCGTCCATATCGAACTTTTCGCCGCTTGCGGTGCGCCGTCCATTGAACACCCCACCATACCAGGAGGCAACACCGTGGAGGATATCGGCCGGTTTTGAGTGGGCGGTTATTTTCGGCGCAAGAAAAGCCGGCGTCGCGCTCAGGATCGGAGGCCCGGGAGGCGCAGTGGCAATTGGCCTGGGAAGCAGCGCATCCGCCTGCACGGCAGGCGTGTAGAGCATCACTGCCACTGCGGCCAGCGCCACGGAGATAGCCCCCGCCAGCAGCCAAATCAGGAGTGGTGTTTTGATGTTCATGTTGCGTTTTTTCCTTGTTTTGCCCATCTGTCCATTTTACTAAATCGGCGCCATTTTACTCATCCATTAGCCGGAATTCACGGGCATTTTTTGCCACGAAAATGGGCCATTTTCGGGGCTTTTCCCGATAATCCATTCATCCTCTTCAACTTGCAGATTGTTGATAAAACTGGTGCAAAATCGGCGTTTCAGGCCGGTGCGGGGCCGATTCCGCCTTCTGAATGCCCAAGCCTCAATCTCTGGCGAACATAAAGCGAATACAAGGACGATCCAGCCCATGAAACCTCAACCGGGGAAGAACACTCCTGGGAGCGAGGAAACAAGCTCTGCGACCCCACACCATTGATGCCTGGCGGGGACGGTCCGATCCGGTTTTTGCAGATTATTTCCCTCATCCTGCTAGCGTCTGGCTTAGGCCATCCATGGCTATAGGCGGGGGAGCGATGCAACTGAGCGCGGCAGGGCTGGAGCTACTGAAGAGGTCGGAGGGTTTTCGCAATCGTACGTATATGGATGTGGCGGGGATTCCGTCCATTGGCTATGGCCACCGGATCCTTGCCTCCGAGTCCTTTCCCGACGGCATCGCGGAGCCGCAAGGGGCTGCCATGCTGGCCCGCGACGTGCGCAATGCCGAGCAGGCCGTCCAGCGCCTGGTAAGGGTTGCCCTGACGCAGGGCCAGTTCGACGCGCTGGTGGACTTCTGTTTCAACCTCGGACAGGGCAGGCTGGCGGCCTCCGCGCTGCTGCAGGATCTGAACATCGGCCGGTATGATGCAGCCGCCGAGCAGTTGCTGCGCTGGGACCACGCAGGAGCCCAGGAGAACGCCGGCCTGAAGGCCCGCCGCGAAGCCGAGTTTCACCTTTGGCACGGCGCCGGCGCCTAGCAGCGAGCGGCAGCCTGGATGCGAAGTTTCAGGACGCCGGCCGGTCGAGTTCCAGCACGGCAAGGCGTTCCCCGGGCTTGAGGTAGCCCTTGCGGCGAAACCAGTCTTCCATGGCCGGCTGAAGGCGATCGAGAGGGACGCGGCTGCCGGCTTCGAGCACTCCGTCGGCGGCGGGCAGCGTGTCGTCAAAGACCGCATCGTTGGTAAAGTTGCGCATGGCGAAGGTATCGATCCAGCGGATGGGGCATGGGTGCGCCTTGCCGGACGGATCGATTCGCTGGATGGAGAGGCGGCGCAGGAACATGCTTCCACTGTAACGGATGCGCACTTGCCGGCGATGATCTTCATCCAACCGTCAATCGTCTTCCGGCCATAGACGGGCCTGCTTGCAAGCCCCTGCTCAAGTCCCTGATCAAGCCCCTGCTCAAGTTTCTGATCAAGTTTCTGATATAGCCCCGCAAACAAATCCCATGCAACGTCAACGAAACCGGTCAGCGGTGCGTCTAGCTGTATGAGCACCTTCGCCGGCGAGGGTTCTCACAAGCGGAAAACCCACTTCGGTGGCAACGAAAATCGACGGGAGCTCAGGCATTGGCCCGGCGCAATTCTCTTAGAGCCAAGGGGTTTCCGTTTAGATTTTCCCCTGAGTGGGAGGAGCATCGCATCATGATTAAGTTTGGAAACGGAAATTTGCTTGCGCGGCGCTCGCTGCTGCTGGCAGGCATTCTGGCCGCCAGTTGCGGCGCGTTTTGCGTGCAGGCCGATGGGCAGGCACGGGGTGGAATGCACCAGCGTGGCGGAGGCATAGAGCGGGAGCTGAGCGAACTCACGCAGGTGCTGGCGCTGACCGGGGATCAGCAGGCGCAGGTAAAGGCTCTTCTGATTGAGCGGCGGGAAAAGATGGAGGCCTTGCGCTCGGGCGGGTCACAACCGAACCGTGAGCAGATGGAGGCGATCCGTCAAGACGCGAATGGAAAGATCAGAGCGCTTCTGAATGACGACCAGAAGGCTAAATTCGCCGCCTGGCAACAGCAGCGCATGGAGCGGCGGCGCGGTCAGGGAGGCGGAGAAGCTCCAGCTATGCAACCACCCGGCTCCTGATGCCACGCTGCTCCCTGCAGCACAATGTTTTTCCGGGAAGTTCAAGGAAAACGGGCCGCTTGCATCCGCAGGCGGTCCGTATTGGTTTGATAGCTTCGCAAACCTACTCTGAGAAGAGTGGGCAACTTCCCATTCTTGCCTTCAGCGCGCTACTGCTTTTTCTCCGGCACAACCTTCGCGTCCTTCGACTGCCGGGTCTCCACGCGGAAGCGCTGGTAGTCAAAATCGCGTTCGGTATAGTGCTGGCGAATCCCCTTCACCAGCAGGACGCGGGCCTGCACGGTCCCCTCGCCGCCGGTGGGAAGCCATATCTCGCCATTCACCAGGGCCTGGTCGAAATGGAAGTTGGAACCCTTCTCGATAGTGCTCAGAAGGCCGCCGGCAACGTGGAAATTGTCGTTGAAAATAACCTCGAGATGGACCACCTGGCGGTCGGCCTCATCGATCCATACGGTGCCCTGCAGCTTTTTTGAGGCGTCCTCGGCAATGCCGTGGGTGGTTGCGTCCTTGCGGCCGATGAAATCGAAAACGATGCTCGATCGGCCGTGAAAGGTCTCGCGCCTCGGGTTGCGCACGTCCATGATCTCCAGCAGGCGGCTCACACTGATGCGCTGCCCTTCCAGCGGCTGATCGCGCGGCGTCTTCTCCGCCTTCTCCGCCAGTTTGGTTACCCGCTCGGTCTCCTTCTTTTGTTCGTGCTCATTCAGCGGCTGGCCGTCTTTCTTCACCGTGCGCCCGATCAGGTGGCCGTTGACGAAGAAATCCTCAATCTCCTCGGTTTCAGTCTTCTTCACCTGGCCGTTGGCGTCCATCTCCTGGATAGTCAGCAAGGAGCTGTAGGTGTAGTTCTCGCGCACCTTATCAAGCTGCTTCTGGTGGTCCAGGACCTCGAGAATAAGCTGGCGAATCTCCGGCAGGGCCGGACCGGCTGGAATGGCCGCGGGCTGGGCTTGAGCGAACGGAACCAGCAGCAGAGATGGCATGAAGCCGGCGAGGCATAGGATGCGTAGAGGGTGCATGAGGGCATTTCCCCGGAAATGTGGCGACCTGCGCGGGGGCTGACGCGCAGGATTCCTCAAGTTGGACCCGGCCTGCCACGAAAGGTCGCGCCAACTTGAAAAGATCGGCATGGCATAGATATCGTAAACGTCCTACAACCGGAGGCAGGGTGGGCGCATCTAATTACACAGGCGGCGATCAGTGGCGGCTGCTCGGAATCATGCGGCTCGACCGGCCGAAAGAAGGAGAAATACGGAATGTTCAAGCTCTTGATTCACTGGCTGTTGAGTGCGCTTGCTTTGCTGGTTATTGCCCATTTTCTGCCGGGCTTCGTGGTGCGGGGCTTGGAGCCGGCGCTGGTGGCGGCGCTGGTAATCGGCCTGCTGAATGCGACGCTGGGCTTCTTGCTGAAGATCATCACCTTCCCCATCACCATCCTCACACTGGGCCTGTTTCTGCTGGTGATTAACGCGATGATGATCCTGTTGGCGTCGCACATCGTTACCGGTTTCCATGTGAACGGATGGATTCCGGCATTGTGGGGTGCGGTGGCGCTGGCCCTGGTGGGCATCGCGGTCCATGCGGGCTCGAAGAGGGTGTAAGCGACCGTTTGCGGCCTGAAGAACAAATCTCTACTTCGCCGCAGGCGCGGTGGCCTGAGTTGCGGCTTGAGTTGCGGCCTTGCCGGCTGCGCTCGGAGCCACGCTGCGATGCGGCTTTTGCGCGGCCGGTGCGGGAGTCTTGGCGGCAGGTTTGACCTGTTTCTTTTGAGCCGTCACTGTGTGTGCGAGCACCGGTCCGTTGAGGGTATTCGGCGTGCGCATGGCTCCGGCGCTGGAAAAGCCGCCCGGCGCTGCAACGTGCGTCGGCAGGGCGATCACCTTGGCCTGGGGCTGCTGCACCCGTGAGTAAATTCCCCATCCGCCGCCGGCGACCACAAACACAATGGCAGCCGCGGCCGCCGAACGCATCCAACTGCTGTCCAGCCGCGGCGCGGCAGGCCAGGAAAGAATGCGGCCCCTGCGCGGCCGGCTGTGCAGTCCGGCGTAGACGCGATCTTCCAGGCCCTGGGGAGCGGAAAGACGGGCGATCAGCCGCAATGTTTCTTCAGCGGCGCCATGCGCGATCGGATTCTGAGTTGGATCATTCATCGCAAACTCCTTGGGTGCGTACTTCTCGAGTGATTCAGCAGGCCGGCAACCAGGTTCCGCGCGCGAAACAGCCGGGAACGGACGCTGGACTCGGTAATGCCCAGCACCGAGGCGATCTCCACGCTGCTCAGCTCCTCGAAGGCCGAAAGCATGAGCACCTGGCGCTCCTTGGCCGGCAGTTGGTCGATGCAGGCCAGCACATGGGCGTGGTGCTGGGCGGCGGAGGCGATCTGCTCGGCGGTCAATCCATCCGACGGCAGCACGCGCGCCAGTTCGGCCACATCGTCGGTCTCCGGCCTGGTCTTGGCGCGGCGCTTGCGGTCCAGCACGATGTTCCACACAATGCGGATCAGCCATACCCGCCGGTCGCGCACCTGGTCCAGCGTGTCGCGATGGCGCAGCACGCGCAGAAACGCCTCTTGCACCGCGTCTTCGGCATCGGCGGGATTGCGCAGGACGGAGAAGGCTACGCGGTACAGCGTGCCGGAGTACTGGCTCACCAGAGCCGCGAGCGTCTCTTCTTCCGCCCGGGTGCGGGCTTCATCGGTCACCGCGCTGTTTGGAATTTCCATCCAACCTGCGAATACTGCCTGGCTGGCGCTCATAGATCACCAGACGCAGGCGGAGGGGAATATGCTCATGCGCCGGGCTCGCTGCTGTCCCGCGCGGGTTCACGGCGCAAGGAACCTTCCCCTGCGCGCCTTGGCTAAGATCGTTGATCGGGCGCGGCCGCCCTACTACTTGCCGGCCAGCTTCTGCGTGGCGATCTGGCCGGCCGCGCCATCCTTGTCGGAGTCCTTCACCTTGGCCCACAGCGCGCGCGCCTGGTCCTGCTTGCCCGTCGCCTCATACAGGGCGGCTAGGTCAAGCTGCGCCACGCTGGCTGAAACCGTCTCTGACGGCTTGGCGGCCAGTGCATTGTAAAGATCGATGGCCTGGCCGTCGCGCCCCGTCTGGTGATAGAGCCTGGCCAGCGCCAGATTGGCCAGGTTGGAGAGATTGCGGTCCCATGAACCGGCCGCGGTCTTCAGCTCCGTCTCGGCTTGAGCGGTTTGCCCCAGCTCCTGGTCGGTAATGCCGGCAAAGTAGTGGGCTTTGGCGCCCTGGGGCAGCCAGCCGTACTCCTTGGCCACCGCGGCAAACTGCTGGTTGGCGGCCTTCGAACGCTCGCTGGCGGTCGGGTAAATACCGATCTCCGCCGGCGCGCCCGGCTGAGCCAGAGGCGCGTCGTAGGTGTCCAGGGCAGCGCCCAGGGCGCTGTCGGCCTTGGTCGAAGACACATTCCAGTAAATCAGCCCGCCGATGCATAAAACCAGCACAACAGCCGCACTGATGACCATAGGCATAACGGCGGATCGGTGACCGCTGAGCCAACTGACGCTGCTTGCAGCGGCTGCGGCAAATCTGTCTTGCTTGAGAGCGTGACGGGTTCGAGTATCCACAGGGTCTCTTCTTATCCTTCTTGATCGGTCGTGCAGACGGGTCCCTACCGGTGCGGGCGCTGCGACTGCAACCCTATCAGTCTATCAGCGCGCCAACTAGAGCGTCCACCTGGGGACGGCTCCACAACCTGGGAACTCGCCTCAGCTCTTTGCGTCGGATGCCTCCGAGCGCAGGGCGCGAATGCACTCGATTGCGCTGGTGAGGACCGGGGGCGCCGACCCCGCGGCCACCCCCCTGTCGATCAGCGATTCAACATAATCGATAATTGGAAGACCGCGAACCCCGGCTTCGCGGACGATTGCGTCGAAGATAGTGACAGTAACCTGCATAATCGGCGATTCCTCTCCCCCGGTTCATCGGCACTCGGAACCGGCGGAACAGGCCAGTCCAAAATGGAGCAATCGCCCCGCCCTTGCCCTTCCCCACCCGGAACGGTAGGCTGGAATCATGTACGAAGACTTCCACGTAACCGACCGCTGGAGCGGCGAAGACCTCCACTGCCGCTGGAAGGGCACCCTGGTGGCCATCGCCACCCGCCACGCCGATGCCGTCGATCTGCGCTTCGACGTCAACGGCCGCCCCATGTGGATCGCCCTGCCCCTGGACGCCTGGGCCAGCCAGAAGCAGCGCTCCGGCAAAGTCATCACCGACCAGTTAGCCGCCCAGATCGCCGGCCGCTACCTCAAGCAGCTCATCCAGGAAGGCTACGACTCCCGCCGCGAAATCTACACCATGACCGTTCCCGAAGTGCTGGAGCACCTCGATGCCGTAGTCGCCGAGGCCAAAAAGCTGGGCGAAATGCCTACCCTGCCGATCCTCGCCTGATTCCAGATTTGTCATTCTGAGCGAGCGAAGCGAGTCGAAGAACCTGCGTTTGCTCTTTGTCGATTTGACAGGGCGCCGTCCCATCCGACCCGCCGTCTTTCTATTCCCTATTCCCTATTCCCCTATTCCCTATTCCCTATTCCCTATTCCCTGATCCCTATTAGAGTTCCCGCCGTCCCTCCAGCGCGCGCGCCATGGTCACTTCGTCGGCGTATTCGATGTCGCTGCCGGCGGGAACGCCCGTTGCGATGCGCGTGATCTTGACCGAAGGGCTGCGCAACGCAGTTGCCAGCCAGTTGGCGGTGGCTTCGCCCTCGAGCGTGGGGCTGGTGGCCACGATGACTTCGTCCACTTCGCCGCGCTCGACGCGGGCCACCAGGGTAGCAGTGCGCAACTGGTCGGGGCCCACGCCGTGCAGCGGCGAGAGAGTTCCGTGCAGCACGTGGTAGACGCCCTGGTAGCCGCCCTGAAAGCCTCGCGCCCGCTCCACGGCTTCGATGCTGGTGGGTTCCTCAACCACGCACACTAGGCGCCGGTTGCGGGTGGGACTGGCGCAGTAGGCGCAGGGATCGATATCGGTGACGTTGTTGCAGATGGAGCACAGGCGCAGGCTGGCCTTGAGGCCGCGCACCGCCTCGGCCAGCGCCGCGGCATCGTCGTCGCTGGAGCGCAGGATGTGGAAGGCGAACCGCTGGGCGCTCTTTGCGCCCACGCCGGGGAGCTTCTTCAACTCTTCAATGAGCCGGGCCATCGGCTCGGCATAGCGTGACAATGTGCTGCCTCCGTGGATGCGCGTTCAATATTTTGCGATCAGGCTCCCATGCCGGGCAGCTTGATGCCGCCGAGCAAGCCCTGCATGCTGGATTGCATGGCTTCATCCGCCTTGCGCCCGGCTTCGTTGACGGCGGCGACGACCAGGTCCTCGAGCATCTCCACGTCGGGCTGGGGACCGCTGAGGCTGACCACCGCCGCTGGATCGATGCGAATTTTGAGCAGTTGTTTCTTGCCGTTCATGGTTGCGGTGACGGCGCCGCCGCCGCTCGTTCCCTCGACAACTGTCTGGCCCAGCTTGCGCTGGACCTCCTCCTGCATTTGATTGGCCTGGGAGAGCATTTCGGAGATTTTGAGCGGGTTGATCATGGTTTGTTTCCTCGATGGGCGTGAGGCTGCTATTGGCCGAAGTCACTTTTGACGGAGATCGAGTACGCTGCGGACCTCGGCCTTGAAGATCTCCCTTGCGCGCTGGACTAACGGATTGGCAAGCGCGGCCTCCTGAATGCTGCCGGCCAGAGGGGCGGCGGTTGCGGTGGGAGCCGGAGCTGTTGCTGAGGCTGCATCGCCGGGAACCACCTGGAATCGCGTGGGTGCGCCCAGCCGTTGCAGTTGCTGGCGAATGATTTTCTCCGCCGCGGCATTCACCGTCAAGCTGAGCATTTTTTTGCCCACGCCGGGCACCTCAATGCGCAGGCTGGCGCCGTCGAGAGTCCATGCGCCGGAGCCCAGCAATTCCGCGGCTGTGCTATGCCCGGCCGCGACCAGAGCGGAGCCGATGGCGTGGCGCAGGGATTCCATGCTGGGAGCGCTTGCTTCCTGCGCTGCGGTCTGAGGCGCCTTGGCCAGAGCGCCTTCTGTAAGGGTTGAAGCGTAGCCGGTGGCCGGGGTTGGAGCGGCAGGGAAGGGCGTGGCGCCGACAAACTTGCTGTCGGCGGCTTCGGCGGTGATTGCGGAAACGGGGGAAGGCGCGGTGCGTTCCAGTTCGGCGACCGGGCTGGAGCCGGAACTATGCTTGAGAGCCGGCCCCGCACTCCAGCCGCCGCCGGATGGGCCAAAGGGGGAGATGGATGGAGCGGCCGGCGCAGCAGTGGCTGGGGCCGAACGCGAGGGGCTGGCCGTTGGACGGGAAGCGGAAGGCGGAGCAGAGCCGCGGACTGCCGCGCCGCCGGCGACGCCGCTCAGCAGCTCTTCGATGGGCAGGAGCCGTTGCGCATGGATCAGCTTGAGCAGGCCCAGTTCGAGATGGAAGCGCTGCTCCTGGCGGTAGTTCAGATCGTCGAAGGTGCGCAGGACGATTTGCAGATTGCGGGTCAGCTCTTCTTCCGTGAATAAAATCGCGGTGCGGACGGCGCGGGCGCGCTCATCGCCGGAGATCTGAAGCAGCTCGGTTTGTTCGCCGCCCAGTTTGGCCATGAGGGCATTGCGCAGGTAGCGGACTATCTGGCGGGCCAGCGACGAGGGGTTGTGGCCTGCATTGACCAGCAGGTTCAACTGCTCCATCAGCTCGGCGCTCTGGCCGGCGGCGACGGCTTCGAGCAGCCGCTCGAAGACCGCGTTGGGCACCGCGCCCATCAGCTCGCGAATCTGCGCCGTCGAGAGCACGGGCCGGCCATTCACGATGGGCGCGGAGGCAATGGCCTGATCCATGATGGAGAGCGCGTCGCGCATGGAGCCGTCGCCGGCCTCGGCCAGCAGCGCCAGAGCGGACTCCTCGGCCCCCACCTGCTCCTGGGCGGCGATCATCTTCAACTGGGCCAGAATGTCGTCGAATTTGACGGCATGAAAGCTGAAATGCTGGCAGCGGGAGCGGATGGTCTGGGGAATGTCCTCGGGCTGCGTGGTGGCCATCATGAAGATGATGTGCGGCGGAGGTTCTTCGAGGGTCTTGAGCAGCGCATTGAAGGCCGCCTCGGTGATCTGGTGGGCCTCGTCGAGAATGTAGATTTTGTAGCGGTCGCGGGCCGGGGAGTAGCGGGCGGCGTCGCGCAGTTCGCGAATCTCGTCGATGCCGCGGTTGGTGGCCGCGTCGATCTCGATCACGTCCACGGCATTGCCCTGGCGCACCTCGATGCAGGAGTCGCACACGCCGCAGGGTTCAGGGGTGGGGCGCTGCGCGCTGCCGACTTCAGTGCGGCAGTTGAGCGCCATGGCCACGATGCGCGCGATGGTGGTTTTGCCGATGCCTCTGTGCCCCGAAAAGATGTAGCCGTGGGCGATCCGGTTCTGGCTCAGCGCGTTCAGCAGGGTCCGGGTGACGTGGTCCTGGCCGGCCACGTCGGCAAAGCGCTGCGGACGGTATTTTCTGGCCAGAACCTGGTAACCCATGGGTAGGCCCGCTCCTTCGGCCTGCCGGGTCTCCCGGTGGCCTAGATGGGATTGTATTATCTCACCGCGGCTTTGATTTCAGCCTCGACCGCGGCTTTCATCACGCCGCAATTAGAGAAGAAGTGAATCAGGTTGGCGGTGAGCGGTTCCCAGGTCTCGGAAGCGAGACCTGGGGCACCCGGCTGTGAGGCTTGGGCCATTTTCAGTTCGCCGGTGCCCTGGGCGTCGAGGATGAGGGCGGTTAGTTTGCGCGCCAGGTCGAGGGGGAAGCTTTCGGAGACGAAGACCAGATTGCCGCGGGTGGTGATGACGACCGGGCCTTCGCTGGTGGTGAAGTCCTGCTCTTCCGCGCCTGCCGGGGCGGAATGCTGGGCGGTGAGGTCGGTTTTGAGGCCGGAGTATTTGCGGCCCAGGTTGTTGGAGTAGATCCGGGCAAAGGTCTGCGCTGAGTCGGCGTTCTTCCAGACCGATAGATAGAAGAGAGCGAGAGAATTTGTACTGGCCTGCTCTGCCGGTGTTTTGGCGCTGAGGCGCTGGCCGGCCCAGTAGAGGCCGCCGTCCCAGGCGGGGGTCAGGTCGCGGGCGGCGTTGTCGCCGGCGTAAATCTCGGTGAGAATGTGCAGGTCAAGCTGGCCGATCTGGCCGATGTCGTAGGGCTTGTAGAGTTTGTCGACCAGGGGATGAATGTCGGGGAGCAGGGGCACGGCGGGAATGTGCCGCTTCTCGTACTCGCGGGGGTTGAGGATCTCCCAACTGGAGGTGGGCGGGTGGTCCAGCGCTCCGGCAAAGGCGGCTGCCTGGCCCTGGTCCATCCACACGTCCTGCTCGAAGCTGAGGCCCTCGCGATAGGGGAAGAGCAGCGACTCAGTGAGCAGAAGCGGGGCGCGGGCCAGGATTGGGGAGTCTTCCGAGGCGGCCATTTGCTGCTTGACTAAATCCATGACCTCGGGGTCTTTGACCAGGCTTTTGCCCATGGGCTTGAGGATGTAGTCCATCATGACGGCGGTAGCCTGGCCCTCGGTGACGGCTTCGCGGGCGGTGTCCATCTCGTCTTTGGCCAGGTGGTCGGTGTCGCCGGAGGAATCGATCGAGACGTCGTCGGGGGTCTGGTCGCTCCACTTTTCCAGGTCCGAGTGCTGGTCCTGGAGGGCGTGGGTGAGTTCGTGGGCCAGGACCGGCTTTTGCTCTTCGATGTCCACCCAGTCGAGCATGTAGACGGTCTTGGTTTTGGAGTCGTAGTAGGCTTCGATCTGCTCTTTGAGCAGCGCCAGAAGAAAAGGCTTGAGGGCGAAGTCGCGGTCCAGAAGGCCGAATTTCTTGAGCACGATTTCGCCGCGCTGCAGGCGCTTGGCGCTCTGGTCTTCGTCGAATTTTTCTTTCAGATAACTTTCCACGGCGGGGCGGGTGGTGATTTGGCGCTTGACGGTGTTTTGGATCGGCAGGCCGGTCTCCTGGGAGGAGAATTTGAGCAGTTCATCGACCAGGGCGAAGAGCTGTTTGGCCTGATCGGGGGTGATGTGGGTTGAGGCGTTGGCGGAGGGCTGGGATGAAGTCTGGGTCTGGGCGGTTGCCGTGGTTGGCTGGGCTGGCGGCTGCTGCTGCGCCGGGGCTGCCGTTGCCGCCGCGAGGCACAACGCTAGCACCCATCCCCATCCGCGACCGGCCCATTGCACCGCTTTTCGCTGTTTGCTCATCAAATCTCCATGATCACCCCAGCGACGAAGTGGGCGCCCTCTGGGCATCGCTGGGGACCCCGATATGATGCTCCGGGGTTTTGAGCCGGAGCGTCGGCATCTACTTCCAAGGCTATAATCAGGATGCGGTCTGGCGCGAGGTTTCGAGTGGAAATCTGGCGCGTGACGGCGGAAATGCTCCCCTATGACTGAAACCGATCTTGCCGCAACAATACAGGCCACTCCGCTGGCCGCGATGCTGGAATCCGCGTCCAGGCCGCATGAACTTGAAACGTATCGACTTTGCGCCTATCGGGGAGTGCTGACCCCGCGAGAGTTGGACGCGCCGGAGAGGGAAACAGCGGCGCTGGCGCGAGGAGCCGCGGTGCACGACCTGGGCTGGCTGAAGCGCGTGGCCGTGCGCGGCGAAGACCGCTTCCGCTGGCTGAGCGGGATGGTTACCAACACGGTGAACGATCTGTTTCCGAACACCGGGGCTTGGAACCTGGTATTGAACGCACAGGGGCGGATTCAGGGCGATCTGACGGTCTGGAGGGAAGGCGAGGAGCTTTCGCCCCACCTGCGAAATCCTGCCGTCGCAACCCCAGCGACAGGAGATCGTCTATTGGGGACCCCTTTCGCCGGGGAATCCGGGCTGGAACTGGAAATTGCGGCCGATCAGTACGAGAAGCTGATGGCCCACCTGAACCACTTCATCATCATGGACGATGTGGAGCTGATTCCGATGGGCGAGGAGCAGGCCGGCGAGGCGGGTTCGGCCACGGCCTTAGGGCTTACGGGCCCGCTGGCCGATGAGGTATTGGAGCGTCTGGGCCTGCCGGTGATTGTGCTGCCCATGACGGGCACGCGCGTGGAGTGGAACGGGATCGACCTGAGAATAGAGCGCGGGTATGGCGCGCTGGCGGCGCATTATCAGCTTTGGGCGCCGGCGGCGCGGCTCAGGAAGCTGTGGAATGCCCTGCGCACGGCTGGGGCGACCCCGGTGGGAGCGGCGTCGGTGGAGGCGTTTCGCATTGCCGAAGGGATTCCGGCATACGGAATCGATATTGCGGAGCGCGACCTGCCGCAGGAGACCTCGCAGTTGCGGGCGCTGCACTTCAACAAAGGCTGCTACCTGGGGCAGGAGATTGTGGAGCGAATCCGGTCGCGCGGGAGCGTTCACAGGCATCTGCGGGCGCTGGAACTGAGCGGGCCGCTGCCCGCTGCCGGTGCTGAGCTGACCTTCGAGGATGCAGCAGGAAAGTACGCTGCGGCCGGACAGATTACTAGTTCTGCCGGGCTGCCGCTACCCTCGGGCAGCCGTTTTTTTGCGCTGGGCATGATTCGCGGCGAAGCCGAACAGGGCAACCAACCCTTGGCCTACGCTGCGGGAACGGCCATGGGCACGGCCCGCATTCTATCCGGACCGCCTGGCCTGGAACGGGATTAGCAAGTCAGCGAGTCAGCAAGTCAGCGAGACGGACGGGAAACCTGAAACTATGAGCGAAACCCCCAAATTCACCGTAATTGACCGCCGCAAAATCAAAGCGGAAGAAGAGCATGAGAGCGAGCGGGCTGCTGCGCGCGTGCCGGAGACTGCGGCGCCGAGCGGCGGTCCGCGGCTGGTGGTAAACGAGGGCCGGCATGCGGCCGGGTCTGGACCTGCGGTCGAGTCTGCGACCGCTGCGGTCGAAGCGCCTGTGGGCGCATCGAAGCATGAGCAGCAACCGGAGTTGCCGCCCGCGCCGACAGCCGAGGAGAGCCTGGAGCAGAAGACCGCCTACGATGCCTCCGCACAGCGGCTGGAAGACTTGATCAGGGCGCAGAATCCGGCTGTGGGGGAACAGCCGGCGATCGGGTTTGAGCACCTGGTGCAGCAGTTCTACGTTTCCGCGATGATCCAGCTGGGAGCGGGGACGCAGGAGGGCCAGCGGCCGCGGGTGGATATTCTGGGCGCGCGCACCACCATCGACCTGCTGGGCGTGCTGGCCGAAAAGACCAAAGGGAACCTGACGGCAGCCGAGGACCAGATGCTGCAGACAGTTCTTTTCGAGGCGCGAATGGCTTTCCTGGAACTGACCAGCATGATCAGCCTGCAGGCGATGCAGCCTCCTCCGCCTCCGCCGCCGGGCAAGCAGTAGAGCCAGGAAGTAGAAACTCGGGAACCTCTGAATAAGTCGAAGTTTTGAAAGGGCACGGCCGGGTACCCTCTGGGTGCCGTGCCGCAAACGGACCAAAATGCTCGAGGGCTTTAGCCCCCGAGGGATTTTTTGCTTTACCACAAGACTTGCTCAGAGATTCCCTGGAAATATGAAACAGGAACCCGGTTCGACGAGAGGCTATGGAAGGGCGGCTCACATTCCTGGGGACGGGAACCTCGATGGGGGTTCCGACGCTGGGGTGCGACTGCGCGGTGTGCACCTCGGAGGATACGCACGACCGGCGGCTGCGGCCCTCAGTGCTGGTGCGGTGGAGCGAGACTGGGCAGGGCGGCGGCCGGGAGCGCGTGGTGGTGATCGATACGGGGCCGGACTTTCGCGAACAGGCCCTGCGCGCCGGGCTGAAGCGGGTGGACGCGGTTTTTTATACGCACTCCCACGCGGACCACATTCTGGGGCTGGACGATCTGCGGCCGCTGAGCTTTGCCGCGTTTCGCGAGGGCGGCCCGATACCGCTCTACGCTTCGCCGGAGACGGCTGCAGTGCTGGAACGGGTTTATGAGTACACCTTTTCGGTGCAGGCTACCTATCCGACGCGAGCCCGGGTCGAACTGCAGCCGCTGGGTGAGCGCAATGCGGTCCACGGGGTGGAGTTCCTGCGCGTTCCCGTGCAGCACGGGGAGATGGAGATTGCCGGTTTTCGCTTTGGCAGCGCCGCTTACCTGACCGACGTGAGCGCCATTCCCGAAGCCAGCTTCGCGCTGCTGCAGGAGCTGGACCATCTGGTGCTCTCCGCGCTGCGCCACAAACCGCACCCCAGCCACTCCACCGTGGAGCAGGCTCTGGGCTGGGCGCGGCGCATCGGCGCGCGGCAGACCTGGCTGACCCACATTGCCCATGAGCTCGGCCACGAGGAGACCAACCGCGCGCTGCCGGCCGGCGTGGCTCTGGCCTACGATGGCCTGACTGTTCCCGTGACCCTATGAGCGATGGCGCCGGCTGCATGATTCCCGTTTATCGGTCAGTTGGAGAAATTGAGGCCGGGTTTGGCCCCACGGTGGCCGTCATTGGCAACTTCGATGGCGTGCACCTGGGGCACCGGGAGATTCTGCGCGCCGTGGTGGAGGAAGCGCGGGGCTCAGGAGCGCGGGCGATTGCCATTACCTTCGATCCCCACCCGGAGCAGTTTTTGCGTCCGCAGCAGGCGCCGCGGCTGCTGACGCCGATGAACGAGCGGATTCGTTTGCTGGCTTTGACGGGCATCGATGCGGTGCTGGTGCTCAGCTTTGACGCGGCGCTGGCGGAGTTGCCGGCGCGGGAGTTTGCGCGAAGGATTCTGGTTGAGGCTGTGGGCGTCGTCTCTGTGCATGAGGGCGGGAATTTCCGCTTTGGACACAACGCCGAGGCCGGGGTCGCGGAGCTGAAGCAATTTGGCGCCGAATTAGGCTTTGCCGTTCACGTGCACGCGCCGGTGCGGGTCCACGGGCTGGAGGTTTCGAGCTCGGCGATTCGGGCGCTGGTGGCGGCCGGAGATGTGCGCAGGGCAAGGTGGATGCTGGGGCGGGCATTTGAAGTGCGCTCGACGCCGGCCAGGGGACGCGGGATCGGGACGCGGCTGCTGGTGCCTACGGTGAATCTTGCGCCGTATGAGGGACTGTTGCCGGAGTTCGGGGTTTATATCACGCGGCTGACGCTCTCACCCCAGCGACAAGGTGGGAGCCGGGGCACCCTCCAGGGTCGGGGCATCGCTGGGGACCCCGCTGTGGGCGGGCGTTGCTTCAAGGCGGTGACCAATGTAGGCAACCGGCCCACGTTTGGCGAGGCCTCGTTTGCTGTCGAGTCGCACATCCTGGACTTTGAGCCGATGGAATTGGATGAGCAGACGCCGCTTCAACTGGAGTTTCTTGTGCGGCTGCGCGGGGAGATGGAGTGGCCAACGCCGGAGGCGCTGAAGGCGCAGATTCATAAGGATGTGGCGAAAGCGAAAAGATACTTCCGGTTGGCGCGGGTAGGGCCTGTTTCTTTCCTGACTCTATGAGTTGCCAAAATCCTTGCTGTCATTCTGAGCGAAGGTCGCCGAGGCGACCGAAGTCGAAAGCCTGCCCTGAGCGAAGCCGAAGGGAACCTGCGTTTCGCCTTCTGTCGCACTCCTTCCAAGGCCGGTCACTGTTCAATGGACTCGACCATCCGGTCCATTTTTTCCTCCTGCTGCTCGATGGACTCAACCAGTTTGAACTGCGTCCGGCAGCGGTCAAGGTTGTGTCCTTCGCGATGCACCTTGAAATACTTGTCTCCCGCCAGATAGTCCGCGAGGAACCGGATGCCGATTTCGAAGGTGATCAATTTGCCGGAGAAGGCCAGGAGCTGCTTCTCCGCCTTGGTCAGGAAACCGCCGGCCGAAGCAAGATAACCGCGCACCAGCGCCTCGAACATGGGGAACTGCATGGTCACTTTGGACAGATCCTGCTCGTCTTCCATCGCCGGGCTGGTGGTGGTGCGCACCATGTCGCCGAAATCGTAAAGCGCCAATCCGGGCATGACGGTATCGAGGTCGATGACGCAGATAGCTTCGCCCGTGGCGTCGTCGAGCATGACGTTGTTGAATTTGGTGTCGTTGTGGGTGACGCGCTCGGGCAGGTTTGCATCCAGCAGGGCGCCGGTGATGGATTTGCGCGCCAGAGCGAATTCAATCTCCGGCTTGGCCGGGATGGCGCGGCCGGCCGCGTCCTCGGCGATGGCCTGTTCCAGGGCCATAAATCGCTTCGGCGTGTTGTGAAAGTCGGGGATGGTATCGTGCAATCGCGGCGCGGGCAGGCCGGCGAGCATTTTCTGGAATCCTCCAAAGGCCTTGGCCGCCTGAAACGCCTGCTGCGTGGACTCGACGGCCTCATAGGTGCGGGCCTTCTCGATAAAGTGATACGCGCGCCAGTAACCGGCCTCCGCATCCAGGTGCCAGACGCGTCCGTCCAGCGCCGGAATAAGCGTAAGCACACGGCGGCCGCTGTCCGGCTCGCCTTTAACCTGCGCGGCAAGATGCGAGGTCACGCGCTGGATGTTTTCCATCAGGGCGACGGGGTTCTTGAAGACGTTTTGATTGATGCGCTGGAGGATGATTTGGGCGGGCACGCGCGCGTGATGGAAGAAGGCGCGGTAGGTGTCGTTGATGTGGCCGGTGCCGTAGGGTGAAGCGGAGAGAAAATCGCCGCTAACCTGGAATTGGCGCGCCACGGCGCCGATGTCGTGCACTTTGCTCATGACCAGAGTCTTTCAGGATAAACACCGTCGTGAATGAGGCGGCCGATGCTGGCGACGACGCGCGGGTGGTCCTCGCGGTAGGTGATGCCAAACCAGGAATCATTCGTGTGTAAAACCTTTACCCGCGCTCGCCCGGCCAATACCAATTCATTCACCGTGCTGGGAATGAAGTATTCCGCCTTCGCATCCTGTCCATTCAGTTCAAGAAACCTCTCAAAATATTCTCGCAGCTCTCGAAATACCTGGGGAGTAAATCCCCACATGTTCATCGAAACTACCTCATCCCCCGTGAGACTGGTTACCCGGCCTGCCGCATCCGTATTCCTGGCATGCGCGCCATCGCATTCGATTTTTATCAATTCAACAACGTTCTCGAGGAAGCCGTCGCTGCTTACCTGGCACACACCGCGCGCCACCGAGCCGAATTCTGAGAGCGTATTGCGCAGAACGAATCCGACCATCGCGTAGTCCGGCGTGCCGGACTGCAAGTGCCGCGCCAGCGCGCGAAAGCCTCCGGCTCCGTAAAAATCGTCGGCATTGATCACGGCAAAGGGCTCGTGAATGGCGCCGGCGGCCATCAGAACCGCGTGCCCCGTGCCCCACGGCTTGGTGCGGCCGGCGGGCACTTCGAACCCCGGCGGAAGCTGGTCGAGTTCCTGAAAGACGTATTCGACCGCAATGCGCTTTTCAAACCGCGCGCCGACAATCTCCTTGAACGGCTTCTCAATGTCCTTGCGGATGACGAATACGAGTTTGCCGAAGCCGGCGCGGAGTGCGTCGTAAATCGAATAATCGATGATGGTCTCGCCACCCGGGCCAACCGGATCAATTTGCTTCAGGCCGCCGTAACGGCTGCCCATGCCGGCGGCCAGGACGAGCAGGGTTGGGGGCGCCACCGGCTTCATGTACGGGAATCCTCTTTCTCAGTATTGTTTCTATCGATTAATACTAATACCCAGGGCGGGTTTAACGGTGCCTGCGGGCCTGGCTGAAACGGGCTGCGGAGACGGAGGCAAGGCCGGCTTGACTTTTGGTTTGACGGCGGGCTGAGCGCGTAGTTTTGTGGCCGGAGCCGGGATTGCAGGGGCCACATGCTTTCTGACGGGAGCAATTGCCTTGACGGGCCTGGCGGGTGAGCCGGCTGCCGGCGCTGGATTTCCACCTCTGCGACTCATACCAATCCCCGGATTGGCGGGTGGTTCGACGGCAGCTCTTTGGGGCGGAGGAATCTCCTCGTCGCCGAGGAATTGCTCGTCGTCCTTTCCCGCGATGGCGTCGCGCATGAAGGTCATCCAGATGGGCAGGGCTGCTCTGGCGCCGGTCTCTTGTTTGCCCAGGGACTGATTGCTGTCGTAACCCACCCACACGCCGCAGGTGACCGAGGGGGAGAAGCCCAGGAACCAGGCGTCGGTGAAGTCGCTGGTGGTGCCGGTCTTGCCGCCCAGCGGATGCTTCAACTGCGAGGCGGCGGCGCCGGTTCCCATGCGCGTGACGGCGCGCAGCAGGGTCATCATGGTGCGGGCGGTGGGCTGGTCGATGACCTCATTGACGGCGGGCGGTTCCTCCCACAGGGTGATGCCGTCGAAGTTGGAGACCCTGCGAATCAGGCGGGGTTTGACGCGCAGGCCGTCATTAGGGAAGACAGCGTAGGAGGCGACCTGCTCCTCGAGGGTGATTTCGACCGCTCCCAGCGCCACGGGCAGATAAGGTGGAATGTTGGTGGTGACGCCGAAGCGATGGGCCACGTCGATAACCTTGCGAATGCCGACGTGGTTAGCAAGCTTGAGGGCGGGAATGTTACGCGATTCGGCGAAGGCGGTGGTGAGGGTCATCGCGCCCTTGTAGTCGTTCTCGTAGTTGTGTGGGGTATAGCCGCCGAAGCTGACCGGGGCGTCGACGATGATGTCGCTGGGCCTGGCGCCGTCCTCGATGGCCGCGGTATAGACGTAGGGTTTGAAGCTGGAACCGGTCTGTCTTTCCGCTTGTGTGGCGCGGTTGAACTCGCTGAGCGCATAGTCGCGGCCGCCCACCATGGCCAGAACGTCGCCGGTGGTGTTGTCCATGGCCAGCAAAGAGCCCTGAACGCCGGAGTCCTGTTCCAGAGAGGCGCGGCGCGCGGCGCCTTCCATGGTCTCGGAAAGCTGGACGTAGATGATGTCGCCGGGTTTGACCAGCAGATCGCCGTGGCGCTGGCCGGTCCATTTCCAGTCCTCGGGCAAGAGAATGATTTTATCGGCGCCGATGCGAGCGCGAATTTCCAGCGGCCGCGCGCTGGTCACCAGCGCATGCACGTAGTCGCCGGGCCGGGTCTGCACGGCCCAGTCGGGATGCCTGTAATCCTCGATGGTTGAACCGGCGAACAGGACGTTTTCTATCTTGCCCGGCCGATCTCGACCGACCCAGCCGTGCCGCCGCTCGTAGGTTGCCAGGCCATCGGCCACGGCGTGGTTGGCGGTTTGCTGCAGGTCCAGATCGAGGGTGGTCTCGACGCGCAGGCCGGCCTCGTGGACCTGCTCGGAGCCAAAACGCTTTTCCAGCTCCCGTCGCACCTCCTCCTGAAACCAGGGCGCCACCGAAACCTCCGGCTGGGCGATGCGCAGGCCCAGCGGGGCATTGCGGGCCTGCTCGGCCTCCGGGTGGGTGATGGCCTTGTCCAGCTCCATCTCCGTGATCACCAGGTTGCGGCGGCGAAGGGCTTTGTCGGGATTGAGCAGGGGCGAATAGGCCGCTGGCCCCTTGGGCAGGCCGGCCAGCAGCGCGGCTTCGGGCAGGGTGAGATCCCTGGCGTGCTTGCTGAAGTAGAACTCCGAGCCGGCCTCGAAGCCGTACATGCCGCTGCCCAGGTAGATCTGGTTGCCATAGAGGGTGAAGATCTGCTCTTTGGTGAAGGAGCGCTCGATCTGGATGGCGAGATAGGCCTCCTGGATCTTGCGCGTGGCGGTGCGCTCCCGCGAGAGGAAGAGATTGCGCGCCAACTGCATGGTGAGCGTGGAGGCGCCCTGGAAGCGGCCGTGGGAGCGCAGGTCATACCAGACTGCTTCAGCGACGCGGAACATATTGACGCCCCAGTGGGACTCGAATTGCTTGTCTTCAATGGAGATCACGGCCTGGCGCAGCACCGGAGCAAAGTCGTCGTAGCCGATCACTTCGCGGCGTTCGAGGGCAAAGGAACCGATGATACGGCCTTTGCGGTCATAGAGTTCCGTGTTGGTGGAGGGGCGGTAGTGTTCGAGGTCGTGGATTTGGGGCAGATCGACGGAGTAGACCAGGGTGAGGCCGGCCAGCGAGCCGGTGATGACCGCGAGCATGAGCAGTACGGCAAATGTGAACCGGCCCGCGAGCTTGCGCCGGTGATGCAAGGGAACCGGCTGGACTTGCCGGCGGCGAGGCCGGGCAAGGAAGCGTGGTTTGTCCGTCTGAGGGGGAATAGCAGCCAAACGATTCAGGCCTCGTGGGCATTTCTCTTCAGATGCTGGGCGAGAAAATGCCTCAGCTTAAGGCTACATTTTACTGTCAGAATTGGATGCGCAGAACGCCGGCGCGAACCGGACGGTGCAAAAGTAGACCGGAACTGCTCTCCGTTCCGGCATCGGGATTTTGAGAGCCGGTAAGCACGCTGCACCCCGGTAGTAGTATTCTGGGCATTGCAGGAAACCTCAGCGAAAGCAGGATGGAAGGCCGGAAAACGGCTTGGAGGATAACCTCATTCGGAACACTTTCGCAATCGGGAACAGGTAAAGATGAAGGAAGTTAAAAATAGAAAAGTCGAGCTGTTCGATACCAGTCTTCGCGACGGGATGCAACAGCCGAACATCGAGATTTCCGTGCCCAATGCCGTCGGCCTGCTGCAGCGCATGGCCGCCTTCGGCGTGCGCTACGCTGAGATCGGTTTTGCCGGCGCCAACCAATTTACGGCGGATTTGGCCGCCGCTCTTCAGTCTGTGGATACGGGAGCCATGAAGCTGGCCCTGTTCGGCAGAACGCGCGGCCGCGGCGCCAAGGTCAGCCAATGGCCCGACGTGCAATTCATCGTCGCCAACAAACAGCGCGTTCCTGTCGCGGTGGTTGTCGTCAAATCCAGGCTCCTCGATGTGATGAGGTCTTTGGAAACCACGCCGGAAGAAAACCTGCTGATGACCTACGAAACCGTTGCCTGCCTTCATGACCACGGCCTTGAGGTCATCGTAGACCTTGAGCACGCCATGGATGCCGCTTGCGGGCGGCGCGAAAACGGCGAAGATTGCGACGCCGATTTCAGCAAGCGCAGCCTGGATTACTTCCACCAGGTCGCGGAACAATCCGTCCGCCAGAAAGTCAGCCGGCTGGTTGTTTGCGACACTACCGGCGGCGCCAACCCTGAAGAAGTCACTGAAGTGATCGGCGGCCTGACGGGGAGTTACCCCGAGGTCAAATTCGGATTTCACGGCCATACGGATCGCGGTCTGGGAGTTGCCAATGCCCGAGCCGCCATTCTCGCCGGGGCCGTTCAAATTCAAGGCACTCTTCTGGGTACGGGAGAACGCTGCGGCAACGTGAACCTTACCACCGTCATCGGCAGCATGCAGCTCCGGGGCGAAGCTGAATTTGTTACGCCGGAAGAGCTCACTGGGCTTACCAGCCTGGCGCACTCGGCGTACGCGGCGTTCTCGCTTGAGGTGCCGCACGGTTCGCCCATCATCGGCACGGGCGCATTCGGCACCTGGGCCGGCATGCACGGCAGCAGCGAACGCAAAAACCCCGGGGCTTACCTGTGGTGCGATCCCGCCAAAGTCGGCGCCAAGCCGGTCATCGGTGTGAACGCTCAATCGGGAAAAGCCAACATCATTCTGCTCTCGAAAGAGCTTGGCGTTTCTCTCCATTCCGCACAGGCGCAGGCTTTCATTGACGCCAACCAGGCGATGATTGATGGCGGCGGTTTCACGGCCAGTGAAGTTTCGTTCCGGCTGGCTTGCATGAAGGTGCTCGGGACCCTCGAGCATCGCTTCAGCATTAAAAGCTGGAGAGTTCTGGACGAATCCGACCAAACCGGCGACAGGTACGTTCAGGCCTCCATGTTATTGTCCGTGGGCGACTCCAAAGTTGCTTCCACCCGGGCAGAAGGCTCCGGCCCGGTCGATGCGCTGACCAAGGCCATGCGCAACGAGTTGGGAAAATGGTATCCGGCTCTGGCGAAGATGCGATTGGGCACATTCAGCGTGACGGCCCTCGACGTATCCGCCCACGATACGGCGGCCCACGTTCGCGTCACTGTAAGCTTCCACGCCGACGGCCAGGAACCGTGGATCACCGCAGGAGTGAGCAGCGATTTGAACCAGGCGGCGCTGATGGCCATCGTGGACGGGTTCCATTATTGGCTGCTGAATAACCCTGACTAACTAAAGAAACTCTGAATAAGTCGAAGTTTTGAAAGGGCGCGGCCGGGGACCGGGGAACCGGGGCACCCTCTGGGTCGGGGTCGGGTGCCGTGCCGCAAGTGCAGGTCGTATCAGGGCACGACTTTACAGGCTGCGAGGAATAGCCGGTTTTGTGTCAGGGCACGACTTCAGTCGTGCCGCAAATGCCTCAAAATGAACGTAGGGCTTTAGCCCCTGCGGGAATCCCGGCGTAAGCAGACGAATTTAATCAGAATTTCCCTAGCCGTTCTTCGCCTTCAACAGATCGAGGGCCTTGTTGAGGGGTTCGTCGCCTTTGGCGGCGGGACGCGCTTCCTCGTCTTCTTCATCGATAGCCTGGCCTACGACCACGGTAGGAGTGACGGCATCGTCCTGAATCTTCTTGCCGTCGGGGCCTTCAAACTTGGCTACGGTGAGCAGCAGTGCGGCGCCGTCGGGCAGTTCGATGGTCTTCTGCACCGAGCCCTCGCCGAAGGTGCGCTCGCCTACCACGTCGCCGCGCTTCAAGTCCTTGATGGCGGCGGCGGTCAGCTCAGCCGCGCCGTAGGTGCCGCGGTTGACCAGCACGGCGAGCGGCGCATCGCAAAAAAACGTAGCCGGGTCGGCGGGAAAGGTCTGCTTGGGATACTTCTGGCCTTCCAGCGTGGCCAGGGTTCCCTGCTTGAGGAAGAAGTTGGCCAGGCGGAGTCCCTGCTGGGGATCGTCGCCGGAAGAGTCGCGGAGGTCGAGAAGCACTTTATGACCCTTGCCGGCGGCCTTGAGCTTGGCGGCGATTTCGTCCACGCGGGTCGCGGTGAGCAGGCCGGGCTTGAGGTAAAGAATGGTGGAATTTTCGTACGGCTGCTCGCCCAGCGCGGCAGGGGCGGTGATGGTGCGGGTGAGGGTCAGCTTGTCGGGGTCGGCCTTGCGCGGACGCACCACCGAGAGGTTGAGGGTGGTTCCAGGCTTGCCCTCGAGCATGAGGCGGATGACGGCCAGCGACAGCTCCCGTGTGGATTGCTCGCCGATGGACTCGATGATGTCGCCGTCAGAAAGGTGCTCCTTGTCGGCGGGCGAGCCGGGCAGCACGCTGACCACGGTGGCATAGCCGAAACGCTTGGAGACCAGGATGCCTACCTGGGCCACGCCGGCTGCGGGACGGTCCTTGTAGATTTTGTATTCGGTCGGGGTCAGGTAGCTGGAATCGGAGTCGAGCGATTCCAGCAAGCCGTGGAGAGCGCCGGTGGTCACGTCGTTCATGTTCGGCTCGGTGACGTAGTCGGACTGGATTCTCCTCAGCACATCGCCGTAGACGCCCATCTGGCGGTAGGCGCCATCCTGCACGCCGCCGGCATGAACGCCCAGCAGCCCGAACTCACCCAGGCCAAAGCCAAGGGCGAGGGAGACCAGAATCGCAATGGAAAACACGAATACAGAACGCTGCAGGAATCGAGACACACACACCACCGGGGCGGCCATTTGGGGAATCAGGCCGCTCACCCATTAGACGTTAATGATAGCGCAAGGGGTGCGTGGGCGGCTTTCGAGCGTTTGAAACGGGCAAAAAGCGGAGGTTTCCCGGCTCATCCCTTCCAGAAGGCGATAACCAGGCCGCCGGCCACGATCAGCCCGCCGCCCGTGCAGATGGGGAGGGTGGGGGACTGGCCGAAGCGGACCTTGGCCAGCATTTGGGCCATCAGGAAAAACAGCACCACGTAAACGCCCAGCAGCTTGCCGAACTCCCAGCGGGGGACGTTGACCACCGATCCATAGGCGGCCAGTACAACAGCGCCGGCCAGAAAAGCCGGCACCCGGCCGAATCCCGAGGAACGGTAGAAGCCGGCCTGGAAGAACGAGTCGCCCCAGGCCTCAAGGAATGCGGCAAGAGTGAGGACGGCAAGCGCGCCCAGCGGATTCGAGACCAGCCGGTCAAGTGTATTCATGAAAAAGACCTCCAGGGAAATGGGAAAGCAAGCGGGGAACGGCAACTGAGCCAGGCCTGTAATGTGAAACGAAAGAGGAATCCGGACGGCGCACCCGCGGCGTGAGCCGTCGTGCATAGACAAGACTAACAACAGGATGCTTTAGAATTCATAAAGACGTAACAGCCGGCTGCCCTCAGCGACAAATCACTGCAATGCGGACCCCACGGAAGCAAACGATGGTCCGGAGGGTTGCCGATCATCCTGGGCATCAGGACGTGTGGCGGCGAGTAATGGCTGAAGTGAACCCCGGCCGGACGCGCCTAAAAATACTCCGTGCCCCATCCTTTGGCCTTATTTCTGGCGAAAGGGTGGGATACCACAACCCTTGATCGGCCCCGCTCAATTGGACCGCGCGCTTGCCGGCCCTCAGAAGCTGCGGAAAGGAAAGACCATGAAATACGCCGGATTGCTGGTGATGCCCGCCGGATTCTTTCTCTCCATGGCCGCGCTGGTTCTGTTTCCGGCCCCGGCGCCGCGGGCGGCCTTCGTGGTCTGCGGGCTGGCCGTCGAAGGGCTGGGACTGGCGGTTGCGGTGCGGGGGCACATGGAAGCGCGAGGAGAGAGCCGGCCATGAACCCAGCGCTGCCCACGCCCATCGCTCCCGTCCTCACCGACGCGATTTTTGCGCTGACTCTGGCGCTTCTGCTGCTGGCTCCGCTGGCCATCGCCGGCGTGGCGCTCATCAATACCGGGCCGGGGCGCTCGCGCTCAGCCGCGCAGTCGCTGCTGGGCAACCTGGTGATTGTGGCCGTTACCGCCATCGTCTTTGCCGTGGTGGGCGCGGCGTGGGCCGGCACGGCGGGGTTGGCGGGGCACACATTTCAGTTGGCCGGCAAGCCCTGGAACTGGCTGGGCGCGGGATCGCTGCTGCTGGGCGGCTTTGGAGCAACTCCGCCGCAGACCCAACTGGCGCTGCTCTTCGAGTTTCTGGCCGTGGCGCTGGCGGCTCTGGTGCCGTGGGGTTCGGGAGCGGACCGCTGGCGGCTCACCGCCGGCTGCGCAGCCGCCGCGGTGCTGGCCGCAACCGTCTTCCCTTTGCTGGCGCATTGGGTATGGGGCGGCGGCTGGCTGGCGCAGTTGGGCGTGAACTTCGGCCTGGGCGCGGGGTTTCTGGATGGCGGCGGCGCGGCCACCGTGCACGTGCTGGGCGGGCTGAGCGCGCTGGCCGTGGTGTGGATCGCCGGTTCGCGCAAGGGCAAGTTTCCCAAGGAAGGCTTCTCCACCGCGCTGCCCGGCCACAACGCCGCCTACGTTTTGTTCGGCTGCCTGCTGGCCCTGGTGGGCTGGCTGGCCTGGAACGTGGCCGGCGCGGTGCTGTGGCTCCATGCGCCGCTGGCCGCGCTGCCGGTAACCGCGGTCAACACGCTGCTCTCCGCCTCGGGCGCGCTGGCGGCTACCTTCACCGTGACCCGTGTGCGCTTCGGCAAGCCCGACGCCAGCCTGTGCGCCAACGGCTGGCTGGCCGGACTGGTGGCGTCCAGCGCCTGCGCGGGACTGATCTCGCCGGGCCAGGCGCTGGCAGTCGGATTGGTCACGGGCATTGCCACGCCGCTGCTGGTGGAAGTGCTGGAACTCGCGCTCTCCATCGACGATCCTTCGGGCGCGATTTCGGTTCATGCCGTGGGCGGACTATGGGGCCTTCTCGCCGCGGGCCTCTTCGCGCCGCAGCCGGGGCAACTGGTGGCCCAACTGGTGGGCATCGCTACGCTGCTGGGAGTGGTGCTGCCTCTGGTCTATCTGCTCTTCTGGCTGCTCAACCGCGTGGTTCCCTTCCGCGTGGACCCGGACGGCGAGCGCATCGGCATGGACCTGCACGAACTGGGCGGAGGCGCTTACCCCGATTTCGTGATTCACCGCGACGAGTCGTACCGGTAGGCGAAATGGGGGTATCATCAGGGTAGGATGCCAGCCCGCCAGGGGGAGAAGATGGAACTCAATTTCATACAGCAACGCCAGCAGGCCCACTTGCTGATCGACGTGCTGCCGGAGGAAAAACTCTCCGCCGTGCATAATCTTCTCGAAGTCCTGGTTGAACCGCTTTCCCGCTCCCTGGCGATGGCTCCGGTCGAGGAAGAGGAACTTACACCTGAAACCATGGCCGCGCTCAACCGCGCCGGCGCCCAGATCGACCGAGGCGAGGGCGTCTCTCACGAAGAGGTTCTCCGCGAGTTCGGCTTGTGAGTGAGCGGCCAGCCCCGTCGCGCTTGTCTATCTTCTGGTCGCTCGAAGCCCGCACAGACCTGCGCGCCATCGATCGCGAGACCGCTCTCGATATTCTCCGCTGCATAGACCGCTATCTCGCCGCACGCAATGGCGATGTGAAGAAGCTCAAGCCGCCCATGATCGGTTTCCGCCTCCGCTGCGGCGACTACCGCATCTTCTTCAAGCAGATGGGCGAAGACGGCATCTCGGTTACCGGCGTAAGACACCGCCGCGATGCCTACCGTTAAGCCGCCTTAGTTTTCAGCATGGCCGGTCTTTACAGAGGTGGGTCCAATCATCAAGACCGTGCCCCATCCTTGTATCTTGCGGATTGAGGCGTGAAGATAGCATCACGTTTCGGCGGAGAGGCCGACCCCATCCTTAGGCCAGCGCGAGCTGAGCCTGCTGCGAAGATTGGCCGCCGTCCCC
>Ga0187858_10001365_pt1 | contig 27331 bp, 24 predicted proteins | sample June2016WEW_8_15_FD_133015 | JGI IMG/M metagenome (GOLD analysis project Ga0187858, IMG submission 133015) | Peatland microbial communities from SPRUCE experiment site at the Marcell Experimental Forest, Minnesota, USA - June2016WEW_8_150 | ecosystem: Environmental > Terrestrial > Soil >...
CGCATACGCAGGGCGTTGATTACCAGATCGCGGATGCGGATCGCGCCCTGGCCTTCCACGTTGGCCGGCCGCGTCTCCATGCGCGCCACGTGCGTTTGCTGCAAGCGCAGCTCGGCCGCGTCTTCGATGGTGACGATGCGCTCGTCTTCCGGGATATAGCTGGAAAGCACGTTCAGCAGGGTAGTCTTGCCGGCGCCGGTGCCGCCGCAAATCAGGAGATTGAGGCGCGCCCGCACGGCCGCACGCAGCAACTCCAGCATGCCGTCGGTCAGCGTCAGCTTTGTCACCAGGTCCTTGCCGTGCAGAACGTTCCGGCCGAACCGGCGGATGCAAAGCAGCGGCCCATCTACGGCCACCGGCGGAATGGCGGCGTTCACGCGCGATCCGTCGGGCAGGCGGGCATCCACCAGCGGCGAGGATTCGTCCACGCGCCGCCCTACCCGCGAGACAATCTTTTCGATGATGCGCAGCAGATGCGCGTTGTCCTTGAACTCCACAGGCGTGCGGAACAGCTTGCCGTTGCGCTCGATGTATACCAGCCGCGGCGTGGTCACCAGGATGTCCGAGATGGTGGGATCTGCCAGCAGGGGCTCCAACGGACCCAGCCCGAAAACCTCGTCCAGCACCTCCTCCACTACCCGTTCTTTTTCCAACAGGCTCAGTGGCGTCTTCTCTTCCTCGAGCAGCTTGGCGACCGCTCCCCGCACTTCCGTGCGCACCCGTTCGCCGCCCAGCGCCGCCAGAGCTTCCAGATTGATGCGGTCCAGCAGCTTGCGGTGCAACGCGAATTTCAGTTCCTGGTGTTCCAGCCCGGCGCGGTCCTGGGTAAACAGACGGCTGACCCAGCCTGTCTCCTTCTCTCCGGCCTTATATAGCGATCCGTTGATGGTTCCCACTGCTCACGATCCTTCCGGTGGCGCCGGCATTTCTTGCCGGCCGCCTCGATATCTCATATGGGACTTCTGCCGGCCCTACCCGAGCCCCAGAAATTTCTTCTTCTTTTGCGGCTCGGCGATTCCGGCCATCCGCAGCGCCAGTTCGTGGATTTGTTTGCCCAGGTAGCTGCGCTCCGGAAGCAGCTTGCCCATCGAATAACACTCGTGCAGTTCCGGATAGCAACTGGGGAGCACGGCATAGACCGGCAGCCCCAGAATTTTTTCGATCTCCCCCGGCGCCAGCTCCGAACGTTTGGGCACCCGGTTAAGGATCAAGCGCAGGCGGTCCTTGCCGTATCCGCCGTCCATCAGGATTTGCAGTACTTGCTTGGCCTGGTGCAGCGCCGGCACCTCCAGCGTGCTCACCAGGTAAGCCTCGTCCATCTCTTCCAGCGCGGAAACTCCCACCCGCGTCAGGCTGCGTCCCAGGTCGATCAGGGTGAAGTCGTAGCATGATCGCAGGAAACCGAACAGGTGGCGCAATTGCTCCTGCCGGGGATAGGTGCGGTCCGCGGTGGCTGCCGGCGCCGCGATAATCTCGACACCCGGAATGCCGTTGGAGACCAGCGCCTTCCAATAGCTGGCATCCAGCCGGTGCAGGTTGTTGACGGCGTCCAAGATGGAGTAGCCGGGTTTGGCCTTGGTGAGAAAGCCGATCAGCCCGGCGTCCAGGTCCATGTCGGCCAGCAAGACCTTCTGTCCCTCGCGCCCTAGCTCCACGGCCAGATGACACACCACCGTGGTGGCGCCGCATCCGCCTTTGGAGGAAAAGAACCCGATGGCTTTGCCTCCCCAACGCACTCCATTGTGCCGGCGGCGGTCCGTGGACCTCCGCTCCAGCGCCGCGCGCAACGAGGGCTCCAGCGGCGGGTAGACATACTCGTTGACCCCGGCGCGCATGGCGCCCAGGATCGCATCGGGATCGGCGGTGGCGTGCAAGGCCACAATCGTAGTCTCCGGCGCCTTGGCGCGGATCATCGGGACCAGTTCGTCCAGCGGTTCCTTGATCTGCGCCACGTCCAGCAGCACTACTTCCGGCCGCAAGCGTTCCAGGCGGTCCAGGAAGGGGCCCATGTTGGATACTTCCTGGTGCTCGATTACCGTGCGCAAAGACAAACTCGGCAGGCACGCCTGCAGTTCGTCCCAAAGCTGCTTCGTCTCGATGGCCAGGCCTACCGTCAGTGGATACATGATTCTCCAGACAGGCTACTGGCCTGTTCCGTTCGGGGGAGGCGACGTCGGCTGCAATCCGGGATTGATGGATTGGCCCGGCGTAGTCACCGGCATCGGGACCCACTGCAATTGCGGTGCGGCGCTTCCCGGCACCGGAGCCTGTTCCTTCTTTTGAAGGTCCAGCAACCGCTCCAGCGGCATCGATTCGCGCTCCGGTTTGACTGGCACCGGACCGGTAGTTTCGATTCCAGGCGTGCGCGGCGCATCCTTCAAGGTGCCCTTCAGAAACGGTTTGACGATCGGCAAGGTTGGCAGCGCCTGCCCTGCCGGGATCGGCCGCACCAGCTCCGGCGTCACCAGCACCAGCAGCTCGGAGTTGGTTACGCTCTTTGTGCGGCTTTGGAACAGCTTGCCCAGCAGCGGGATATCTCCCAGTCCGGGAATTTTGTCCACCGTCTCGTTGAAGTTGTTATTCAGCAGCCCCGCGATCCCGAAACTCTGGCCGCTCTCCAGCTCCACCTCGGTATCCACGCGGCGCGTGGCAATGGCGGGCACCGTAAAACCGTTCAGCACCACGGCGTTGCTGTAATCGAGCGAGCTCACCTCCGGCGCCACCCGCAGCCGGATCGTGCCGCGCGGCGTGATGGTCGGCAGGAAATTGATACGCACACCGAATTCGCGGAATTGGATCGTGACCGCGCCGATATTCGAGCCGCCTTGCACCACCGGCACCGGAAACTCGCCGCCCGATATGAAGCTGGCCTGTTTGCCATTCATCGCCAGGACGTTCGGCTCCGCCAGAATCTCCAGCAGATTCTTGGCTTCCAGCGCCTCGATGGCGGCGCCCAGGTTCAGGTCCGGCCGAAACATAAACAGATTCAGCGCATTGGTCAGAGTGAAGGTGGTGGGCGAGCCGCCGACACCCGGCGTGACTAAAGGCGAGGGGTACTGTTGCGTGCTCACGCCGCCGATGGTGTTCGCAGCGCCGGTGCTGAAGATATTCAAGCCAAGCTGCGAGGTGGCGCTGCGATCCACGTCGGCGAAGCGCACTTTGAGCAGGATCTGCGATTCCTCCGGCGGGATCATCACGTTGAGAAGGTTGATCACTTTCCCCAGAGTGCCGGCCACGCTGGCGACGCGCTCGGCGCTCGTCAGGTCTTTGACCGTGCCCCGTACCAACACGTTCTCGCCCTCCTGGTAGATGGCGATGTCTTGTCCGGGCATTTCCCGGGCGATCTGCTGGCGAACCGTTTCCAGTTTGGTGGTGCTCGGCCGCACCGCCAGGTCGTACAAAAGGCGCGGTCCGCCTTGCTGCCAGATAATCAAAGTGGTTTCGCCGGGGGCTTTTCCATTGATCAGCACCTCGCGCGGATTCACTGCCACCGCCTCGGCCAGCTCGCCGTTGGCCAGCGACACACGCTGGATGTTCAACGCATTGTCGAGCACCAGAGCTTTGCCGACGGTAACCACCAGCGGGGTCGCATGGGACTGACCCTGCAGTTCCGCGGCGAACAACGCGCCGGGTGCGGCGGCCAACGCCAGCCACACGCCTGAAACGGCCAGGTGCCGGACGGAAACGATACGGGACATCTATTTGACCTCCGGGTTGACTTGGAATGTCGATTCGCTCTTCTTGCCGCCGTTAATGACTTCCATCACGAAAGTTTCCTTGACGGGAGGCTTCACGACTGGCGGCGGCGGTGGCGGCGGCGGAACCGGCTTGGCGGCCACTCTCACTACGCTCGGCTTGGGCTCGGGGCGTTTTGGTCCTTTGGCGGCGGCAAACAACTCGACCACGGCCGTGCCGGGCGTCTTGGCGACCTGTGTGTCCAGCGGATTGCGCAGCACCAGTTGGATGCTGGTCTGGTTGCTGGCAAGGCTGAGCATCTCGGCCTGTTCCGGCGTCACCAGCAGGTTCACGACTTGCACCGCCACGGGCTTGCCTTCGTTATCTTTCTTGAAATCCTGTCCGGCGGAGAGCACTTCAATGTTCTGCAGCAGCGTGCGCGTCAAGCTGCCCTGCATGGAGGAAGATCCTCCCGGGGGATTTCCGGAGATCAGGATGTCCACACGCATACCGGGCACTACAAATCCAGCTACGCCCACTACATCGTTCACACGCACGGCCACCGCGCGCATGCCGGATGGGATCATGGCCGCGAGGCCGCCGCCGGCGCCCTTGGGGGCCAAGCGGTTCTCGAGCAATGGCTCGCCTTCGTAGATGGTAGTGGTCACGCCGCGGCCTACCACGTCTTCCCTTTTCTTCACGGCATTAGTGGGAAGCGGTCCCGGCCAGGCGGTTTCCTTTACATCCGAATCGCGAATCACCGCGCCCAGTTCCAGGTTCTTCGCCGCCACGATAGCCTTGGTGGTCGCGGGCGCCGCCTGCGTGCTCATGTGGTTCACGGTCAGCCGGTAGAGCAGCAGGCTGGCGCAGCCGGCTACCACAAACGCGAATACCAAGACCGAGATGAATCGCTGATTCATTTAAACTCCTCGTTTCTGTTTTCCGCCACCGGCGGCAGGCAGGCCGCCGTGATAGACCGCTCGCTCACGGACCCACCGGACCGGACTCGGTGTTTTCTCCACCGAGCCGGCGCCCTCTGGGTCCGTGAGGAGCGGGTTGTTGTTTCCCATGGTTTCCCGCCGCGTCGGCGGCGAGCCGGCCTGTACGCCAGGGATGCAGGTACGCAGCCCAGGCGTATTTGCCTCTAGCTCCCGGCGGCGCTGGCCGCGACGCTCAACTGCGAGTTGGTCGTGCTCCAGATCTTGCTGATGCTGGTGCCCGAGCTGATGAACAGGGCCGCGGATGCCAGGGCCACGAAGGCCATGAGCAGCGTGTATTCGATCAGGTCCTGGCCTTGATCGTCATTCCACAGGTTGCGCAAAAACGTCGTCATCGTTGGTTATCTCCTAGGTTTTGGTTTTTGTGATCGTGCGATCACGGGGTCCCGAATTCGTGATCTTGCGATCACGCTCCGTTCCGCCGCTGTCGGCGGCGGAAACTTGTGAGCTTTCCGGCCGGGTGCCGGTCCGGAAAACAATGGCCTGACCGTCGTCATAGACGACATGCCATCGGCTCGATTCCTTGAGTGCTCCGGCCAGCGGCGCATCCGGCGAAAGCAGAACGGTATCCACACCGTATTCATTCAGAAGCCGCTGCCAGGTGTACTTGACATTCACGATATCCAGATACTTTCCGACAAATCGCGAGCCGTAAAAATCGCTTCTTCCATCGATAAAAACCTGACCCCGCGGATACAGGTTGTAGATCAGGAAATCGCCCCACTGGTCGGAGGTGAAGATGCGGCCCTGCGCTCGCGGGCCGCCCAGACTCGCCAGGGCCTTCGCCGGAAAGCTCTTGGCGTCGAAGGCCGCGCGAAAGGCCGGCGGCGGCGCGGGTGCGTAGAAAATGGCGGTGACCAGCAGCAGGGCGGCGGCGCTCAGCAGGTGCACTCGCGGAATGGCTTCGTTCTCCGCCATGGAGGTCCCCAAGCTATCCAGGCCGCTCGTCAGGCGCTGCAGCCAGGCGGCCACCGGCGCCTGTCCCAGTTTGCGAACCCACTCCACCAGGGCCAGCGCCACCACCGGCGCCGCGACGATCCCGAAGATCGGGATGTTGCGCGAAGCGATCAACCCCAGGTGCGCGAACAACAGCAGCAGCAGGCATTCGGTGAAACGCCGCCGGCGCACGTGCCAGAGTACCGCGGCGCCGCCCGCCAGCAGCATGATCTCGAAATAGCGCGCCGCCGGGTTCTGGAAGCTTATGGGCATCATTTCCATGATGTGTTCGCGCTGGAAGGAATCCGTGAGGTACTCGAAGATGTGCACGTGCAAATGGTAGGTGTACGGTCCCACCAGGCTGGCCGCCAAGCACAGCGAGGCAGTCGCCGCGTAGGGTAGAGCGCGCCCGGCTGCCGGGCGCCACGCCCGGGGCTGCGCGTCCAGGAGGCCGCTGGCCAGTTCGCCGATGGCGTATATGCCGATCAGCACGACCCCCACAAACCAGCCGCCATGCAGGTTGACCCACAGCACCGTAAGCGGCGGAAGACACCACAACAACCGGACCCGCCGATCTTCGCGCACGCGCTCCAGAAGCGAATAGAAAATGACGACGAATAGCAAAGTGACCAGATGCGGCCGCGCCAGGAAGTGGATCGAAGAACCAGCCACTGCGAGGAACGTGACGGCCACGGCGATCAGTGGATGGCCGCACTTGCGGCTGGTCAGCCGGAACAACAGGGCGGAGGTCAGCGAGATGATCAGCAGGCTTCCGATCACTACCGCAGCCATGCCCCAACGCTGATGAAGCCACGCGAAGACCACGTCCCACAGCCATTCCCAGGCAAACCACGGCTGACCGGTCTTGGTAAACGAGAACAGATCCTTATCCGGTACCCGTCCATGGCTCATGATCCATTCGCCGGTCCGTACATGCCAGCCGGTGTCGCCGTCGCCCAGCAGGGTCCTGGCGCCGCCCATAGCTCCGAACAGGAAAATGACCGGCATCAGGAACGCGAAATCCGTCAGGGAGGGCAGAAGCCGCAGCACCGGGTTGGTTTTGGCGTTTGGCATAGCTGCGTTAGAAAACGCGCCCTCCTCGCCCGTTGCACGCGGCCGGCTCCATTTGGACGGCGCCACCTTGCGCTACCCGGAAATCCATTGCATGAACCGCCAGCCCCACCCAGGTGAACGATGCGTCGGGCTCCGGATCCAGCCGCGCCACGGTGGCCTGGCATCGAATGCATCGGCGTTCAAAACCCTGCTGTTCGGGCAATTCCACTTCTACGATGAGCATGTCGCCGACCCGCGGAAGCGGGACGCCCGAGGCTTCCCAGCGCAGCAACATTCCGTCCCTGCTGATGTTCTCCGTAAACATGGCGGTACGTTCGCCGCCTTGCGGCCAAACCACGTGGCACACCAGCCGGACCGCGACTCTCGTGCTGCGGCGGCGATTCATCCGAGCGATGCTCTCCGGGTACACGAAGCGAATGTAAACCCCTGGCGCTCGGCACGCAATACCGTAAATAGGAGATAACTATCTGTTTCCCGAAGTTAATTCAATTGGGCTCTCGTAAGAAAGAAGCAATTGCCACGGCCCCCCAGGAGGTTGGCCCCGATCTAGCCCCGGGATTCACCCACGCTTAACAATGATTAACCAACGATAGCGTTACGAGGCGAGTTTTCTGCATAATTCTAATTCAAAAGTACTGGGAATTCGCCCCGGAAGGTAAGGCTGAGGCCGTCCGCAGGCCTCTGGACGCCTGATGGATCGCGATTGCCGGCTGGGAGGAGCGTAAGAAACCCTCAAAATTTTTTTTGATTTCAATTGACAACCGGACAAACTAAAGTGACAATTCATATTCAGGGAGTAACCGACAAGGCACCCTACCACCGGCTTGACCCGATGGAATTCCAAGAAGGGCGGCTCGAAGGCTGACGAGGTTATATGACACGGGTCTATTTGTACAGCGATCAACCCATCCTGGCCAAGGGATTGGAAGCGGTTCTTACGGCCACAGGCCGGTTCCAATTGGAGAGCTCGTTCTCCGGCCTGGCCGAGTTGCTAACCCGGCTGGAAACCGGCGCTCCGGATATCCTGCTGCTGGACTTGACGCCGGAGGTGACTTTCGGCGTGCTCAGCGACATCAAGCGCGTCGTCCAGGAATCCAAGCTGGTGCTGTGGGTTAACGCCATATCCACCGAGCTGGCTTTCCAGGCCATGGGCTTGGGTGTGCGCGGCATCCTGCGGAAAACCTTGCCGGCGGAGTTGCAGGTAAAGTGCCTGCAGAAGGTGTACGAAGGCGAGTTGTGGTTTGAGAAAGCCCTCACCGACAGCTTCCTGGCGGCCAAGCGGGTGGTGCTGAGCCAGCGCGAGGGACAGCTCATCACGCTGCTGTCGCACGGCCTGAAGAATAAGGAGATCGCGTCCACGCTGCTGATCTCCGAGGGCACTGTGAAAGTCTATCTTTCCCGGCTGTTCCAGAAAGTAGGCGTGAAAGATCGCTTCGAGCTGGCTCTGTTTGGGCTGAAGAATCTGACGGCGGGACAACCGCAGGTATCCGAAAAGCCCACCCGCCTCGGTGGCGCCCCGATTCCCAATTTGCGGTCGCTGGTGCTGGAGCGGCCGGTGGACCGGCCAGCCGTTCCCCCACCGGCGCCCGCATTTCCCCCGGCCCGAAGAGCCTTCCGTCCCGGCGAGTAGCGCCGTGGCGCAGGCGCTTTCGCCTGCCGCGCTGGCACTCTTGCCAGCGCAATGGCGAGCAAGAGCTCGCGAGAACCGACGGGCAGTAACCCTGCTCCCGCACCCGCCACTCACACGGTACGAAATCCGCCCCTTTTCACAACCGGACCCCTCGGCACAACGGATCGGCGGTCGCCAGCTTCGCACCAACCCAAAACACACCACCCGCCACCAACCACCGCCCCCGGCGCGCAACGCGCGCCCTGCTACCCTAGGACCATGCCGGCATCGCCCGAGGTCGCTCTGCGCGCCGAAAAGCTCTCCAAAGTCTACCGCTCTGGCGACGCCGACCTGGTCATCTTCGACAACCTCGACCTCGAAGTGCGGCAGGGCGAAATGCTGGCGCTGGTCGGTGAATCCGGCGCCGGGAAATCTACGTTATTACATTTGTTGGGCGGTCTGGACAGGCCTACGACTGGTACGATATACTACGGTTCGATAGACATTTCACGGCTCGCCGATTCGGAGCTTGCCTGTTTCCGGAATCGGGAGATCGGGTTCGTCTGGCAGATTCACTACCTTTTGCCTGAATTTACGGCGCTTGAGAACGTGATGATGCCATTGCTGATCCGGGGAGTTCCGCATGGCAAGGCGGCTTCGGATTCGCTAGCGAGGTTGGATGAGGTCGGGCTTCGAGCGCGCGCTACGCACCGCGCAGGGGAATTATCCGGAGGAGAGCAGCAGCGCGTCGTGCTGGCCCGGGCCCTGGTGGGAACACCTTCCATTTTGTTGGCCGACGAACCCACCGGCAACCTCGACCTCAGGACCGGCGAAATGATCTTCGAGCTTTTGGAACGCCTGCATCGCTTACACACGCTCACTTCGGTTTTCGTCACCCACAATCTCTCATTCGCAAGGAGATGCGATCGGATCCTGATGATGGAAGGCGGGGCCCTGGTGGCTAGTCCCGATAGTACTTCGCAACCGCGAGGAGATGGGTAGTATCTTTAATAGTAGGGGGCGTCACTTTCATGTTTGAACGTTATACGGAAAAGGCCAGACGGGTAATCTTCTTCGCCCGGTACGAGGCCAGCCAGTTTGGCAGCCCTTATATCGAAACCGAGCATCTGCTGCTCGGCTTGCTCCGGGAGGATAAGGCGCTGGCCAACCGCTTTTTGCGGTCGCACGCCGCCGTGGAGTCCATCCGGAAGCAGATCGAAGGCCACACCACCATCCGCGAGAAGGTTTCCACTTCAGTGGATCTGCCGCTCAGCCACGAATGCAAGCGTGTCCTGGCGTACGGAGCCGAAGAGGCCGAGCGGCTGAATCATAAGCACATCGGCACCGAACACCTGTTGCTGGGCCTGCTGCGCGAGGAAAAGTGTTTCGCCGCGGAGATCCTGCATGAGCGCGGCCTCCGGCTTTCCACCATTCGCGAAGAACTGGCCCGTTCGCAATCCGAGAAGGTCGCCTCCAACCGCCCCAAGGAAAGCTCCCTGCTGGCCGAGTTCAGCCGCGACCTGACGCAGGCCGCCATGGACAATTCGCTCGATCCGCTCATCGGCCGCGACTATGAGCTGGAGCGCGTGGTGCAGATTCTCTGCCGCCGCACCAAGAACAACCCGGTGCTGATCGGCGAGCCGGGGGTGGGCAAAACGGCCATTGTGGAAGGCCTCGCGCAACGCATCGCGGAAGGCGACGTGCCTTCGTTCCTGGCCGACAAGCGCATCCTGGCGCTGGATCTTTCGCTCATCGTGGCCGGCACCAAGTACCGCGGCCAGTTTGAAGAGCGCCTCAAAACCATCATGAAGGAGCTGATGGAGAATCAGAACGCCATCATCTTCATCGATGAGCTGCACACGCTGGTCGGCGCCGGTTCCGCGGAAGGCTCCCTCGACGCCGCCAACATTCTGAAGCCGGCCCTGTCGCGCGGCGAAATCCAGTGCATCGGCGCCACCACCCCGAGCGAATTCCGCAAGTCCATTGAAAAGGACCGCTCTCTCGAGCGCCGCTTCCAGGCCGTGAAGGTGCCGCCGCCCAGCGAGGCGGATGCCGTCAAAATTCTGTTCGGCATCAAAGACCGCTACGAGAAGTTCCACGCGGTGGGCTACACCGACGATGCCATCGAGACGGCGGTCTTCACCTCCAGCCGGTACATCCCGGACCGCTTCCTGCCGGACAAAGCCATCGACCTGATCGATGAAGCCGGCGCGCGCGTGAAGCTGCGCCAGACCACCCTGCCGAGCGATCTCGCCGATATTCAGAAACGCATCAAGTTCATCGTGCACCGCATGGAGAACGCCATCGCGAACCATGAGTTCGAGAAGGCCCGCTTCTACTCCGACGAGGAGCGCAAAGAACGCGAGAACATGCGGCAGTTGCGCGAAAAGTACAACCTCGACGATTCCTCGACCGGCATCGTCACCAAGGATGACATCGAGGATGTGGTGGCGCGCTGGACCGGCGTGCCTATGACCGCCATCAAGGAAGAAGAGATCACCAAGCTGCTGCGCATCGAAGAGGAGTTGCACAAGCGCGTCATCAGCCAGGAGAAGGCTATTTCGGTGCTGGCACGCGCCATCCGCCGTTCCCGCGCGGGCTTGAAAGCCAGCGCCCGGCCGGCCGGCTCGTTCCTGTTCCTGGGCCCCACCGGCGTCGGCAAGACCGAGGTGGCCCGCGCGCTAGCCGCGTTCCTGTTCGGCAGCGAAAAATCGCTGATCCGTTTCGACATGTCGGAATTCATGGAGAAGCACTCGGTCTCGAAGCTCATCGGCTCGCCCCCCGGATACGTGGGATACGAAGAAGGCGGCCAGTTGACCGAGCGGGTGAAGCGCTCGCCCTATTCCATCATCCTGCTGGACGAGATCGAGAAGGCCCATCCGGATATTTACAACATCCTGCTGCAGGTGTTTGAAGACGGCCAGTTGACCGACGGCCTCGGCAACCAGGTAGACTTCAAGAACACCATCATCATCATGACTTCGAACCTGGGCGCGCGTTTCCTGGAGAAGCGCGGGCACCTGGGCTTCTCCGCGCCGATGGGCGAAGGGATTCCGACGAAGATCGAGGACATGGTGCGCGGCGAAGTGAAGCGCGCGTTCAATCCCGAGTTCCTCAACCGCCTGGACGATATCATCCTGTTCACCTCGCTGAACGATGACGACCTGCTCAAGATCATCGACCTGATGGTGAACATGATCAACTTGAACCTGGAGACCAAGCAGCTCAAGATCCGGCTTACACCGGACGCCGCCAAGTACGTGTTGGAGAAGACCTGCGCGGACCGCAGCTATGGCGCGCGCCCGCTCCGCCGCGCCCTGCAGAAGTTCATCGAGGACCCGTTGTCGGAGGCCTTGATTCAGGGAGTGCTTCCCCGCCCCGCCGAGTTGGAAGTTTACCTCGGCGACACGGGCATCTACTACCGGCAGCTCAACGCCGAAGCGCAGCCTGTGGTAGCCGGCACGGAGCTGGCGGAGCCGCCAGTGGGCACGCTGCTCTTCACGTTCTGAGGCGCGCTTGACCACCACTGTAGAATCGATTCCGATCACTCTGGGACGGGAGGAGGACGGCCGCCGGTGGGCGGAGATCGAGTCCATGCCCGGAGTGATGGTGTACGGCGCGAGTCGCGAGGCAGCCATCGCAGCGGTGCGCGCGCTGGCCTTGCGCGTGGCCGCCGACTGCATTGACCATGTAGAGGAAGTCCCCGCGCCATTAGCGAAGATCTTCGCCGTGGCATGAGCCGCTGGCGATCGGTCAAGGCAAAGCAACTTCTGGCCTCATGCGCAGGCTCGGACCGGCGTCGGCGATTAGCTCAACGTTGACGAGTCGCGGATCCGTCCCTCCGTCGTAGCCCGGTCTCCGCCGGCTGTTGCGGGGCGTCGCCGGGCCACTGAATCGTCGGACGCCGCTTTTGCGTCGCGCAGTCCCTCAGAAACAGATTGATGAGGTTCTGATAGGGCATCCCCAAATCGGCCGCCGTCTGCTTGAAGTAATCTATCGATGCGGCATCGAGGCGAATGGTAATCTGGCGCTTGAGCCGTTTGATATAAGGGTTCTTGCGAGATCGCGTTAAATCGTATTCAGTTCTCATCGGAAACTCCAGTACACTTTCTCCTCTTGCGGGGCCGCACGCCGGGCGGAGATCAGCCGGATGACCGAGTCGGATTCGTGGTAGCAACGACTGACGGCCAGGCACCGCGCCCGGAAGCTATAACCCAGCAAAACGAAGCGTTCTTCTTGATCGGAATGATCCGGATCGTCAATCAGACGGGCGTTTTCGTCCAGGAAGACCGTTTGAGCCTCTTCGAATGAGACTCCATGCTTGGAAAAATTGGATCGGGCTTTGCGCCCATCCCAGGCAAAATCGATATTGCCCACAGCATTATTCTAGCAATATGAAGCCCTCTCCCGCGGTTCTCGGACAGGCCTCGCTTTAGCAACCGCGCTTCCGCCAGGAACTTCTAATTGGCCTTCGGCGTACCATAGTGAAAGACCTTCATGGCCTCGACACCCGCGCCCATCCCTCTACACATCGACTCCGTAGTGAAACGCTTCGGCGACGTGACAGCCGTTGCCGGCGTTTCCCTGGATGTCCCGGAGCGGCAGTGTCTCGGCCTGCTCGGGCCCAACGGCGCGGGAAAATCGACACTCATTCGCAGCATCGTCGGACGCGTCCGTCCCGATTCCGGCAGCATACAGGTGTTCGGCCACGCGGCCAGCTCCGCGGCAGCCCGTGCGGAGCTTGGCTGGGTTCCCCAGGAGCTGGCGCTCTACGGGCTGCTCACCGCCCGCGAGAATCTGGAAGCATTCGGCCGCTATCAGGGGCTGCGCGGCAAAGCCCTGCGCGATGCGATCCAATGGTGCCTCGAGTGGGCTGCCCTCGCCGACCGCGCCGACACTCCGGCGAAGACCCTCTCCGGCGGCATGCGCCGGCGCCTCAACATGGCCGCCGGACTCCTCCATCGGCCGCGTATCGTGCTGCTTGACGAGCCGACCGTCGGCGTCGATCCGCAATCCCGCAATCGCATCTTCGAGATGATCGAGGCCCTGCGCAACGAAGGCACGACGGTTATTTACACCACGCATTATATGGAAGAAGCCGAGCGCCTCTGCGACCGCATCGCCATCATCGATCATGGCCGCGTGATCGCCGAGGGCACAAAAGAGGAACTGGTGGCGCGATCATTCGGCGGCCGCAGCGACATCCTCATGCGTTTCAGCGCGGCCACTACGAACGTAACGGAGTGGGCCGCTCAGCACGGCGGCACTGTGGAGGAAGGGATCGCGCATTTCGCCGTGGAAAAGCCGACCGACATCGCACCCCTCCTCGACGCCGCGGGCAGCTCCTCCCTCGATGTGATCGATGTAACGCTGCGCCGCCCCAATCTTGAATCCGTGTTTCTGCAACTCACCGGAAGGGATCTACGCCAATGATCACCACCTTCATACGCACAGGGTTCCGCGCCCTCCGCCGCGATCGCGGAGCGCTCATTCTCTCCTTCATTTTGCCCATAGTGTTCTTCAGCATCTTCGCGGGGATCTTCGGCGGCATGGATAGCAGCAAGACGCCGCGCGTGAGCGTGCTGGTGGTCGATGAGGATCGCAGTGCGGTCTCCGGGCGCCTGGTCCGCGCATTGCAGCAGGAGCCTTCCCTGCTCGCCACCACACGCCCCGAGACAAAGAAGGGGCAGCCGGCTCCGCCCGAATACACGGCGGCCACCGCCGAGACTGCGGTGAAAGAGGGCGAGGCGCCGGCCGCTTTGATTATTCCCCAAGGATTCGGTGCGCACCCCGTCGCCTTCGGGCCGGGCACGGATCGTAAGGCGATCCGCATTCTGCACGACAGCTCCGATCCCGTGGCCGCGCAGGTGGTCGCCGGCATGCTGCAGAAGGTCGTGATGATGTCGTTGCCCGACACAATGGCGAGCGTGGGAATGCAGTATTTCGACCAGGCCAGCGGCGGCCTGACGCCGGAGCAGCGGAAGAACATCGAATCGACTCTGTCGCGGTTCCGCGACCAGACCGGGCAGCGCGCCCAAACGGGCGATGGCGCCGCGGCGAGCAACTCCAATAACAACGGGATCGTGGCTCTCGATATCCGCGACGTGGTGGGTGAAAAGAAGCGCAGCCCGACCATCGCGTTCTACGCGGCCGGCATCGGCGTCATGTTCCTGCTGTTCACCGCGAGCGCCGCGGGCGGCAGCCTGCTGGATGAAGCCGAGAGCGGCGCGCTCGACCGTATCCTCAGCTCGCGCGTCAGTATGACCACTCTGCTGGCCGGCAAGATGGCCTACTGCACGCTGCTGGCTTTCGCGCAGCTCACGCTCATGTTCCTTTGGGGCGCAGCCGTCTTTCACCTGGATCTGTTCACGCACCTGCCCGGCTTCTTCGTCATGACCGCGGCCACCGCCTTCGCTTGCGCGTCATTCGGCATGCTGCTGGCCAGCGTTTCGCATTCCCGTGGACAGCAGGCCGCCATTTCCACGCTCCTCATCCTGACCATGTCCGCCATCGGCGGCAGCATGTTTCCGCGCTTCCTGATGCCGCCGGCCATGCAGAAAGCCGGCCTGGTCACGTTCAACGCCTGGGCGATCGACGGCTACATCAAGGTCTTCTGGCGCGATGAGCCCGTCTCGCACCTGGCGCCGCAGGTGGCCGTGCTGATCGGATCCGGCCTGGTCCTGTTTCTGATTGCGCGCCGCTTCGCACGCAGGTGGGAATACGCCGGGTCGGTTTTGTGAGATACTCCCTGAACATGAAAATCGCTTTCTGTTTGTTGCCGCTCAGCCTGGCGATCGCGCAGGGCGGTTCGTCTTCCGAGAAGCCTGTGACCTTGTACCCGGGCCTGGGGATCTGGCATCACCAGATCCACACCTCCAGCGCCGAGGCGCAGAAGTTCTTCGACCAGGGACTGGCCCTGATGTATGGGTTCAACCGTTACGAAGCCCTGCGCTCCTTCCGCAAGGCATCTGAACTCGACCCGGAAGCCGCCATGCCGTATTGGGGAATCGCCATGGCCCAAGGTCCGTACGTCAATATGGATGGCGACGCCGAGTTGAAGATGCCGGCGTCGTGCGCCGCCGCGGAAGCTGGACTCAAGCTGGCCGGCACGCCCGAGCACGAGCAGGCCTACCTCCAGGCGGCCGCCAAACGCTGCCCGGCATATCAGCCGCAGCCCTATATCGACGCGATGCGCGCCCTGGCCGAGCGCTGGCCGGACGATCTGGATGCGCTCACGCTTTACGCCGAGAGCCTGCTGGTGGCGACGCGCTGGCACTGGTATGCGGCTGACGGCACGCCCGCCCCTGGGGTGCCGGAGGCCGAGCACACGCTCGAGCAAGTGTTGCGACGCTGGCCGGATCATCCCGGCGCGAATCATCTTTACATCCACGCAGTGGAGTCTTCCCCGACGCCGGAGCGCGCCATCGCCAGCGCGCAGCGGCTCATGGGCATTATGCCGTGGGCCGGCCACATGGTACACATGCCGGCGCATATCTGGCTGGTGCTGGGCGACTACGAAACGGCGGCCACGTTAAACGAACGGGCCGTCGCCGTGGATCGGGAGTACATGGCCCAGTCGCAAGTGACCACCAGTGGATACGCAGCCTATTACGTGCACAATCTACACTTCGTCGCGTACGCCAGGTGGATGCAGGGCCGGAAGGCGGACGGGCTGCGCGCCGCCGATGAAATGTCCGCGGCCCTGGCCCCCATGCTGGAGGCCATGCCCGACATGGCGGATTCTTTCAACTCGATAGCGGTCTTCGGCCGGGTGCGTTTCCGGGATTGGGACGGCATCCTGAATCTGCCGCAGCCCAAATCGAACCTCCACGCGTCGACCGCGACTTGGCATTATGCGCGTGCGCTGGCCTTCGCGGGACGCGGCGACCCGGCTGCCGCGGCTCACGAACAATCGGCGCTGGAAGCCATACGCGCCGCGCTCCCGGCAGGCGCACCCTGGGGGTTCAGCAAGGCGGCCGACGTGCTCATGATCGCGACATCCATCGTGGCGGCCAGACTAGCGGCGAGTCCGGCCGAGGCCGTACGGCACCTCCAACGCGCCGTGGCCACGCAGGACTCGCTGACCTATGACGAGCCGCCGGACTGGTATTATCCGGTGCGCGAGTCGCTGGGGGCATCGCTGTTGCTGGCGGGTAAGGCGGCAGAGGCGGAGAGCGTCTTCCGCGAGGGAGTCAAGCGGTCGCCGCGCAACGGGCGCATGTTGTTCGGGTTGATGGAGTCTCTGCGCGCTCAGGGAAAGAACGAGGATGCCGGGTGGGTGAAGCGCGAATACGACGCCGCCTGGTCCAAAGCGGATGTCAAGCTCACGGTGGACGAGATGTGAGGTGTGCCGGGGCGTTCAGCGCGACCGCGCCTCGGCGATCGCCGTGACGCTCGCGCCGGGAGCATCCGCGCGAAAGACCGCCACGCAATTCCGCCCGCGCTCCTTGGCGTCGTATAGCGCACCGTCAGCCATGCGCACCAATTCTTCCGCAGAAGTTTGCGCGCCTTTCGTAGCGCCCACCCCGAAACTGCAGGTCACGGGTATGGCGCCCGCAGATATGGCAAAGGGCTGGCGCGCGATGACGCGCCGAACTTCCTCCGCGCGCTCGGCAGCTTCTTCGGGCCCACACCCCGGCAGCAAGATCACCAACTCCTCTCCTCCGTACCGACCGACCGTGTCATAGGGGCGCACGGATTCCTGAATGCGGCGCGCGCACTCCTGGAGCACCGCATCCCCGGCCAGGTGTCCGTAGGTATCGTTGACCTGCTTGAAGCGATCCAGGTCCGCCATGATCAGCGCCACGCACCCGGTCTCACGCCCAAGCCTGGCGAGTTCCCGCTCCAGGATCTCAAAGAAAGCGCGCCGGTTGAACAACCCGGTGAGCCCATCCGTCATGGCGCGCTCGCGAAGAGCCTCGCGGGCCACCACCAGTTCCTGCTTCTCTTTCCGCAGTTCTTGGGTGCGCTTGGCGACCGCCAGTTCCAGTTCCCACTGACGGCGGACGAGCCGAAACACGCGCCAGCGCCAGATCGCGCACAGGAGCAGGAGCGCCAGCCCCGCCACCAGTTCGCGAAACCACCATGTGCCCCACCACGGAGCGCGGATAACAAAGGCGAACGCCGCCGGTTGTTTGCTCCACCCGTCCGAACCATCGCGCGCCTCGACCTCGAGCCGGTAGTCATTGGGCGGCAATCCCGGGAACTGCATCTCCCTAAGCGCCGTTTCCCGCCATTCGCTGAAGAGCGGCTGCAGCCGGTAGCGGAACAGAACCGAGCCTTCGTGGGCGAACGTGAGCGCGGAGTATTGCGCCACCAGAGAGTTTTTTTGGTAGCCCATCGAGACAGAGTTGCTTCGCTCGACATTCCGGTCGCCCAGCATCAATCTGGTGAAGATAGCGGAGGGGGCCGACGTCGCGTGCCTGACCGGGTTTGGCTGGAAACGCGCCAAGCCGCCGCTGGTGCCGATCCACACCGCGCCATCGGGCTCCGCCCCAAAGGCGCCCAAGTCGCAATCGTTCCAGATCAGGCCGTCACTTTGGTCGTATTGATTCCAACGGGCGCCGTTCCAAACGCGCACGCCTTGATCGCTTCCCGCCCAAAGCTGGCCGCGCGCATCGAATCCGAGGAAATAGGTCATCTCCCCCCGCAAGCCCAGCTCGGGTCCGTAGTGGGTCATGGAGAGATGCTCCCCATCCATTCGAATGCGGGTAACAGTGCCGAAGAACCGGTAACCCACCCAGATTTCGCCCGGCCGCACCGCGGCGATCGCCAGGATGACATCGTGCAGCAATCCGTGGGCCGTCGAGATCCGCCGCCATCTGCCCCCTGCAAGCTGGTACAAACCCGTCACCGTGCCGGCCAGGATTTGCCCTTCGGGCCCTTCGGTCACTACCCAGCACCGAACTGGAGGTAGTTCCTCCACGCGCCGGAAGCGCCTCTCGGAGAGCCCCGCTACGAAGAGGCCGCGGTCGGTGGCCGCCCACACTCGGCGCGATCGGTCCAGAGCCAATGAGGCGGCGAATTCTCCGCCGAGCCCTTGAGCCTTCCTAAACCACTCGACTCTTCCGCTGCGTCCGTCGATGCGGGCGGCGCCATAGCCTTCCGTGCCGAGCCAGAGGTTGCCGTCCGCGTCCCGGCGCACGGCGTGCACGGGGACTCTGCCAATCGCCGGATGTCGCCGCCAGGTCCATCGGTCTCCGTTCTTTTGCCCGCGGAACAGCCCCGTCTCCGAGCCGATCCAAACGCCGCCATCGCCAAGCGGTAAGATTTCGTATATCAACTCGCTGTCCAAGCCGCTATCTGGAGAGAAGCCATCCCATTCGCCGTAGCCTTGCCATCTTGCCAAGCCACGGCCGGCCAGCCCCAGCCAAATCGAGCCCTCCCTGTCTTGCAGCACGGCATAGACTGGTCCCCGTAAACCCTCCCGCGGACCCGCCATTCGGAAGTGCCGCCCCTGATGGATCGCCAGCCCCTGGATGGTCGGTACGAGTAACTTGCCTTCCGTATCGACTTCAAACTGTCCGCCTCCGGCTGTTGGCGGAAACGGCGGAACCGACGTATCGAAGCGTGCGCTTCCCCGACGCAGCACCGCAAACCGGCGCTGGTCGTTCACCCAAAGGTCGCCGCCGCCATCGCGGCGAATACACGTCCACCTTCCAGCGGGAAGGCCCTCCGCCTCGCCCAGAACCGTGACGCCACCGTCCCCTATCCGGCACAAATGAGAGCCGCAGCCATACCACAACACGTTGCTTTCAAGGAACACTCCATGCGCGTCAGGACCTCCAGCGGCCGCGGGAGCGGGCAGCAATCGAAATGCCAGCTTGGCATTTTCCGCAGGTTGGGACGCTGCCACAAGACCGCGCGGGGTAGCGATGTAGGTTTTGCCATGACCATCGAATCGGATACTACTGTAGGCATCCACGACGCCGTTGCCGGGCAGCACCAGCCTTTCGAAACGATCGCCTTTTTGCTGGTAGAGCCCGGCCCTGCACCCCGCCAGCACACTTCCGTCCGGCGCCTCGCCCAGGCTCACGATTATTTCCCTTGGAAGACCTTCGGCCGGACCGTAACGCTGGAAGCGCTGCCCGTCATAGCGGTATACGCCGTTCTCCGTGGCTGCCCACAGAAAGCCGGTTCGATCCTGTAGAAGAACCTTGACGGCCAGGTTCGTGAGACCCGCCTCGGTTCCGAAATAGTGGAAACGGTACTGTTGCGCCTTCGCCGCGGCGGCAGCGGCCAGGCAGGCTAGGATGGCTGCGGCGCGCAAACCCGCTTCTCGGCTAAACACCCGCACAGCAGATCTATCGGCGGACCGCGATGGCGCCTGTAGCCGCCCTGTCATCGGCGGCTGGCCCAGGAGCGTATTGCCGAATTAGGCTACCCTGTAACTTGGCATGAAACTACGTGAAATCGCCACCCGGCTGGGTTGCGAACTGCTGGGCGACCCGGAGATCGAGATTACGGGCGTCGCCGGCATGGAGCACGCCGGGCCCGGCGAGCTTACCTTCCTGGCGAACCCCAAATACGCGCACAAGGTGAAGCACACACGTGCCGGAGCCATCCTGGTCACCGAGCCGGTGCGGGACGCAGCGGCCGCCAGCCTCGTCTCACAGAATCCGTACCTCGATTTCGCACGGGCTCTGGAACTCTTCTATCAGCCGCCGCGGCCTGCCGCCGGTATTCACCCGCTGGCCTCCGTCGCGCAGACGGCGGCGATCGGCGAGGGCGCATCCATCGGACCTTTTGCCGTCGTCGGCGAGCGCGTGCGCATCGGACGGAACGCCGTGCTGCATCCGCATGTGGTCATCTACGCGGGCGCCCGAATCGGCGACGATTTCCTGGCCCATTCGCACGCCGTCGTGCGCGAGTTCTGCCAAGTCGGAAACCGCGTCATCTTGCAGAACGGCGTGGTCGTGGGCGGCGACGGCTTCGGCTTCGCCAAGCGCGCCGACGGCACGCATTACAAGATCGTGCAGTCGGGCCTAACCGTGATTGAAGACGATGTCGAGGTGCAAAGCCTTACCTCGGTGGATCGCGCCACGGTCGGCGAGACACGCGTCAAACGCGGCGCCAAGATCGACAGCCTGGTGCAGATCGGGCACGCTTGCGTGGTGGGCGAGGATAACATCATTTGCGCGCAGACCGGCCTCGCCGGCAGTTCCATCCTCGAGAAAAACGTCCTGCTGGCCGGGCAGGTGGGCGTCTCCGGCCATCTCACGGTACACCAGGACGCCATCGTTTACGCCCAGAGCGGCATCGGAGGAGACGTGCCCGCCGGAGCGCGCATCTCCGGATCTCCGGCGTTCGCGGCAAACGAATGGCTGCGCGCTATCACTGCGTTCCCCAAACTGCCGGAGCTGCTGAAGACCGTTCGCGAATTGAAAAAACGAATCGAGCAACTGCAAAATGGAACATCAAAGAGCGCCTAAAGGCCGCAAGCCGGTGGCCTACATGAACGACGATTTTCTGAACAGTCCGGATGCCCGCGCGATCCGCTTGCTGGCCGAATATCTGGAGCCGCTCAGCGTCTTCCGCCACCAGAAGATCCGCGACACAGTGGTGTTCTTTGGCTCCGCCCGCCTGCGCGACGACGGTCCCCTGGGCCAGTATTACAACGATGCGCGCACGCTGGCCCGCAAGATCACCGAGTGGGCCGCGCAGTTCACCGACAACGGCACTTATCGCTTCGTAATCTGTTCCGGCGGCGGTCCGGGCATCATGGAGGCTGCCAATCGCGGCGCGGCCGAAGCCGGAGGCAAGACCGTCGGCTTGAACATCGGCCTGCCGTTCGAACAGTTGCCCAATCCTTACATCAGCCCGGAGCTGAGCTTCGAGTTTCATTACTTCTTCATGCGCAAGCTGTGGTTCGCCTACCTATCGAAGGCGCTGGTGGTGTTTCCGGGCGGCTTCGGCACGATGGATGAGATGATGGAAGTCCTCACGCTCTCCCAAACTCAGAAGCTGGCCAAGAAGATCGGTATTGTGCTCTACGGGTCGAGTTATTGGAAGGAGATCATTAATTTCGATGCGCTGGTCCGGCATGGCGTGATCAGCGCCGCGGACCTCGACCTTTTCAAATATGCGGACGATCCCGACACCGCGTTCAAACTGCTGACGGAACATCTGATGACGTATCTGCAGCCCGAGACGCCGGAGACGCCCGCCATTTCGAGGTCGCGCAATCCGCAAAAGCCGGCCGGCGCGTAGGGCGGCCTCCCGTAACATTCCGGCGCAAGGGTCGATACGCCGTGATGCCGAACCAGATTGACGCTGCTATCCTGGTGAAGCCCCAGGCAAACCCTGGCGCACGACAGCGTCGAGCTGAGTGCGCAAGCTGAGGCATCGCCACCCCGCCTGTATTGCGCTGTCCCGACAAAGACTGCACGCCGGACAGGGTCATCAACCCCGGACCCGTGGTCGAGATGAAGACCCGCCGCGCCTACTTCCTCGATTATCCGTGCGATCTTAAGCCGGGCGAGAAAGTCACCTTCATCCTCAGCCTGCATGGCGCCGGCTCATACGGGAATGGCAGCGCCACTATTTTCCGATCGTGGACTACGCGGACAAATACCGCCTGGTTATCGCGACTCCGAACTCCCCGACGAAAATCTGGTCGGCGGCCGACGACGAGTACCTGCAGAATATCGTCAACTTCGTCGTGGACCAAATCGGCAAAGAGAACATCCGGGCCTTCTGGCTGGTAGGGCACTCCCAGGGCGGCATGACCTCAAATCGGCTGGTGCGCACGGATTTCTTTAAGGCCAGGGGCGACGGTTGGCTCAGCCTATCCGGCGGCCGCTTGGGCGGGAGCCCGGGCCGCGCCTCCAATTTCGGCCCCCCTCGCGCGGCGACTTCGGGTGCTGCCAGCGCGCCCGCCGGTCCGCCGCCCGGTTTTGCGGCGACCATGGCGGCCTTGCGCGAGCTTCCCGATTTCTCGTTCATCTTCGAGACGGGCGAGCGCGAAATGGATGACAAGGGCATACCCGAGACGTCGGCCTATGCCGCGAAATACAATTGTGGCCCGCGGCGCAAGGGCGAGGAGATCGTCGACACCAAGAGCGGCTATGTCTACGACAGTACCCGCCAGAATCCGCCCAATCCGTCCTGGGGGCTCCTGCCGGCCCCCGGCAAGGCCGAGGTCTACACCTATCCGGATCTGCAGGGACGGCCTGTTCGTTGCCGACGTCGTCCGTCTTGGCAAGGGACACACCGAAGGACCCGAGCCGAAGGTCACAGAGGTACTGGTCAAGCTGATGGTCGTCGCGCCGCGGCGATTTCCAGGAGCAAGGCGCGGACAGTGCCCAGCGCAAGTACCGGCCTCTACACCCAAATGGGTCCTACCTAATTCCTCTCGCATGGAACGCATTCAGACGAAGCTGCTCGATGTATGCGGATATGAATCTGGGGTACCAAATGGAAAGATAGCAGTTTAGTACCAGCCGCTCGAGGGTGGCGGAAAAAAACTGGCAACGAAGAGGCAAGCCCGTGTACAATGGTTGGAAATCTGGGGCCAAGTGGAGAACCCGGGTGAGATCATATTTCTTCCGGCTCATGCCGGCAAATCGGGGAAAGACTCGGGATGAAGCGAAGCCTTGCCTGCTGTGGTGTTGTATTTGTTCTATCGTCGATTTTGCCTTTCGCGGTGCGTGCCCAGAGCTCCGTTGCGGTGTTGACAGGGCAGTATAACAACTCCCGAACCGGCGCCAATCTTAACGAGACTACGCTGGCGCCCTCCAACGTTTCGGCGGGCACGTTTGGGTTACTGTTCACTCAACCCGTGGATGGCAACATCTACGCGCAGCCACTTTACGTTCCCGGCCTGACCATCAACGGGACCGCCCACAACGTGGTATTTGTCGCCACGTTAAACAACTCGGTATTCGCCTTCGATGCGGACACAGCCCAGCCCTCGTTGTGGCACGTTTCGCTGGGCCCTACGGCCACGGTGCCGGTGCCTGCTGCGGTGAAAATCGGGATCTTGAGCACACCGGTAATCGATCTCAACTCGGGAACCCTTTTCGTGGTGACCCTCACCGGCGAAGGCGGAGCATTGGTGTACCGGCTGCACGCTCTAAATTTCCTGACCGGAGTCGAGGTCACGAATATCGTGGTGCAGGGTGCGGTGGCGGGAACGGGTGGCGATTCTCAGACGACACCCTGCATTTCATGGAACGGCGGATCGGTACCGCCGCCGTGCATACCGTTCAAGCCCGTCGAGCAGTTGCAGCGCCCCGCCCTTTTGGAAGACACGAACGCGACGATCTACCTGGCGTTCGGCACCCTGAGCGGGGCGGAGGCCAGCGTCCCCTACCACGGTTGGCTGTTCGGTTACCAGTACGCAGCCGGCGCGTTCACGCAGACGCTGATCTTCAACAGTACGCCATCGTCGACGCAGAAAAAGCCAGCGTGCTCCGGCTTTAATCCGCCATCGAATCAATGCGGCCATGGCGGGGGAATCTGGATGTCGGGCCGTGGGCCGGCATTGGATACGACAGGAGTATACGTGGTGACCGGTAACGGGGGATTCGGGGGCGCCGCCTCCGGGAATTGGGGCGAATCGGCATTGCGGTTGAGTAGCGCCGGAGTGGTTGCGGATTCCTTCACTCCATCCACCTACCCCACGCTGAACGCCGAAGACCTGGACCTGGGCGATGCCGGCGTGATGCTGTTCAGCAGCGCCAACGCCACGGTTCCGAACCTGGCGCTGGCGGCCGGCAAGACCGGGACGGTCTACGTCATGAACTGTGCCAGCCTGGGCGGATTGACTGCGAATAACGCGAGTGCGGTCCAGACGTTCACCGCGACCTCCTCAGGTTGCGGAACCGGGCCTGGACAACAGCGTTGCTATGAGATCCACAGTCCCGCTTTGTGGAATCGCCCCGGTGTCGGCTCCATGCTTTATGTGTGGGGATACGGCGATGCTCTGCGGGTTTGGGACTTCAATGACACCACCAACCAGTTCCAACTGGACGCGAACCAAGGTACGATCGCCGTGCCGAATTACCCCGGAGGGGGGTTGGCAGTTTCCGCGAATGGGAACAGCGGCGGAATCGTATGGGCGATCGTGCCGACGAGCGGTTCCACCCCGGCGCAGGGCGCCCTCTACGCTTTTGACGCCACCAACGTCAGCACGCCACTGTGGATGAGCACGGACTACTGGTTTGCGACCAAGTTCACGATTCCGACGATTGCAAACGGGAAGGTATACGTGCCCACATCGAATTCGCCACCGTTGACGAGCCCCAAGTACCAGCCTCTGCTTCGCGTTTACGGGCTGTGCGCGACTTGCGCGCAGGCTTCGCCTTTCCAGACGGGTCCCCAGTTGCGTGCGGCGAAGCATTAACGCGCGGTGCACCTCGCTATAGGCCAATGCCACAACCTCTAACCGAGCACCTGCATGAATCGTGTGGCGGTCCGCTGGACCGTGGCCGCGCCCTCGTCGGCTTGTGTCGATCGTCGAAAGCATTGGTTTCTTGAACGAAAGAGCGGGTCCGCGGGGACCCGCGCACACCGCTGCCCCACGGATCGCAACCTTTGGCGCGTTCCAGTTGGCGCGCCACGTAGCCAATGGCAATGCCCGCCGCCTCCCGCATCGGACACCCGGGGCTTCAAGATCTACCGGTGCATCGTCGGATCGACGGCTTATGGGCTGAGTTAAGGAGGTTCCGACGAAGACCGCCGCGGATTTTACCTGCCACACACGGAAGCGGCTCGCTTGGCGCCGATGAGCACGGTTTGCTTGAAGGTGGCACACACGCCTGATCTTAAAGATGGAAGACCATCTGAATCCAAGCTGCCGGAGATCAGAACATCGAGCAGGCGTGCTGTGGGTTTAGGCCTGCCGGACGACGGCCTGCATTCGCCCAACGAGACGTACCAAGGGAAGGATTGCTACCAGGGTATTATGATCGTGGCGCATTTCTTCGACGGGGCGGCGACCGTGGCGCGCCGGCCGCTTAGGCGGCAGGCTGGCTTCCGCCACACGCCGCTACTGCCTGCATCCTTTTTCCGGACCGGATAATCCACATAATCTAGCCGCCCGTGGTAGAGTCCCGGCAGGCTGAATGCCTGCCCCACCAACATCGCAAACTGTTGATTCGCAGCAGGCGCTTTTGCCTGCCAACCGCAACTCACAGCGAGCTACGGGCGTCTTAGCGGAGAAACGGAACATAGGCCGCCACTCTCTTCCGATAGTCTTCAAATTCGGTGCCGAACCGCCCCTGCAAAAGCTTCTCCTCGGCGCGGATACGAATCTCGTTTCCGGCAGTGAAGAATGCGATGGCAATCAGGAATCGCCACCAGGGCGTCATCAGCAGGCCGGTGGCGATCAGCATGCCGAACATGGAGGCATAGATGGGGTGCCGCACGATGCCGTACGGTCCACTGCGGACGAGTTGGTGGTCTTCGTAGAGACCCGCCTGTATTCGCCACTGCTTGCCCAGGTGGCGCACGGCCCACACGAAGGCGGTCGAAAGCGCGGCCGTGATCATCGAAGCGATCATGCGAACCGGCCCAGGGTGGAGAGCGCTCGCATAGAACCAGACCAGGCCATAGCTCACCGATTCGAGCGCAATGCCCCATCGCGCCGCCGGCGCCATGACCACGGATTCCCGTTTCGGGCCGGCATTACGCTGGCGGACGAAGGGGTAGGTCCAGAGCAGCCAGGAGGCGATTAGGAAGATGATGGCGAAGAGGAACATGGGGGCTCCGATGGGTGTGGGTCCGACGGAATTAGAGTATACCCTATCGCAGCGATTCCTCATGCTCGCAGGCAGGTGCGAGAAAGACGGAAGTGAGGAACGCGTACGGTTAGACTGGAGGCAGATGGCAACCAAGCACGTGCCAAAACGGCCAGGCGTTCGCAGGAACCCGGCCACAGCGATTGCGCAAGCCGCAGTCCACATCACAGAAGACGAGGCCGACATTCTCATCGGCATGAGAAGAGAGAAGGGGAGACGGGTGTCGTTCGCGGAAGTTCTCCGCAAGCACGGATATGGACTGAAAGGTTGAGTTCGCGGAATCGTCGGACCGCGAGCTCGCCCGCCTGCCAGTCGAGGTCAAGAGCAAAGCACTGGAAAAGATCCAGCACCTCCAATCTGATCCGACAGGGCGCGGAATCAAAAAGCTCGCCGGCCACAACTATTGTGGGTTTGCGGTATAGAGCCGCACGGTCGCCCCATAATTCAAGCCTCCCAGGGGTTAACCACGAACAGCCCGATAGCCGAGAAGTCGGCCACTTTCCGCGACACGATGGTCGGACCGTGTTCGAGAGCGGTCGCCGCAAGCAAGCCATCAACGACTGCGAGCGGTCGTCCCTTCATCTGCGCTTGGGCGCGAAGCACTCCCCATCGATCCGCGAAAGATCTATTGACGGGTAGAACCCGGCCGTCGAACCATGCCGGCAAGTCGCGATCGAGCCACTCCTCCAATTGCGTTCGATGCTTGCCCGGCGGAAGAAGCTCAAACTCCGAATCGGATTTCTGCAAGTGTGAGGACGCTCGCGTGAAGAGAGGCTGGATCAGCCGCCTCCAGCCACTGCTTGACCAGCGGGTTGGATCTCCTCGCCGGTTGAATTCGGAAAGAACATTCGTGTCGAGGAGGAACCGCTCATAGGTCAATGGGGCGCCCGTAGTCCTTCTGCCTTTCCAGGTTCAACTCGGCGCCCGCCAGCGGAGATTCCATTAGGAACTGAGCGAGGTTCTTCCGTGGCACAGTCGCCTCGGCCTTGTACTCCTTCCCTTGGAGCGCGGCCAACGCATGATCGAGCACCTCCTCGGGATTGCGGAAGTGCCCGCTGGCGATTTCGGCTTGTATGATTCGTTCCTGTTCAGGCTTGAGCTCAATCGTCATCCGACCTCCATTCCGGCCCTACGACGGACCGTCCATTTCATGATCTCACGAGCAGTTCCCATTAAGGTATGTGCCCGAACTCGAACGGATTTTCCGGTTTGGATTCTCCAGTGAATAAGTCAGTCGGAGTGGTGGAGGCGGCGGGAGTTGAACCCGCGTCCGAGAAAGCTCGCCATGAAGAGAACTA
>Ga0187858_10001370_pt1 | contig 27294 bp, 22 predicted proteins | sample June2016WEW_8_15_FD_133015 | JGI IMG/M metagenome (GOLD analysis project Ga0187858, IMG submission 133015) | Peatland microbial communities from SPRUCE experiment site at the Marcell Experimental Forest, Minnesota, USA - June2016WEW_8_150 | ecosystem: Environmental > Terrestrial > Soil >...
CCACTTAGATGTCGCCGTCACAACAGTGTCAGGGACGGCTCTTGCCGCGTGTGAGCCAATTCAAGTTAACCAAGTTAAGTTTTCCCCCGAAAAGCCGGTTAATTAGCGGCCAGGGTTGGGACTCTCCCCGTCTGCCAGCCGTGCGCCGGTGACGCATGCCAGTCAGCCGCTATTCTTGTCTTTTTGGAGCAGGAGAACGGTGTTGAGCGTCAGCAAGAGGGTCAGGCCGATATAGGAAACAAACTGATAAATCGTCCCCTTAAAGCCTTCGTCGATTCCGTTGCGCAGCATCCAGAGAACGAAGAGAACATTTCCGGCGACAGCGGCATACTTGAAGAGATTGTGGATGGCATCTTTTTTCATTCTGCTAACCTCAAGAGGTGAGGATATTCTCGTATTGTCAAGAGCACAAGAGCCGCTTGGCGACAAGACCGCTCAACGCCCGTGCAGACCCCCCCCCGACCGTGTAACGCCAGTGTAGCTAAATCCTCCGGTCGCCCGGATGCCTGACGCGGGCTAGGAATATTTCTGCGCTATCTTCGAAGCGTGGTCTGCCACGCATTGCCAGCGGCCGCCCTTCCCTATCCATGTATCTGTCCACCGATACTCACCGCTGATATCCTTGCCCTTGACCGTCTCTCTGTATATGCTGTGGCCGGTCACCACCGCTGCATCTCCATAGACTCGGACCTTCATATCAAGATTCACCACGGACGATACCACATCCTCTCCGGACTTCAGTTCCGCCAGCATCTGAGCTTTTGTCAGGACCTCACCTTCGGGGCTCGTAAACATGTAATCCTCGGCCAAAATCCGGTCAAGGAAGGCCAAGTTGGGCTTGACCAAGGCATCGCCCCACTCCTTCTCAAGCTTCAGCAGTTCCTGTTCCGCACTCCCGCCCTTTGGCTTTTCCCCCGTCTGTGCCAGGGTAGCGACTGCGAATACCAGAACAACCACGCAAACAGAAACAATAATACGTGTCATAAAACCCTCTTTATTTCTTCTTTGCCGCTATCGGCTTCAGCTCCATGCCGAGCTGTTGCATCATTCCCAGCAAGTCAGCGTCTTCCTCGGCGTCTACGACTTTACCGTTCTTGATGCGCGCCATCCAGATCCCGCTAGCCTCAATTCTGTTACCCGTCGGGAGGATGCCCTGATATTCGCCCTTGTGGGTGCCCCGCACTATATACCTGACGATGACTCGGTCGCCATGGGAGACCATTTCTACAATATCCCAATGGATGTCGGGGAATCCGGCCCAAAGCAACTTGACGAATCCCGCTTCCTCTTCCCGGGTCATCGCTTTAGGATTGTTCGAGGGGAAACGCCACCCATATTCAGGGGCGTACAGCTCTTGGTAGACGGCCTCCTTTTGCTGATTTAATCCGTCGAACACGGTCCTGGCTAGGGCTTCGTTTTGCTCTTCTGTTTTCGCCTGGGCCTTAAACTTCGCCAGTTCCGCCATCGCCGCCTTGTCTTGGCAGGCAATGGTGAAACAGAAAAGAAGGGCCAAAGGAACGATACAAAGAAGCTTTTTCATTTTCCCCCTCCTATTACGCTGTTTGTGGTTCAATCTATAACAGCAAAGGCCTGAAACTCGGCCTGGTTTTCGCAGGACCGACGCGGCGAAATCGTTCAGTCGCCGGGATGCCTAACGGGGTCTGGAGCTATTTCTGCACGATCTTCGAGCAGTTATCCGCAACGCACTTCCAATGGCCGGCTATCTTGACCCAAGTATCCGTCCATTGATACTGTCCACTGATATCCACGCCTTTAAACTGCCCTTTTAGCGTCTCCCGGCCAAAGACAACTGCCGTCTCTCCGTAAGCGTGGACTTTTACGTTGTCGATAACTAAGGACGTGAAGACAGACTCGCCAGACTTAAGACCGGCTAAATACTGGCCTCTCGTCAAAACGACCCCATCATTATCCAACATGATAAAGTCATCTGCGAGAATCCCCTCGAAGAAGGCCAGGTCGTGCTTTAGCTCTGCGTTGACCCACGTATTCTCTAGTCTTATCAATTCCTGTTCCACACTCCCGCCCCTCGGTTTGAACGTCGTCTGCGCCGTCTGGGCGACGCTGGCGACCGCGAAGACCAAAACAACCACACAGACTGCAAAAGCAATGCGTTTCATAGAACCCCCTCCTTTAAAGCGATTCAGAGACGCGAGGACGGCAAAGATAGATTTCTCGTGAAGGCTGACCTTCGACTTCCCCTAATCCCTTGCTGGCTAATTTATAACGCCGGGGGACTACGAAGTCAATCCATTTAGTGACCGTCTTCCAGAGGCATCGATGCCATACGCCACGGACGATATCCCCCTCCCCGAAACCCCCTTAGCCTACGGCCCCAGTTGGAATAATGTTTTTCGCAACCAGACCGTTATCTGCAATTTAACGATGAACTTTCTTTTGTGCTTTTAGAAATCGGTCTGAGACTATAGACATGGAAGGAGATGAGATGACCAAGAAAAAAACGGCGAAGGCCGGCGAGGCCGTCCGCACGACGGTCCCGGCAGGGACGGAAAACAAGGCGAAGCCGGCGGAGGCCAAGGGGAAGGCAAAGGCTGGAAAGGAAGACAAGGAGGCCAAGATCCAGGGCCAGGTCGACGCCAACGCGGCCGCAATCCTCAAGGTCCACGACGAGGGCAAGTCGGTCAAGGAGCCCGACAAGACGTTCGGCATCGACAAAGGCCTCTTCTGCGACCTCGTCTACATCGTCCTCTGGAAGGCCGCCCGCCTGCCCAAGAGCAAGTACGCCGAGCATGTCGCAGCGAAGCATCCCGTAAGCCTCGACCGCCGCTCCGTCTACCCCAGGCCGGAGCAGAAAGAGGACTAGGTGCCCTGCCCCCGATCAATGGGCCAGCCCTCGACAAGGATTTATGAGACGCCCGCCTCCTTCTTCAGGTAAGGCACGCCCTCGGTCAGCCACTTCGGTGCCGGCGCGCCCTTGAGGTAATGGTCGAAGAACTCGAAGAACCGGATGGTCAGGTCCCTTCGGTTCGCCAATCCGCGCAGCCCGTGGCCCTCGTTCGGATAGGCCAGCAGCACGGCTTTCTTGCCGTTGTAGCGCAAGGCGTTGTAGAAAGCAAGCCCGTTGATGAAGCCGACGGTCGGATCGGCCGTCCCGTGCATGATGAGGAACGGCGCGCTCACGTTCGGGGCGTGGGTGAGGGCCGACTCGAAATAGTATCGGTCGGGCCGGTCCCAGGGCGAGAAACCCCAGCGGCCCTGATCGTAGAGGTAGTACTGGAACGCGGTATCGCCGCTCCCGCCCTGGTAGCCGTATCCCCAGCCCCAGGGCATGCTGAAATCGTTGTACAGGTCGACGACGCCGGCCCCCATGCCGACGGCGGCGAACATCTTGGACATCGTCCCGATGAAGGCCGCGCCTTCGCCGCTGTAGCTGTGTCCGGAAACGCCTATGCGCTTCGGATCGGCGTAGCCCATCTCGATGACCTTGCGCGTGGCCGCCTCGACGCATTCCAGCATGTCGGTGTGCGAGGAGCCGGTGCGGAAATGGATGTCCGGCAGCATGGACAGGTAGCCATCGCTGACCGCCTGGACCGGCATCCGTCCCATGCTGGGAAGATAGGCCGGGGCGCTGTAAATGTGCATGTTTTGCGAGTTCTTCTCGTAGAAGATAACGAGCATGGGCCGCTTTTCGCCCGCCTTGTAATCGTCCGGGATGGCCAGGATGCCCTGCAGCCTCACGCCATCCTTGTTCTTATAGTCGAAGAGCAGGCGATGGCCCCACAGAAAGTCCTTCTGCTGCGGGTTGGCGTCGGAGATTTTCTTGGATCCCCTGAAGCTCGGACCGGAGACGCGGAGGTCCGGAAACTCGACGAACGTCTGGCGGGTGAAGAGAAAGCGGTCCGCCTTCATCGCCCGGACCGGGTTGCTGAACGAAGCGTCTTCATAAATAAGCTCCTTTAATTGCCCGCCCGCGAGCTCATAATATCCAGATTTCTTCGTCCATTCGCCGTAGGCGGACAGGGTGACAGGCTTCGAGAGATCGATGGTCCCACGGGGACCGACCGAGCGGGGAAGAGTAGGGTCCGCCGGCACGGGGCGGAGGATGCGGAAGCGGATCTCGCTCTTCGCCCCGACGCCGTTGGTCAGGTTCTTGGCCGCGCTACCGTCAAAGGGAACGAGCCACAGATCGTAGCGGTGCTGGGCGATGACCGCCTTGCCGTCGCTGGAGTACCCTGCGATGCCATAGGAGGGCTTCGTCCCCGGGTGGTCGTCCTCGAGGTCCACGAAACTCGCGGCGCCGGCGCCCAGGGCCTTCGTCGTCCCTGCTTCGAAGTCGTAGGCCTGGATTTTGTTGTCCTTCCAGAAGAGGAAATGCCGGCCTTGGGGGGTGATGCCGAACGTGTGCCTACCGGTCAGTTGGCCCTTGGCGACGAGCGTCCGCTCGCCGGTGGACGTGTTCACACGATAGATGTCCGCCGTCGGCAGGATCTTTTCGTTGCGGATATAGGCGCGCGCATCCAGGCCCACGGCCCACTTGCCGTCCGGGGCGACGTCGAGCTCCCGCATCGTCTCGTCGGCGAGCTTGATAAACCGTTTCGCCGAGACGTCGAAGGCCTGTCGGAAGGTGAAGTTGCGGTCCTGTTCGGCGCGGACCATTTGGAAGGATTGGACCCGCTCGTCTCCCGTGTTCCAGATGTCGACGTCGGCCACCTCATCCGTCGACTTGCGCGTCGTATCGGGCGCTGGCACCTGCTCCTTGGTACCAAAGAACACCCGATTGTTGTCCTCGCTCCAGGCGAGGGCGGCCCGGTCGCTGACGACCCAGCCCTTTGGAAAGCCGTCCGCTTTTGCAGGGTCGAGGACGACCGCCAAGGGTGCGCCGGCTCCGTCCTTCAACGCCGCGGGGATGTCCGGAAAGGCGACGAGTACATTGTTCCTTTCGCGCATTTTCTCGACTTCGCTCCCCTTGAGCGCGGCGACGGCCGTGCCGTCCTCGTTCCAGGCGAGCCGGCTGTAGATCTGGGCATCGTTGTCGAGCGGTGTCACGCGCCCGTTGCGCGTGTCGAAGACGAAGACGCCGTTGCCGTCCTTCACGGCGGCTTCCACGGTGAAGGCGAGAAGCTCCCCGCTGCGGTTGAAGGCGAAGTCGCCCACGCTTCCGAGAAGCTGGAAACTCCCTGTCCGCAGATTCAGCAGAATGGCGTCCTGCCCGAGCGACCCGGCGGCTGCGCTCGCAGGCCCGGCGCCTCCGACCGGCGCCTGCGGCCCGCCACCGCCTCTCTGGCCCGTGGGGCTGGCCGTTTCGGCGCCGCGACGGCGGAGGACGAGATGGGTGGACGTCGGGGCGAAGACGAAGGTCCCGATGTCTTGCCAGGAGCGCACGGCTCCGGTTTCCAGATTGCGCAGCTCGACGCGCCGCGGAGGGACGGCCGCCGGCGCCGCCCCTCGGCCGGTCTGGCCCTGACCCTGTTGCGTGCCGGGGGCTTCAGTCGGGGCGGGCACTTGCGGTGCCGCCGGAGGCGCGGCCGGTTGCATGGAGGGTGCTCCGCCGGAACCGGTCCGGGCGGCGCGCGCGCGTTGGGCGGCCCCCGGATCCACCTGATAGGCGATCCACTTCGAGTCCGAAGAGAAGACCGGATCGGACGCGTCGTTCACCGCCACCTCGACGTTGGTCTCCAGATTCAGCAGGTGCAGGACCGGCTTAGCTTCGGCCGGGATAGTGTTGGTGAGCTGGAGGACGTAGGCGACCCACCTGCCGTCTCCCGAGATCTCCCGGCTGGCGATATCGCGCCATTTGGCGTAATCGTCGACAGTCATGGCCTTCTTGGCGGCGGTTTGCGCCTGCGGCAGCGAGTAGGCCGCCGTCATCGCGACCGCCAGGACGAAGGCGAAGACCCGGATCCAGCGGCGAGTGAATGCGGCTCTTGCGGTGTTCATGTTCGCTCCTTTTTGGACGTCATATCAGGACGTCATCCTTGATCAGCCGTACAGACTGATTCCGTCCACCGCCGTGCGGATCTGAACTTGTGACAAGGGGCGGATTTTCCGCCGGATCGGGGGATGGGCGTCCATTCGGCCATCCTAATTTGCGGCGTGTGAAGATGTCAAGTTGCGCTCAAATGAAGACGGGGCCGCCGAGACTCGAACTCGCGACCTCCGGTGTGACAGGGCGGCGTTCTTCTATAGCCCATCAGCCCGGCGAGCCCACTGTGCTCAACAGATGCCTAAAACGGTGTAAAGGTGTACAAGATCGCGATAGATATGGAGTGCTGGGGATGATAGCTAAAGGCTAGATTTCTCGGGGAATAAGGGAGCGCGCCTGGGGTGAATCGAACCCCCGACCCGCTGCTTAGAAGGCAGCTGGGCTAGCGTCATATCTGATTTCGTTTGAGCGGGTTACGTGGATTCCGTTAGCTGATGTGCTCAGAATTGTGCACATTGACCGTCCCGGTCCGGATAAAGAGCATCGTCTTTCTAACCGAACCACCGGCCGTCGTCCGAATCATTCATCACCCGGGGTTGATGTTCGCTGCCGATAAACCTCCGTGTGAAGAAGCGGCGGTCCCGTTCCCGCCCCCAACAACAGGATGGCGAACAATCCTTGCACCCAGCGCTCAGAACGGATTCTTGCGCACGATCCTGAAGACGTAGGCGTAATCGCCCGGCCTCTTTTTCGGCGTTTCAATCAACAGGCCCGCCGGCGTGTTCTCCCATTTCAGCTCCTGGCCGTCGCCAAGCATCGTGACTGAGACGATCTCGGCGGAGTACAATCCGTTCCATCCCGTCCAGGACTGCCAGCGGGGCGCTAGGCTCTTAATCAGGAGCTTCTCGCCGGGCCAATCGAGGACGATGGCGTAGAGCGTATTGTCCTTCACCGTGAAGCGGATGTCCTGGCTCGTGTAGCTTAGGTTGTTGCGCTCGTTGAACCCTGCGGCCCCGGGCTCGAGACGGGTCGGGCCTTCGCCGGCCACAACCCAGGGCGTCGTTCCGTAAATGGCCTCGCCGTTCGTCTTGAGCCAAGTGCCCATCCCGAGAAGAAGCTCCCGGGCCTCGTCGGGGATCGTACCGTCGGGCTTCGGGCCGACGTTGAGGAGCAGGTAGCCGTTCTTGCTGACGCGGTCCACGAGGTTGTCGATGAGGTTATCCACGGTCTTGAATCCCAGGCCCTTGACGTAGCCCCAACCCCGGCCGTTGTCGACGGTCGTGTCGGTGATCCAGTCGTAGTAGGTCAGGTCGGCCTCCTGGCCCCGCTCCAGGTCCAACAGGCCGGCGCCGGGCGCGAGGTCGTGCCGTTTGTAGGTGACGACCACCTCCTTGTTCCGCTCGACGGCCTTGTTGTAGAAGTGAGCCAGGACGCCCATCTTGGTCCAGTCGGGGATGAGCTCGAGACCGTTATCGAACCAGATGAGGTCCGGATCGTACTTGTCGATAACTTCGATGACCTTGCCCGCCCAAATGTCGAGGAACGCCTTGGTCGGCCGCTCGCCCCTCTGGTGGATCGGGCCGTAGAGGCCGGAAAAGCGCGGGTCGCCGCAGTCGAGGCTCGCATCCGACGTCGGGAAGTAGACCCACTGCTCGGCGTGGTGGAACGCTGCGACGAATTTCATGCCCCGCTTTTTGATCGCCCGGGCCAGCTCGCCCAGGACGTCACGCTTGGGGCCCATCTTCGCCGCGTTCCACTCGGAGTACTTGGTGTCCCACATCGAGAACCCATCATGGTGCTCGGCCACGGGCCCGGCGAAACGCGCGCCGGCCTTCTGGAACAGCTCTGCCCAGGCGTCGGCGTCGAACTTCTCGCCCGTGAACATCGGGATAAGGTCCTTGTAACCGAACTTCTGGAGTGGACCCCAAGTCTGCTCCCAGTACTTCCGTTCCGCGGAGGCCGGATCCCAGTATGCTTTGTTGGCGAACCAAGTGGCGTTCGGGCCCTGGGCGGGGACGGCGTAGACCCCCCAGTGCGTGTAGATGCCGAACTTGCCGTCGCGCAGCCACTGTGGCGTGTTTACGTTCTTCAGCGAATTCCATGTCGGCTTGAAGGGCTGCTCCTTGGGGCTGAGGGCGGCGAACGCGCCGACAAGGCCGGCGAGGGCAATGGCCGCAGACAGGGCGAGGCCGGCCCGGGAACGCAAATTGAATCGTGAGTATTTCATGGGCTCCTCCGGCATCAATGTCCGAATCCCATCTATCAGATTTGTCCGTCGCTCGTCAATGCGTACGAAAAGAAAGAAAATAAGCGCCGGCATTATAAAGAGGGCAAACTCAGGCAGTTCAGCATGAGCGTCCTCGCGGCGTGTGCCGTCTACTCCCTGGGAGCTGGCGTTTCGTGAGTTTAGACACCGGGAGCTACGATAAATAATTTCATAATATTCCAAAGTTGTCCATGGCGAGCCCGTTTTCAACATGTTCTGAGTCATTCGAGGTTTCTAGTCCGGAGCGCAATCTCTTAAAAATAATTGATTTATTCCGCAACTTCAGTGAAAATGCCTGTATTTAACGGATGTTGCTAAAGTCCATCTTGCCGAGTGCCATTCGCATCTCAGCAATGGAGAAAGGCGGACCATGAAGCTTTCCAGTCGTCGCTTGCTTATCCTCACCCTTTGTTCGCTCAGCCTGGCCGGACAGAGCGTCCCGTCGAGGGGTCCCCAAGGTCCGGAGACCGGGAAGATCAGCTCGAACGACCGCGGCCTGCACGGCTACATCAGTTTCGAAGCAGACAGGCCGCCCGCCCGGTCGGAGTTCAGCGCGGGAATGGGTTTTTATTCGGCCGTCTGGTCTCTCGTCGGCGAGCCCATCGCCCATTTCCAGATCGGCCTCCCCAGCGCCTGGATAACCCCGGACAATTCCGACAACAAGGACACGCCGCTCGCCCCTGTCGGAACCTATGCGCGCGACCACTGGCCCGAGCGCAGGCCGACCTATGAAGCCGTCTTCCAGACGGTGGAAGGCGGACTGGGCTATTGGGCCGGCAACCACTTCCGATACGGCCCAGCTAAGTTCAGCATGAACGCGACCCCGCAATGCTACGACTACGAGATCGGATCGCCCGGCTGGTCCTTTTTCTACGACAATGAGGCCCTGCCGGACAACCGCCTGGGCATCGCTCAACTCAGCAATAGGTTGCTGATCCCGCCGGATGCTCTTCCGTTCGCTGGGAATCCGAACGGTGAGTTCCTGGGTTACGCGTACATGGCCTTGCCGTTCACCGAACCCGTGGCCGGAGATCCGCCCACCGGCGACCAGGCCTGGACCTGTTTCCTGAGCGCGGCCAACTTCAAGGGACCGATCGCCTACTACATTCCTGAGACGTGGAGCAAGGTGGGCAAGCTATTCCACTATCCGTTCATCTACGGACGGGGGCTCGATGCCCGGCCGGGGGTGATGGGCGGCGGGGCCATGGAAATCAATACCGTCCCTTGCTTCCAGTCACAGGACGCCCGGGGCAACGTCTACACAAAGCTGCCGGACCTTCGGTTCCCGGTCGACGAACGGGGCAGGACACTCCTCGTCCAGGACGTAACCTACTATTCCAAGGCGGCCCTTTCGGATGCCTTCAAGGCCTGGCGCGATGGAGGCGCGGCCTGTACCGGCGCATTCAACGCGAAAGGCGCCTGGAAGGCGAACCTGACCACCCGGACGACGCCCTTCGACCAAGGCGGCAGGAAGATCAAAGGCGTCGAAAGGATCTTCGACACCAGAATCTTCGAGGGAAACGTCTGGGGGCTGCAATGGTTCGATGGGACAAAGCGTGCGATGGCCCATTTCCCGATGTATTTCAAGCACGTCGGAAACGAACGCGAGGCGGTCCCGCCCGAGAGCGTGCCCGCCGAGACGCGGCTTCACGCCCAGGAATTCGAGCGGGCCGCGCCCGGCGCGCCCTACACGTCGCCGCCCGGCGGAGCCTGGGGCCGCCCGGGCCCTGCCAAAGGTCCGTATCGGGTCCGCCTGGCCGACGGATCGCTCGTGACCTATTATTGGTATCGCTTCGTCGACCAGCCGTCCTTCCAACAGTACGCCTGGAGCGAGGCTAAAAAAGCCAGGCTGCAGGCTTTCGTCGAGAAGATCCACGCGGCTTGGCCAATCGACAGGGATTACATGGCGCCGCTTCGCTTCGGAAACCTGGCAGCGCTCGACCCGGCCCTGCTCGTGACGCCGCCCAAAGGGCTGGAAGCCGGCTATGTTCCGATTGTCATCCGCCAGGAAGCGACGGGCTCCCGGCCGAGCGGGAAAGCGCCGGAAGATTGAACACGGCGACGACCTAGCGGAGACTCCTTTAGGAGATACAAATGAAGAAGAGATGCTTATGGCTGGCGGTCATGGGAACGATGACCGCCTCTGTCCTGTCCGGGCAGACGGTCATCGACATAGAGAAGGGGTTCACGCTGCAAAACGACTACGCCCAATATCAATTTGAACCGCGCGGGTTCGGCCTTTCGGCCATGATCGACAGGAAGACCGGGTTCAATCACATCCGGCAGGTAAAGGGCAGGCATCTGTTGTGGGAAGTGGCGTTCGGAAGAGGGACCATGCGTCCGCGCATAGACAATAACTATAAACCGTGTACCTACGCGGAGTTGTTGACGCCGGCCAACGGCGATCAAATCCTCGTCCTGCAGTGGAACCGCCTGAGGTTCTGGGAGGAAGACGGGGTCGTCACCGTGCACGTCATGATCGAGCTGCCCAAGGGCGACGGCGTGGCGAAGTGGCGAATCTCCGTTCAGAACCGATCCGATTACTGGGGGTTGTGGGAGGTCGCCTGCCCGTCCGTCAGCGGCTTCCCTTCAGAGGGTGATTACGACGCGGCCATCCCCGTGACCGGGTCGGGCGGCCAGCTGCTGAAGAAATGGACGGGTTCCTTCAGGACCCGATCGCCCTCCGGCTTCTTCCCCATGCAATTCATGTCGTTGAACTCCGGAACAAACGCTGTCTATTTCTCGAGCATGGACGGAGAATCACGGGCTAAGGACTTCTCAGCGGATTCCAAGAAAGAAATCCTGTCGCTTGTCAAGTATCCCGAGAATATGGGCGTTCCCGGATCGGACCTTCCGGACCACTACGCAGTTGCGTTCGGACCCTACCAGGGCGGATGGCTGGAGGCTGCATATCGCTACAGGTTATGGGCCTTGCAGCAGGTCTGGACCCGAACAGGGCCTATTTCGCAACGTCCCGACTTTCCGAGGTCCGCCATCGATATCGGCTTGTGGATCCGTGACACCTGGGTTTGGGATCTTCCTCAAAATGTTGAAAAGAATACAGGCGATCCCTTGACCTGGACACGCGATCATCGTAACCCTCACGAAATGGACCTGCCCTTCTTAAACGTCATGCAGAGGGTGGGCGTGCCCATCGCCTTTCAGTGGTATGGATGGCATGAGACGCTGTTCGACAACAATTACCCGCATTTTCTCCCCCCCTTGCCCGGGTTCAAGGAGCGCGTCAAGGAACTTGTCGACGCGGGGGCGCTGATCGTCCCGTATATCAACGGATTGAGCGCCGATAGCAAGATCTCCGACTGGGACAAGTTCGATCCCTATGCCATTAAAGATGAGGCCGGCGGACTGAGGCAGAAGTTCTATTGGGATGGGGCAGGGAGACTCACGCCCATGTGCCCTAGCCAGGTCCCCTGGCATCACACCATCGCCGATCTCGTCGATCGTCTGGTCGGTGAATATGGCGCCAACGGGATTTATATCGACGAGGTGTCCTGCAACTCGCATGAGCTCTGTTTCAACAGGGACCATTTACATCCTCTCGGTGGCGGCCGCTACTGGGCTGACGGCTGGCGCGAGTTCTATCAACAAATCCTTCATGTCGCTCGTCAGAACGGCCGCCAGGTCGTGGTCACGTCGGAGGCGGCCAATGAGATCTTCTTCGACCTGGTCACGGCAAATCTGTACACGGGGCGGCCGTGCGATTATGAGATCCCGCTGCAGGAAGTCGTCTATTCGGGCTATACTCTGTTCTACGGAACCGTCTGCGATTTCCGGAAGAGCCGCCGGCTTTTCAATTTTTGGGTCGGACAAGGTTTCATCGATGGGAAGCAGGTCGGATGGATGGATTTCGATCTTTTCCGCAAGCCCGAGTTCTCGGCTAAGGTCGATTTCCTGCGCCAGTGCGCGCAGCTGAGGATGGTCACCCGGAAATTCCACACATTCGGCCGGTTATGGAGGCCGTTAACACCATCGAATCCAATCCCCACCTTTGAAGAGGAATTCGACGAGGGGGGGCTGCACAAAGGAATTGTCCCGTCCGCGGAAGCGAGGATATGGCAGGCCGAGGACGGGCACCTGGGTATTTTCCTTGTGAACTATACCGATACGGAAATCCCGTTCTCCTACGCCATTGACCCAGCTGAATACGGTCTTGTCGCCGACCGGTTCAAGGTGAGCGAGATCACACCCGGAAAGGTCATCAATTTAGCGGAAGAAGGCAGCCGGATCAGCAGGACGGAAGCCCTGAAGCCGAATACGGTGAGAGTTCTGGAGATCACCCCCCTAAGCAATCCCGGTAGGCGTCCTCAGTCAGCTCCGAAGGGCGATTAAGCGGTCCTCTCCAATATGACCTGCCCCCCTCAAAGGGATCCAGTCCGTATGGTAAGATTTTGCTGGACGAAGGGAGTTGGACATGGGCAGGAAACGGTTTACTCCGGAGCAGATCATCCGCATGCTCCGGGAGGCGGAGGTCCTTCTCAACCAGGCAACTCCGGTCGCCGAAGTCTGTCGCAAGCTGGGGATCTCTGAACAGACCTACTACCGGTGGCGGAAGGAGGACGGCGGGATGAGGGTCGACCAGGCCAGACGACTCAAGGAGCTCGAGCAAGAGAACTCGAGGCTGAAGAAGCTGGTGGCCGATCTTTCATTGGATAATGCCATCCTGAAAGAAGCAAACCGGGGAAATTTATAAGCCCGGCCAAAAGAGGCCGGGCCGTCGAGCATGTCTGTGAAGTCATGGAAATCTCTGAACGGCGGGCTTGTCAGGTCTTGGACCAGCCCCGCTCAACCCAGAGGCATGTCCGGAAGATACCCGATGACGAGGAGCGTTTAGTGGGCCAGATCATGAGCCTGGCCACTCGGTATGGGCGGTATGGCTATCGTCGGATCACGGCGTTATTGCGGGATGACGGATGGGAGGTGAACCACAAGCGGGTGGAGCGGATATGGCGGCAGGAGGGGTTGAAAGTGCCGCAAAAGCAGCCAAAGCGAGGTCGTCTTTGGCTCAACGATGGATCCTGTATTCGTCTGCGGCCGATAAGGAAAGACCATGTCTGGAGCTACGACATGGCTATGGACAGGACCTCCGACGGGAGGCCGATCCGAATCCTGGCCGTTATCGACGAATATACGAGGGAATGCTTATCCATGTATGTTTCCCGGAGGATTAGGTCTGAGGATGTTCTAGAACAACTCTACGAACTGTTCCTGACGCGGGGAGTGCCTGAACATATTCGGTCGGATAACGGCGCGGAATTCACGGCGAAAGCGGTCAGGAACTGGCTCGAAGACCTTGGCGTAACCACACTCTTCATCGAGCCTGGAAGCCCCTGGGAAAACGGATATGTTGAGTCCTATATCGGGAAGCTCCGGGATGAGCTTCTCAACGGCGAGGTGCTGGACACGTTGGCGGAAGCGAAGGTCCTTGTCGAGGGCTGGCGAAGGGAATACAATCGCTTCCGGCCGCATAGCTCCTTAGGCTACAGGCCGCCAGCTCCAGAGGCTATCATGGTCGGAATATTCACTCAAGGGCTGAAGCATTGATGAGGGGCAGGTCAGAGGGACAAGTATGATCAAAAGAAGTCTGATCAGCCTGATTTTAGTTACTGCTGTTTGTGGAGGTGCGCTGGCCGCTTCCGAGTCGACTGCTGAGAGACATCTTACCGTGAAGGGGGGACGTTTTCTAACGTTGAACACGGTTATTCGCGTAAACCAGATTGAGGCGGCGCGTCATCTGAACGAAGGTGATGACGAATCCGCGCTTCATACTCCGGAAGCCGTGGCCGCATTCCGTGATGCGGTCTCAAGAGGTTTTCCCGGTGCGCAGGTGACATGGGCTTTCTCCTGGCTTGCTTTACACGATGAGCGGCCGAATTACGCTGCCATTCGCAAGCAGGTTGTGGGCTATCACAAGGCGTATGGCGATGAAATCACCTTTATACCCGGTGGATATTTCGCACCCATGTACAGCTCGCGCGCGCAGGTCAACAAGGATATCCAAGAGGCGCTTCAGATAATACGTGACATGGTTGGAAACGGATACAAGCCAAAGAGCCTGGTGGCTGGATTCCTTTCGGCCGAGAATCTGCGCTACCTTGCCGAAGAGGAGGGCATTCATGTCTGCCAAGGCACGATCTGGAGTCAGTACGGCATAGACAATGGCGACGGCGACGGTTCCATATCTTATCCCTATTATCCAAGCCGTGAACATGCGTGCAAGCCTGCGCAGGGGCGGGCGGACTTCATCGACTGTGTCAACCTGGATGGCTGGACATGTGACTTTCTATGTGCGCGGCGTTTCGGGTTCGAGGGAGGCTTTAACAGCAGGCTCGGAGTGGGGCCGATTGAATCGTATCGTAATCTCGGCGTGGATAAAGGCATGGCCGAGGTTATGGCGGTCACGGCCAACCACTTTGACGATGCCTTCAAGCGCAATGGATTTGGATGGGTTACGGATTGTTGGGAGATCAGCCTCGTCAAGTCACTTCAGCCGGAAGTTCTGGAGTGCCTGACCCAGTGGCTTCAGAATGTGAGAGAACGCTGGCCCGACGTTCGGGTTGTTACGCAGGGAGAGTTCGGCGAGGCCTGGCGGCGCGAACACCCGGATAACAAAGGTCTGGATTACCGTTTTGTCCAGCGGGGTACTGGCATTGGAGGTTCAGAGCCCAACTTGGAGATCCGCTGGTTCATGAACACCGATTTCAGGCTCGCGATATTGCGAGACTGGAAAAAGGAAGAACCTGGCAAGGTGATTGATTTCACCCGGTACGATTTGCCAGCCCGTGAACCTTCTGACCCTGCGCCCGGCAAACCGTCGCGGAACTGGAGCCTGATCAACCGAATCAATCAGAAGCACCGGCGCCCGGAAGATGCCCCGGTGCCTCTCTCTGGGCTTACGGACGACGAGCAGTTGTTGATCAGGAAACACTATCCTGAATTATCGGCGTCAGCTAACTTATCATGAGAGACGGAATCCGTAGCTTGAGAAGTCAGCCCGCGAGTCCGAAAACGCCTGACGACGAACACCAGATAGCCTGATTTTCGGTAGGTTGACCGTCACTCGCGTCGACCTGTCATGCTTAAGCAAACCTCTACCTCCGTGTAACGCCGGTGTAACAGATTTTGCTAAAACTCGCCTACTTCGGACTAATGGTGCTAAAAGAAATACGTTGATTCATATGGGGAATGTCCCCCGTGATATAATCCGAGCAACGGGAGATTGACAGGGGAGGATTCATGATGGACAACAATCAGCTCTACAAGAAATCTCTTGAGCAAGGCTTTTGGCAATACTGGAACGGGAAGAAAAGCTCAGTAGCATTCTCTGCTGACATGCTGGATTCCGAGCATGGGGTTGGACGCCTGCCTGTTTTCAAAAAGGAATTCGCTGACCGAAACATCCTAATGAAACCGGACGCGAATGAAGAAGACAAGAGGAGACTCGTAAACCTGATTCCGGATAGGAAGCGGCATAAGTGGTTCCGGAGCATGAGCAGTTCTCAGGCCTTGGCTTTAAGCTTCTTTGGCAATCTTGTCATTTATAGTCAGCTGGATTGGTTACGGGACCTCAGGGATAATGACGGCAAGGCTATCTTCGGCACCGCCGATTTATCGGCTTCCAACTTCTCCATGGAGCATGAGGTTGGGACACTGAATGAACCTCGTCCCACGAGCTTAGATTTCTATATCTCTGGTCGCTATCGGGTAGCCATAGAATGCAAGCTAACTGAAATCGGGGTCCGATATTGGGATTATGTCCCTGCGCTCTTCAAGTGGTCAGCTGATAGGGACTATGACGTGTGTCCGTTGAAGAATAATTATCAGCTGGTCAGGAATGTCCTTTCCGCATGCGTGAGGGAGGATGGTGTTGCGTCTCCAAGCAACGGACATGCTGTCCTGGTCTATGATGAGAGAAATCCTGCGTTTGCTGAGAGTGGGAAAGGAGCAAAGGCCTTCCGGCTAACACAAGAGGTCTTACATGAAAGCCAGAATCTTAGAAAGGTAAGCTGGCAGAGGATGTGTTCTTTCATGAAGGAGAACAAAAAGCTTAGCTGGCTGACTGAGGCCATCGCCGATAAATATGGAATCAGCGAGCAGTTGATATCCAAAACCATCTGAGCGTGAAGGACTCGCTATCACTCCCCTCCGGAAGGCTAGAAATCTGGCCTCTTTCCAGCCTCCTGGACGGCAAGTAGACTGGTCCCCGTGTAACGCCGGTGTAACAGATTTTGCTAAAACTCGCCTACTTCGGACGATATGGACTGAAATATCTTCGCTAGACGTTTACTTTTCCGGGCCCCTGACTCCCTTGCCCTCAAACGAAGTCCACCATATGCCGTTCTTGTCGTTTTCCCCCTTCACTGAAAGGGAATTCCTATCTGGACTGAAGTCCCATGTGTTACGCCATTTTTGGACTCTTCCATCAGGAAAATAGGACGAGCCGGTCTCTATGCAAGTTCTCTCATTAATAAAAGCCGCCGTGGAGATAAGCCAACTTCCATCGTCATTATAGCCATGAGTGGCACATGTCTTCTTGGTGAGGTCACATCCGGTAACCACCAATCCGTATTGAACGGTTCCTTGAGCCTTCCACATTGTGTGGATTTGCAGGAAGAAGCCTCCCAGTACCCGTTGACCCTTGAGGGTCCAATAGACCTTATACGAAGACCCAGATGGCATGTCCTTGGCTTCCCCTTGAATAACCCAGTCTCCGGCCCAAGCGTCCAATATCTTGTATTCTGGACCCGGTTGGACAGTGCTAGTTTGAGCTCGGACGGCGACTCCCGAGACCAGAATGACCAGACAAATAGAAGTAGCTACGCTTCTCATGTCCCCTCCCGGCTGGACCACGCATAGCGGTTGATTGGCCTCGGTTAGATAGACGCCCGAGGTCGAACGAAATTCTCACATGCCGCCGCGTGCCCCTTTATCGGCTATTGTGCCCCACATACAAATTGTGACATCGGCATAAGGACTCCGGTTCCAGGGTAGGGGATGAAATGCTTATGTCACGAACACTCATGCACTTTTCTCTTGTATCGCCTTCGTTATCCTCTCCCATTCTCCTTCAGGCAGACGCTTCTTTTCCACCTGATGCACCATTCCTGCCCCTGGGGCGTAGTGGAAGAGAATCTTGTCCGAGGTAATCTCGACCATCCACACCTGGTCCAGGTTGATGAGGACACCAGGTATCGTCTTAATCAGGTTCATGCTGACCTCCTGGTGATAGGAAAACACAGGAACCGGGGAGGTGTCAAGCCGCCTCGAACGGCATTGGAATCCCGAAACAAAAAGATTCTCGTATGCCACCCGTGTGACAGTAGCGTGACAGAATAGGCTGAAAGCGCAGTAAAATTACGGTCTCGGACGGAAGACGATGAGAGGGTCAGGGCTCATCGTAACTCGCTGACATTCCAAAGAGATAAGGCGTGCCGGTGGAGGGAATCGAACCCACACCCGAGTTGCCCCGGACGGGATTTTGAGTCCCGCGCCTAGTATATAGCGTGAGGCCAAATAATCGGCGTTCACCTTCCGCTCTTCTGCTTCTTTATGAACTCGGCGGCGGGATCCTTGCCTACCGCAATGAGTTTCTCATTCCACTCATGCTGTGCGCGCAGACTGCGCCACCGTGCGTATTGTCCCGGGTATTGGGGACTCGGATTCTCGTAGCCTTGCAGCCAGAACCGGAACCAATCCACCGATCCCTGCATCGAACCGACCCGCTGCAACGGAAGTTCCAGGATATGTTTTCCTTCCGGAAAGAGAACCAGCTCCACAGGCTTCCCCTGGACGACGAGCGCCGAGTAAAACTCTGCGGCCATTGAAATTTTCCCGTTATATTGCATGAGGAGAGGCGTCCGCACGCGTTGGGCGGAAAAGGCCGGAGCGTAAGCCAGCCACGCCTTGAAGGTTTCTCCACAGGGGGGCCCGCCGTACATGGCCGCCATGCCCGAACGCAGGTTTTTGTCGCCCAGATATGTTCCATAGTTGTAGATGCCCGAGTCCGCCGACACCGCCGCAGTCCACGCCTCTTTCGACTGCGTGAGCGTAAAATCCACAATCCAACTCGTCCGGCTGAAGCCCATGATCCCGACCCGCGCCGGATCGATCAGACCGCGCCGGTCCAACTCCCGCCTGCAAGTCTCGAACGCATCCATGGCCCGGAACGCCTCGGAAACGCCTCCCGGCAGTTGCTTCCACGTTCCCTCGGGATAGGGGCCGACGGCGCCCTCAAGCATGAACACTATGAACCCGCAGTTGGCCAGCGCCTGCGGCGCGAAGTTCGCCTTCAATCCGTCGTTGCCGCCATGGATAAAGGTATCGTCCCAGGTCTTGCACATGATCACGCACGGGTAACGCTTGCCGGCCTCGTAACCCACCGGGTAGATCAGGTATCCCCAATTCCTCGACGAATTGCTCCCCACCCATTCGATCTTTTCTACACCGCCAAGCGTTTGCTCTCGCAACTCCGGGTTGATCTCTGTCAGCGCGGCTTTGGCGCCCGTTTTGGCGTCCAGCAGCCAAAGGTCCGGCGGCACCGTCGTTGTTTGATAGATGCCGATAAAACGGCGCATGTCGTGCCCCGCGGCCGACAGGTCGCTGAGGCCCGAAGTGGGCAGCGTGGTCCGCCGCTCCTCCTTCCACGCGCCGGCGACGGTTTCGGCCCGCCGCAGGGTCACCAAATCGCCGTTACGGAGCCTAACCACCACCCGCCGGGCTTGTTCATCAAACGCCAGCATCTCTTGGGGCGTCTCCTGCATGACGAGTTGCGCGGCGCCCGTTTTTACGTCAACGGCGAAAAGATGTTGCGGACGAAACGGCCCCACTAGGGCCTCGCCGACGGTGCTGCCATCGCCGACCGGGCTCGGACCACATGCGAGGTAGCGCGTGCTGTCATCGCTCCACAACAAGGCCATGCCCCATAAAGAGTCACTGATACAACCGGCATCAAGAGCCAGCTCGAGCGAAGGCCCGCCCTTGCTGGGCCCGGAGCGCGGCGGGGAGGACGGAATCGTCGGCGGCAGCCAGGCCCGCACCAGTTCGTTCGCCGGGACAACGAAGCCCCGCTCCGGCCAGAGGCGGAAAGCCGGGTCTTTTTGCCATGCGGACGGGTAAGGCACCGCTTCTCCCAAGGCAAGGAAGGTCACATGCCGCCCATCGGCCGAGATGGCGGGTCGCATCAGCCCCAGGGATCGTTTGCCGCCGAACACGGTCATCGTACCGCCGCCCACGTCCATCGCGACGATGGCCATCCGCGATGCCTTGTTTCTCGCTGTGCCTCGCGCATCGATGTCAAGCAAGAAATCGTCCTCCGTGATCACCACTCCGCGAGGCGACGCAAAACGGTCCACCTGCTCCTCGTCGGGCACACTCACCAGCAGCGCCAGCCGCCGGCAATCCGGGGTCGCGGCAAATTCTTCGACATTGAGCCCGCCAGGGCTCAACGGCGAGGATTCGCCGGACGCCTGATCAACCCGCACGACATTTCCTTTGTCGCCGTCGGGTCGGTACAGCACGAGGAGGTGCTGCCCGTCCGCGAGCCATTGCATTTGGCGAATGTCCCGGGTCCGCAGCACGGCTTTTCCGAAATGCCGAAGCGGCTCCTTCGCGTCGGTCTCCGGCAACTCGCGAACATAAACGACTGCCTCGTTGGAGTTTTCCTTCAAGTTAGGTTCGATCAGCACATAGGCCACCCGGCTGCCGTCGGGAGAGACCGCCGCCGGTTTTTCATCCAGAAACGTGCGCAGCCGTACGGAATCTTCCACCGTCGCCGCCCGCCGGCCGGCAGGATTCGACGAAGGTTGTTGGACGGCGAGGACGGCCCCCATCCCGGAGACCATTCCCAGCACAGCAAAACAACTGATACGGATAAGGATTGATTTTTTCATGGATAAGCGGCCCAATCCTCCAGGGCTCCGGTGGCCTGCCCCTGATCAATGTACCACCTCTGAAGTGAGATTTTCAAGCTTCGAACTCCCGCCCGGGCAGGCCATATGCCTGCCGAGTATCGCGAACTTCAGAGCAGGCTATTCCCGCCTCGACCTCTATTGGGGGATGATGGGTCGGGGATAGGGCCTTGGCCGTATGGCACCATTCCATTTGGCTAAAACGCATGCTAGGGGGCCTTTCTGGAAGCAATCGTCCGTTACCCCCTACTTCCCCTACAGGGTCGGGTGCCGTTTTCTGCGGGACATGGCCGTAGCATAGGATCGAGCGGGAAAAAAGGCCATGTTTTGGGTGGGTCAGGGACGTCCCATGGTCTCTCTGCAGGGTCGACGTTGCTCTGAATTGGTGATCAACTGCCTGTCAGCCGAGCCAGCCGCTCCGTGGACCCACTTAGAAAGGGCAGGTCAACTTGTCGCCTATTTCCTTGTGAGCTTCACCCGGGCAAAAGGCTGCAGTTTCCCGCCCTCTTCGCCATCCATCAACCATCGCCAAGAGTCACTGCTCTTATCGTACACGAACGTCGTGTGGAAGAGGCTGCCATCCTGGGCTTTGAACTCGAACGCAATGTCGTCGCCGTTGCGCTGGGCATGGCCGATGGACTGGCCCGTCAGGCCGCCGCCGCCGGTCGAGTCCAGCCATAGGCACGCGTACTGACCCGACGGTTGGTCCCAGCCAATGAAGACGATCGCCTCATATTCCGCATGGCCCGCGACGTCCTTCTCGCGTGATACTTCGTAAAGCCGTACGTACTGGTGGCCCAGCACCCGCTCGGCAACGACATCATGCGTCGTCTTTTTTCCGCCGATTGTGCCCTGAAGCACCCACGTTCCGACCAGGCGATCCAGCGTGGGATCCTGAAACGTTGCTTGCTGGGCCGAGAGGGAAGATGAAAGCAGTGCGATTGAAACGATTATTTTAAGGACTATATTCCTCGCTCGCACCTTGTCCTCGTCACTCATTATAAGAGGCACCTCCTATCTGCGCAACTTTCTTGGTCTGGTTTACGCCTTTATCCAGGAGTCACCCGTATCCATTATGCCTTGGCCCGGTGGGCACTGTTCAGGGGCCGCGTCACCCTCTCGTCACAAATACGTCATAAAACGTGCCCAAAAATGCCTACTCCTGCCTATTGGTGCCTAGAGGGACAAATCGAGTCATATCCGGGAAATTGGCGGGGCCGACGAGACTCGAACTCGCGACCTCCGGCTTGACAGGCCGGCGTTCTTCCCTAGCCCTTAAGCCTGGCGATCCCACGGTGCTAAATGTGTGCTCAACGGATGTCTAAAACGGTGTAACGCTGTACAAAATTGCGACACTTTTCGAATACCGGGGATGACGCCCAAATGGTCATTTTCTCGGGGAATATGGGAGCGCGCCTGGGGTGAATCGAACACCCGACCCGCTGCTTAGAAGGCAGCTGCTCTATCCCCTGAGCTACAGGCGCGCCATGGATAATCAAAGCCGGGGCCGCGAGATCCGTCCCGGCCTTCCCGGCCGGGCGACCTATCGCAGGGCCGGTCGCTTTTCCGCGGGGAGCCAATCGGGGAGAGCGGATTTGAACCGCCGACCTCCTGCTCCCAAGGCAGGCGCGCTAGCCAGGCTGCGCCACTCCCCGTCCGTTCCGCACCCCTCGTCGAAAGCCCGTTCATCTTAGCAAATCGGGCCGCCGGCTGTCAATTTGACCGGGGAGGCCCGCTATCGGCGCATCCCCTTGTCGATCTGGGACCTGCCGACCTTCACGACAATGGGCCGGCCGTGCGGGCAAAGGGCGGGCTGCGATGATTTGAAAAGCTCGTCCACGAGATAGCCCATCTTTTCCCTGGTCAGCGGCTGACCTGCTTTGATGGCTGTCTTGCAGGCCAGGGTCGCCAGGAACTTCTCACGCCTGTCCCGGGTGTTCGCCTGTTCCGCCTCCTCGAGCAGGGCCCGGAAGACATCCGCGGCCTCCTCGGCCCGGAAGACGCCCGGGTACTCCTTGAGGGCGAAGGACCGGCCGCCCATGGCCTCGACCCGGAACCCGAGCTCCTCGAAAAGCACGGCGTTCTCCTCGAACGCGACGGCCTCGGACGGCGAGAGCTCCAGGAGGGCCGGGACGAGGAGCGTCTCCCGGGGCCAAAGGTTCCGGCGGTCGATCTCCCGGAACTTGTCGAAAAGGATGCGTTCATGGGCGTTGTGCTGGTCGATGACCAGGAGCCCGTCCTCCGCGCCCGCGACGATGTAGAGGTTCTGGAACTGGCCGAGGACTTCGGGGCCCGTTCCGGCCTTCTCCGGCACGCCGAAGGGAGGAGCGGCCGGGCCGGCCGAGAGACCGGGCTTCCAGGCCGTCGGACCGGATCCCTCTCTCGCCACTTCGCCCCCCTGCCCGAGCTCAAGACCCGGCATGGGGACGGATTCCTCCGCGACGCCAGGAGGGGCGAAGACCTCGGCAGCGGCCGGGGCCGGATAGACGTCCTTGACCGCATGCTCCCTGAGCGTCCCGTGTTCCACGGCCCGGAGGACAAGCCGGAAGACGAGCTGGGGGTCCCTGAACCGGACCTCGGCCTTGGCCGGATGGACGTTGACATCGACGTCGCCGTACGGAAGCGTGATGAAGAGGAATCCCTCGGCCGACCTGTTCCGTTCGAGAATCCCTGTGTACGCTTGGTTGAGGGCGGCCTGGAGGATCCGGTCCTTGACCGGCCGGCCGTTGACGAAAAAATGCTGGACGGAGCGGTCCGCGCGTCCCCGGAGCGGCCGGGACGAATATCCGGAGAGCCGGCCCTCCCCTTCCGCTCCAGCGACCTCCATCAGGCCGTCCACGACGTCCTTTCCGTAGAGCTGGAAGATCCGGTCCTTCAGCGTACCGACCGGCGGGCAGTTGATCGTCTCCCGCGTCCCGTGGACGAGGACGAAGCGCACGCCCGGATGCGACAGGGCGGCCAAGGTCAGGTATTTGGTGATCAAGCCGACCTCGGAGGAACTCGACCGGAGGAATTTCCGCCGGGCCGGCAGGTTGAAGAACAGGTCGCGGACCTCGACCATCGTCCCCCGCGGGAAGGCGATGTCCGTGACGGCCAGGAGCTTCTCGCCTTCCCGCTCGATCAGGGTGCCGCGTTCCTCGGCCCCGTCGAACGTCCTCAGGGAGAGCCTCGAGACGGCCGAGATGCTGGCCAGGGCCTCGCCGCGGAAACCGAGGGTCGAGATCCTCTCCAGGTCCTCTTCGGCCGAGATCTTGCTCGTCGAGTGGCGCCGGAAGCAGAGGGCGGCGTCCTCCCGGCTCATCCCCGACCCATTGTCCTGGACCTTGATCGAGCGCTTCCCGCCGTCGAGGAGATCGACCCGGATGTCCGTCGCTCCGGCGTCGAGGGAATTTTCGACGAGCTCCTTGACGACGGACACGGGCCGCTCGATGACCTCGCCGGCCGCGATTTTCTCGGCGATCTCCGGGGCCAGGATATGTATTTTCTTCATGTTCTGACGACCTCCCCTTCTGTCGAACGCTGCGAAACCCGGGTGACGCGGACCCGGACGGTTTCCCGTCTCGGCGCCGGGCATGACGGAACATGGACCCTGATATAGTTGCCCGTCAACAGTTCCGTGAATTCCCCCTTGCCGGCCCTCCCCTCCAAGGCTAGGCCGGGCCCCTCCTTCTCTGCCTGCCTCAGACCTCCGGCGCCCCTCCCGATGACGACCGCTTCCAGCGTCTGCCCCAGAAAGGAGGCCCGGAACCGGAGATTTTTCTCCGCGGAGAGCTTGCGGAGAGCTCGCGACCGTTCCTTCGTGAGCCGCTCCGGGACTTGGGGCCTTGCCGCCGCCGGCGTCCCCGCGCGCGGCGAATAGGAAAAAACGTGAAAATATGTCAGCGGCGATCCCGAGAGGAACTCCTCGAGAAGGGCGAAGTCGTCGTCCGTCTCCCCGGGAAACCCGGCGATGACATCGGCGCCGAGAGACGCCCCGGGCGACCGTCCTTTCAAGTCGGAGAGGATGGACCGATAGACCTCCGGTCCGGCCGACCGCCCCATTTTTTCGAGGACCCGGCTTGACGCGTGCTGGAGAGACAGATGGAAATGCTGGCAGACCTTGGGATTTCCGGCGATGTGGGCCACGAGGGCCCCGTCCGTGCGCCGGGGATCCAGGGAGCTCAGCCTGATCCGGCCCAGGCCCTCGACATTTTCGATCATGCGGAGAAGCCCGAGCAGGGAACCTCTCGGCTCCAGGTCCTCGCCATAAGACGATAAGTGGATCCCGGCCAGAACGACCTCCCTGTACCCGGCCCGGACCAGATCCCGGACGCGGGCCAGGACGTGGCCCTCGCCAAGGCTCGCGCTTCTTCCCCTGACGCTCGGAATGACACAGAACGTACACCGGTCATCGCACCCATCCTGGATCTTGAGAAGCGCCCGGGAGCGGAACGCAAAGTCCTCCGGGTCGGCCATCCCCGGCTCCGCCCTTTCGTCAGACCCTGTCATTCCGACGAGCGCGAGCATCTTGTCCGGCAGGCCGGTTTTCTCGTTGTTGGGGACGACGAGGAGGACCTGAGGAATTGTCTCTATCTCATGCCGGGCCCGCTCAGCGTAGCAGCCCGTGACAACGAGCTTGGCCGCCGGGTTCTCGCGCGAGATCTTCTGGATGAATTTCCTGACGTCCCGGTCGGCCCGGCCGGTCAGCGTGCAGGAGTTGACGAGGACGAAGTCGCTCCGGGCCGAGTCATCCTCCAGCCGGAGTCCGCCTTTCCGGAAGGCTTCGGCCCAGGCGAAAGCCTCCGCCTGGTTGACGCGGCAGCCGAAGTTCTGGATGGAGAGGGAGGGCATCGGGAGCAGTCAAGGTTTTCCTTGGATCTTTTTCGAGCTCGCCTCGACGCCGGCGGCCATCTTGGCCCGGTAGCCGATGAGCTTTTTCCGCAGTTTCTCGTTCTTCAGGGCGAGGATCTCGATCGCGAGGAGGGCCGCGTTCGATCCTCCGTGCTTGCCCAGGGCCACGGTCGCCACGGGGACGCCCTTGGGCATCTGGACGGTCGACAACAGGGCGTCCAGCCCGGCCAGCGCGGCGCTCTCGACCGGGACGCCGATGACGGGCCGGACGGTTTGGGCGGCGACGACCCCCGCCAGGTGGGCGGCCTTCCCTGCCACGGCGATGAAAACCTCCGTCCCCCCGGCCTCCGCTTCTTTCACCAAACGGAGCGTGCGCTCGGGGGACCGATGCGCCGAGGTCACTTCGAGGCCGTAGGGAACGCCGAATTCCTTCAGGAGCTTCAGGGCGTCCTCGATAACCTCGAAATCCGACTCGCTGCCGAGAAGGACCATCACGTTCATGACTGCTCCTCCCTGACGGCGCCGATGTCACGGCGGTAATGCATGGCCTCGAAATAAATCCGGCCGACGGCGCCGTAGATCTTCTTCATCGTGTCTTCGAGGGTAACTTCGGAGGCGCAGACCCCGAGGACGCGCCCCCCGTTCGTCGTGTAGGCGTTATTCTCGAACTTCGTCCCGGCATGAAAGACGGTCACCCCGGCTATCTCTGCCGCGTCGGTCAGGCCCGAGATCGTCTTCCCCTTCTCGTAGTGGGCCGGGTATCCGCCCGAGGCCACGACCACGCAGCCGGAGGGGTTCTCCGACCAGCGGGCCTCGGTCTTGAGGATGTTCTCGTCGACCGCGGCCGACAGGAGCTCGAGGAGATCGCTTTGGAGCCGGAGCATCTGGGGCTGGGTCTCGGGGTCGCCGAAGCGGCCGTTGAACTCGAGGACACGCGGCCCCTCGTCCGTGACCATCAGGCCGGCGTAGAGAACCCCCTTAAACTTCCGGCCTTCCTCGAGCAGGCGGGTGACGGCCGGGTGGATGACGGTGTTCATGACCTCGTGGAAGAGCTTCTCGGTCATGAAGGGCGAGGGCGAGATGGCCCCCATCCCCCCCGTGTTGGGGCCCTTGTCGCCGTCGTAAGCCGCCTTGTGGTCCATGGCCGAGACCAGGGGCTGGACCCGGGTCCCGTCGGAGATGACGATGAAGGAGACCTCCCGGCCCCGGAGGAACTCCTCGATGACGATCCTCCGGCCCGCCGCGCCGAACTTCTTCTTGACGAGCATCTCTGTCGCCGTCTCCTCGGCCTTCTTCTGGCCGTGGCAGACGACCGCGCCCTTGCCGGCCGCCAGGCCGTCGGCCTTGATGACGACCGGGAAGCCGAACTCTCCCGAGCCGATGACCTTCCGGGCCTCGTCGAAGGCGTCGACGATCTTGAACCTGGCCGTCGGGATCTTGTGGCGCTCCATGAACTGCTTGGCGAAGACCTTGCTCCCTTCGATCTCGGCCGCCTTTTTCGACGGGCCGAAGATCCTGAGGCCGCGCTTTTCGAACTCGTCCGCGATCCCGAGCATGAGCGGGACCTCGGGGCCGACGACGGTCAGGTCGATCTTTTCACGGGACGCGAATTCGAGGAGCCCGTTGATGTCCGTTTCCTCGAGAGGGACGTTTTCTGCGACGAGCCGGGTGCCGCCGTTGCCGGGCGCGCAGTAGACCTTCTCGGCCTGCGGGCTCTGGGCGATCTTCCAGGCCAGGGCGTGCTCCCGCCCGCCGGAACCGACGATCAGGATCTTCATGGTCTCACCCTCCGTTCCCGTGAGATTCGAGGCCCCCTCAGCCCGTCACGGCCCGATCCAGATTCTCGGCGAAAAGGCGGACGTAGCCCGGGTCGGGGATGGAGCCGGCCACGATCCGGGCCGCCAGGGGCAGGGCCTGCTCCGGCGGTAGGCAGAATTTCATCGTCAGAAAATTCCGCCTGTACCGGGACACCGCGTCCTTGGCTTTCCGGCCGCGGACAATGACGTCCGCCATGAGCCCGGCGAGCTCATCGAAGTCCTTCTCGATCATGCCGAACCGCGTCATCTCCTGGACGCCGAGGCGGACGCCGCTCGATTCGAGGAATGTCGCGTCGTCGGGGAGAGCCTGGTAGTTGGCCACGATGTTGTTGTCCTCGAGCCGCCGGGCCATCGCCATGCCGGGCCCGAAGGGCTCGACGCGGATGATGACCTGGTGGGTCTCGGTGAAACCGTCCGCTTCGTCGCCCTCGACCGGGATGCCGTGGGACTTGAGGGCCCTGGCGAAGGCCTTGGCATTGGCCCTGACCTGGGCCTGGAACGGCTCCTTGAACTCGTTCATCTCGTACGTGGCCATGAGGAGGCCGAGGAGGGTCC